>LXNJ01000875.1_pt1 | contig 19315 bp, 15 predicted proteins | sample 809081 | NCBI WGS metagenome assembly LXNJ01 (sample SAMN04870510, study PRJNA318959) | sponge metagenome | biome: sponge; feature: marine sponge reef; material: water | host: Petrosia ficiformis | place: Greece: Milos, Mediterranean Sea | collected 2013-05-29 | depth 5-7 m
CGGCTTCCTGTACCTGACCGACCGCAAGGCGTACATGATCATCTCCGGCGGGGTGAACGTGTACCCCCAGGAGGCCGAGAACCTGCTGACCATGCACCCGGCCGTGCTGGACGTGGCCGTGATCGGCGTGCCCGACGACGACCTGGGCGAGGTGCCCAAGGCGGTGGTCCAGCCCATGGAGATGCCCGGCAGCGACGAAGCCGCCTCCGATCTGGAGCGCGAGCTGATCGACTACTGCCGGGCCGGCCTCGCCTCGGTCAAGTGCCCCCGCACGGTCGACTTCCGCGACGAACTGCCCCGCGACGAGACGGGCAAGCTCTACAAGCGGCTGCTGCGCGCCGAGTACTGGCAGGACCGGGACCGCCGCATCTAGCCGTCGAGCCGGCGGATGAGCGTGGACGGAGCGACCCGCCGGTAGCTGTCCTCCAGCCAGTCGGTGATGTCGTCGGTGTTGGCGTCGGCGAGTCGGACGAGCACCGCTCCGTGGCCGTCGTAGTGGGGCACGGTGAACAGCACGTCAGGGTGGTTCTCGAGCAGCAGGGGCTTCATCTCCAGTTCGCAGAACAGCACCAGCACGTCGGTGTCGTGAATCTGGTCGCGCTGGTGCTCGCGCTCGCCCCACAGGCGGCAGAACCCCTTGTCGCGGACCTTCAGCCCGGGCGTGCCGTACCACGTCGACTCGGTGACTTCGGGCAGCCGCATACCCAGCCGCCGGACATCGTCGAAGGTGACCATGGAGGCAGTCTCTCTACAGAAGGCGCGGCGAGCCCCGGCTAGGTGAGCTTTAGGATCCGGGCGGCGTTCTCTCGCAGGAACTTGGGCCAGACGTCGTCGCGGAAGCCGACATTGGGCATCTCGGTCATTATGCGCTGCAACGACAGGCCCATCGGGAAGTAGCCGGCGTACATCACCTTGCCGGCGCCGCGGGTGTTGGCGTAGTCGACGATGGCCTGCGGGTAGTGCTTGGGCGCGAACGCCGAGGTGGAGTAGTGCAGTCCCGGCCACTTCAGCATCAGCTTCACCGCCAGGGCCTCCCAGGGCTCGCAGCCGTGGCGGGTGACCAGCGTCAGCTCGGGGAAGTCGTACATCACCCGGTCGATGCGCTCCACGTGCTGGCAGTCCATGGGCAGCCGGGGACCGGGAACGCCGGCACAGACGAAGACGGGGATGTCGAGGTCGCAGCAGGTGGCGTACACCGGGTACCACTTGGCGTCGTCTATGGGGATCTGGGGGAAGCACCCGGCCGGGAAGGTGCCCACCGCCCGGATGTCGTAGGTCTCCTTGCAGTGGCGGATCTTGCGGACCGCTCCCATGATGTCGTTGGCGTCGATCTGGCAGGTCGCTACGAACCGGTCGGGGTGGTCGGCCAGGGCCTTGCGGTTGACCTCGCCCTCGCATCCGATCAGACCCCACTCGACGCCGTAGGCATCCATCTCGCCCAACGTGAGCGCGATGGGATCGTCGGCGCCGTACTTCTCCTTGGGTACACCCTTGAACATGTACTCCACCGGGAAGTCGAACTCGGCGGATTCGGGGTCCTTGAGCTGCTTGCGGATGAACTCGTAGTGCTCGAAGTCCTTGGCGGGGAAGCCGATCATCGTGTCGACGATCCCCACATCGGTCGGCATGGGCATGGTGTCGGCTCCGTTCGCTGCCGGGAGGGGCAGGGCTAGTTGCGGGGCACGTCGCGCCAGGGGACTTCCTTGTCCACCCGGGGCTCGCCGGGCAGGCCCAGCACCTGCTCGCCCAGGATGTTGCGCATGATCTCGCTGGTGCCGCCCTCGATGGAGTTGGCCCGGGCTCGCAGGAAGCCGTGGTGCGTGTCGCCGAACTTGCCGTCGAGCGAGATTGCGGTGGGCCGGCGGAACTCGTAGTCGTAGTCCACCATCCCCGCTGGTCCCTCGAGGTCGAGCACCTTGGCCGTGAGCTCCTTGTTGAACTCGGCCAGCATCAGCTTGCTGACCGAACTCTCCGGCCCGGGGTTGCCGGCCCGGGCATTCTGGGCGGCCCGGATGTTGGTGAGCCGCAGCGCCTCCCCCTGCACCCACAGCTGCATCACCTCGTCGCGGTGGGCCTTGGTGCGAACGGCCGGGTCCATGTTGCGGAAGGCCTCCATCAGGTTCCCCAGCGGCCCCTGCTGGGCGGTGGTGGCGCCGCCCACCGCTCCGCCGATGGCGGTCCGCTCGTTCATGAGGGTGGTGAGCGACACCCGCCAGCCCTCGCCCACGGCCCCGATGCGGGCCGCGTCGGGCACCCGCACGTCGGTCATGTACACCTCGTTGAACTCGGCCTCGCCGGTGATCTGGCGTAGCGGCCGCACCTCCACGCCGGGCGAGTGCATGTCGAGGGCGAAGTAGGTGAGCCCCTTGTGCTTGGGCAACTCCGGGTTGGAGCGGGCCACCAGCATGCCGAGGTCGGCGACATGGGCCAGGGTGTTCCACACCTTCTGGCCGTTGACCACCCACTCGTCGCCGTCACGTTCGGCCCGGGTGCCGAGGCCCGCGAAGTCCGATCCGGAGCCGGGCTCGCTGAAGAGCTGGCACCAGCGCTCCTCCCCGGTGAACATCGGCCTCAGATAGCGGCGCTTCTGCTCGTCGGTGCCGTGGGTGAGGATGGTCGGGCCGACGAGCATCATGAAGAAGGTTGACGGGTCGGCGGGCTGGGCGCCGGCGGCTCGCAGCTGACGATCCACGGTGCGCTGGACCCGGCGGGAGAGGCCGAGCCCGCCGAAGCCCGGCGGGTGGTGGACCCAGGCCAGTCCGGCGTCGTACTGGTGGCCCCGGAACTCGATGAGGCTCTCTTCGGCGGGGTCGTGGGCGGCCAGCAGGGCGTCGATCGCGTCGGTGGCGATGCGGGTCTGCTCGTCGGTGAGGGCGGGGACTTCGGTGGCGGTCATGCTGATTCTCCGTTGGACGTTGCGGCAACGGCCCGGTCGGCGTCATGCTAGGTCCATGCATTCTTACTCCCGCCAGCACCTGATCGACACCACTGAGGCCTGCTTCGCCGAGATTTCAGCACTCTGCGCCGACCTCTCCGACGACGAGTGGACGGTGCAGTCACTGTGCCCGGACTGGACGGTCCGGCAGGCCATCGGCCATGCCGTCGGCGTGGAGGACGCGATCTCGGGCTGGGAGATCAGCACCGACGACATGCCGCCCTTCCAGAAGATGCAGGCGCTGACCGACGCCTCCGCGGGCATGTCCTCGGCTGAGTTCGGGGCTCGGGTGGCGGAGATACTCGACACCCGCCGGTCCGATCTGGCCGCGCTGAGCGACGACGACATCGAGCGTCCCTCGTGGACGCCGGTCGGGGTGCAGAGCTACGGCGGCTTCCTGGCCATCCGCATCTTCGACATGTGGGTGCATGTACGCGACTGCACCATCCCGCTGGGGCGCAGCACCGACGACAGCGGACCGGCTGCCGAGATCACCCTCAATCAGGTGGAGGGCTCGATCGGTTTCATCATGGGAAAGAAGGTCGGCCTGCCCGACGGCATGAGCCTGCGAGCCGACATCACCGGCCCGGTTGAGCGCCAGATCGCGGTGATGGTGGACGGTCGGGCCAGGGCGGTCGATCCGGCCTCGCTGGCCGAGCCCGGCGTGGTGCTGACCGCGGACTCGACGACGTTCATCATGTTGGCCTGCGGCCGGATCGACCCGCAGTCCAAGATCGACGACGGCTCCATCTCCTGGAGCGGCGACGCGCAGTGGGGCGAGCACGCGGCCCGCAGCCTCCGTTTCACAATGTGATGACCCCCGACGGCGGGTCGCCCGCCGGTGCTGACGACTGGATGGACCTGGTGCGGCAGTCGCTGCGGGGCCGGGACCTGGCCGAGCTGTCCAGCACGACCCGCGACGGCATTGAGATCCGGCCGCTCTACACCGACGGCCCGGAAAGGCCGGCGCCGCTGGCCGCGGCGGATCCGCGGCGGTTGGAGGCGGGCTGGGACGTCCGCCAGCGCCACGGACCGGGCGCGGCAACCGCCGACGCCCTCGAGCGGCTCAGGACTGAGATAGAACAGGACTTGGCGGGCGGGGTCACCTCGTTGGAGCTTGAAGTCCCCGCGGGCGTCGATGCCGACGGACTCGACGCCCTGCTCGACGGTGTCGACCTTGCAGCAACGCCGCTGGCCCTGGGGCCCCACGCGGAGCTTGACGCGGCCGATGCCCTCAGGGCTCTGGCAGCCCGCCGGGGCACGGGTTTCGCATCCGGCAGTTCGCTCGGAGTCGACCCGCTGGGGGAGTGGGCCCGCTCGGGACGTCGCATGGACTGCGCCAAAGCTGCTGAGTGGGTAGCTCATGTTGCGTCTTCTGGTTCCGGTGCCTCCGGTGCCGTGGCCTTCGTGGTGGACGCGACCCGCTATTCCGATGCGGGCGCGACCGAGGCCCAGGCGCTGGGTTGGGCGACCGCGACCGGGGTCGCCTATCTGCGGGCGCTGGTCGGGGCAGGTGTCCCGGTGGACTCGGCGGCCGGATTGATCGGGTTTCGGATGGCGTCCACGGCCGACCAGTTCGTGACCATCGCCGCGCTGCGGGCAGCCAGGGTGATGTGGGCGCGGGTGGTGACAGCCAGCGGAGGCTCGCAGCAGGCGGCCCGCCAGTACCAGCACGCGGTCACGGCATCGCACATGTACAGCCAGCGAGATCCATGGGTCAACCTGCTCAGGGGGGCGACCGCCGCGCTGGCTGCCGGTGTCGGCGGTGCCGACGCGGTGACCGTGCTGCCCTTCGACCATGCGTCGGCAGCGGTCGACGCCGACGGCGTCCTGGGACGCCGTCTGGCCCGCAACACGCAACTGCTGCTGCTGGAGGAGTCTCAACTGGCGCGGGCGGCCGACCCCGCGGGCGGATCGTTCTACGTCGAGTCGCTGACCGAGCAGCTGGCCTCGGAGGCCTGGCGGGTGCTGCAGGAGGTAGAGGCGTCCGGCGGGATCGAGGCCGCCATCGACAGCGGCGCGCTGGCCGCCGCGACCGAAGAGAGCTGGCAGGCCCGCCTGGGAGCATTGAGGACCCGGAGCGAGCCGCTGACCGGAGTGAGCGAGTTCCCCCTGCTCGATGAACCCTCTCCGCCAGGTCCCGACGCCGCCCAAGCGGCGGGCACGGCGGGCCTGCCGATCAGGCGCCTGGCCGAGCCGTTCGAGGATCTGCGCGATGCCGCCGACCGCCACCATGCCGTCACCGGTGACCGGCCCGCGGTCTGGATTGCGGCCCTGGGCCCGGTCGCGGCCCACTCGGCCCGCACGTCCTGGACCCAGAACCTGCTGGCCGCAGGCGGCATCGAGGCCCGCGGCGCGACCGGGGTGAACTCGCCGGTCGCGGCGGCTGCCGACTTCGCGATGTCGGGCTTGGCGGCGGCGGTGGTCACCGGTGCCGACGACATGTACCGCCTGCGCGGCCCGGCCACCGCCAGCGCTCTGACCGAGGCCGGAGCAGCCTTCGTGGCCCTGGCCTGCGACCTCGGCACCCCGGCTGAACTCATCGAAGATCTGCGATCTGCAGGCGTCGACGAGATATGGCACGACTGCATCGACGCGGTGACAGCCCTCAAGGGCCTCCAGCAAGTCCTGGGCGTCGCCTGATCTGGACGTGCCGGTCAGTCCTCGAAGACTGGGGGGCGCTTCTCGGAGCGGGCCAGGACGGCCTCTTCGAAGTTGCGGGTGGTCATGCGCACCAGCAGCTGGGCGTTCATCTCCGAGCGCATGTGGGCCGCGTAGCTCGACGCCTCCAGCCCGGCCCACAGCATCCTCTTGGTGAGCTCGATGCCGGGCCGGCTCAACGCCGCGATGCGGGCGCCGATCTCGTAGCAGCGCTCCAGGAGATCCCCGGGAGCCACCGTCTCGCTGACCAGGCCGACACGGGACGCCTCGTCGGCGTCGACGTCGCGCCCGGTCAGCATTATGTCGAAGGCCCGTGACGAGCCGACCGCTCGAGGCAGCGTGAAGCTGAGGCCTAGCTCGGCCGCGGTCAGGCCGTTGTTGATGCCGGCAGCCCTGAAGTAGGCATCGGTGGACGCGATGCGGATGTCGCAGGCAAGGGCCAGGCACATCCCCCCGCCTATGGCCGCGCCGTTGATGGCCGCGATCACCGGCTGGTGGAGGTCTCCGACCAGCTCGATCACCTCGTGGAGGCGGTCGGCGGCCCGGTGGGCGATGGTCGCCTTGGTAAGGCCCTCGACGTAGGGCACTCGGCCCGAGCTCACCATGTCGGCCCCCGAGCAGAACCCGTGGCCGGCGCCGGTGATCACCACCGCCCGGACGTCGTTGTCGTTGTTGACGTCGCGCAGGGCATCGGCCAGCGGGATCATCACGTCGAAGGCCATCGCGTTCATGCGCTCGGGCCGGTTGAGGGTCACCAGCGCGATGTCGGGCCGGGGGTGGTCGACCAGTACGAAATCGTCTGCGGAGGCCATGGCGGGCGACGGTACCAGCCCGGCTCCGTCCGAGGGCACCGACGGGTGACGCGGCGCGGACAGCCGACGCCTTCGAGTCCGGGCGTCACGATCCGCGATTGTCGGGTCGCTAACAGTCCCTTAACCGCTTGCTCATAATCCTGTGGAACGATGGACCGCGGTGAGGGGCTCGGAGGAAGCGGTCGTCGTGTTGGTAGAGGACGATCCGAACATCGCCAGCCTGGTGGACATGTACCTGCGGCAGGACGGCTACCGGGTGTACCAGGCCGCTGACGGCACGACGGGTCTGGACCTCATCGAGCAGCACGCGCCCAGGATGGTCATCCTCGACATCGGGCTGGACGGCGACGTCGACGGCATCCAGCTCTGTCGTGAGCTGCGGGCCTTCTCGGATGTGCCCGTCATCATGCTCACCGCCCGTGACAGTGAGGTCGACAGGGTGGTCGGGTTGGAGCTCGGGGCCGACGACTACGTCACCAAGCCGTTCTCCCCCCGCGAGCTGGTAGCGAGAGTCCGGGCCGTGCTGCGGCGCAGCGACGGCGCAAACCGGGCGGCCGTGCATCCGATCCTGGAGGTCGGCGAGGTGGAGGTGGACACCGCCCGCCGCGAAGTCCGGCTGAGAGGCGCTCCCGTGCCCCTCACCACGCGGGAGTTCGATCTGCTCCAGTACCTGGTCGAGAATCCCGGGCTGGCCCTCAGCCGTCGCCAACTGCTGGACGGTGTGTGGGGGTACGACTGGGTCGGCGACGAACGCACGGTCGATGTTCATGTGCTCCAACTCCGCAAGAAGCTGGGCGATGCCTTGAGTGTCACCACCGTGCGGGGCCTCGGCTACCGGCTGGACTGAGGCGAGTAAGCAATGCAGCGACGGCTGACCATTGCCGTCGTGGGAACGGTGGCGGTGGCCCTGCTGCTGGCCAGCACGGTAACTCTCGCCCTCGTGCGCCGAGCCGATCGCAACGCGATCCAGCAGGTGCTGGAGCAAGAAGCCGATGTCCTCGCCAGCCTTCTGGGGACGGTCCACTTCGACGACGAGGACGAGAGCTCACACCTGAGCTCGCACTTGAACTCCCATCTGATGCGGGCTGCCGAGAATCTCGATCGCGAGGACGTCGCTGTCCTGCTCCTCGACGACGGAGCGTTCGTGGGCGACCTGCCAGACGATGTGCGGCCCGACGATCTGAAGCCGCTTGCTTCGGGTGAGCGAGAGTCGGTCAGCGGCATCCGGGACTCCACTGCGTGGGCGGCCGCGACCGAGCAGGTCGGTCTGCTGACACTCACCGTCGTCCTGACCGATCCCGCCGACCAGTTCCTGGGCGCGGTCCTGCGATGGTTCGGGGTATCGGCCGCGGTATCGCTGGCATTGGGAGCAGCGGTGGCCGTGGTGCTGAGCCGGCGGCTCGCCGGGCCCCTACGCCAGGCCCGCGACGCGACCCAGTTGATCGCAGGCGGCGATCTGAGTGCCCGGGTGCCGGTGCACGACGATCGCCCCGACGAGATCAGCGAGTTGTCTACCTCGATCAACGAGATGGCTGAATCTCTGGAGCGCTCCCAGAGCCTCGAACGCCGGTTCCTTATGTCCATCTCCCATGACCTGCGCACTCCACTGACGTCCATCAGGGGTTACGGGGAGGCCATCGCCGACGGCACCGCCGGCGACCACGGGCATGCAGCCGAGGTCATCGTCTCAGAGGCGAACCGCCTGGAGCGGCTGGTGGGCGACCTGCTGGACCTAGCCCGGCTGGATGCCAGGGAGTTCGCCCTCGAGTACCAGTTGACGAATGTGGTCGTGGTGGGGCGAGAGGTCTGCGCCGGCTTCGCTCCCAGCGCGGCCCATCGAGACGTTGAGTTGCGGGTCGTCAGCGAGGAGCCTGTCACAGCCTGGTGCGACCCGATCCGGGTGGCGCAAGTGGTCGCCAACCTGGTTCAGAATGCCCTGAAGTTCGCTGATTCCGTGGTGCAGGTGGAATACCGGATGGAGGACCGGGGCGAGGAGACATGGGCGGTCATCACCGTGGAGGACGATGGTCCCGGAATCAGCGAGGAGGACTGGCCCCACGCATTCGAGCGCCTGTACGCGGCCCGGCGCCCTTCCCGGCCCAAGGAACCCGGATCGGGCTTGGGCCTGACCATCGTTGCTCAGCTGACGGTGGCCATGGGAGGCAGCGTGGGTGTGACCGCCCGGCAGCCGTCCGGTACCCGATTCGTGGTGGAGCTTCCTACCAGAGGGCCTGGCGACGCAGAGCCGCCCGCACGGAACTGATCGGGCTCGTCGCGCGAGGCGTTCCCCGAAGAATTCGGAGCTCTTGCAGCCCTAGCGCGACCCTGATCTGGACATAACAGCCTGCTCATACTCCTCCCGGATACTGGCGACGCTCAGTAACCGCCAACCCCCGGAGGCACAGAAGATGAGCGTTGCACAGGAACACGACACCCGACGAACCGGCAAATTAACGGTAAGCGGAGACGCGGCAAACCCACGGAGGTGGATCTCGGTCGTCTCGGCGGCCGCCCTGCTCGCGGGGACCCTCCTCTTCGGACTCAACCAGGCCAGCGGCCAGCCAGTCAACATCCAGGCACCTCCGACGACCGTGCAAGACGCCGTGCCACTGGTTGCATCAGTAGCCGCGGCAACTGCGGTCCAGCCCGCGACCGTGCTGGCAAGTACGGCGGCAAGTTCCCAGCCAGCCGACGCGCAAGCGGCCACGCCGTCGGACGACCAGACATCGAGCGCGCAAGCGACCACGACATCGGACACCGATACCACAACCCATTGCATCGAGAGCCACAGCGCCGATGACCCGGCCCACAACACTGAATGCAGCGACGCCCACGACGCAGACAGCTCAGCCCACGCAGCCGACTGCACCGACAATCACAGCACCGAGGGCTCGGACCACGATTCCGACTGTGCCGACGACCACGCCGCCCACGACCTGGACCACAGCACCGAATGCACCGAAGGCTCAGACCGCCCCGACGACTGTTCAGATCACGACTCAGATCACGACTCAGATCACGACTCAGATCACGACTCCGACCACGACGACGACGGTTCGGATCACGCTGACAACGATGGTTCAGAGCATGCCGTGGGCTCGGACCACGATTCCGACTGCGCCGACAACCACAGTGCCGCGGGCTCGGGCCACGACTCCGACTGCAGCAGCACGGACCAGACCTGATCCCTGGCTGTCGCCCGCGAACGCTCAGCGAACTGTGCGGGACTCCGATGACGAGGCAAACGGCCCAGCCGCGCTCCTTGGAGAGCAGTCTCGAGACGTCTCTGCGCCGAGGGTTGCTGCTCGTGGGCGGGGTCGTCCTCGTCGCACTCGCGTTCTTCTTGTACCGCGGGAACGACGCCCGGAGTACGACATCGACCAAGCCCGCGGAGGCCGTCGTGGGCCGCTCGCCGTCGGAGTCCCCAGCAACTGAGCAAGCACCGCCCGACCCCGCAGGAGCACCGACGGAACCGGAGGGGGCGGGGCCGCGGACAGGTTCAGACGGTGCGCCGGCGGCCGTGGTGACCGCGCTGGGAATCCCGGTTGAGGTACTCGAGGTGACCGGCGCGGGCTACTTGGTGCGGACGCCCTGCGATGGCGTCGCCGAGGTCTCCGCGGGCGTGCCGATCCAGAGAGTGAGGGTCGTGATCGATCCGGGCCATGGGGGGAGGTGGGACACGGGCGCCGTAGGACCCAACGGCCTGGTCGAACGCGACCTGAACCTGACCCTCAGCCGCGCCGTCCTCGACGAGCTGGCCAGAAGGGGCATCCCCGCCACGACCACCCGGGCCGGCGACTACTCGATGCTGCTCTCTGTGCGGGCCGGCTTCGCTGACGCCCTCCGACCCGACGCGCTCGTATCGATCCATCACAACGCGCCCACCTGGAGCCGCCGCTCGGCCCCCGGCAGCGAGGTGTACGTGCAGTCCGCTACAGCCCACCTAGTCCGCGACGACTCCGCTCGTCTGGGCGGGCTGCTCTACCAGGAGATCACCACCGCGCTCGCCACCTTCGACGGCATCGCCTGGAGCGGCCTTCCCGACGCCGGTGTGTTGCGGGTCCTGCGCTCCGAAGGCGACGATGCTTACGGCATGATCCGCCGCCCGTCCGTTCCGACCGCCCTGGTCGAGTACGGGTACTTGTCCAATCCATCCGAGGCCGCGCTGTTCGCGACCGTCGAGTACATCCGCACCGCCGCGACCGCCACAGCCGACGCCATCGAGGCCTACCTGCACTCCGACCGCGCCGGGACCGGGTTCGTCCAGGAGCCGCGCGTGTATAACCCGCGGTCAGCCTCCACCCCCTGCCAGGATCCCGTCCTGGAGTAGAACTCTCATCGAGGCTGTGTCGCGTCACGCCTCACAGGAGTAGTGCGATGGGCGGGCCGCTCAGTCGCCCAGGTCGGGCTTCCACGCCGAGCCGTTGATGTGGCCGCCGCCGTCCACGAACAGCGTGTTGCCGGTGACATACCGGCTGGCCTCCGAGGCCAGGAACACCGCCACCGGCGCGATGTCCAGGTCGGGGTCGCCGATGCGGCCCATCGGGTTGGAGGCGTCGGCCGCGGCCAGCAACTCGGGATGCGCTCCCATCACCCGGTGGAAGCTGGCCGATTTCGCGGCCGGGCACACGACGTTGGCGGTGATGCCCCAGCCGGCCCACTCCCGGGCCGCGGTGCGGGTGGCAGCCCGCAGCGCCTCCTTGGCCGAGTTGTACTCGACCGTTCCCATGTGGGCGTTCACCCCGTTGAGTGAGCACATGTTGATCACCCGGCCCCAGCCGTTGGCCTTCATCAGGGGCAGGGCCGCGATCATGGCCCAGAACGGGCCGTAGAACCCCACCGCCAGAGCCCGTGACATTCCGGCCTCGGTCTTGCGCTCGACCCGGCTGATCTCGCCGCCGCCCCAGGCGTTGTTGACCAGGATGTCCACCGACCCCCACCGTTCGTCGGCATGGGCGACCATCGCTTCGACCGCGGCTCTGTCACCCACATCGGTGGGCAGGAAATCGCAGGCGTCGCCGAGCTCGGCCGCGGCGTCGGCGCCCAGGCGCTCGTCGATCTCGGCCACGAGCACGTGAGCTCCCTCCGAAGCGAAGGCACGGGCCACGGACCGACCGATGCCCTCGCCCGCCCCGGTGACGATGGCCGTCCTGCCCTCGAGCTGTCCCATTGCCTGCCTCCTGTCTCCCGGCCGCCCCACCATTCTCCATTACTGCAGCCGGACGCGTACAGCGGCCCGGCGCGCGAGTGGTAGACAACCACCCGACGACACCTGCGAGCCGGAGGGGAGTCAGGTGGAGGACCTGCAACAGAGAGCCCAGCGCATCGCAGCCAGGCGCAGCTCCATGTGGGTCTACCGCTCGGTGAGGCGCACCATCATGGTGGTGCTGTACCCGTACTTCCGGGTGCGCCGCCGCGGCGGCGAGCACCTCGACATCGAGGGCCCGGTGATCGTGGCGCCGGTGCACCGGTCCAACCTCGACACGCCGCTGCTGGCTGGACTGGGCCACCGCCGCTTGCGGGCCCTGTCCAAGGAGTCGCTGTTCTCCAACCGGTACTTCGGCGCGTTCCTGGCGGCGCTTGGCGCGTTCCCGGTGCGCCGGGGAGCAGTCGACCGCGAGGCCATGCGCGAGGCGGTCAGGATGCTGGAGGCGGGCGAGCAGATCGTGGTCTTCCCCGAGGGCACCCGCCAGACCGGGCCCCTGGTGGAGTCCGTGTTCGACGGTATGAGCTATCTCGCGTCCCGTACCGGCGCCGCCATCGTTCCCGTCGGCATCGCCGGCACCGAGGCCGCGATGAGCACAGGGACCCGCCTGCCCAGGCGGGTGAGGGTGGCCATGGTGGCGGGTCCGCCCATCCGACCGCCCGAGGGCCGCATGACCCGCCCGCAGATGAGCCGCTTCTCCGAGGAGATCCGCCAGCGCCTGCAAGCGGCCTTCGACGAGGCCCAGGCACTGGCGGACTGAACCGGCCCGCCGGGGCGGTGCCGGCGGGTGCTTCGCCCTGCCCGCTCGGCCTCCGGGGCCGCCGGTAGCCTCGGTATACATGGCTGACAAGATCACTCTGGGCGCCGACGGCGCCCTCGTTGTGCCCGACGAGCCGATCGTCCCCTTCGTGGAGGGAGACGGGATCGGCATCGACATCTGGCCCGCGGCACAGTCCGTTCTGGACGCAGCGGCGGCCAAGCACGGCCGTCGTATCGCCTGGCTGGAAGTGCTGGCCGGCGAGAAGGCCTACAACGAGACCGGCGACTGGCTCCCGGCCGACACCATCGCCGCCTTCGACGAGCACCTCATCGGCATCAAGGGGCCGCTGACCACGCCCGTGGGCGGCGGCTTCCGCAGCCTCAACGTGGCCATCCGCCAGATCATGGACCTGTACGTGTGCCTGCGCCCGGTGCGGTGGTTCAAGGGGGTGCCCTCCCCGGTGCGGGAGCCGCAACTGGTCGACATGGTGATCTTCCGGGAGAACACCGAGGACATCTACGCCGGGTTGGAGGTGCCCTCCGGCTCGCCCGAAGCGGCCCGGCTCATCGAGCTGCTCCACGACGCCTTCGGCTGGGAGATCCGCGCCGATGCCGGGGTGGGCATCAAGCCGGTGTCCAAGTTCGGCTCCCAGCGCCTGCAACGGGCCGCCCTCAACTACGCCCTGCGCCGCGACCGCAAGAGGGTCCACTGGGTGCACAAGGGCAACATCATGAAGTTCACCGAGGGGGCCTTCCGGGGCTGGGGCTACGAGCTGGTGCGCGAGGAGTTCGCGGACGTGGCGGTGGCCTGGGAGGACTGCGGCGGGGATCCGGGCGACAAGATCCTGGTGCAGGACACCATCGCCGACATCGCCCTCCAGCAGGTGCTCACCCGCCCGGCGGAGTTCGACGTGATCGCCACCATGAACCTCAACGGCGACTACATCTCCGACGCGCTGGCGGCCCAGGTGGGCGGCATCGGGATCGCGCCGGGCGCCAACATCAACTACGTCACCGGCCACGGCGTGTTCGAGGCCACCCACGGCACGGCTCCCCGCTACGCGGGCCAGGACAAGGTGAACCCGTCGTCGGTGCTGCTGTCGGGGGCGCTCATGTTCGAGCATCTCGGCTGGCAGGCCGCCGCCGACGACATCATCGCCGCGGTGGAGGCCACCATCGGCGACGGGATCGTCACCTACGACTTCGCCCGGCTCACCGAGGGTGCCACCGAGGTGAAGTGCTCGGAGTTCGCCGCGGCCATCGTCGACCGTCTCTGAAGCCGACTCGGTGGGAACTGGCAGCGTTTTGCCCTCTATGGGGCGCGTCTCGCTGCCAGTTCGGTGGCCGGAGGGAGGCTTGCCGGGGATTGGCAGCGTTTTGCCCTCTATGGGGCGCGTCTTGCTGCCAGTTCGGTGGCCGGAGGGGGCACGATGAGCGCCGCTAGCGACGGCCTGGCCCGCCGGGGCTACCGGCTGATCATGCGGTCGGTGCGGGCTCATCCGCTGGCGCACACGGCCGCCCTCATCGGCGCGCTCGGGTTCGTCGCCACCACCGTGGGAACCGCCTGGCTGTTGGGCTGGATCACCGACAACGTGATCATCGCCGAGGAGGCCGATCGGACCGGCGCGGGCGTGGCCGCGGCGCTGCTGATCGGGGTCTCGGTGGTCAGCGGGATATCGGTGCTGATGCGCCGGTGGTTCCTGGCCATGGCCGAGCTGCGAACCCAGCGTGACTGGCGACGCGCCCTCCTGCACCGCTACATCGACCTGCCCATGGACTTCCACCGTGAGCGGGACCCGGGCGAACTGCTCGCCCATGCCGACGCCGACGTGAACACGGCCACCATGGTGCTCAAGCCGCTGGCGTTCGCGGTGAGCGTGGTGGTCCTGGTAATCGTCACGATGGGGGCGCTGTTCGCAGCCCATCCACTGCTGGCGCTCATCGCTGCGGTGGTGTTCCCGGCCCTGGCCGTGATCAGCCGGTTCTACACCCGCAGGATCGAGGCACCCTCGGCCGAAGTGCAGCGGCGGGTCGGCGAGGTCTCCGAGGTTGCCCACGAGAGCTTCGACGGAGCGGTCGTGGTGAAGACGCTGGGCCGGGAACCCATCGAGGTGGAGCGGATGCGGGCCGCGTCCGAGCGTCTCCGCGACGAGCGGATCCGGGTGGGCCGCATGCGGGCCACGTTCGAGCCGGCCATAGACGCCCTGCCCACGATGGGCGCCGTCTTCCTGCTGCTCGTGGGGGCGTGGCTGGTGGGGCGGGGCTCGGCCACCCCCGGCGACCTGGTGCTGGCCGCCACGCTGTTCTCGCTGCTGGCTCTGCCGCTGTTCATCGTGGGCTTCTTCCTGGAGGAGATGCCCCGCTCGGTCGTGTCGCTGGAGCGGGTGGACCGGGTCCTCCAGCGGCCCGTCGGTGCAGTCGCGCCAACCGGGGCACGGCTGCTCCCGGAGGGCCCGCTCGGCCTGGGGATCGAGGACCTGGCCGTGGGTTACGGCTCGCGGCTCGTGCTCGACGGGGTCTCGCTGCAGGTGCGAGCGGGGGAGACCGTCGCCCTGGTGGGCGCCACCGGGTCGGGCAAGTCGACACTGCTCGAGACCGTGGCCGGACTCAACGACGTCGCGCGGGGCTCGATCCGCCTGTCGGGCGTCCAGCTCGACCGCATTGATCCCGCCGAGATCCACGACGCGGTGGCGCTGGTGTTCCAGGAGGCGTTCCTGTTCGCGGACTCGGTGGTCGAGAACGTCGACCTGCAGACCGGAAGCGCTCCGGCCGATGTGGCCGCCGCACTGGCGTCCGCGGCTGCGGGCGGCTTCGTGGACGGGCTGGCCGACGGCCACGCCACCGTGGTGGGGGAGCGGGGCGTGACCCTCTCGGGCGGTCAGCGGCAACGGGTGGCCCTGGCCCGCGCCCTGGTGCGCTCGCCCCGGCTGCTCATGCTCGACGACGCCACCAGTGCGGTCGATCCCGTCGTGGAGAGCGAGATCCTCGCCAACCTGCGGCGCGACCTGGACACCACGGTGCTGGTGGTGGCGCACCGCATCTCCACCATCGAGCTCGCCGACCGGGTGGTGTACCTCGCCGGCGGGAGGATCGTCGCCGACGGCACCCATGACGAGCTGCTGGCCCTCGACGACTACCGGTCGCTGGTCTCGGCCTACGAGCAGGCCGCCACCGGATGAGCGACACACCCGACATCGACTTCGGTCGGACGCGGCCGAGCGACCCGCCCACCGGTGGAGACACGGCACCCGTTCGAGCACCAAGTGGCGCAGAGCAGGACGGATCGGCCGCCGAACCGGTCAAGGCGCTCCGGGTGCTGCGCCGCGGCATCGCCATGAGCACCGAATTGCGACGGGGCTTCCCGGCGATAGCCGCAGTGGGCCTGTTCGCCGCGGTCGGAAGGCTGATCGTGCCGGTCATGGTGCAGCTCGTGCTGGACCACGGCGTGCTCGGACCCGACGGGTACCGGCCCGGCCTGGTCTGGACTCTGTCGCTGGCCGCACTGGCCGCGGCGGTGGTGGTGGCCGCCGCGAGCCGTTTCGCCCTGATCCGCATGATCCGCATGGCCGAGTCGTTGCTGCTCGGGCTGAGAGTCAGGGCGTTCGAGCACATACACCGCCTGAGCCTGGCCACGCACAGCGAGTCACGCCGGGGGGTGCTGGTGGCCCGGGTCACCAGCGACATCGAAGCCATGGCGCTGTTCATGCAGTGGGGGGCCATGTCATGGACCACCAACCCGGTGCTGATCCTGGCGACGCTGGCGGTGATGGTCTTCTACAGCTGGCAGCTCACGCTGCTCGTGCTGGTCCTGCACCTGCTGCTCCTGCCGTTCCTGCGCTGGATACAGCGCCGCCAGATCGCGGCCCACGCCCGGGTGCGCGACCGGGTGGCCGACACTCTGGGCCACACCAGCGAGGCGGTGTCCGCCGCGGCGGTGATACGGGCCTACGGGTACCGCGGCACCATGCGGGCCCGTCTCGACCGCGCCGTGGACCGCCAGTACGAGAACCAGCTCTCGGCCTTCAAGTGGTGGGCGTTCATGCTGCCGGTGGTCGAAGTGGTGTCGTCGGTGGCGCTGGCCGCCGCCATCGTCGCCGGGGTGACGTGGAGCGACGAACTGGGCATCGGCGCCGGCGGGCTGGTGGCGTTCGTGTTCCTCGTGCGCCTGCTGATCAGGCCGATCTCCGAGATCGGCGAGGTCTTCGACACCACCCAGTCGGCGCTGGCGGCCTGGTGGAAGGTGATGGGAGTGCTCGACACGCCCGTCGACGTCGTCGAACCGGCCCCTACTGAGGCGCAGGCGCTGCCCGAGGGACCGCTGCCGGTGCGAGTGCGGGACGTGAGCTTCTCGTACCGCGCCGGCGAACCCGTGCTGCGGGGGGTCGACGTGGCCATACCGGCCGACGCCGACGTGGCCGTGGTGGGCGAGACCGGCTCGGGCAAGACCACCTTCGCGCGGCTGCTGGCCCGCCTGGCAGACCCCTCATCGGGCTATGTGCTCATCGGCGGGGTGGATCTCCGCGCCGTGGCGCCCGATGCTCGCCGCCGGGGCATACGCATGGTCCCGCAGGACGGCTTCCTGTTCGCAGCCACCATCGAGGACAACATCCGCTACGGCCGGCCCGGCGCCACCGAGGCCGACGCGGCCGCCGCCGTGGAAGCGCTCGGACTGCAGCGATGGATGGAGGGCCTGCCCGCTGGCATGCACACGCCGGTGGGCCAGCGGGGCGGTCGGCTGTCGGTGGGCGAGCGCCAACTGGTGGCCCTGGCCCGGGCCCAGGTCGCCGATCCGGGCCTGCTCCTGCTGGACGAGGCCACCTCCGCGGTGGATCCCGAGACCGAGGAGGCGCTGGCTGTGGCCATGGCCCACCTCTCCCAGGGACGCACGACGGTGTCGGTGGCTCACCGTCTCAGCACCGCCGAACGAGCAGACCTGGTGCTCGTGTTCGACGACGGCCGCATCGTGGAGCAGGGCCGCCACGACGAGCTGGTACAGGCCGGAGGGGTGTACGCCCGGCTCTACGAGTCCTGGGTGGGCAACACCCGCCGAGCCGCGCCCACGGGCCGGTAGCGGGCACCGCCGCACCGGGTACGGTGGCGTCATGAACGATCCCGTACGAGTGGCGGTCACCGGTGCCGCCGGCCAGATCGGCTACAGCCTGCTGTTCCGCATCGCCTCCGGGTCGATGCTCGGTCCCGACCAGCCGGTGATCCTGCAGATGCTGGAGATCCCGCCGGCCATGGACGCCCTGCGGGGCGTGGCCATGGAACTCGACGACTGTGCCTTCGGGCTGCTGGCCGGCACGGTTCTCAGCGACGATCCCGACGAGGCCTTCGACGGCGCCCAGATCGCCCTGCTGGTGGGCTCGAGGCCCCGCACCAAGGGAATGGAGCGCAAGGACCTGCTGGAGGCCAACGGCGCCATCTTCACCGTGCAGGGCAGGGCTCTGGCCGCCAGCGCCGCCGACGACCTCCGGGTGCTGGTGGTGGGCAACCCGGCCAACACCAACTGCCTGATCGCCATGAACAACGCCGGCGGCGTCCCCCGCGAGCGGTTCACGGCCATGACCCGTCTCGACCACAACCGGGCCAAGGCCCAGCTCGCGGCCCGCCTCGGTGCCACCGTCGCCGACATCGCCAGGATGACCATCTGGGGCAACCACTCCGCCACCCAGTACCCCGACGTGTTCCACTGCGAAGTTGGTGGTCGCAACGCGGCCGCGCTCGTCGACGACCAGGCTTGGCTCGATAACACCTTCATCCCCACCGTGCAGCAGCGGGGAGCGGCCATCATCGAGGCCCGGGGCGCGTCGTCGGCAGCCTCTGCGGCCAACGCGGCCGTGGACCATGTGCGCGACTGGATGTTGGGCACCCCACCGGGGGACTGGGTGTCGATGGCGGTGCCCTCCGACGGCAGCTACGGCGTGCCCGAGGGGCTGATCTCGTCGTTCCCGGCCACCTGCGGCGGCGGCGCCTACCAGATCGTCGGCGGGCTCGACATCGACGACTTCTCCCGGGCCCGCATCGACGCCTCGGTGGCGGAGCTGGCCGCCGAGCGCGACACGGTGGCGTCGCTGGGCCTCATCTAGGGGCGGGCACATCGGTGCCTGAGCTGCCCGAGGTAGCAGCCCACGCCGAGCGGCTGTCGAGCGCGTTCTCGGGGGCTGCGCTGTCCCGGTTCCAGCCGCTGCACCCGGCCGCGCTCAAGACCTTCGATCCCAGGCCCGCGGCCGTCGAGAACAAGACGCTGGCCGCTGTCGGCCATCGGGGGAAGTACCTGTTGCTGCGCTTCGGCGGACCCGATGGCGGTACCGGCGCCGGCGAGCTCACGTTCGTCGTGCATCTGATGCAGGGGGGACGGCTCCGTGTCGACACCCAGCAGGCCCGAAAGCCCAGAGGCGGCATGGCCCGCTGGACCTTCAGCGACGGTGAGGCGCTGCTGCTGACCGAGGCCGGCACCGAACGCCGGGCCGGGGTGTGGCTCGTCGCCGGCGACCCCTCCGGAGTCGAGCCGCTGGCGCGTCTGGGCCCCGACGCCGACACCATCAGCCGCGACGAGCTTGCCCGGCGCCTGGCCGATGCCAGCGAGCGAGTACACGGCTTCCTGCGCGACCAGTCGCATCTGGCCGGAATAGGCCGGCTGCTGGCCAACGAGGTGCTCCATGCGGCCCGGATCTCCCCCTTCGCCAACACGTCGCGCCTCGACGGCGAGGCGGTGGACCGCCTCCACTCGGCGATGGGTGCAGCCATCGAGCGGGGCCTGGCCGCGGAGCGCGGCCTCGACGAGATGGGCCGTTCCGCGGACCGGCCCAACAACGTGCACCACCGGGTGGGCCAGGCGTGCCCGGCCTGCGGCGAGACGGTGCGCTCGGTCGACTACCGCCGCTACCGGGTGGCCTACTGCCCGGCCTGCCAGACCGGCGGGAAGGGGCTGGGCGACAA
>LXNJ01000876.1_pt1 | contig 19309 bp, 18 predicted proteins | sample 809081 | NCBI WGS metagenome assembly LXNJ01 (sample SAMN04870510, study PRJNA318959) | sponge metagenome | biome: sponge; feature: marine sponge reef; material: water | host: Petrosia ficiformis | place: Greece: Milos, Mediterranean Sea | collected 2013-05-29 | depth 5-7 m
TGTCAGCCTCTCGGCAAGGAAGTTTTGACGGTCTGTGTACGATGCTCTGGTAGGTATCGCCACGAATGGATGACTGAACTTGAGTGAGCGTGGCATCAAATATGGAAATGTAGTCCGTTTGAATTTCCTTTGTTCAGAATGACGCGATTCAATTTTCGACCGCACGACCCTGTTTCGTTTCAAACCGAATCGAGTGAGCTGCAAGGCTACATCGCGACCGTGAAGGCGAGCACAGCGTTGGTTGTTCTCGATGACGGGCGCGAATTCCGCGTGCCGATCGAATTGCTGAAACTACGAAGCGATGTTAAGCCACGTCGAGTTCATACAAAAAATGACGAAGCTCGAATGGATTTCGCTGAAGACGATCCCGTGTCGTTTCTAGATCGAGATAGGGTTCGACGTGCGGGGCGTATCGTGAAACTCAATCCGAAGTATGCGCGCGTTCGGTGCGGTGACCAAGTGTGGCAGGTGTCGTATCTTAGCTTGTTGCATGAGCTGCCAGATGCTACTCGCACCACGAGCAATCGCTCGCGTCTTGAAGAGATTGAGGACGAAGCCGAGTTGCTAATTCGTAAACACGAGCTTGATGGATGGCGTTTTGGATTCGACCTCGCGGCACGACGAGGTGGCCGATGCTCGTTCGATCGCCGCGAAATCAGTCTATCCGAGACGTTTGCGCTTGCGGCGCCTCCGGATGAAATCACCGACACAATTCTTCACGAAATTGCACACGCACTCGTGGGTCCGAAACATGGTCACGATGCGACTTGGAAAACGACCGCACGACGAATCGGTTGCTCTGGTCGTGTCTCGCATGACATCGATTTTTCGTCAGCGCGATGGATCTTAACTTGCCCGACATGTGGATGGCAGGTACCGCGTTTAAGGCGTCGGAATGGACTGATTTGTACGGGGTGCGGAGGTCGGGTTGAGTATCACGCCAATGATGGTAGTGTGAGCAAGTCTGAGAGTCGGTGAATCGCGCAGTCTGCAACCGTTGTGGTAGCGTCTGCGCAAGTTTCTCGAAATAGGACACTGGTCATTCCCGCGCGTTTAGAGCCGTGAACGTCGTTGATCTCATCGTCGCCGACAAAAAGGACCTGTGATGGTGAACAATCAAGATGCTCACAAGCTAACTTGAAGATTCGCTGATCTGGTTTACAGGATTTCGCCGTTTCTGAACTCAATATGGTGTTGACGTGTTCAGAGAGTTTCCAACGCTCAATCAGTGGCGCGAGCCAATCATCGTCTATGTTCGACACGATCCCGAGCGGGTGACCGCGTTCGTGTAGTTTCGCAAGGGTCGAGAAACAATCCTTGCGCGGCGAAAGGTGATGGATCACGTCATCTCTTTGTGCATTCGCGTAGGCGTTCGCTTCTAGGTAACCATCCTTACCAAGTTTGTTGCAACTTGCAGTGAACGACATCTCGATAAACTCTCGATGCCTGTAGAAAGCACGAGTCACGAACTGGCGAGCAATCTCAATTTTCGCTTTCGCAAACGTGTCGATCACAGTTTGGTCTGGATCAGTAACACCTGCCTTACGGGCGAACTTGAGAAGATTCCGCCGGCCAAACACCCGAGGCAGTGGTTCAAATAGCGTTTCGCCTAGGTCGAACAGGACGATTGATCGGGGTGAGGTCACTTGCGTTAGTACCTTATGGGTCTGAATAGCCGTCACGGACGGGCGATAGGATAATTACAACTCGTATGGATATGTCGCAGCCAATGTGATCTGGGTCGTCGACAAGCGGGTTGTTACTCATTTGGTTCAAAGCTGCAATCGCTTGTTTGAGTTACCGGTGAGGGTTGAGTTCGAATACCAGAGTGACAACGGGCGATATGTCGAAGGTACATTGAAAACAAATACGTTGTTCAATGAAGCGCAAGTGCTCAAAACCTGCCCGGACATTACCCGTGAGGAACTAAACGACTCGGTTGCCGATTCAGTGCGCCGCGACATCCTCGAATACATCAAAAAAAAGTAAGACCGTAGTAGGAGCTTGATTTTTGAAAGTCGCATTAATGCCGAACCCGTATAACCGCGTCGATTTATTCGAGCAAGCGGGCTTTGAAATCGTGGAGAAACCCGTTCGAACCGCCGAAGACTTGGTCGACTTATTGTCAGACGCGGATGGTGCGCTGGTTAATACACTGCCACTCACCAGTCGCGAAGTCATGGATGCGTGTCCGCGTCTGAAAGTCCTGAGCCGCATGGGAGTTGGTGTCGATTCGATCGACCTAGACGCTGCTACTGAGCTAGGTATTCTCGCGTGCAATGTTCCTGGTGTGAACACGACGGAAGTCGCCGATCATGCGATGGCAATGTTGTTGGCGTTAACGCGCGTTATTCCCGATGCGGTGAATGCTTCGCGTCGTGGCGCGTGGGCAGACGAACGCGGGAGTACGTACACGTTTCAAAAAAAGGTTCGTCGTATCGCAGGTCACGTCGTAGGCATCGTAGGTTTCGGAAATATTGGTAGGGCATTCGCGAATCGAGTGCGCGGATTTGGTCCCGCGGCGATCATCGCGTATGACCCCTACGTTGAACAATCTACTGCGGATCTCTACGGCGTGCGAATGGCGTCATTTGACGACTTTCTCGCTGAATCTGATTTCATCTCGATTCACTGCTCAGGCACGGCAGAGACAAGGCATCTCATCGACGCGGCCGCGTTCAAGAAAATGAAGTCAACCGCGCTCCTGGTGAATACTTCTCGAGGTCCAGTCGTTGACGGCGTCGCGCTGGCACAAGCATTGGAAGCTGGTGAAATCGAAGCCGCAGCGTTGGATGTCACCGAACGCGAACCGATCGCATCAGATGATCCTCTTTTGAAGTTACCAAATGCGATCGTGACACCTCACCTCGCCGGGTTTTCACCGACATTCCTTGAGGAATGCCCGATCAAGCAGGCTGAAAATGTCATTCGCGTTTTGACCGGCGAACCGCCGCACGGACTCGCTAACCCGGAAGTCATCAAAACCATCGCGGTCATGCGCGCTACGGATCCTGGTCGATGGGCTAACGTTCCTGATTTCTCAACAGCATTGGCACTCTGATCATGGGTAAGGTTGCAATTGTTACGGGTGCCGGCACGGGCATCGGTAAATACACCACGTTGGCGTTATTAAAAGAAGGCTACTCGGTCACACTCGCTGGTCGTCGAGCCGCAATGCTTGAAGAGGTCGTAGACGAGTCGGGAGCGGCAGATCGTACGCTTGCGATCGCTACGGATGTTGGTAATCCTCAGGACGTAAACCTCCTCTTCGATCGCACGCTCTCCAAGTTTGGGCGATTGGACTTCCTGTTTAACAACGCAGGTACCGGTGCACCAGGTGTACCAATGGAAGAACTGACGCTCTCACAGTGGCAGCACGTGGTTAATACCAATTTGACCGGCGCGTTCTTGTGTACGCAAGCCGCTTTGAAGATCATGAAGTACCAGTCACCACGAGGTGGGCGCATCATTAACAATGGTTCGATTTCGGCGCAAGTTCCGCGTCCGAATTCCGCGCCTTACACGGCGACCAAGCATGCGATCACCGGCTTGACAAAATCGACGGCGCTTGACGGTCGCGCATTCGACGTAGTATGCGGGCAAATTGATATTGGTAATGCGGGTACTGACATGACGTCACGCATGACGGACGGCGTTCCGCAAGCAGATGGATCGCGCAAACCTGAACCGACCATGCACGTTGACAATGTGGTTCGAGCGGTTCTCTATATGGACAGTCTTCCGTTAGATGCGAACGTCCAATACCTTACGGTTTTGGCATCAACGATGCCGTTTACTGGGCGTGGTTAAATTGGAGCGCCGCTTCTCGCTGGTAGGTCTCGTGGTCGATTTCGCGGTGCTGGAGCTTCCATAGCTGCTCGTAGTGGCCACCGTGAGTTAGCAGTTCCTCGTGACTGCCGCTCTCACACACTTCACCGTCTGCAAGCACCAGAATTCGATCTGCGTCTATCACCGTACTTAAACGGTGTGCAATCATCAGCGTGGTGTGACCTTCAGAGACTTCGTTGATTGCGTGCATGATGGACGCTTCAGTCGCGGAATCGAGGGAGGACGTCGCTTCATCAAACAGGAGAAACGTTGGTTTCTTCAGCATGGTGCGCGCAATAGCCACGCGTTGCTTTTCACCGCCGGATAGCTTCAAACCTCGTTCACCCACGACTGTGTCCATTCCTTCAGGCAAGATGCCAATCAAGCTGTCCAAATGTGCCATTCTGGTAGCCGTTTCAATATCTTGCGCAGTCGCACCTAGCAACCCGTACTGAATGTTCTGTTGGAGCGTGTCGTTGAACAGGGTTGTTTCTTGGGGTACGACGCCGATTCTGCTACGGAGCGAGTCGAGATTTACGTCTCGAATATCCACGCCGTTAATTGAGATGCTCCCGGAGTGCACGTCATAGAACCGGAATAATAGACGTCCAACCGTAGATTTACCGCCGCCGCTCGGTCCGACCAACGCGACTTTCTCACCAGGATTGACGGTAAAGGACACGCCTTTAAGAATGGGTCGATCTGGCTTATAGAAGAAATGAACGTCCTCAAACTGGATGGGACCGTCGCCGACGGGTAATGGGGCCGCGTTCGTTCGCACCGTGACGGTCGGTTGCGTGTCGAGGATATCAAGCATGGCTTCAACGTCTGTAAACGCTTGCTTCAGCTGACGATAGATAGAGCCGAGTGCGCCGAGTGGTCCAAACACTTGTAACGCGTAGCCGTTCAGTGCTACTAGGTTGCCAGGCGTATATTCGCCTTGAACGACACCGTAACAAGCCAACCCCAACATGAGCAGCAAGCCAAAGTGCACGACAAATGACTGTCCTATATTGAGTGCAGCGAGGGAGTAGCGATTGCGCGCGCGTGCGCGTTCCCAGATAGTCAGTTCCTGATCGTAGAGTGATGTCTCGGCACCTTCGTTGCCAAAGTACTTGACGTTTTCATGGTTTATTAGGCTGTCAATCGCACGCGTGTGCGCTTTGGAGTGTGCTACATTTGAACGTCGGATGATGGGGGTACGCCATGCAGTGACTTTTACCGTATAGACGCCATAGATAACGGCGCATACGACGCTGATCACCGCGTAGCTCCATCCGAAGAATGCGATAAACACGCCGACGACGCCCGCGATCGACATGAACATGCCAAACAGCGAGAAGGCGAATAGTCGGATCAGTCCTGTCAGTGCGTGAATACCTCGATCCATGTCGCGTGACAGACCACCTGTCTTGCGCGAAAGGTGATATTCAAGATCAAGACCGTGCAAATGGGTGAGAAGTACGAGGGATAAGCGGCGAGTTCCCCGAACTGTTACCGTGCCGAAAACCGCATTCTGGATTTCGGAAATCGCGAGACCACTGAATCGAATAAAGACGTAAATAAACAACAAAGCGACCGGAACGGTCACCGCGACGGCTAATGGATCAGCGCCAGAATCGGCGAAATGATCGACCAGCGAACCCAGCAGGTAAGGATTCGCGAGGTTGGCAATTTGAATCAGGACAAGGCAAACGAGGCAGAACGCAAACCGGTACTTAAACTCAAAAACGAACGGCAACAGCATTTTGAGCGCTTGCCAATCGCGAGGCTCAAGCATGCTGATGGAACCGAACGACCAACTAGCCATACAGTCGTCCTACGCTACTCAATAGGACAAATAATAGTTTTGGCGCTTTGATACACCTTTAAAATTTTCGGTTTGAATCGCTTTCAAACGATTTACGAGAAAAACGGTACCATTCGTACTAGGTGCTCTAAACAAGCACCTCAACGGCTTTGGGGATTAAGGCAACAGGATGTGCTAGGAGTTTTCACTATGGAAACTCCGAGACTATATCTAGTAGCGGCTTGTCTCAAAAACTAGCAAGTCCCGAAGTTTAAAGCACTGTTACGCCATGCAATCGAGCAGCGAAAACCGCTCGATCCAAGCCTGAAGGCAAGAAAAACGGAATTACAGTGGCAACGGCATAAGTCGCCGGCATGATCGGCGATGAATATGCGAACACAGGAGAACGATGCGTTGGCTACGCCAGACCAACCTGCGAAAACCGTGCAGTCGCGCCCGACTGCACAAGGTGTGGATTCCCGAACGATTGTCGGCAACGGCATTTTGATTACGGGTGAAATCACAGGTACGGGCGATGTTGAGATTAGAGGCACGGTGAGTGGCTCGATCGTGCTGAAAAACAACATCGCGACGATCAGCAAATCAGGCGTTGCGAAAGCGTCGGTGACCGCGAAAAACGTTGATGTCAGTGGTCGTGTTGAAGGCGACATCGTTGCGGAGGAACTCGTGGTGATCCGCAAGGACAGCACCGTCGCCGGCAATGTCAACGCGCCTCGCGTCAGCTTGGAGGATGGCGCCCACTTCAAAGGCACCGTCGACATGCAGGCGTCAAATCGACAGACCGCAGCGGAGCCCCAACGTCGATCCGCGCAACCATCCTCGCCGGGGTCCTCGCCTCCGCGAACCGGTTCGCCATCGCCTCAACGCAATCCTGACGCTACGACAAGTCCGAAAAAATAATCGTTTTACCGTGTTGGCAACTCTGACTTTGGAGTCGCTGCCATGAAAGTATCAAACGAACAAACGGACTTCATCGGCAGTACGCTGCTCCCTACGGTGCTTGCGCACACAGGTTCGCGGCGTGAGCTTCGCGTTCTCGACTTAGGCGTCGGGGTCGGTCAGACAATTGAAATCGTGTCGGCCGAACGACCATGCCAGTTCTTCTTTGCTGACGTTGGTCGCCATGTGCGATCGAGCTATGACGGCAGCAGTCCGGGTCTTTTGCCGTTTATTGTGCCGAACGATGTCAAATTCGATATCTGTTTCTTCTGGGACTATCTCAATCTGATGAACGACCAGGCAATGCAGCAGTTCGCGGCTGAGATTGATGGATACCTGAGCGAAGAAACGCTGGTTCACGGCTTTCTCGCGGCGGATCAACGGTTGCCGATGCCATATCGGCAATACAAGCTTGTCTCCAACAACACGGTCGAGCACGTCAACGGTGACCGGTTTATCGCGCGCTTTCCGAAGTCACGGCAAGATTTCGAGCGCGCATTTCCGCGGCTGAAGTGTGAGAACGTTGTGCTATTCCCAGGTAATCGACAGGAAATCCTAGCTTCAATGAAAGTCGAGAACTAGACGACCTGTTTCCGTAAGCGTTCTTTCTGTCGATTCCACTCTCGTTCTTGAATCGTCTTGCGTTTGTCGTACGCACGCTTACCCGTCGCGATTGCGATCTCGCACTTCACGTACTGTTGACTCCAATACATCGATGTAGCAACGCAGCTCTTACCTTTTACTTGCAACGCTACCGAGATTTCACGAAGTTCACGTCTATTGAGCAGTAACTTACGTGTTCTGTCTGGCTGCGGGACATGGTGCGTCGAAGCACTTGGAAGTGGGTTGATGCGTGCGCCAAGCAGATAGGCTTCGTTGTCACGAATGATCACGTACGTATCGACAAGCTGGACTTTGCCCGCTCGAATACTCTTTAGCTCCCAACCTTCCAGCACGAGACCTGCTTGGAAGGACTTTTCAAGGCTGAAGTTGAATCGAGCACGACGATTGCGAGCAATCGTGCGCGATCGTGTGTCTGATTTCGGCATGTGGTGGGTCTTTACAGCGCGTCAATGGTAAGAAATTAGCATGCCTGAAGCACTTAAACTAGTCACACTGTAGCGCCACACGTGGAGGATTGAAGGGTGAGCGAACAGGTCGCTGAACGATCGGATATGTGGTCGAACTCATTCATCTTCGTCCTTGCCGCTGCAGGATCTGCCGTAGGTCTCGGCAACATATGGAAGTTCCCGTACATCGCAGGCGAAAACGGCGGCGGTGCGTTTGTACTGGTTTACTTGATTTGTATCGCGGTGATCGGTATTCCGGTCATGGCTAGCGAGATCATGTTAGGCAAACTCGGACGAGCAAGCCCCATTCAAGCGCTTCTCAACTTGGCGCGAACCCATAAGCGATCCACCGGGTGGTCATGCGTCGGCTACATGGGCGTTCTCACCGGTTTTCTCATTCTGTCGTTCTACGCAGTTGTCGCAGGTTGGGTGTGCTACTACATTCTTCGTCTCTTTAGCGGCGAATTCTCGGGAGCAGACGCAAGTGCAGTAGGCGAAGCATTTGGTGACTTTTTAGCCGATCCGCTGCAAGTGTTGCTGTGGTTCAGCGTTTTCATGGTAGTCACCATCTTTTTCGTCGCTCGGGGCGTCACACGTGGTCTTGAACTGTGTGTGCGCTACTCCATGCCAGCTGTGTTCGTGTTGTTGTTAATTCTTATCGGATACGGCATCCACGCCGGTGGCTTCGTGGAGAGCATGGCGTTCTTGTTCACACCGGACTTCAGTGCATTAACGCCACAAGCGATTTTGATCGCTTTAGGTCACGCGTTCTTTACGCTGTCGTTGGGCATGGGCGCGATCATGGCGTACGGCGCGTACGTGCCCGACGAAGTGTCGGTCGGCACCACGACGTTCACCATCGCAATATTGGATACGGTGCTCGCGCTGCTCGCCGGTGTCGCGATCTTTGCAATCGTGTTCGCGAACGGATTAGCGCCAGATGCGGGACCTGGCTTACTGTTCGAAACGGTTCCTGTCGCCTTCGGTAATTTGCCGGGCGGTGCGTTCTTTGGTGGATTGTTCTTCCTTTTGGTCGCATTAGCAGCGCTGACTTCCGCGATTTCCATTTCGGAGCCAGCAATCGCATACTTTTCTGAGCGCGGCAAGTTGTCACGTGCTCAAATCGCGGTGGTCATCGGTGGGGCATGTTGGGTTTTAGGCGTTGGGAGTGTGCTCTCCTTCAATGCATGGGCAGATGTCAAACTTCCGTTTTTTGACTGGACTTTCTTCGATTCGCTGGACAAGATCACGCAGCTGATCCTGCTGCCACTGGGGGGACTGCTCATCGCGGTGATCGTTGGTCACGTTTTGCCAAAGCATGTGGTATACGAACAACTCGGATTGGAGCGAACACAAACCCAGCAGGTTTGGACTTACATCGTTGGCTATGTGACGCCTGCCGCAGTCTTCTGCGTATTCATCATAGAAGCGATACGCGAGATTCTCACTCATATGTGAGGTCGCATATGGCGTTTGGATTAAGTTGTGAACCGGTGGTGGGAAGCTGAGGATTCAGCACAGTATCCTTGTTCCGTTTAGCGTCGGCGAGATCTTCGATGTCGTCAATGACGTCGATCGGTATCAGGAATTCCTGCCTGGTTGTCAATCGTCGATCGTAGTGAACGAGACGCCAACGTCATATGACGCGCAACTCAGCGTAGCGGCATACGGCGTTCAAGAAACGATCTTGACTCGGAATACACCGATTTGCTGTCGGTCCCTCAAATTGGAATTGATCGAAGGTCCGTTTGCTCAACTTGGAGGTAACTGGACGTTCACCGATTACGGAGAGGGCAGTCGAGTCTCCTTGGATCTGACGTGTGAATTCGAGTCGAGACTCTTGAATCTGTTCTCTAACGCGCTCTTGAAACGAGGCATTGAGAAAACGGTTGAAGCCTTTGTCAGTGAAGTTCGGCGACGTCATGATTCATGTTGAGGTGGTATACGCGCGGCCTGAGCGACAGTGGTCCATTGAACTAGAGCTAGACGTCGGTACGACCGCTGAAGCGGCGGCGGAGACAGCCAAAAATTCCGAACCATTGCTCTGGATTGACGAATGGCATGTCGTCGCATATGCGGTCTGGGGAAGAGAAGTAGCGGGCACATACCAATTGAAGGATGGCGATCGATTGGAGTTGCTGCGACCTTTGCCCGTTGATCCTATGGAAGCAAGGCGACGGAAGGCTTCGGATCGAAGAGGCTAATTTAAGGTAGCAGGTGTTCTTCTTGACGTGCCATCAGAATGACATGTGAAGAGCTACGTGATCACTCCCTCGTCCCGAAACCGATTGATGTCGTCGGATTGATAGCCGATTTCTGCAAGGATCTCTGTCGAATGCTCGCCAACATCCGGCGCGCGCTTTACAGGCGCACGTTTGCTAGCTTCCACATTCACCGGATGATTGATGATGTAGTCTGCTCCGATTGGTTCATCCGGTTCCCGCAAGATCGCGTTCGGAACTAGCTGTGGGTCGGACGGCAGGTCATCAATCGTGCCCAACATCGAGACCGGGACATTTGCAGCCTTGAACTCGCTTATCCAATCCGATGCATTGCGCTGCGCGATGATCGGTCGGATCTCGTTTGCAAGAGCAGAGCCGGATTCAATACGCGAACGCGTAGTCTGAAAACGTGGGTCATCTAGCAAGTGCGTCGCACCGAGAATCTGAAAGTACGAACGCATCTCTTCTTCGGTGCGCACCATGGTGAACTGTAGCCAGCGTTCGTCACGTGTCTGATAGAGCTCGCGCGTGAAGTACGCCGCTGTCAAGCGCGGGTAGTTAGAGAAATCGTTGCCGTGAGCGAACTTGGCAGCTGCGATATTTGACGCAGCCCACATGCCGTTCGCTATAAGGGACGTATGCACCATGCTGCCATGTCCGGTGCGTTCTCGCTGAAACAATGCGGTCACGATCGCCGCGTAGAGAGAGACGCCTGTTGGGTGGTCGCCCATGCCTGGAATGCTTGGTGCGGGTTTTGCGTTCTCGGCACGCACGAGGTCCATAAGACCGCTGCGCGACCAGTAGGCAACAAGGTCGAAGCCTTCGCGATCCTTTTCCGGTCCGTGTTCGCCGTACGCGGTAAGTGATGCGTAGATCAGCCGTTCGTTCAGCGGCTTTAAGTCTTCATAGGTCAAACCTAACTTCCTGCGCATTGGTAACGGGTAGTTCGTTACGTAGACATCGCAGTCTGTGACTAAGCGACTAAGAATCTCGATGCCTTCTGGTGTCTTGAGGTTTAAGGCAAGCGAACGTTTGTTTCGAGCGTCCTGCGCCCATCCGTAATCGATGTCGGCGTCGGGTGTACCAGGTCCTCTCGCAAGTCGACGAAACGGATCGCCCGTTGGCATTTCTACCTTGATGACGTCTGCACCGTAGTCAGCGAGCATAGTAGCTGAAACGGGTCCGGCGACCCATGATCCAGCGTCAATGACTTTTAACCCTTCAAATATCAACGGCCGCGAGTCGACCATGAGGGCTCCTTCGTGTATTTAAATCGGCGGATACGTTCGCTAAATTAAATACTTGGCAAGGTCGGTGCAGCGAAGGATGGTGTTTTGGAGCGTGTCGGGCGACACGTTTTGTCGATGCTAGATGCGATTAAGGCTTCTCAACACCTAGGAGCTGTCTTCTGACTCGCTGTCTACCAATTCATAGTTTCCGACTAGCCGCTCGAGCACACCGTCTTCGAAATAGAGGGTAATAAATCTCCTCTCCGGTTTTCGGCTCCGTGGCGCAAACGTGTGAATGTAGTCCCATCGATCCGAGTCGAATGAATTCTTGAGAATCGGTTGACCCATGATGAAGACCACTTGCTCGCGATTCATGCCCGGTTTGAGCTGCTCGAGCATGCGATCAGTTACAAGATTTCCCTGTTGTTGATCCACGCGATGCAATAAACCACTGGTGCATCCGACTAGTAACAACGCTACCGAGATACTGATTAACGCACGAATCAGAATCGTCACGATGTTTGAACCTGATTGAATTCTTGTGCTTCCTCTAACAACACCGACGCGTATTTGCGTGATTCAGCATTGACGCGATGTCCAGCGACCATTCGGGCGATTTCTTCAACCCGCTCGTCGGGGGTCAGTTTGCACGCGGCAACATCTTGCTCACGCGTCTTCAAAACTTGCAAGTGGGCATCGCCTAGAGCGGCGACTTGTGGCGCGTGGGTGACGCACACAACTTGGGTGTGAGCCGCCAAGCGCCTTAACATTCGACCGACCTCATCGGCGGTAGTTCCCCCAACACCAATGTCCGCTTCATCGAGGATTAAGCACGGCAGGTTGGAATTAGACGCGACAACGACCAGAATCGCCAAGCTGATGCGTGAGAGCTCGCCGCCAGAAGCGATCGCTTTCAGCGGTCCTGCGTCGTACCGCGAATTTGCCGAAACCGCGAAATCGACGTGTTCAAGACCATTTTCACCCCTTCCTTCGCCAAAGGTGACCTCGAATTTAGCTTGACGCATGCCGATCTCGCCTAATCTTGTCATGACGGCATTGGTGAATGGCTTTGCTGCGCGAGCACGGTGCTTTGATAACTGCTCGGCACGTTCAAGAAATGCCTCACGTGCGGACTCAACTTCTCCCTGTAACGTGTTGAGTTGATTCTCGCCTTCATTGACCTTCGCGAGTTCTTCGCGTAGTTCGATGGTCTTGGCGTATAAGTCTGAGGACGGGACACGATGCTTGCGTGCGAGGTCATGCACTCGGTCGAGACGTGCTGATACCTCTTCTAGCGAGTCTTCATCTGAGGTTAAGGCTTCTGCATATGCGCGCAACTGTCGAATGCTCTCGTCGAGACCTACTTCGACACCGTCGAGTAACTCACGTGCGGAGTCGAGTTCACGTGAAGAGTCGTCGACGCGGTCTAACTCACTTTGCGTACGACCGATACCTGTACTCAGGTTCTCTTCCAATGAATCGATCGCTTGTCCAACCGTGGCCAAAATGGTTTGGGTCTGATTCAGCCGTCTGTAGCGCGCAGAGAGTTCCTCGAATTCGTGCTCTTCAAGCTGAAATTCATCTAGCTCGTCAATTTGATATTGAAGGAGTTCTCGTCGTTCGAGCGCCGCTTCGATACGAGCGCTTTCTGACTTTAGTTGGTTCGAGCGCAATTTCCAGTCGTGGAAGCGCGACTTCACGATTTGCCGAAGTTTTGGCTGCGCCACAAAATCGTCAAACCAATCCAGTTGTGTGGTAGCACCGAGCAATTGCTGTTGTGCGAACTGGTCATGAATTGCCACCATTGAACTGCAAAGCTCGCGCAGGATGCCGAGGCTTACCGGTGAAGCATTCACCCACGCTCGGGATCGGCCGTCGGCTGATGCAACCCGTCTAACAACGCACCGATTAGGATCATCCGCGTCACTTAAGTTCTTTGACTCAAGCAGATTTCGGGAGTGTGGAGCGTTGCGCAAATCAAATTCCGCACAAACTTCGCATTCTTGAGCGTTGGGTCGAATTTGCGTTTTCGATGCGCGTTGACCCAGCACTAACCCCAGCGCATCCAACAATATAGACTTACCAGCTCCGGACTCGCCCGTAATGACTGTAAGACCTTCCGCGAAATGCAATTCCAGATTAGCTACGAGCGCGAAATTGCGTACGGTCAGATATGCGAGCATTGACGCGCTTAAATTAGTTACAGAGTCGTTTTGAGGACGGAAACGGCGAGAGCAATGGAACGTAGCAGTCTCTCTCATTTTAGAGATTCAAATAGTGATACGCACTTGGACCTCAGTGAGAAAGCCGCACATCTATTTAAGGTATTGGTTGAAGAATATCTTGAGGATGGCGAACCCGTTTCTTCCAGCAAGATAGCGAAGAAGAGCCACTATTCCGTTAGTTCGGCGACCGTAAGAAACAACATGGCGCGACTGCAGGATCTTGGACTCGTGAGTTCCCCGCATACTTCGGCCGGTCGCATCCCAACCCAGCACGGGCTGCGATTCTTTGTGGACGGATTGATCGCATATGAGCCACTTGACCGCGGCGCAGAACGTCATGTGTGGGACGAGCTGTCTCGCGATCAATCAACTCAAGATTTACTCGAGTCAGCATCGCACCTGTTATCGGAAGTGACGCAGATGGCTGGACTCGTCACAGTTCCGCGTGAAGAGCAGCTGTCGCTACGTCAAGTTGAGTTTCTTCAACTAACAGGTCGGCAAGTCTTGGTCGTACTGGTTGTGAACGAGCGCGAGGTGCAAAACCGCGTCATCGAGACGTCTCGCGCGTATTCTGATGTAGAGCTCAGACAAGCAGCGAACTACATCAATGAAGCATTCGCCGGTCGCTCGTTAGAGTCGATTAGGACGGGTGTGCTTGACAGTATGTCTCAGGACAAAGCTCAAATCAATGAGATGCTTCAACGTGCATTCGACATTGCATCAAAGACATTCGTTGAATCAGAACATGATTTCGTCGTTTCAGGCGAAAGTAATCTTGTGTCGTTCACCTCTTCGGCAGCGAAAATCAAACAGCTACTTGAAGCGTTTGAGAGTAAATCCTCCATCGTGCATTTGTTGGATGCGTGTATTGACGGCGAAGGCGTGCGGTTATTCATCGGCCACGAATCAGGCTATGAACCGTTCGAGGACTACAGCCTGATCACAGCGCCGTACGAAGTGAATGGTAAAGTCGCGGGCGTGCTGGGAGTTATTGGTCCGACACGTATGTCTTATCAGAAAGTTGTGCCGCTGGTTGACGTGACCTCTCGCGTACTCGGTCACGTAATTGAACGTAGTTAATTTAGAAAATTCCGCGCTTTCAGCTTGAGATTTGATCCTTCGGCCCCATATGGGTGCTAATGGGGTCATATCAGCCATACAAGGAAGGCTAGCTTTCAATGTCGAAGCAAAAGAACGCGGATCCTGCAGACGTACCTCAGTCGGCAGAGTGCGAAAACGATACGGAAGCCGTTGACGGTGATTCGCAGTCCTCAACGTTGGCTGACAATGGCAAGACGACGACCTCTAGCGAAGCCGAGCCGACCGATGCGCCGGTCGAAGGAGGTCAGAGCGAAGACCTTGAGAAAGTGTCACTAGAGCCGACGGAAGTTGAGCAGTTAAAGACTGAAGTCGACGGATTGACCGAAAAGCTCATCAACCTCGAATCTCAATTGAACGAAGCGCAACGCGATGTTGCTTACGCGAAAGCCGAAACGCAGACCGTCATGCGACGGGGGCGCGAGGACGCAACGCGTGCCGTCAATCGCGCAAAACGTGATTTGCTCACGCGTCTGATGCTCGTGGCTGACACGTTTCACCGCACATCGAGCGAGCTTGAGAAGATCGAAAAAGATGAACGAACCGATGTGATTGTCACTGCCGTTCAAGTGGCTATCAAAGAGTTCGACAAGGTTCTTAGCGGCGAAGGACTTGAGCTGTCGAATCCTGTCGGCGAGGCTTTCGATCCACAGTTCCACGAAGCCCAAGCGACTGTGCCGAGCGAATCTGCAGAAGCGGGTACCATCCTGGAGGTGCTTCGAGTTGGTTATCTCCTGGACGGTAGCGTGCTGCGTGCGCCTCAGGTCGTCGTCGCAGCAGAGGTTCAGAAGGAACGAGACGAGGCGTCTGACGACGTATAAGCCTGATTCAGATTTGGCTTGAAACCTCTCAATTAATCCCCATATCTTGATTAGGCGTTTCGCAAAGTCGATTCGCTAACTCAGACCCAAACCAGAAAACCCGAACAACAAAGGAAAACCCCATGGCAGGCAAGATGATTGGCATCGACCTCGGCACCACGAACTCGTGTGTTGCGGTGTTGCTAAACGATGAAACCAAGATCATTGAAAACTCTGAAGGGGATCGAACGACGCCTTCAATCATCGCGTACACCGAGAGCGGCGAGATTCTCGTCGGTCAAAACGCCAAGCGTCAGGCGGTAACGAACCCAGACAACACGTTGTTTGCGATTAAGCGGCTTATCGGCCGACGTTTTGAGGACGATGTCGTTCAAAAAGACATCGACATGGTTCCCTACAAGATCGTCAAGGCGGCGAATGGGGATGCGTGGGTATCCGCGAAAGGTGATGAAATGGCACCGCCTCAGGTTTCTGCTGAAGTCCTCAAGAAGATGAAAAAAACTGCGGAGGACTACCTAGGCGAGCCCGTCACGGATGCGGTAGTGACCGTGCCGGCGTACTTCGATGATGCCCAGCGCCAAGCAACCAAAGACGCTGGCAAGATAGCCGGATTGGATGTCAAGCGCATCGTTAACGAACCGACTGCGGCAGCACTCGCATATGGCATGGACCATAAGCGCGGGGATTCAAAGATCGTTGTGTATGACTTGGGTGGCGGTACCTTCGATGTATCCATCATTGAGATTGCGGAAGTCGAAGGCGAACATCAATTCGAGGTGCTCTCGACTAATGGGGATACGTTTTTAGGCGGTGAGGATTTCGACCTTCGAATCATCGAATACTTTGCCGAGGAGTTTCAATCTCAAAACGGTATCGATCTTCATAATGATCCGATTGCTCTACAGCGCCTAAAGGAAGCAGCTGAGACCGCGAAAATCGAGTTATCGACGAGTCAAGAGACGGATATCAATCTGCCGTACATAACAGCAGACCAAACTGGACCAAAACACTTGGTCATGAAGCTAACACGATCCAAGCTCGAAGCATTAGTAGAAGGGCTTGTCGATCGTACGATGCAACCCTGCCGCAACGCATTGTCAGACGCAGGACTGGCGGTAAGCGATATCGATGAGGTCATCCTGGTGGGTGGTCAAACTCGAATGCCGCTAGTTCAGAAGAAAGTCCAGGAGATATTTGGCAGTGAACCGCGAAAGGATGTAAATCCGGACGAAGCGATTGCCATGGGCGCAGCGATTCAGGCTGGCGTTCTCTCAGGCGATGTGAAAGACGTACTCTTGTTGGATGTGACTCCGTTGTCGTTAGGGATCGAAACTCTCGGTGGTGTCATGTCGGTGTTGATCGACAAGAACACGACGATTCCGGCACGTAAGGAGCAAGTCTTCTCAACCGCCGAAGACAATCAGAGCGCGGTTACGATCCAAGTATTGCAAGGTGAACGCAAGGAAGCGCGATATAACAAATTGTTGGGTCGGTTTGACTTGCAGGACATTCCACCTGCACCTCGAGGGGTTCCTCAGATTGAAGTTCGATTCGACATTGATGCGAACGGTATCTTGAACGTCTCGGCGAAGGACCTTGCAACCAACAAGGAACAGTCGATCGTTATCACCGCGTCGAGTGGCTTGTCGCCTGAAGACATCGAGCAAATGGTGAAGGACGCTGAGACGCATAGTGCCGACGACGAGAAGTTCCAGGAGCTGGTAAACCTGCGCAATCAAGCGGACGCAATGGCGCACTCAACACGAAAGTCGCTTGAAGAATTTGGTGACAAAGCATCGGAGACCGAGAAGGCTGATATTCAGAAAGCGATTGAGGAGCTCGAAGAAGCGACTAAGACGGACGACAAGGACGCGATCCAAGCGAAACTTGAGAATTTGACCACGGTTTCTGCTCCTGTTATTCAGCGTATGTATCAGGAGGCGTCAGCCAACCAGCAACAACCGGATGGCGAAGAAGCGAATCAGAGCACTGCGTCAGACGATACGTTGGATGCAGACTTCGAGGAGGTCAAGGACGACGATAAAAAGTGATACGCGTGTGTGAAACGCTGTTGCATAATTCCGTTTCGAAGGGTCGTCCTACGAACCATGGGCGGTCCTTCGCTCATATTGAGCGGATTCGACGCAACAGCCGCTCCCTAGACATGTTTCTCGTGGTCCACGAAACGTAAACACCATGCCTGACGACTACTACGAAGTACTCGGCGTACAACGCGGCGCGAGCGATGCCGACATAAAAAAGGCGTATCGTCGGCTAGCCATGAAGTACCACCCCGACCGGAATGACGGTACATCAACGGAAAACGAGGAAAACTTCAAGAAAGTCAATGAGGCTTATGCGGTGCTTTCCGACAAGGAGAAGCGCGGCGTGTATGACCAATACGGCAGAGAAGGTCTCAAAGGCCAGTTTGGTTCTAGTGCATTCTCATTTGATGGTCAGGGATTTGAGGATTTATTCGGAGGATTCGACGACCTGTTTAGCAGTGTGTTTGGTGGTCGTACGCGATCATCGAGACGCCATGGAGGCGAACCAGGCGAGAATCTTCAATATGACCTCGCGATAACCCTTGAACAAGCCGCGCGCGGTGATACCGTTGAAATTGATGTTAATGCACTTCGCCATTGTGACGACTGTCAGGGAACGGGTGCGAAGCCAGGCACTTCGCCTATAACCTGTCCCGTTTGCGAGGGTACCGGTCAACAGGCGATCAACCGTGGATTTTTACGCGTTGCATCGACTTGCGGACAATGTCGAGGCGAAGGCCAGATCATTGAACAACCGTGTCATGCCTGTAATGGACGTGGTCGACGACCTAAGCGGAAGTCTCTAGCGGTCACGGTACCGCCTGGCATCGATGACGGTATGCGACTCAAGTTGCGAGGTGAAGGCGCCGATGGTGTGAGAGGCGGGCCAATAGGCGATCTTTACATCCAGTTTACGATTAAGCCACATCCAATCTTTGAAAGAGACGGTCGAAACCTACACTGTCGTGTCCCAATCTCGTTCGCCAACGCAACGATCGGAACGAGTCTTGAGGTGCCATCGCTTGATGGTAAGTTACGTATCAAGGTTCCCGAAGGGACTCAGAGCGGTCGAGAATTCAGGCTCCGAGGCAAAGGTATGCCGGGCATCCGTTCGGATCAACGGCAGGGTGATCTGATCTGTCAAGTTTTTATCGAGACTCCGCGGTCATTGAATGCAAAGCAGAAGGAGCTGCTAGCTGCGTTTCAGGAGTCTTTGGACGAAGCGCCGGCAAAGCACAGTCCAACTCACGACAATTGGTTTGAGAAGCTGAAGAGTTACTTCAACAACAACGGCGACTCTGAGTGACAAGGGTTGGTATTGCTGGTGCCGCCGGTCAAATGGGGCGCACGATCACGCAGCTTGTATCTGCAAGTGATGATCTTGAACTAACCAGTGCATGCGATCACCCGAGCAGTGGATTGATTAACCATGACAGTGGAGAGGTTGCGGGAATTGGTGGACTCGGTGTGCCGATTCTTGAGGGAATTCCGACTACGGTGCGAGCTTGCGATGTCCTCGTGGACTTTAGTCATGCTGATTCGACCGTTGAAGCCGCCGAAGCGTGTAAAACCGAGACCAAAGGTCTGGTGATTGGTACAACCGGACTTTCCGATGACCAACTTGCCGCTGTGAAGTCAGCATCGGAGTCCGTACCGATACTCATGTCACCAAATATGAGCATCGGTGTGAACATTACCTTCAAACTGGTCGAAATGGCAACAAAGGCGTTAGGCGATGACGTTGATATCGAGATTTTCGAAATCCATCATTCGCTGAAGAACGACTCGCCGTCAGGCACCGCAGTACGCCTAGGCGAGATTGTCGCGGATGCGCGGGCGGTAAGGCTTGATGACAAGGCGGTGCACGGCCGTGTCGGCTACACGGGAAGACGAGAGCGAGGCACAATTGGATTCCATTCTGCTCGAGGCGGGGATATAGTAGGCGAACATACGGTGGTATATGCGGGAACTGGTGAACGGGTCGAAATCACCCATCGCGCTCAAAGTCGCATGAATTTTGGT
>LXNJ01000877.1_pt1 | contig 19298 bp, 18 predicted proteins | sample 809081 | NCBI WGS metagenome assembly LXNJ01 (sample SAMN04870510, study PRJNA318959) | sponge metagenome | biome: sponge; feature: marine sponge reef; material: water | host: Petrosia ficiformis | place: Greece: Milos, Mediterranean Sea | collected 2013-05-29 | depth 5-7 m
GTTTCAGTTGACGAAAGTCAAACCGTAGTCACTCTAAAACTACACCAGAGCAAGCAAAAAATACCCCTGGGCGGACTCGAACCGCCGACACTCGGTTTAGGAAACCGATGCTCTATCCTCTGAGCTACAGGGGCACGAATGAGACTCCACGCAGGAGAGAACGCCGTTCAGCCGGCGTGTGCGTCAACCGGCAAGCAGTTTAGCTCCGCGCCGCCGCCATACCCGCGGCCGCCTTCGCCTTGCTCTCCGCCGCCTCCAGTAGGCCGTCGTATGCCTTGATGAATGCCTCCACGCCCTCATCGAGCAATTCGGCGTGCACCTTCTGGAAATCGACGCCCAGAGCCGCGATGTCTGAAAGAACTTTCGCAGAACCCGCAGGATCGTCCCCAATCACGGATTGGACGCTGCTCACGTTGCGGAACGAGTCCACCGTCGCGGGAGGCATGGTGTTGACCGTGTTCGGTCCGATAAGCTCGTCAACGTACAACGTCTCGGAGTAGTCGGGATTCTTCGTGCTGGTGCTTGCCCAGAGCAACCGCTGGGGCCGTGCCCCGCGCGCCGCCTGCGCCTGGAACTCCGGCTCTTCTGCAAGCCGCAGCGAGAGTTGGAACGCCTGTCGCGCATTCGCCACCGCCGCCTTGCCCCGCAGCGCCAACGCCTCGTCCGTTCCGATCGCATTCAGCAGCGCGTCAACCTTCGAGTCAACACGGCTCACAAAGAACGACGATACTGACGCCGCGCGTGTCGGGTCCGCCAGCCGCGCCAGGCCGCGCGTGTAGGCCCGCGCCGCCGCCTCATACTGCTCCAGCGAGAACATCAGCGTCACGTTGACGTTCACGCCCTGGGCGATGAGCTCCTCGACAGCCGGAAAACCCTGTGGCGCTGCCGGCACCTTGATCATCAGGTTCGGGCGATTCACCTCGCCCCACAGCCGCAGCCCGTCGCTGATCGTCCCCTCCGTGTTGTATGCCAAATGTGGCGACACTTCGAGGGAAACGAAGCCGTCCGCGCCGTCAGATGCGTCATAGACAGGCCGCAGCAAGTCTGCCGCATCACGAATGTCACGGATGCCGACGTGTTCAAACAGGTCCTTGGCGGCGCTGCCGGGATTCGCACTCATGTAGGAAGACAGGGCGGCGTCGTAAGACGTACTGCCCGTGACGGCCTTTTCAAAGATGCTTGGATTGCTCGTCACGCCGCGCAGCCCGTCCTCGTCGACAAGACGTTTCAGTCCGCCCGTATCGAGGAGATCTCTGTCAATGTAGTCAAGCCAGAAAGACTGTCCGAGCTTGCTGAGCTCTTGCAGTGGGTTCGCCATAGCGTTTTTCCTCACTTAATTACCGTTGCACGCGTCCACAATCCGCCGATTTGCCCACTTAGTCAAGCGCGCGCCGTCGTCCCGGGGCACGGAGCGAAGAATCAGCGACTAGGAATCGGCGCGAGTTGCAAGCGGATTCGCCGGGAGTCCACTTGAGATTCTTTCGGAACGACGCTCCAGCGCGCGGTGATAGACACTCAGGATCTCTTCTGCCACCACGCCCCAATGGTAGCGGGCGACGGTCTGTGAACCCGTGTTGGCGATTGTGCTGCGCAACTCTGCGTCTTGTAGCAAGCGAATGAGCGTGGAGGCAAAGCCCTGCTCATTGCGTGGATCGGCCAGCAATCCGTTGTGCTCATGGTCAACTACCGATCTGTGACCGGCAATGTCAGAGGCGACAACGGCCCTGCCTGCGGCCATTGCCTGGATCAGGACGATTCCCATGCTTTCGTTGCCCAGCGCGGGGCTGCAAAAGATGTCTGCTGTCCGATAGTAACGCGGCAGGTCCTCATTGGAGGCATAGCCGATGAAATGCACGTCTTCGAGCCCGCGTTCGCCGATGACTCGCGCACTCTCCCTATCCATGCTCCCGGGTCCAACGACAAGCAGACGACAGTTTGGAAACTGCCAGCGTATCTGACCATATGCGCGAAGCATATGTGGAAACCCTTTACGCTTCTCCATCCGACCCTGGAACAGGATATTAAGCCTCCCGTCCTGGAACATTGGGAATGGTTCGGCTTGCGAGAACGCCTCCGTGTCCACACCGTTCGGAATAATCGAGTAGGAGCCGGGGAAATAGCGATTGGCGAATTCTCTCGCCGGTTCGGTCACGGCGATGCGCTCATCCAGCCTCTGCACCCACCGCTGCAATAGGGGCCGTGAAACGCCCAGCGCACGCCGTCGCTCCGCATATGCGTGGAAGGTGCCTACCAGCGCTGGCCCATCCGCAAGGCGCAGAAACGTCAGAGGCAGGGTAGGGGTCATCGGCTCGTGCAAATGCACCACGTCGAAATTGCCGGCCTCCAAAAGAGGGCGCACGCGCTTGCCCAACGTTAAGGATAGTGTGACCCTTGCGATGGATCCGGCCGTCGGTACGGGAATGGGACGCCCGATGATGGCGAGATTGTCCGCCTCAACGTCGTCAAGCGGCTTGGATGACGGCGCAACGATGGTGACATGGTGTCCGCGTCGACGCAGTTCGTCGCTCAGCCCGGAAATATGATTCGTCACACCGCCCGGGTATGCGAAGTCGTAGGGGGAGACAAGTGCGATACGGAGTGGCCGCGACCGATCGGTCGCGACCACATCCAAAGCCTCGTGTTCAGCAATGGCATTCATTGATGTGACCGTCGCCTAATGCTATCACGACAGCCGTTTCGCCGATGAACCTCTCATTTGCTGCTGTCTAGAGAACCGCCTCCCGATCTCGTGAAACCTCGATGTGGGGGAGCGTGTCGTCAGGGCCGCCCTCGTTGGCAATGAACTGCTCCAGCCGTCGCCGCGCCTCCTCATCCCGCATCTGCACGGCAGGCGACTTCATGAAGTAGGACGATGGTGGCACGAGCGCACCGCTGATGCCCCTGTCCAGCGCAATCTTCGCGCAGCGAATGGCGTCGATGACCACACCGGCGGAGTTCGGGCTGTCCCAGACCTCGAGCTTGAGCTCAAGGTTCAAGGGCACGTCGCCAAAGGTGCGGCCCTCCATCCGGATATACGCCCACTTGCGGTCCAGCAGCCACGGCACGTAATCGCTCGGGCCAACGTGGATGTTGTCCGGATGAAGGTCGAAATCAAGCTGAGATAGGACGGAGTTGGTCTTGGACTCCTTCTTTGACACCAGACGCTCATACTCCAGCATGTTGTAGAAGTCCGTATTACCGCCGAAATTCAGCTGGTATGTGTTCTCCAGCTTGACGGCGCGGTCTCCGAACAGACGTGACAGAACCCGGTGAACGATGGTGGATCCCACCTGCGACTTGATGTCGTCGCCGATCACCGGCACCCCGGCGTCGCGGAATCTCTTCTGCCAGTAGGGTTCCCGTGCGATGAAGACCGGCACACAGTTGATGAAGGCAGTGCCGGCCGCCAGTGCCTGTTCCACGTACCACTTCGTGGCCATCTCACTGCCAACGGGCAGGTAGCTGATGAGGACATCTACCTCACGCTCCTTGAGAATGTTGGCGATGTCCGCCGTCTTCCCTTCGGCCTTCTCGATCTTCTGCGAGAGAAACTCGCCAAGGCCGTCGTGGGTCATGCCGCGCTCGACGGCGACTCCTGTTCTCGGGACGTCCGTGAACTTATATGTATTGTTCGGCTCCTCAAAGATCGCTTCGGAGAGATCCTTGCCCACCTTCGTTGAGCCAACATCGAACGCCGCAACAAAATTGATGTCCGAAATGTGATACGGGCCGAGTCGCGGATGCATCAGACCCGGGATCGCATCGTTGTCCGAGGCATTCTGATAGTATTCGATGCCTTGAACCAACGAGGAGGCGCAGTTGCCGACCCCCACAATGGCTACATTTATCTTGTCTCCCATAAAAAACCTCCAATCCAATGCGTGAAATCAATACGAAACAGGGACGGGGATATTGCGCTCGCCCCCACCGCGAGCGTAAGAATGCTACATAATCATATTAGCCGCCCCGCGTCAAATCGCCGCTTGAACTCCTATTCGATGTGCTGCTTTCTTGTCGGTTGTAGCGTTTCATAGGCGGATGCTACGCTTTCGTCAGCCATGGTCTACGATTTCCAAACACAATCGTTCCTCAGCGATGGCGCCCTGTCGCCTATCGAACTTATTCGCCGTGCCCACTACAACGGCTATGAAGCTATCGCAATCACTGACCATGTAGGAATGGGCGGCTTTGGCCCCCTCCTTGAACGGTTATCTGAAGATTGCCGAATCGCTCGCGATGAGTGGGGTATCGTGGCAATCCCCGGCGTGGAACTGACGCATCTCCCACCGAATCGCATCGCCGAAGCGGCTGCTCGTGCCCGTGACGCCGGCGCTGTGCTCGTCCTTGTCCACGGCGAGACCCCTGTGGAGCCTGTGTTGCGCGGGACGAATCATGCCTCTGCTTCTTGCACTGACGTGGATGTTCTCGGACACCCGGGGCTGATTACAGACGAAGATGCCGCGCTGGCCGCTGAGAATGGTGTCTACCTGGAACTGTCAACCCGACGTGGCCACTCACTGGCCAACGGCCACGTGGCGCTGGCGGCGCAGCGTACGGGTGCAAAGTTGCTGGTTAATTCAGACGCGCATGTTCCTGATGATCTGCTAACCCAGGAACTCGCCCTCACCACAGCCTTGGGCGCCGGCTTGAGCCGCGAAGGCGCCGCAATCGCAACGCACGACAATCCTCGTGCGCTCTTGGAAATCCTTACGAACCGACTAGAGCAAGCCCCCCGCTGATGTCGGCGGAAGAGGTTCCCTAATTCTTCTCCTCTTCCATTCCCGACGCCCGCAGCTTGTTTGCCTCAGCGTCGCTCAGAATGCGGAACACCGAAGCGCTGGGATCCTCGTCTGCCACTCCGCGAACGGCGGGTCGCCCGTTCTTCAGCGTCACCAACTTGGGATTACGAATCACAACGCTCTTCCGGAGCTTTAGCGAGTATGCGGTGAGCTCTTCCATAATAATCTCCAACACTCTCCCTTGCGAAATACGTACTAGATTGACTCTAGGGTTGACCGTGCGCCCATGTCAAGACGCAAACGCTCGTTTGCGGCCCAATCTCATGCAGCAAGGGCGATCCGCACGAAGTCGAGAAACTCCTCTACTGCATCACCCTCCGAAGACCGTGTGCGGGTGCCACCTGCCGGAGCTGGTGCGCTTCAGCAGCGCGAGGAGGGAGCCGTCCGGCACCAACGCGACGGCAGTGCCGGCTTCCGGTCCCGGACAGAAGACATCATCAGATTCCCCGCTCACGCTAATCCAATCACCGGACGCGGCGGCAAGATCCATGCCTGAGCGGACACGTCCGGTAAATCCTGAGCGTACCTGCACGGCGGGCCAGCCCGGAAACACGGACTCCAGTGGCGCGAGTGCTGCTGCTGCGTCCCCTCCCGCAAGCGCCTCTTCCGCCTCCTCCAACCCCAGTGAGTTATGCTCATTGAACGGCCCCACACGAATGCGCTGGAGACCGTCCAGCACGCCGCCGCAACCCAATCTTTCACCGATGTCCGCCGCGAGCGACCGCACGTACATACCGCGCCCACATGCCACGGAGAGGCGAATGCGGGGCAGGTCTAATGACTCCACCTCGACTCCGTAAACCATTACCGTCCTCGGCTCGCGTTCAACCTCCTCGCCTCGGCGCGCAATCTCATAGAGACGTTGCCCCTGGTGCTTCAGAGCGCTGTACATCGGCGGCACCTGCTGAATTTCGCCGATAAACTCAGGGATAATCTCGCGAACAGCGTCATCTGTCACGTCGTCTGTTGTCTTGGTCTCCAGGACCGTGCCGTCCATATCCAGCGTGTCTGTCACCGTGCCGAGCAGGATCTCTGCCGCATAGCCCTTGGCCAATTCCTCGATGCGGCTGCTGAGCCGCGTTGCCTGTCCGAAAAGGATCGGCAGCACGCCCTCCGCCGCAGGGTCTAACGTCCCTCCATGGCCAACGCGTTTCACCCCGCTAGCCCGCCGCATGCGCTTAACAACGTCAAAAGACGTCATTCCACTGGGTTTCCAGATAGAGAGAAAGCCGTGCAGGCTAGTGTTCGCCACGACTGTCCCCATTCGGTATGCCGGATTCCTCGTCCCCCGGGCTGACGCTGTCCAGCAGTTGATTGATCCGGTCCGCCCTTGCCATCGTGTCGTCGATGACAAAGGTAAGCTCGGGAGTTCGCCGCATCCCCAGGCTCATCAGACCGCGCTGAAGGAAGCCTGACGCGGAACGCAATCCCTGGAGGGTTCGCTGCGTGTTTTCCTGTGCGCCTGCCACACTCACCCAGACTCGCGCGTGGGCTAAATCCCGTGACGTTTCCACGGCCGTAATCGTAACAATTCCATCTATGCGCGGGTCATTAATGTCACGAGCCAATAGCGTACTGATGTGGTCGCGAAGGAGCTCATTGACGCGTTCTGTGCGCCTTGACATGGAGAGCCCTCCTGTTGCGCCGACTGTCACTGCGCGCCGAAGCGAGGGTTAATAGGACGGTCGCTCCTGCTGCACGTACGTCATGATAACGTCGCCCTCTTCGAAGTCCGAAAAACCCTCGATGCCGATGCCGCACTCCTGGCCCGCGTTCACTTCGCGTGCCTCATCACGATATCGGCGCAGGCTGGAGATGGGAGCGTCCATGATGACCACTCCGTCTCGCAGTACGCGCGCCAGCGATGTGCGCCGCACGCGGCCTTCCGCCACCAGACACCCTGCCACGCGGCCTCCGCGGACATCAAATACCTGGCGAACCTCTGCCCGGGCCTCTTCAACCTCTTGCAGCAACGGCGCTGCCAGTCCGCGCAGCGCATTATCAAGATCATCCAGCAACTGATAGATGATGGCGTAATTTCGAATCTCCACCCCGCGTGTGTCGGCGAGTCGCCGAGCCGCCGTTTCGATACGGGAGTTGAATCCAAGGATTGTCGCGCCTGATGCGGTTGCCAGCAGGACATCCCCCTCCGTGATGGAGCCAACGTCCGTGTGCAGGATCTTGGCCCGAGTCGCCTCATTTCCGAGCCGTGAAATGGAACTCCGCAGCGCCTCAAGGCTGCCCTGTGTATCCGCCTTGATAATCAGATTCAGATCGCGAGCATCGCCGCTGCCAATCTGTGAAGCGTACTGTTCCAGGTTTGACGGCTGCCGACGATCAAGGGTCTCCGTTGCGTCCGCCCTTTCCGCGGCGGCCGACCGTGCGTCCTGGTCTGACTCGGCAACCTCAAGAACATCGCCGGCCCTAGGCACCTCGGTCAGGCCAAGAATCTCCACCGGCATTGATGGCCCCGCCTCTGTCATTCGATTGCCGCGAAAGTCCGTCATCGCCCGGATACGGCCCCACGTCGCCCCCACAAGCACCGTCATCCCCGGCGTCAGTGTTCCGGATTGCACCAGGACGGTGGCCACCGGACCACGATTCTGGTCAAGCCGCGCCTCGATGACGGTTGCACGGGCCGAAACGTCAGGATCGGCCGTCAACTCCGAGATTTCCGCCACCAGATGCAGGGATTCCAACAGGTCATCAAGGCCGTCGCCCGTTCGTGCCGATATGGGTACGCTCAGCACGTCGCCGCCCCAATCCTCTACAAGCACTTCCTGTTCGGAAAGCTGACGCTTCACTCGCTCCGGATCGGCGGCCGGCACGTCCATCTTGTTGATTGCCACAATAATTGGCACATCGGCCGCCTTAACATGGTTGATAGCTTCAATTGTTTGCGGCATCACACCGTCATCCGCCGCTACCACAAGCACCGCAATATCCGTGACGTTTGCCCCACGCGCCCGCAGCGTCGTGAATGCTTCGTGCCCCGGTGTATCCAGGAAGGTGATTGGGGTTCCGCGAACATCGACCTGATATGCGCCGATATGCTGCGTGATGCCGCCTGCCTCTCCGTCCGCCACGTTGGTTTTCCGTACGGCGTCGAGGATGCTTGTCTTTCCGTGGTCGACGTGGCCGAGGACCGTCACGACGGGCGGGCGCGGCTGAGCGTTATCCGTCTTCTCAGCGTCCGCCATTCGCTCACCGAGAGCGGCATCCGCCGCCTCGGCCTCTTTCACGTCAAAGCCATAGAATTTCGCGATCGGTGTTGCGACATCAGCGTCGATGGCGTCGTTCAGGCCCGCCATCACGCCCATGCGCATCAGGTTCTTTATGACCTCAACGGGATTCGCGCCAACCTGCTCTGCGAGTTCGCCCACGGTGATTCCGCGGGACAACTCAAGTACCCGCTCCTCGGAATCCGCCGTGCGTCGTTGTGTGGTCATGGCGAGGTCACCTCGCCGTCCCGGCGACTCCGAATAACGGTTCGAGCCTCATGGCGGATGCGGTCGCGATCCTCAGAAGACAGGGGCGCTCCGAGCAACAGACGATTTTCAAGATATGAACCACGCAGGCCGCGTTCCCAGCATGTGTCATTTGCGCAGAGATACGCGCCGCGACCGGAGAGCTTGCCGGAACTGTCTACTGAGATGACCCCGGACGTACTACGAACAACCCGTACGAGCTCATGCTTGGCCTGAGTCTGACGACAGGCGATACACGTCCGCTGTGGTTTGCGCCGCGCTTCTGTAACCTGCTGTTGTCGCTCTCTCGTTGCTGCCGTCACGTCTAGCGGTTGCCGCCTCTCCTCCCGCCGCGCCGATCGTCTCGGCCACCACGGAAACGCCCGCCGCGTTCCGGGAAAATATCTTCAGCGAATCGAATGCCGCCGCTCGCCTCACCCTGACGCTCTGACTGGTATTCCTGCAGGAAGGCATCGAAGTCGAATGTCGCCGACTCTTCCTCGCCTTCCTCGGCGTCTTCGTCGTCGGCCTCCTCGTCAGGTTCCGCCTCGGCCTCTTCGAGGGCGCGCAGCAGCGCTTCTTCCTCCTCCTGCAGCTTACGGAGCTCTTCTTCGATTTCCTCTTCGGTCTGCGGTGTTTCGGGAGCGGCAGCCTCAGTTACCGGCGCCTCAGCGGTTACCGAAACCTCTTCATCAGCAACAGCTTCAAGCTCCTGTGTGGCTTCAACCGCAGTCTCGCTTGACTCAACTGTTGCGGCGGCCTCCTCAACCTGGGGAGCTTCTGTGGCTGTCTCAGCCACCTCCGCCACGCTGACGGCCTCGGCCACGATGGCGTCAACCTCCGGTGCCTCAACTTCAGCTGCTTCTGCCACGGCAGCTTGCTCCGGCCCGCGAGCCGCGCGTTCCGCCTCTTCTGCCAACACCTCTGACGTGCTGCGGATATCAATCTTCCAGCCGGTCAGGCGAGCTGCGAGCCGCGCGTTCAAGCCCTCTCGCCCGATGGCGAGTGATAGCTGCTGCTCCGGCACGACAACAAGCGCTGAACGATCACCTGTGATCTCCACTCGTGATGTCTGCGCCGGACTCAATGCATGACCGATGTAAACGGACGGGTCTTCATTCCACGGAATGACGTCGATCTTCTCACCGTGTAGTTCGTTGACGATGTTCTGGATGCGGACGCCCCGCAGGCCCACGCATGAGCCAACGGGATCAATTCCTTCCTGTCGTGCCTCAACGGCCACCTTGGAACGATAGCCGGGTTCTCGCGCGACGTTCCTGATGACAACCGTCCCGCTTGTGATCTCAGGCACTTCCAGTTCAAATAGCCGACGAATCAGGTCGCGATGTGCCCGCGACACGAGGATCCTTGGCCCGCGAATACCCTTTTCAACTTCCTGGATTAGTACGCGAATACGCTGGCGGGCATAGTATTGCTCGCTTGGCACCTGCTCGGTGTGCAACAGTGTTGCTTCCGTCCGACCAAGACCGATGATGACCTGTCCCTGCTCAACCTTTTGCACCACACCGGTCATCAACTCATTGATGCGCCCGGCGTACTCGTCATAGACCTGGTCGCGTTCGGCCTCACGGAGGCGCTGCATGACCACCTGCTTTGCAGTCTGCGCGGCGATGCGGCCTGCGTCCTCCGGGCTTTCTTCAACGGAAATTGTGTCGCCGATGTTGGCGTCGGGCTGAATCAGGCGTGCCTCTTCGAGTGTGATTTCCTCAGCAGATTGGTTAACTGTCTCCACGACAGCCTTGTTGAGGGTGACGATAATTTCCCCGGTCGTGGGCAGTATCTGCACCTCGATATCATCGGTCTCGGTTCCTTCGCGCTTGTACGCAGATCTCACCGCGTCCTCAATGGCTCCGAGAACGACATCGCGAGGCAGTCGGCGTTCTGTCGCCAACTGTGTAACCGCGAGCAAGAAATCGCTCTTCATACCTGCCTCATTTCCGTTGCCGGACACTTCCCCGCAACTAGCTCCACTAATAAAAAAAGTGGGATTGCCGCCCCACCTCTCATTACGCGCGGTTCTCGTTGCCTTCTGTGCCAAAGTGTACCATCCGAACCCCCGCGCGGCAATTTCTTGAGCCCTCTGCCCGCAACGGAACAATGCCCATTGGCATTCTGGGCGGAGCGATGAATCTACCCCGGGTCGCCGTCCCTCGCAACAGGCAAACGCAGTGAGAAAACAGACCCTCTGCCGACATCGCTCTCGACATGTACCTCACCCTGGTGGGCCTCTATGATCTGTCTCACGATAGCGAGCCCCAATCCTCCCCCCCGCATTCCACTCTCATCGCCCAGACCAACACGATCCATGAGCATCGAAATGCCGTCCGGGGAAATCCCAACGCCCGTGTCTCTGACACGGAGCCACACGGAACCATTGCTGCTGTCCGCCGCAAGAGTCACTCGCCCGCCCGCAGGTGTGAACTTGATTGCGTTGTGCACAAGATTGACAAGCGCTTGGTAAAGTCGATCGGGGTCTGCGCTGATTTCTGGCAGTCCCTGTTGAATGTCAACAACTAGTTCAATATCAGCCCGCGCCGCCATCGATGCCATAATTCCGACGCATCGGTCGATCGCGTCCCCAACAGCAAGTGGCTGCAGAGTAAGGCGCGTCCACCCCATTTCCATCCGCGACAGGTCAAGCAGACTCTCCACGAATGTCGTTAGCCGCTGTACCTCCACAAGCGCGCTTGAAACAAAGGGCCTCGCCGCGTCAGGATCATCGATTGCCCCCAGGTCCAGCGTCTCAAGGGTTGCCTGGATTCCGGCGAGAGGGGTACGAATCTCGTGCGACGCATTCGCAAGAAACTCGTGCCGCAGCCGCTGCGCGCGATGCTCCTCGGACACGTCGTACGCCGCCAGTAAGACCCGCCTCTGTCTGCCCTCCCGATAAGGAGACGCAACGAGTCGCGTTGTCTGGACAGTTTCGCCGCCGTGCGTTATTTCGCCCACCGCCGTTGCTTGCTCTCGCAGGGCGCGTCGCGCAATCTCCGCCGCCTCATAGTCACGTGCCAATCCAATGAGCGTGGTTGTCTCATCGACCTGTTGCGTGAAGCCGAACAGCTGCGCCGCCGCCGCGTTCACCATCAGCACCCGCTCATCTTCCGTAAGCACGATTACCCCAACGCTCAGATTGTCCAGGATGGAGGCGAGCCGCGTTTGCTGCGTTTCTACGACGCTGCTAATGCCGCGCTCCTCCTGCATCAGGCGGCTGATCAACAGGGCTACATCGCGAACCTCGGAAATCGCCGTGGCAAAATCCTCCACGACCGGCGGTTGACCTGCCCGGAGATCCCGGGCGAGACGACGTAAGGGGGCGGCCATGCGCTGCCTCGTAACCACCAGGAGCAGGACGATGAGGATGCCCGCGGCAATCGACGCGTACAGCAGAAAGCGCCGATAGGGCTCGACGTCGGCTCCTCCGGCGTCTTCCCCGAGGCGTCCCAGCTGAATCCAGAAAATAATCGCGACCGTGATGAGACCGAGAAGCAGGGCGCCCCACAGGACCAACCCGATACGGCCCTGAATTAACCGGGGCATTCACGCCTCCAGTTTGTAGCCGACACCCCTCACGGTGAGGAGAATCTTCGGACGAGCCGGATCATCCTCGATCTTCTGCCGCAGCCACCGCATGTGCACGTCAACTGTGCGGCTTCCCTCGGGATACGAGTATTTCCAGACCCGGTCCAGCAGCGTTTCACGGCTGAACACGATGCCGCGATTCTCCGCCAGGAACGACAGCATCTCGAACTCAAGCGGCGTTAGTGTAATCTCCTCGCCCTTGTGGGTCACACGATGCGCCAGGCGGTCGATGACCGTCTCACCGAACTCGATGGTGTCCATCTGCCTCGCATCGGTCTCTTGTGATGAGCGGCGCAGGATTGCCTTGATGCGCGCAAGCAGCTCGCGCATGGAGAACGGCTTGGTCATGTAATCGTCGCCGCCCATCTCCAGCCCGACGATCTTGTCTACCTCGGACTGCCGCGCCGTCAACATTAGGATCGGCACGGAACTGCGGCTGCGAACCCGTCGGCACAACTCAAGACCATCCGCGTCCGGCAGGCCGAGATCGAGCACGATGAAGTTCGGCATCTGCCGGTCCATCCTGGCGAACGCCTCCGCGGAGGTGGCGGCGGAACTTACTGCGTACCCCTCGCGACTGAGAGAATACGTCAGCGCCTCCCGCAGGGCGGGCTCGTCATCAACAATCAGGATGGATGTCTCGGCGATTGTCATTTCGCCTTCCGTTCAGCGCGCTTCGTATTGTCATCATACAGGGACAGCTTCGTGATTCATGATGGTGGTGTTATGCCTGTATTAAGGCGCTGTAAAGAAAGAGGGGAGCCAATTGGCTCCCCTCAATACTCGCAATCTCGTTGAAGGTTAGTGAGCGTGGGCGGCTCCCGCCGTCTCCTCGGCGGTCTCTTCTGCCCCGCATTGGCAGGCTCCCGCGCCGGCTCCGCCGCACGCGCATGCCCCGGCCTCTGCGCCGCCACCGCCGCAACCGCACGCACCACCGCCACCGCAGCCGCATGCCCCGCCCATATTGGGGTTGCGAATCGTGAAGCCCGTCCGCTCAAGGCTGTCAATGAAGTCAATCTCGGAGCCGATGACCCACGGAAGACTTTCCTCATCCACGACCACCTTGACGCCGAAGTTCTCAATAACTTCGTCCGCGTCACTTGGGTCAGGCTCAATGGCCATGCCGTACGCGGGCTGCCCGTTGTCGTCACCCTTGACGAACACGCGCAACGCTGCGCCCTCGGACTCCTGCTCCTTGAACAGGTCGAGAATCTTCTCCGCAGCCGACTCAGTCAGAGTAATCACTGTTTTCACCCTCCGATGACGCGAACATACGACACAACGTCAATTTAGGGCAGTATACAAGCAGGCCAGCAAACGTGTCCACGCGAGGACAACCGCTGAGTCTAATGAGACTGCTAATCAGAAGATGGGAGTGCAGGGCATGAATCTCTACCCCGGGCGTTTTGTCATTTCCCGGTCAGATGATGGTGACGTGTGGGCTGAAACAGCTCCCGGCGGCATCAGCATCATGCGTGGGCGTGCTACGCGCCCCGACGACGGAGAGGTCATTCTCCAGGTCCGCCCGGATCAGGTCGAAAGGCTGGATGCATGGGCGCACCAGGAGGGACTGGTCGTCTCGTTTAGTGGTGTTCTGGCCAAGCAGATTAAGGATCTATCCAGGGAGGTTGGACTCTCCCCCCAGAACTTCGTCCTGGAAGCCCTCAATGCCTTCATCCAGGCCGGCGAAATGGCTGCCGGCCACGGTCACGCCCATACACCACCGCCCACGCAAGACATCGAACTCGAAAGCCCGGGAAACTAGAGCAATAGAAGCGACGGCCGTTCCAGAACCCGCCTCACCTCGTTCATGAACCGAGCGCCTTCCGCGCCATCCGTCGCACGATGATCCGCAGACAGTGTCGCGGACATCATCTCTGCCACAACCACCTGGCCGTCTCGCACAACCGGCGTTGACTGCACTGACCCCACTGCAATCGCGCCTGCGTTCGGCGGCGTGATGATCGCGACAAAGTCCTTCACGTTATACATGCCCAGGTTGGATACTGCGAACCCCACTCCGCTTACCTCGTTCGGGCGCAGCCGCCCCTCGCGCGCTCGCCCCGACAAGTCCCGCGAACGCGCTGCGGTGTCCACAAGGCTCGCGTCGCCAATATCCGGCATCGACGGCGCAATGAGGCCGCCCCCGTCCATTGCAATGGCGATGGACACGTCAATGGTTGGATTCGGAATAATCCCCTCGGCTTGCACGGTCACGTTGAAATGCGAATGCGAACGCAGGGCCATGGCGACTGCCCTGATCACGAGGTCGTTCACCGTTACGCGGCTCTCCGCGTCCAACTCCTCGTTGATCTCCGCGCGCATCTGAATGGCGCGCGTCATGTCGATCTCTACCGTCACGTAATAGTGAGGCGCGGTCAGCTTGCTCAGGGACATCCGCCGCGCAATCGCCTGCCGCATTGGCGGGAGTCCCGCCGGCACCACTATCCCCACCGCGCCAGCCGCCGACGGCTCGACGACAGTCAATCCGCCGCCCGCCACCGGCTCCGGAGCAACTGGCTCAACCTGTGTAGGCGCTTGAGGAGTGACAGGCTCCGGCTGTGCGGCCCCTCTAGCTTCCAGATATGCTTCAACATCGCCCCGCGTAATTCGTCCGCGAGGACCCGTGCCGGTCACGTTGGCCTGCACCTCCGCCACGGAAAGACCTGCCTGCTCCGCAATACGGCGCGCCACGGGCGTCACCGGCGCTCCTGTCGACGGCGCTTCTTCCCTGTTGGTCTCTGAGACGGGAGCAGCCTCAACAGGCTCCGGCGGAGTTGTGGGCGCGGGTGGGGCAGAATCTGCGGGCGGAGCAACGACAGGTGGGGACAGCGTGGGCGCCGCAACGTCCGGGACATCCTCCCCCGGCGCTGTAATCAGGCCTATCGTCTCACCGACAGGCACCATGACGCCCTCGGGCACCAGGATGCGGGCCATCACGCCGGACTCATACGCCTCAAGCTCAACGGTCGCCTTGTCCGTCTCGATCTCAGCGATCATCTCACCGCGCGTCACCGTATCGCCCTCGTGCTTCAGCCACCGCACAACCATTCCTTCGGTCATGTCGAAGCCCATCTGCGGCATGATTACGTCACTTGCCACGTCTGCCTCTCCCTTCGATGCGACCTAGAACAGGCTCCGAACTTTGTCCGCCACCATCTCCGGCGTCGGTATCGTCAGCAGTTCCAGCGGTCGGGAATACGGCGTCGGCACATTGGCCCCGCCAACCCGCAGCGCGGGCCCGTCAAGCGAGTCGAACGCCTTCTCATTGATCTGCGCAATGACCTCGCCTGCGAACCCGCCGAACTCCCACGTCTCCTCGACGACGACTGCCCGGTTCGTCTTGTGGACGGAATCGATGAACGTCTGTGTATCCAACGGCAGCAGGGTGCGCAGGTCGATCACCTCGGCATCAATGCCGTCATCCTCCAGCAGCTCCGCCGCCTGCAGCGCGATGGGAACCATTCTCAAATAGGCGATGATGCTGACATCACTTCCACTCCTCGCCACGCGCGCCGAGCCAAAGGGTATCGTGTAGTGCTCATCCGGCACCTCTGAGCGGCTCCCATAGAGGAGCGAATGCTCCACGAACATCACGGGGTTCGGGTCAGCGACTGCAGACCGCAGCAGCCCCAGCGCGTCCGCCGCGTTTGACGGCGTCACAACCTTGAGTCCCGGTACGCGCGCGTACCATCCCTCCAGGCTCTGCGAGTGAGTTGCGGCGAGCATGTTTCCGCCGCCGCTTACCGTTCGAATCACGATTGGCACGGTGATCTGCCCGCCGGACATATACCGCGCCTTCGCTGCGATGTGGACGATCTGATCCATCGCCAACAGTGAGAAGTTGATGGTCATGATTTCGACGATCGGGCTCATGCCCGCAATTGCCGCGCCAATTCCCGTGCCGACAAAACCCGATTCCGCGATCGGCGTGTCGATGATGCGTTCTTCGCCGTACTCCTCCATGAATCCCTTGGTCACGGCATAGGAACCGCCATAGGCGCCCACGTCCTCACCCATAATGAACACCTCGGGATTGGACCGGAGCGCCTCCTCCAACCCGGCGCGGATTGCATCGCGATATGTCAGTTGCGCCACGTCTGACTCCTCACGCGTAGATGTCCTTGTACAGTTCGTCAGGCATTGGGAACGGGGACTCCAGCGCGAACTGAATCGCCTCGTTCACCTCGTTCTCCACGTCCTCGTCGATGGCGCTAATCTCGTCCGTCGTCGTCAGATCATTTGCCATCAGTCGATCGGAAAGCAGCTTGATAGGGTCCAACTCAAGCCACGGTTCCACCTCGTGCTGCTGGCGATACTCGATCGGGTCCGCCATAGAATGCCCGCGGAAGCGGTACGTCATGACCTCCAGGAAGTACGGCCCGTTTCCGTCCCTGATGTATTCGATTGCGTCCAGCGCCGCCTCCCGTACCGCGAACACGTCTTGACCGTTCTCCTCGCGGTGGCTGCGTACGTTGTGGCGGTCGGCAAGGCGGTGGATGACCGGCTGTGCAGACGCTCTCTCTACGCGCGTTCCCATGCCGAACCCGTTGTTCTCCAGCAGGAAAAGGACCGGCAGCTTCCACAGCGACGCGAGGTTCATCGACTCATGGAACTCGCCCTCGTTGACCGCACCGTCGCCCAGGAAACACACCACAAGAGAGTCCTCGCCGCGATAGCGATTCGCGAATGCCAGCCCCACGGCCAACGGCAACTGACCGCCAACGATGGCATGGCCGCCCATAAAGCCCTTCTCGACGTCAAAGAAGTGCATGGAGCCACCCTTGCCGCCGCTCACGCCCGTCGACTTTCCAAACAGCTCCGCCATGCATGCCGCCGTGTCCATCCCGCGCGCCAGGGCGTGGCCATGGTCGCGGTAATGCGTGACGATCTTGTCATCATCCCGCAGCGGCGAGATCACGCCGACGGCGACGGCCTCTTCACCGATGTACAGGTGCAGAAAGCCGCCGATGTTTCCGCGGCCGTAGTGCTCGGCGCTGCGTTCTTCAAACCGGCGGATCAGCTTCATTGTCCTGAGCATTGTCAAAAGCTCAGAACGCGGAAGCGTAGAGTCTATCGATGTGCTCACAAGCGATCTGCCTCCATACACAGAGTCTACATGTGTATGGCCTCGCCGAAAGCTGCAAGCGACGCCTCCATCAGGGTTTCAGAAAGCGTGGGGTGAGGATGAATGGCGCGCCCAATCTCCAGCGGCGTCGCCTCCAGCAGCTTCGCTACGGACAGCTCGCCGAGCAGTTCCGCGCACTCCGGCCCCACCATCTGTGCGCCCAGCAACGCCCCGGTTTCGGCGTCGCTGACCACCTTGATCATCCCTGCGTAGTCGTCCAGGCTCAGCGCCTTTCCGTTTGCGCGATAGGGAAAACGTCCAACAGTGACGGTGATGCCGCGCTCGGTTGCCTGAGCCTCCGTTATTCCCATGCTCGCAACTTGCGGGTGGCAGTAGACCGCCCGGGGGATGTCCTCCTTGATGAGCGGCTGGGTCTCACGACCTGCAATAGCCTCCGCCGCCAGCACTCCCTGAGCCATCGCAGCATGAGCGAGGAGCGGCGGCCCCGTGACGTCGCCGATTGCATACACGCCCGGGATGTTCGTCTGCATGGTGTCGTCACACTCGATATAGCCGCCCGGTCCCGTTGCAACGCCTGCCGCCTCAAGACCAAGGCCTTCTGTCCGACCCTGCATCCCCACGGCCACGAGCGCCATATCGAACGGGATTATGCGCGATGCGCCCGCAACGTCCAGTTCCGCCCCGCCGCTGTTCAATCGATTCACGCGGCTTTCCGTCAGGACCTCAATGCCCTGGCGAGTAAGGGAGTCCTTCAGCCCGGCCGTTATCTCCGTGTCCTCCCCCGGCAACAGAGTGGGCATCAACTCGACCAGCGTCACGGTGCTACCGTATGAACGGTAGAAATAGGCAAATTCACACCCCGTCGCGCCTCCGCCAATGATGAGCACTCTCTCCGGCAAATCACGACGCTCCAGCGCTTCCCTGCTTGTCACAACCGTTTCACCATTGACATCGAGGCCGGGGATTGCGCGTTCCTGCGCCCCGGTTGCAATGACAATCGCCTTGTTCGCCTCCAACGGCTCCGGTTCCGTGTCCACGAGAACTCGGTGCGAGTCCAGCAACGTCCCGCGCCCATTCACGACAGTGACATTGTTTGAACGCAGGAGACTTGTAACTCCACGTACCAGTCGGTGAACAACTCTACGTGATCGCGTGATTGCCTGATCGAGGCTTGCGTCCACTGATCCGACAGTAATTCCGAAGTCCGCAGCATTGTTGATCGTATTGAGCACGTCGGCGTTGCGGAGAAGGGCCTTTGATGGGATGCACCCCCAATTGAGACACAGGCCGCCGAGTTCGTCGGGCTCAACAATGGCTGCGCTCAGCCCCAGTTGTGCCGCTCGTATTGCACAAACATACCCGCCCGGACCGGCCCCGAGAACAATTACATCAAAAGCCGCCATTTCCTTGTTTGCCTCCAACTGCCGAATATGTCTCTAGTGCCATATGCTAATAGAACCAGCATAGGATTATGCCCGCAAGGAGTGAAGTAACACCCTCTACTGAAAGAGTGTATGCTGGTCTCAATGGGGTAAGTTGCGATGTATCTTCTGCATTAGGAGGCTGGCGTGCCTAACACAATTACTGAAGAGCAAGTAGTCGACGTTTTGCGGACATGTTACGACCCTGAGATTCCGCTGAACATTTATGATCTTGGTCTCATTTACGACATAGATATACGCGAGGATTGTGTTTACGTCACGATGACACTAACTGCCCCGGGCTGCCCAATGGCCGGCACAGTTGGCCCTGAAGTCGAGAACCGAATCCTTGAACTCGAAGGTGTGAATGATTCCCAGGTGGACATTGTTTGGGATCCGCCCTGGACACCGGAGATGCTTCGGCCGGAAGCGAAAGAGCTTCTAGCCGGCCTCATGTAAGTTCGAGTTGTCGAGAACGGATTCGCGCACACGCTGCCGCGCCGAAAGCACTGGTTAGGCCACTGCATTCTTCCCTTACGGTGAAAAGCAATAACTTGTAAGAAACCTGATTTTGACAAGAAAAGTGGGGATATTGCTTCACCCCCCCTTGTAGTGGCGTAGTACGTGGTAAGGGAGTAAAGGAAAGTGACAGGGTTACTTGGAGAGAATTCCTTGGGAATTGCTCTCGACAGCAGGACCTCCGTTATCGTAGCCCTAGCGACGGCTGCGGCAGTTCGTGATGAAGCGGCAATCAGGCAGGCTATGTCGGATGCGCTGGCCGACGGCATAAACAACAATGAAATCCTCGACATCATGACCGTGGCGGCGCGGATTCAGCAGAGCATCAACCTCAACAACGTAATCCAGGGAATACAGGGGGTTCCTGCCGGAACCTCTTCAAGAGCAGGCGCCGGAGCTCCTC
>LXNJ01000878.1_pt1 | contig 19296 bp, 18 predicted proteins | sample 809081 | NCBI WGS metagenome assembly LXNJ01 (sample SAMN04870510, study PRJNA318959) | sponge metagenome | biome: sponge; feature: marine sponge reef; material: water | host: Petrosia ficiformis | place: Greece: Milos, Mediterranean Sea | collected 2013-05-29 | depth 5-7 m
AGGTCCGCGGAGCCTCGGGGAAAGAGGTTGCTCGAACGATCCGCGAAGGCTAGCTCACGCGCAGTAGCAGCACCATGAAGTAGCGCCGTTTGTCCAGAAGCGCATCGACGCACTCGAATCCCGCACGAGCGGCCTTGGCAATGAACTCTTCGGGCGCGTATTTGTACGAGTTTTCGGTGTGCAACGCCTCGCCGCGGGCGAACTCCACCTCGTCGCCGTTGATGCGCACGACCTGATCGCGCTTGGCATCGAGATACATCTCGATGCGCCCGGCGTCAGGGTTGTACACCGCGCGGTGGCGGAATCCGGCCAGGTCGAAATCGGCGCCGATCACTGTGTTCAGGTGGCGCAACAGGTTCTCGTTGAAGCGTGCCGTGACGCCCTCGGCGTCGTTGTAGGCACGCGCAAGCACGGCAGGATCCTTCTTCGCATCCACCCCGATGATCAGCGTGCCGTCCGGACCCACGGTCCGCGCCACCCCGCGCAGAAAGCCGTCGGCGGCCGCCGGGTCGAAGTTGCCGATGCTCGAGCCCGGGAAGAACGCGACACGCGGGATGTCCCGCGCGGCCGGCGGCAATTCGAACGACCCGGTGTAGTCCGCGCATGTTGGGTATACGGATAGCGTCGGGTAGTCGTCGTAGACGGCCCGCGCTGCCGCGACGAGGTGGTTCCTGGAGATGTCGACGGGGACGTAGGCCTTGGGGTCGCAGGCCTCGAGCAGGATGCGCACCTTGACGCTGCTGCCGCTGCCGTACTCGACCAGGCAGGCGCCCGTTCCCACATGCTCGCCAATGACCTGCCGGTTCTCGTTGAGAATGCCGACCTCTGTCCGGGTCAGGTAGTACTCCGGCAACTTGGTGATGGCGTCGAAGAGCGCCGACCCCGCAGGGTCGTAGAAGTACTTCGGCGGGATCGCCTTTTGCGGAAGGCTCAAGCCCCGCGTCACCTCCGCCAACATGTCGGGTAGTGGCGGCTTGCGATCGAACACTGCGAACGAGGAATGGCCGTTGAGAATGCTGAGATCGATGTCGGGCTCCTTAGCTTAAGTCCCTGGCAAGTCGAATGCCCGTGAACTGCCAACGGTCCTTCGGATAGAAAAAGTTCCGATAGCTCAAACGGACGTGTCCAACGGGCGTCGCGCAAGAGCCCCCGCGCAGGACCATCTGGCTGGACATGAACTTGCCGTTGTACTCGCCGAGCGTGCCCCCGAGGGGGCGGAAGCCGGGGTAAGGTCCATAGGCGCTCGACGTCCACTCCCAGCAGTCGCCGAACATCTGCGCCACGCCAGCACCGCTCGCCGCTTCCGGGTGCAGACCCCCATCGGCGAAATTGCCGTGCACCGGCTGTCCCGCCGCGACCACCTCCCACTCCGCCTCGGTGGCGAGCCGGGCACCGGCCCAACGCGCATACGCGTCGGCCTCGTAGTAGCTCACGTGGGTGACCGGTGTCCGGTCGATGAGCGGTCGCTCGCCGTCGAGGCGGTATTCGTGCCAAGCGCCGTCACGCCGCCAGTACATAGGTGCCTCGACCGTGTTTTCGCGACGCCATGCCCAACCCTCGGACAACCACAAGGCCGGCGTGTCGTAGCCGCCGGCCGCGATGAATTCCGCGTACTCCGCGTTGCTGACCAAGCGGTCGGCCAACGCGAAATCGTCGAGGTAGACCTTGTGCCTGGGGCACTCGTTGTCGAACCGGAAACCGCCTTCGAAGTGAGCGCCCACTTCCTTCACACCGCCCGAAAACTGCGCGAATGCGATCGGCTTCTCGGCACCATCGGAGGTGGCGTCGCCGCCTTCGCGGTAGGCGGGTTTCAGCGGATTCAAACCGAGATTCGCCTTGAGGTCGGTGACCAGGAGTTCCTGGTGCTGCTGCTCGTGGTGCAGACCCAGCTCGATCCGGTCTTGGACTTCCCGTTCGTCCGCGTCGAGCAGCTTGGCCATGGCCTCGTCGACGTGGGCGCGGTATTCCATAACCTCGGCAATCGTCGGTCGGGACAGCGTGCCGCGCAGCGGCCGGGGGAACTGCGCGCCGACGCCCTCGTAATAGGAGTTGAACAACACCTCGAAGTCCCGATGGAATGGCCTATAACCCGGAACATAGGCCTTCAGCAGGAAGGTCTCAAAGAACCAAGTCGTATGGGCGAGGTGCCACTTCGGGGGGCTCGCATCGAGGATCGGCTGCACGCCGTAGTCGTCAGGCGCCAACGGTCGACATAGCGCAAGCGACTGCGCCCGAACGGCCGAATAGCCGCCCAAGCCACCGGACGCGGCGGCGCTTTCCCGGAGGTTCCCCATGGTCCGCTCAGCCCGTGCGCGCATCCCAGCGTTGGGCCAAGGCGCGCGTCAACGTCGCGAGTTGCTGCGCATCGTGGGGCGGCCGAATGAAGCCGAAATGGCGGCCAAGCGGGTCGACGACGGCTATGTGGCTCGAATGATCCATGAGGTAGCCGAGCGCCGAATCGGCAACTCCGACCTTGGCAAACCCCGCATGCAGACTCTTGCCGAACGCCGCGATGGCCGGCGACGAACCGGTGACGCCAACGAAATTGGCTGAGAACGAGGCCACGTAGTCCGCGAGTAGGCGCGGCGCATCGCGCTCTGGATCGACGCTGACGAGTATCCCTTGGAATGGCGGGTCGCCGTCCGCCAGCAATCGCGCCTCGGCAGCCCCCAGGACAGCCATCGTCGTCGGACAGATGTCCGGGCAGTTGGCATAGCCGAAGAAAACGTACGACCACCGGGCGCGCAGCCGGTCGACGTCGAAAGGCTCTCCCGTGGCGTCCGCCAGGCTGAACGCAGCGATCGGTCTCGGTTCGGGGAATGCGGTGAATCCGAAGGCGGCAAGTTCCTCGTCCGAGAGCCCGGGTTCCGGGGCGAGACCCGTGAACGCCAAGCCGCCGCCCACCAAGCCCAAAGCCAACAACGCCGCGAAGACCCACTTCATCCGGCGCACTATACCTGCATCGGCCGGGTTGCTGCGAAGCGAACGGCCACCAGCATAAGCATCAACGCCGCCGCGCCAGCGTTGTGCAATACCGCAACCGCCAAGGGCAGCGCGAACACGACATTGGCGATGCCGAGGCCCAATTGCAGTGCCAGCACGACCGCCAGGGACCAACCGGCGGCGCGATTGCCGAGCCGCCACGCCAGGATGCCGACGACAAGCAGCACGGCGACCGCCCCAAGGCGATGGGCGAAGTGGATGGCGACCCGGGCATCGCTCGACATCAGCCCGCCAAGGTAGTTCGGGCCCACGGTCTGCGTGACATCGAAGCCTGTGTGTAAGTCCATCTCCGGCAGCCACGCACCGTGGCAGGTCGGGAAGTCCGGGCAAGCCAGGGCGGCATAGTTGGATGTCAGCCAGCCGCCCAAGGCCACTTGGACGGCGAGGACCCCGAGCGCCACCGTCGCCAGCCGTTTGAGGGAACGACCGACCTGGAACAGCGGCGTCGGCCGCTCGGTGAGCGCAAGTACGCCGAGCAGGGCCAACGTGGCGAAACCGCCCAGCAGGTGAGCCGTCACAACCTGCGGCCAGAGCTTGAGAGTGACCGTCCAGGCGCCAAAGGCGCCTTGGGCAATCACCAGGACGGCAAGCCCCAGCGGCAGTCGCCAAGGCTGTCGGTTCTTCAAGGCGAGAGCCACGATGACCAGGATCAATGCGCCCAACGTCGTTGCCGCGTAGCGGTGGATCATCTCAACCCACGCCTTTTCGGCCTCCACCGGAGCATCGGGAAACGCCGCCTCGGCACGAGCGATCTCCGCGACACCGGTCGGAACCCCAAGCTGGCCATAGCAGCCCGGCCAGTCGGGACAACCGAGTCCCGCATCGACAAGGCGCGTGTACGCACCGAGCACGACCACCACGGACGCCAGCGCGATCCCCGCCAAGGCCATGCGATAGACGCCGGTCGGCGGCTTGGCCGTCACGGTCTGAGCCCCTTGCGAAAGCCGACGACGACGTACCCTGCGATGACGGCTGCACCGATCAACAGCCACTGCGCGGTGTAGCCCCAATGCGTCCCCGGCGAGTAGTCCCACGCCAACGATGCCGGCCTCGAGACGCCAGGGCTGCCGCGTTCAAGGCGGATCTCCCGAGGATGAGCGCCCGTCGCCGCTGCCATGCGCTGCGGATCGGCCCAACGGACCCTTTTCGGCCAGTCGTCCGGCCACGGCTGCTGGGCGGCATAGACGGTCACCGGCGTGCTCGGCCAGAGGACGCCCACCGCGGACACCTGGCCGGACGGCGGCGCCGTCCGGCTCGCCATCCAGCCCCGGTTGACCAGGAAGGCGCCGTCCGACGTGCGTAGCACCGACCAGGCCTCGACATCGCCCGGCTGGCGAGCGGCAACGAAGAACTGCCTTTCCGGGTCGTACTCGCCAGCAAGCGCCACACGGAGGAAATCCGGGGCGTCGGCGCGTAGCGCGGCAGCCTCGACGGGTGGGGCCCCGAGCCGCTCGGTGCGTTCGTTCACCAAGGCGGTCTTTTCCAAGCCTCGGGAGAATTGCCAAACGGCGAGCGACAACACGACGACGAGGGCCGCCGCTACCTGCGCCGTCAACGCTTTGCCGGGGCGAAAGCCTTCCTTGAGCGCGGTCACGACGGCAGACCGCCACGGATCAAGGCGAGGACCGGTACCGTGTCCGGGCGTACGCCGCGCCACAGGTAGAAGGCCTGCGCGGCCTGCTCGACCAGCATGCCGAGGCCATCGGTCACGGCGCGCGCCCCATGCGCCGTGGCCCACGCGCAGAACGGGGTCGCCCCGTCCCGGCGGTAGAGCATGTCGTAGCAGCGTGCGCCGGTCACGGCATCGCCGGCGATCAGGTCGCCGGTGCCGTCGAGTCCCGCCGAAGTCCCATTCACGATCAGGTCCCACCCGTCGCGGACCTCGTCGAGGGCGCAGGCTCCCACGCCAAACTCCTGCGCCAGCGCTTCCGCCTTCGCCACCGTGCGGTTGGCGATCACCACGCCTTCGGCGCCCGCGTTCTTGAGCGCGCCAACCACGCCTTGTACGGCGCCGCCCGCGCCGAGGATCAGCGTTCGGGCCCCCGCGACCTGCCAACGGAGATGTTCGGTCAAGTCGTTCACGAGGCCGAGGCCGTCCGTGTTGCAGCCCAGCCAGCCGTCCGCGGTCGGCACAATGGTGTTCACGGCCCCCGCAGCGGACGCATCGGCATCGTGGCGGTCTACCCAGCGAAAGGCATCGAGCTTGAACGGCACGGTGACGTTCAGGCCGCGGCCGGCGTCGAGGAAGCGGCCCGCAGCCTCGGCGAAACCGGTGATGGGCGCCTCGAGCGTGCCGTATGTCAGATCCTGGTCGGTGGCGCGCGCGAATGCGCCGTGGATCGTGGGCGACAGGCTGTGCCCCACCGGGTTGCCGATGACCGCGTAGCGATCCGTCATCGCAGCGTCTCGCCAGTGGCGGCGTCGACGATCATGCTGGGTCCGACACGGTCGCCGATGACTCCGGGCAGCAGGTAGTCGATCTCGTCACCGAGCACCTCCCGCACGTCGTCGGCGGTGAGACATGGCGGCGCACCGCTGCGGTTCGCCGACGTCGACACTATGGGGGCTCCGAACGCCCGGGTAAGCGCGCGCGATTGGGCATGGTCCGGCACCCGGACGGCAACGGTGCCACGCCCGCCCGTGATCCAGTCCGGAAACCGCCCACCCGGAACCACCCAGGTCACCGGACCCGGCCAACTGGCCCTGATGCGCTCCGCGGTCGCATCGTCCAAGTTGCCCAATTCGTGAGCGAACGCTTCGGCGCGCGCCGCGATCAAGATCAGGCCCTTGGTGGCCGCGCGACCCTTGATGTCGAACACACGCCCCACTGCGGCTTCATCGAGAGGATCGCATGCCAGGCCCCAAACGCCCTCGCACGCGTGGGCGACCACGCCGCCCCGGCACAGCACCCGTGCGGCCTCGTGCAACGCGTCGTCCACGGTTCAGGAACGCCAGCGGGCTACGCCAAGATCGAGGCGGACCGCAAGCGGTCCGAGCGGACCGCAAGCGGTTCGATACTCCGCATTTCTCCCACCGGCGTCGGAAATGCAAGTAAGAGTGTCAACATTCGGCGCTCTCAAGACAACTAGCGAAGCGTCTCCTGCACGGACTGGTTCTGCTCCGCCACTTTCGCGGCATTCGCGGCTCGGTCCGCATCCACGCGCGCGGCCAGATCATCGTCGGCGACCGCCAGGATCTGGGCGGCCAAGTAGCCGGCGTTGCGCGCTCCGGCCTTGCCGATCGCCACCGTGGCGACCGGCACGCCGCCGGGCATCATCACGGTGGACAACAGGGCGTCGGCGCCGTTCAGGGGGCCACCGTCCATGGGAACGCCGATCACCGGGCGCGTGGTATGTGCCGCAACTGCGCCCGCCAAATGGGCCGCGAGGCCGGCTGCGCAGATGAACACTCCGCAGCCGCGGGACGACGCGTCCGACACGTACTGCGCGGTCGCTGCCGGCGTGCGGTGGGCCGACGTCACACGCACTTCGAACTCGACGCCGAGTCCGCCCAGCGCTTCCGTACAGGCCTGCATCGTCGGCCAGTCCGACTGCGAACCCATCAAGACGGCTACCCACGCCATCAACGCCACCTCCTCAACGAAAGGCGGGAAGTTTGCGGTTTTGGTTGCGCCCCGGCAAGTCGGTTGGCACGGTCCTGACACGCCGCTAGCTGCAGCGGATGTAGCCACCCCCTTGCATCGCGACTAGCCCATCGATTTCCAGCTCGGCCAGCCGTTCGAGGACATTCTCGACGGCAAGCCCGGAGCCGGCGACGATCATCTCTAGCGGCGTTACCGTCGCTTCGACCTGCCGGAGGACGATGTCGTCCTTCGCCGGCAGGCTAGCCCCGGCCGTTTCCGGCTTCGGTTCCAGGCCCAACGCTTCAAGGACGTGCTCGGCGCATTCCACCAGCGCCGCCCCCTGGCGGATCAGGCGGTGGCATCCTGCGGCCAAGGGGCTCGATACGAGGGACGGCACGGCCATCACGTCCCGGCCCTGTTCGAGCGCCAGACGCGCCGTGATCAGCGAGCCGCTGCGCTCGGAGGCCTCCACGATCACGACCGCCAGGCACAGCCCGCTGACGATTCGGTTGCGCGCGGGGAAGTGGTGTTTCCGCGGCCCGTTGGTCGGCTCGTACTCCGACACCAGCGCGCCCCCATGTTCGACGATCTCCGCGGCAAGCCGTTCGTGCGACCGCGGATAGATCCGGTCGAGTCCACTGCCCAGAACGGCCACGGTCGGCGCCGCCGCGCTCGCCAAAGCGCCGCGGTGAGCCGCGGCGTCGATGCCGTAGGCCAGCCCACTGACGATGGTCAAGCCCTGCGCCGCCAAATCGCGGGCCAAGGCGAAGGCGATGTCGCGGCCTTGGCGCGTGCACCGCCGGCTGCCAACCACGGCCACTGCCGGCGTATCCAGAACGACCGCCTGGCCAGCGCAATACAGCCGCGCCGGCGGATCCGGGATCTCGCGCAACGGCAACGGCAATGCCGAACGCGGCAACATGTGGTGAGTCCTGGCCATTTGCACATGCTAGGACACCCGTTTCTTGTGCGATGCTGGCCAATGTCGCGTCGTTCTGTAGGAAATCGGCCCGACGGGCGTCGATTCCCCCTTGCCACGACAGCGCCCGCATTCCCGGCTGCGGCGTCGTCCCGCCAGTTGTGCCACCATTCGCAACCATCATTCCCGGTTTGCCGAAGCAAGCATGGCCCGATTGCCCATCCTGCACTACCCCGACCCACGGCTGCGCACCCACGCGGAACTCGTCGCCACGGTCGATGCGACGGTTCGCCAACTGATCGACGACCTGCTCGAGACCATGTACGCGGCCCCGGGAATCGGCCTGTCCGCCACCCAGGTGAATGTCCACAAGCGGGTCATCGTCGTGGACGTCTCCGAGCAGCGCAACGAGCCCCACGCGTTCGTCAACCCCGTCATCGAAGGTGCCGACGGGGCGCAGGAGCGCGAAGAGGGCTGCCTCTCCGTGCCCGGTTTCTACGAGACCGTGAAACGCGCCGACCGCATTCGCGTGGCCGCGCTCGGCCGCGACGGGGAGCCGTTCGAAATGCAGGCCCAAGGCCTCCTCGCCGTGTGCATCCAGCACGAGCGCGACCACCTCGACGGCAAGTTGTTCGTGGACTACCTGTCGCGGCTCAAACGGCAGCGGATCAAGAGCAAGCTTAGGAAACAGGGCGCAGCGCGAACCAACGGGCAACCCTGAGGAGGCCTGCTTGCGACTCGCCTTCGCCGGCACCGCGCCATTTGCGACCACCATTCTCGAACGCCTGATCGCGTCCGACCACGAGGTCGCTACCGTGTACACCCAGCCCGACCGCCGAGCCGGGCGTGGCCGCAAGCTGTCACCGAGCGCGGTGCGGCAGTTCGCCGATGCGCGTGGCATCGATGTGCGCACGCCCACCAAGCTCGACCCGGAGGCCAACGCATTGTCGGCGTTCGACGCCGTCGTGGTCGCGGCCTATGGGCTGCTGCTGCCCGCTGCCGTCCTCGCCGCGCCTCGTCACGGCTGCCTGAATGTGCACGCTTCGCTTCTGCCGAGGTGGCGGGGCGCCGCGCCGGTGGAGCGAGCGATCATGGCCGGCGACCGCGAAACAGGCGTCTCGATCATGCAGGTGGACGCAGGTCTCGATACCGGGCCCGTCTACTGCCGTCGGCACCTGCCGCTCGATGACCAGAGCACGGGCACCGCCGTCACAGAAGCGTTGGCGCACCTCGGCGCCCAGGCCATGCTCGACACCCTGGGCCGGCTGGGAACCGATACGCCGCGCCCGCAGGACGACGACAAGGCGACCTATGCCGACAAGCTGTCCACCGCCGACGCCGTCATCCGCTGGAGCCGCCACGCCTCCGTTCTGGACCGACAGGTGCGGGCTATCGGTGGTCGCATGGCCGCATACACGACCGCCGACGACGGTACGCGCATCCGCGTTCTCGCCGCGCGCCCCGCCCAACACGACGCCGCGGGTCCGCCCGGCACCCTTGTACAGGACGAGATGGGCTGGTCCGTGGCCTGCGGCGTTGGCAGACTCGTGCTCGACACTGTGCAGCTCAATCGCGGCAAGGGCACGCCGCTGCCGATCGCAAGCGCCGCCAACGGCTACCCGCGCCTCTTCTTCGACGGTGCGCGCCTCGGCGCCCTCGACGAGTAGCGGCCGCGCCGACGGCCGGCCCGCGCGGTCACCCCGAACGCGCGCGGATCGGTCCGAATATCGACAAAACCAACGGCGGCGAGCCGTCGAGTCACCCCGCGCACGGTGCGCCCGCCAGCGCCACTCTTCGGATCGCCGACGTAATGGAATAAGCGCCCACCGGGCTTGAGTACCCGCTTCAACTCGGCATAGAACGCGCCGGCGTAGAGCTCGCCGCCCAGTTGCACCGCGGGCGGATCGTGCAGCACCGACGCGAACTCGCCCGCAGCGAACGACCGCACGACCTCCGTCGCATCGCCGACGATGCACTCGATGTTCGGCGACTCGAAGAGTTCGACGGACCACGGGTTCCGTCGCGCCAGCGCGATGGCTGCCGGATCCCTTTCCACGGTGACCACCTCGGTGCACGTCCGGGCGAGTTCGATCGCCGTGTAGCCGAGCCCCGTGGCGGTATCCAACACCCGCCCACGCGGTTTGCCCAGCGCGCGGATCTTCGCCCGCGTGTCGCGAAGCGGCGTGGTGTCCACGACCCGGTGCATGGCGAAGCCCGCCACCACCGTGGTCGGTGCGTCGTCAGTCGGCACGAGCGATCGCGACCAGCCCGTCTCATCGGAAAACACCGTCAGGGGGGTCGCTGCACCATCGGCGATCTCGAAGCACCTGTCCGTGGCGCGCATGACGCGGAGCAACGTCTGTTCCGTCACGATGGCGCCGTCGATGCAGGCGCCGCCCGGACAAAGCTCGACCTCGGAATCGCAACGGCCGAGATCCAGGCTGACCATGGCCTTGGTAGCGCCCGTCGCCAGCGCATCGAGCAGGTGTCGTGCCTGGTCACTGGTCAATATCGGTGTGAATGCCGTCATGGCGAGCCCACTGCGCTTACGCGGGCTTTGTTCCTCCTTGCTGCCCCGCAGCCCCGCTAGAATATCCCCATGAAGATCCTGATTCTCGGGGCTGGGCAGACCGGGGGTACGCTGGCCGAGAACCTTGCTAGCGAGGACTTCGACATCACGTTGGTTGACGAGGATGCCGGCCGCCTCAAGGAGCTCAAGGACAGGCTGGACATCCAGACAATCCACGGCCACGCCTCGCGACCGGACACCCTGCTCGCAGCCGGCGCCGACGACGTCGACCTCCTGATTGCTGTCACCAACAGCGACGAAGTCAACATGGTGGCCTGCCAGGTGTGCTACTCGCTGTTCAAGACGCCGCGCAAGATCGCCCGCATCCGGTCCAACGAATACACCACAGGACCCAACGGCGACGACGCGCAGTTCGAGTTCTTCAGCCGCGATCACATGCCCATCGACGTGCTGATCAACCCCGAGCGAGCCGTCATGGAGCAAATCAAGGAGCTTCTCCAGTACCCGGGCGCGCTGCAGGTACTCGATTTCGCCGACGGCCTTGTCAAGCTGGTCGCGGTCCGTACGTATCACGGCGGCCCGCTGGTTGGTCAGGAACTGCGCTCCCTACGCGAACACATCCCCAATGTCGACACCAAGGTCGTGGCCATCTTCCGCCAAGGTCGCCCGATCATTCCCACGGCGGACACGGTCGTCGAAGTCGACGACGACGTGTTCTTCATCGCCGCCGCCGACGACATCAATGCCGTGATGGCGGAAATGCGTCAGCTCGAGGGACGGTTCAAGCGCATCATCATCGCCGGCGGGGGCAACATCGGGCTGCTCCTCGCCCGGGCGATCGAGGACCAGTTCAACGTCAAGGTGATCGAATTCGCCGAACCCCGCGCGCAGATGGTCGCTGAACGCCTCTCGTCCGGAGTCGCCATTCTCGGCGACGCCACCAATCGCGACCTTTTGATCGAGGAGAACATCGAGGACACCGACGCGTTCTGCGCCGTGACCAACAATGACGAGGTGAACATCATGTCGGCGCTGCTGGCGAAACGGCTTGGCGTCCGCCAAGTGCTGTCGTTGATCACCAAGCCGGCCTATGTCGACGTTGTCCAAGGGAGCGACATCGACATCGCCGTATCGCCGCAACTTGCCACGACCAGTTCGATCCTCTCCCACGTCCGCCGGGGCGACGTGGCCCGGGTCCATCGCCTGCGGCGCGGCGCGGCTGAAGCGCTTGAGGCGGTGGTGCATGGCGACGGCCGGACCAGTCGCGTGGTCGACCGCCGCGTGGGACAGCTCTCGCTTCCGGCCGGGGTGACCATCGGCGCTATCGTCAGAGACGGGAAACCCATCATCGCGGCGGACGACGTGCTGATCAAGGCTGACGACCACGTCATCCTGTTCTTGATCGACAAAGCCCGCATCCGCGCCGTCGAACGCCTGTTCCAAGTCGGCTTGGGCTTTTTCTAGCGTGCAACCGCGCCACCGCACCGGACTCGCCACTTCCGCGGCGTCTTGACCCATGCGGTTGCGGCCAATCCTGCGTATCACCGGCGGCCTGCTTCTGCTATTCAGCACCGCCCAACTCATCCCGATGCTGGTCGCCTGGATCTACGACGAGCCGACCGTTCGCGTGTTCCTGATCGCGCTGATCATCAACGCCAGCGCCGGGGCCGTCTTCTGGCTGGCCGGTCGCGGCGGTCAAGAACTGCGTAGCCGCGATGGTTTCCTGATCACGGTCCTCTTCTACTTAGGTCTGGGGTTCACCGGCGCCGTGCCGATGTTCATGGCGCCCGACGTCACCGGCTCCTTCACCGACGCGGCGTTCGAGTCGCTGTCCGGGTTGACGACCACCGGGGCGACCGTGGTCACCGGGCTCGACGACCTGCCGCGGTCGATCCTGTTCTACCGGCAGTTGCTGCAGTGGCTAGGCGGGATGGGAATCATCGTTCTGGCCGTCGCCGTGTTGCCCATGCTCGGCATCGGTGGCATGCAGTTGTACCGCACCGAGTCGCCCGGGCCGGTGAAGGACGCCAAGTTGACGCCGCGAATAGCGGGAACCGCCAAGGCGCTCTGGCTCATCTACCTGGGGCTGACGGTTGCCTGCGGGTTCGCCTATTGGGTCGCCGGCATGGGGGTATTCGACGCGACCTGCCACGCCTTCTCGACCGTCGCCATCGGCGGTTTCTCGACGCATGACGCGAGCCTCGGCTTTTTCGACAGTCGCGCAGTGGAGTCCGTCGCAATCGCGTTCATGACCATTGCCGGGATCAGCTTCGCACTGCACTTCGCGGTACTGGTGCGCAGGCGGTTCTCAATCTACGCCCGCGACTCGGAGTTGCGGCTCTATCTCGGCGTCCTCGCGGTAGCGGCCATGGTGGTGATCGTGACCTTGGCCTTGGCCCCCGAGGCGACCGAATCCCCGGTACGCGACGGGCTGTTCCACGCCATCTCGATCGCGACGACGACCGGCTTCACCACGACGGACCTCGACGCCTGGCCTGTCGTCGCGACCGTGGTGATGGTGTTCACGGCATTCGCAGGCGGTTGTGCCGGGTCCACGGCGGGGGGCTTGAAGATGTACCGCGTGTTGCTGATCTATCGCCAGGGCCTGCGCGAGATCCGTCGCCTGATCCACCCCAACGGTGTCTTCCTCATCAAGTTCGGTGACCGTCTCGTTCCGAACCGCGCCGTGGACGCGGTGTGGGGTTTCTTCGCCATCTACCTGATCGCCTTCGTGACGATGGTCTGCATCCTCCTCGCCATCTCCGATCTCGACTTCCTGTCGGCATTCTCGGCGGTCGCTGCGAACCTCAACAATCTCGGCCCGGGCCTCGGTGAAGTCGCCAGCAACTACCAGGACCTGCCCGCCGCCGCTAAGTGGGTGCTGATGTTGGCCATGCTCCTCGGCCGGCTGGAGATCTTCACCCTCCTCATCGTGCTGACACCAGAGTATTGGAGAACGTAACTAGTTGATTACCCTGTATTTAAGGTCCGCCATCTTCTACCTTGGCTACGTCCTGTGGACCGTGTTCTGGGCGACGCTTTCCGTTCTGGCCGGATGGGCGATGCCGTTGCGGCGCCGCTACGACTTCATCATCGGGGTGTGGACGCGCGCCGCGCTTTGGTGGCTGAAGGCGACCTGCGGCATCCGCGTCCGCGCGCTCGGCTTGGAGCGACTTCCGAAGGAGCCGTGCATATTCCTGGTTCGTCACGAGAGCACTTGGGAGACCCTTTGGGTACCAACCCTGGCGAGCCCTCAAGCGCCGCTCGTCAAGCGCGAACTGCTCCGCATACCCCTGTGGGGTTGGGCCTTCGCCATGGTGCGACCCATCGCCATCGACAGGACCAGGCCCAACACCGCCCTACGGCAGTTCATTGCCCGCGGCAAGGATCGCTTGCAGCGCGGCATGTCCATCGCGCTGTTCCCGGAGGGTACGCGGCTTGCTTCGGGCGAACGCGGCAAGTTCTACCGTGGAGGCGCAGGGCTGGCCGCGGCCACCGGTGCACGCGTCGTTGTCATCGCCCACAACGCCGGACGGCTTTGGCCAGCGCGACGGTTCCTCAAACACCCGGGGGAGATCGTCGTTCAGATCTCCGAACCGTTCCAGGCAGAGGGCAGGAAATCAAGTGAGATCAATGAGTTGTGTGAGAGCTGGCTAGGCCAGGAGATGGATCGGCTCGACCGCATAGCCTAGGCGCGTCGCCTGGCGGCGACGCGATGGAGGCGGACCGCAAGCGGTCCGATACTCCGCATTTCTCCCACCGCCGATGCGCTCTCAGACGTCGAGATTCACCACTAGGAGCGCATTCGTCTCGATGAATTCGCGCCGCGGCTCCACATGCTCTCCCATCAACGTGGCGAACATCTGGTCCGCGGCGATCACGTCGTCGACGCTCACGCGGAGCATCCGGCGGACTTCCGGGTCCATCGTCGTCTCCCAGAGCTGCTCGGGGTTCATTTCTCCCAAGCCCTTGTAGCGCTGGATGTCCACGCCGCGCCGGGCATCCGCCAGCATCCAGGTCAAGGCGTCCGGGACCGACGCGACTTCGCGGCGCCGTTCGCCCCGCTCGACATAGGCCCCCTCCTGCAGCAGATCGGCCAACGTCTCGGCGACCTCCTTCAAGCGCTCGTACTCCTGGGACGTGAAGAAGTCGTACCCGAGCACAGCCGACTGGGCAAGGCCGTGCGCCTGCCAAGCGATGCGCGGCCGGTGGATCTGGTGTTCACGGTCGCGCTCCAGCGTGACCTCGTACTCGGTGTCCGCCGGCAGCGCGTCCGCGTACGCACCAAGCCACTCGGCCATGCGGTCGGCATCGCGCAGGTCTTCGAGGTCCAGCGGCGGCGCATCAAGCAGCGCCTTGGTGAGTGATGCCGGGTAGACCCGGTCCAAGGCCGTGAGGCGTTTCTCCAGATCCTGGTAGTCGCGTGCCAATCTCTCGAGGACCGCCGGGTCGATGGGCGGCGCATCCGGGTTGACGTGGAGCCTCGAGCCATCCAGCGCCGACTGCAGGAAGTAGGCTTCGAGTTCGTCGTCGTCCTTGATGTAGCGCTCTTGGCGGCCTTTCTTGACCTTGTAGAGCGGCGGCAGCGCGATGAAAACGTGGCCGTGTTCGATCAGTTCCCCCATGTGTCGGAAGAAGAAGGTCAAGAGGAGCGTGCGGATATGGGAACCGTCGACGTCCGCATCGGTCATGATGATCACACGGTGATACCGCAGCTTGTCCAGCTCGAACTCGGTGCGACCGATTCCGCACCCGAGCGCGGTGACCAGGGTCCCCACTTCCGCCGACGACAGCATCTTGTCGAAACGCGCTTTCTCGACGTTGAGGATCTTGCCGCGCAGCGGCAGGATGGCCTGCGTCCGCCGGTCACGGCCCTGCTTGGCCGAGCCTCCTGCCGACTCTCCTTCCACGATGAAGACTTCCGATAGCGCAGGGTCCTTTTCCTGGCAGTCGGCAAGCTTCCCCGGCAGGCCTGCGATGTCCAACGCCCCCTTGCGCCGGGTCATCTCGCGCGCCTTGCGGGCGGCCTCGCGGGCACGCGCCGCATCGATCATCTTGGTGACGACCTGCCTTGCGTCCTGGGGCCGCTCTTCCAGGTAGGCACCGAAATGGCGCGCCAAGTCCTGCTCGACGGCCGGCTTGACTTCGCTGGAGACCAGCTTGTCCTTCGTCTGCGAGGAGAACTTGGGGTCCGGCACCTTGACAGAGACGACGGCCGTCAGGCCTTCGCGGGCATCATCGCCCGTCGTCATCACTTGCGCCTTCTTGGCCAGACCCTCGCGTTCGATGTAGCCGTTCAACGATCTTGTGAGCGCCGAGCGGAACCCGGCGAGATGCGTGCCACCGTCCGACTGCGGGATGTTGTTCGTATAGGCGAAAACCTGCTCCTGGAAGCCGTCGTTCCACTGCATCGCGACCTCGACCGTGATGCCGTCGTCGCGGGCATGCTCAAAGTGGAACACTTCGTTGAGTGCGGTCTTGTTGCGGTTCAAGTAGTCGACGAATGCCCGCAAACCGCCCTCGTAAAGGAACCGCTCCTGCTTGCCGGTACGTTCGTCGCGCAGGGCGATGGCCACGCCCGCGTTCAGGAACGCGAGCTCGCGCAGCTTCTTCGCCATCAGATCGTATTGGAAGTCGATGTGCGAGAAGGTTTCCCGCGACGGCTTGAAGACGCACTCGGTCCCGCGAGCCTCGGTTTCTCCCACGACCGCGAGCGGCCCGTCGGGCTCGCCGTGCCGGTACGTCTGTTGATACACCTGGCCGTCCCGCCGCACGATCAGCCGGAACACCTCCGACAAGGCATTGACCACGGAGGCGCCGACGCCGTGCAGTCCCCCGGAGACCTTGTAGGAGCTCGCGTCGAACTTGCCGCCCGCATGCAACGTCGTGAGGATCACCTCCGCGGCGGAGATTCCCTCCTCGTCGTGGATGTCCACGGGCATGCCGCGACCGTTGTCGCGGACCGTGACCGACTCCCCCGGGTGGATGACCACGTCGATTTCGTCGCAATAGCCCGCCAGCGCCTCGTCGATGGCATTGTCGACCAGTTCCTGCACCATGTGGTGCAGTCCCGTGCCGTCATCGGTATCGCCGATATACATCCCCGGACGCTTGCGGACGGCGTCGAGGCCACGTAACACCTTGATATTACGGGAGTCGTATGTCTCCCGTTCATCGTCAGGTCCTTGCTTCTCTGCCATTGCCAATCGTTCCGCCCGAAGACCCCAAGGGCTATCGCGTCGCCAGCTTGTTGAGCAACGCGCCTACTCGCTACGCGGCGGTGAGCCGCCCATGTTCCACGTGAAACAGTCGACCGCCGCGGCTACCGCGCAATACGTCCCCCGCACCGGGATTCGCCGAGGTGGCAACGATCTGACAGTCCATGTCGTCAAGCACCCCGGCGAGTCGTTCGCTGTGAGCCTCGTCGAGTTCGGCACCGACATCGTCTATGAGAAACAGTGATCGACTGCCCGCTGACGCCAGGTGCCTCGCCTGGGCGAGGCGCAACGCGCTAGCGACGACTTTGCCCTGCCCGCGGGACAACACTTGGGAAGCATCGCCCTGCTCGCACTTGATTCCGATGTCAGCCCGATGCGGCCCCGCGTTGGTCAGACCCGATTTTACATCGCGAGCATGCTGTTCGCCTAGCGTTTCGGCCAAGCCGTCGCCGCGCCATCCGGGCCAGTAATCCACTGTTACGGCGACCTCGGAGTGCAAGGCGGCCAGGGACTCTTCGATTGCGGGTTCCACCGTTTCAAAGTAGTCGCCCCGATTCCCGGCCACCCGTTCCCCGAGTTCCGCGACCTGCTCGGTCCACACCTGAAGCGTCTGCCGATCGTCCGCGCGCAAAACCGCATTCCGATGGCGCAGCACGCGAAGGTAGTCGCGAAGCGTGGCCGCATGGTCGTGTTTCACGTGAAACGTGCCCCAATCCAGCCACTGCCGGCGCGCCGCGGGAGAGCCGAAGACCAGGTCGGAAAGATCAGGCAGAAGAAGCTGGATCGGCTGGAGCGTGGCTATGACGGACGACTGCCGCACCGTGTGACCGTCACGCGACAGTTCCACCCGTCCACCTTCCCGCACGTAAGCGACGCGAATCCGCCCGTGGTCAAGATCCCGGCAACCTGCACCGACGGCCAAGCGGTTCGCGCCGTGCCGGACCACGCGATCAGTGCGGGTGGTACGGAATGAGCGTCCACGAAAAACCAAGTGCAGCGCCTCTAGCGCCGCCGTCTTGCCGGCGCCATTGGGGCCGACCAGCAGGTTCAGACCGGGATCGAGCTCCAGGTGCGCAGCTTCGATATTGCGGACGTTCTCGACATCGAGACGCTCTACGACCACCTGCGACCAACGCCCGAGGGCGGACGGCCCACCGTCACAGCCGCACAGGCATGACGATGTAGAGGGAGTCCTCTGCCCCCGGCCCCTCGATCAGCGCAATGGCGTTGCCCTCCGGCATCGATACCTTGATCGATTCCGTGTCCAACGCGTTGAGAACGTCCTGGATGTAACGGGCATTGAAGCCGATCTCCATGGTCTCGCCACCGTCGTAGTCCACGGCAACGACCTCCTCGGCTTCTTCGTGTTCCGGGTTCGTCGCACGGATCGTGAGCAGCTCCCCCTCCATGCTCAGACGGACCTCCGGCGCGCGGTCGTTCGACAGGATCGCCGCCCGGTGCAACGCCTGCCTCAACGTCTCTCGGTCTCCCGTGACGGAGTGGTCGGTGTTGCGCGGGATCAGTCGATCAACGTCCGGGTAGGGACCGTCGACAAGTTTCGTCGTGAGGGTGTAGTCGCCTTGCGACGCTCGCAGCCTTGTCTTGCCCACTGCCAGGCGCACGTCCTCGTCACTGTCCCCAATCAGCCGTTCGAGGTCCTGCACACTCTTGCGTGGAATGATCGCCCGCTCGCGGTCCTGCAACCCCGCGGCACCACCGTCGAGCGTGCAGAGCGCCATGCGATGGCCATCCGACGCTGCCGCGCGAAGATTGTGACTCGTCATCTCAAGCAGCAGCCCGTTCAGGAAGTACCGCGGGTCGCCGTTCGCCATGGCGAACTTGGTGCGCTCGAGCAGCTTGTGCATATCGGATCGCGGGAGCACGATATCCACCTCCGACTCGTCCTCCGACGTATCGTCGGCCGACGCATCGCCCTCCGGCCCGTCCTCAGCCAGATCGCGTGTCGAGCGCTCCGTCGGAAACTCCGCCGCGGGGATGGTGGCCAATGCGAAACGGCTCCGTCCCGATCGAACAACGGCCCGGTCCTTCTCCAACGCCACGCTGACATCCATGCCATCAGGCAACGACTGCCAGATGTCCGTCAACTTGTGGGCCGGAATGGTGGTCGCCCCCGCCTGTTCCACGTCTATGCCGCTTGTCAGACGCGCGACGATCTCCACTTCAAGGTCGGTGCCACGCACTGTGAGACCGTCGTCATCGGCCTCGACGAGCAAGTTCGCCAGCACCGGCAGGGTTTGGCGGCGCTCGACAACGCCCGTAGCGACCCGAAGGGGTCTCAGCAAGGTGTCTCGGCTCGTCCTGAATCTCATGGCTCGCCCTTCCCGGTCACCGCAGATTGTGCCCGCCTATGGTACTTCGAGATCAATTGTTCAAGAGCCGGTAAAGATTCTTGTAGTCCTCGGCCGTGTCCGTGTCGCTGTCGCGCAAGGCTTCGATCCGTCGGCAGGCGTACAGTACTGTCGTGTGGTCCCGGCCGCCGAAGCGGTCGCCGATCTCCGGTAGGGAGTGGTTCGTCAGTTCCTTGGCGAGCGCCATGGCCATCTGGCGCGGGCGGGCGATTGTCCGGGGCCGTCGATTGGAGATCATGTCCGATTGCTTGATGTTGAAGTACTCGGCACATGCCTTCTGGATCTTCTCGATCGTGATGCGCCGTACTTGAACGGCGAACAAGTCGCGTAGCGCGCGGTGCATCAGCTCAACGGTCACCTCCGATCGCGTCCATCGGGCGCGGTGGATGATTCGCGTCAGGGCGCCTTCGAGCTCTCGCACGCTCGAGCGGATGCGCTCCGCGACTTCGAAGGCCACCTCGTAGGGCACTTCGATCCCTTCGGCTTCGCCCTTCTTCTGCAGGATCGCGACCCGCGTCTCGAGTTCCGGCGGCACGACCTCGACCGTGAGGCCCCCGACGAATCGGGACTGTAGGCGTTCCTCGAGACCTTCGATCTCGCGCGGATAGCGGTCGCAGGTCAGGACGATCTGGTGATCGTTCGCCAGCACCGCATTGAAAACATGGAAGAACTCC
>LXNJ01000879.1_pt1 | contig 19272 bp, 16 predicted proteins | sample 809081 | NCBI WGS metagenome assembly LXNJ01 (sample SAMN04870510, study PRJNA318959) | sponge metagenome | biome: sponge; feature: marine sponge reef; material: water | host: Petrosia ficiformis | place: Greece: Milos, Mediterranean Sea | collected 2013-05-29 | depth 5-7 m
GTCGATATAGCTGACCGTCTGCGGCGCCCGGTTCTGCGGAGGCGCGGGGCCGGGTGGAAACCCCGGCACTGCCCCTCGCGCGGCCTGCCCCGGCCACGACGCGAGCAGCATGAAACAAAGTAAAACGCGAAGCATGATATATCCTTTCATGGTATGCAGTTGTTGGTAGATGGTTTTGTACCGGCCGGGCCCTCGCCCGGTCCGGGTGGTCAGTAGCTCCAAATCGCCGGTCTGGGAATGCCCGGCGCCTTGTCGAGGTCGTCGATGTGCACGTAGCGGCTTCGAAAGTTCCCCCGCTGCCTGATGCCGATTCCGGTGAAACCGAGCATCAGCGCCATGCGGACGAGCCGGTGGGCCTTGTCGCCCGATATCGCGATGTCGACGGCCCGGCCGGCCAGATGGGCCGAACGGGACCTGCCCCCCACCTTGGCGTTGTGCTGGGGCGATCTGTACGCCGAGGTGACGATCAAGGGGAAACCGAGTTCCTCGCGCAACAGCACGAGCCTGAGCATGAAGCGCTCGTCCATCTCGTGCCTGCCGGTGTCCGGCGAGGAAAGGACCTGGTTCGGGAAGTACGGCCACGATTTCATTTGCAAACCTCCTTGCCTTCCTTCCCCGGGACCCGATTTGTCGAACCCTCGGGGAAAGAAGACCTGTATGTACTGCGGTGAACGATATGAACGCTTCTGCCAGGCGAACCGGATGACCCGGGTACGCATTCACTTGAGCCGGCGGATCGTGAATGCGGGAGTATCCCATGCAGGATCACCTGCGTCCGCGTTCGGGGTGCTATGCGGAAGGACGCCGGACCGCCGGGCGGACGCCCGGGCGGACCGCTCCTTCCCCTTCAACTGCTTGACGGCGGCGGACAGGCCGCCGTGTTCGGGTTCAGACCGTTGCCGGGGACCCAAGCATCTGCATTGGGACCAACGCGGGTCGATCCTTTATCCGTGTATTGCCGTTTCATTCCTGCTCCTTGTGCCTATCGAGCACGACCTCGTAGATCAGATCGATCTTGGCGGTCAGGTTCTCGATGTCCCGTTCGATCTTCGAGAGGCGGACCTCGCGCATGGTCATACGGTCCACGAAGGGTGCGATGAACTTGAAGATGAATATCCACAGCGCGGTCAGAACGACGATGACGACGATCCAGACCGATACGTTCTCCGGCATGTCGAGTTGCTCCTGATCCGGACTTGCGGCAGGCAGAGAAGTGAACAGGACGCAGCAACGGGCGAGCGACCCGGCGCATGTACCGGCCGGCCGCGCATTTTGCCGTGCGGTCGAGTGAACAGGTTTTTCGGGAAAAGGCATAAAAAATCCCCGTGCCGTGGGTCGATCAGAAGTAGCACGGGGACGCTGGAAGGTCCGCGGGGTGCGGGTCCGCTATAGGGACGCGAGGGTATTCTGATTCAGTTTTAAATCACGCCCGTGCGCGTTACACGAGCAAGTTGACAGATATACTATACGCATGATTAGTATATCTGTCAACAGGTTTTTCAAAAAAACACATTTTGTTCTATTTTACTGCATGCAAGGCTCATGCTCCTTTCAATGTGCCCTGGTTCGTTGCCTTGCACCTGCGGCACCTGATGCTCCAGGGACGAGAGAAATACCTTCCCAGCACGCGGCCGCATTTCCAGCACCGTGGCTGGTGGTCCGTAACCGGCGCGGGACCCGTGGGGTTGCCGTCCGGGTCCCGCACTCCGTTGAGATTGTTGCCGTTTGACATGAAAATAACCTCTCTCCGTCCTCCCGGACGGTATAATCTGTGCGGCGATGTTGCAGGCTCCCGCACGGTAAGTAGATATGAAATATATACACAACTAATGTTTAGTAAATATCGCCGCCTGTCAAGTGATTTCTACATAATTTGGATTATGTAGAAATTGGAGGATTCTCGATTTTGCCTGCTTCGTTTGCAAGCGGGATGCGGAAGTTATTGAAACCTGGCGGGTTGCGCGGTCACCGATGGCATGCCGGGGAAGGACCTCGACACGCGACCGGATACGCCCTGCGAAGGCATCCTTTACTTCGCGCACTAATTGGAGGGGAATATGGATCGGGCGGAAGCGCCGGGGAGTGGGCATGGCGGTTTGGAGAGGAACATGGATCGGGCGGAAGCGGCCGGGGAGTGGGCATGGCGCGTCCGCCGCTTAACGAGATGGTATTACTTACGGGAAGACCTGCGAGTCAGATGAACTCACCGACGGGGTATCGTGCGAGGTGTGTTAAGGTAATTAAGTTGTACAGTTGTACAATTTGTATTTCAAAGTCAAATACAGGATTGTCGCTATCCCGAAGATCCTTCTACCGTCCACGCGATGACCTGGCGCATTTCCGCGGCGGTACGCTGGGCTCTGAGCCGGTCCATGGCATCCGCCGCGCGGTAGGCATCTTCTATTTCATCGGTTTGAAACGCAGCTCCGGTGTTGTGCAGATACAACTCGGCGGGGGTCGCGAGCGTCGCCGCGGCGGCCAGTCCCCCGAGCCGGCGCAACACGGGGATGAACAGTTTCGCCTCATGCTCCTCATCGCTGTCCGTATCGAATCGATCGGCGTCGATCACAGCCCGGATGATCTGCGGACAAAGCCCACAGGCCAGCAGGCCCCACGGTCCGGCCGCGCCGATGCCGACCAGGGATATCGAAGTAAATTCGCTCGAATGCCTGAGCCAGGCGACGGCCGTAAGGATGTCCTGCACCCGGTTGGCGGTCGGGGTATGGTTGTACGTCGAAAAGTAGGCGTGTTCCCCCATGTCCATTTCACCTTCCGCCATACCCGTGAGAAACACATCCACCACGAGTACCAACCGGCCCTTTCCCAGGAGATGCTGAATCAGCGGACCGGGATCCCGCCCATTATCCTGCGTAAGTGCCGAAGCACCGCCGGGATGGACGACGAGGACGGCGCCCCGGGCGTTGCCTTCCGGCCGAAACGAGGTATAAGGCACCCGGTCGCCGTGATTCCTCCGCCCCATATACCCGGAGTGGACGGTACAGGCATCGGCCCGGTGCTCGCCTCGAGGCGTCACGACCAGGTCGTCATCGGACCTGGCGGGCGATCCGATGATCGACCGGAATCCGGCCGACATCACCTGCCGGTATCTGCGCAGTGACTTGGCGTCGGCAGGTTTCATCTGGTCGAGCTTTTTTTTCGCCCGTTCGATCCAGCCGTTTGTCAAACCGTCCTCGTCGACCCAGGGGTCGGGTTCGGCGCCGGGCGCAACGGCCAGCATCTTTTCCGGAGGCTCCACTTCGACGGGTCTGTCTGAGCATCGATCGCCGCCTTCCTCCCCCGGCATCCACTTGCCGAACCAGGCGTACACGGCCTCCCTGCTTGCGGCATTGTAATTGTGGCCCGCGTCGATCTGTATTTCCGCCAGGCAATCCTCGGCGCCGTAAAGCGCATAGACCGCGCGGACGGCCGGGTACTCCAGCACCGGTGTGTTCACCGTCCAGTCTCCGGTAGCGGACACCAGCAGCAGGGGCCGCGGCGCGGCCAGGGCGGCGATCTCCATGTTGTTCGTGTCGATGCGCAGATTGGGACCGTTCTCGCAGATGCAGCCCCCCTGCATGTGCGCCGAGACCATGTTGACGGGCGCGGCGGCCTTCACCCGGTCGTCGACGGCGGTGAGCATGAAGGTCTGCGTGCCGCCGCCGGAAGCCCCGGTACAGGCGATACGGCTGGTGTCCACGTCCGGCAGCGACTGGAGGAAATCGACCGAACGCATGCCGTTCCAGAGCTGCAGCCCCATGAGACTGAGCCCCCAGAGCAGCTTCCGGTTGTCGCCGAACGTCCGGTGCGCCAGTTGCGTGCTGTCGTTGTAGCCGGCCATGGACCAGGCGAAGGCCACGTAACCCTGCCGGGCGAAGTTGATGCACCGCGCGGGTATCGAACCCTCGGGCTCGTGGTTCAGCCTGCCTTCCTTCCAGTGGCCGTGGGGATTCAGCACGGCGGGACAGGGACCGTCGGCGCCGGCGGGACGGTACAGGTTGCCGGTCACGTAGAAACCCGGGAGGCTCTGAAACCGCACGTTTTCGATGCTGTAGCCTTCCCGGTCTACCCGGTGGGTGATCTCCGCGTTCAACTGGCTCCTGGCGGGGTTCGGCCAGAGCCCCATGCTGACCAGGATATGCTCCCGGAGCGACCGGGCGCGTTTCTCCCAGTCTTCCTTCGTGGCCGGCGCGACGAATTCACCGGGCAGGTTCAGGTGGCGGATCTCCGTCCTGCGGCGATCAACGGGAGGGAGGGGGTCGTAGCTGTACATGGCGGGCTCCGAAGCGTAAACGGGATGTGGGTTCAAAGCAGGAGGAATGTCGAGAAATCAGGTAACGATTCATGGGCGCGTACCGGTCGCAGGCCCGTCAGGACAGGTTCCAGGGACCGGCCGGCCGCTGGTATTCGGCGCCGGCGGGCGGCAGGAACTGGCGAAGATGGCGGCCGCCCAGGGCGAATCCGGCCAGTCCGGGCATCCCGCGATCCTCGTTCTCGACACAGAGCACGTAGTCATAGCCCGACTCGACCAGCGCCCCGATGACGGTCCCCCAGTTCAGCTGTCCCCGGCCCGGCACCCGGTACTGCCACCACCAGTTGCCGATGATGCCCTGGCGGAACAGCATCCGTTTGCTCACCTCGGCATCCTTGACGTCCGCGTAGACCCACTTGCCTGAGAACATGCGGATGGCGTCCTCGGCGGGCAGGATCATCATCCACAGCCAGTGGGAAGGATCGCAGGAGAGTCCGAGATGGTCGGAGGGAACGGCGTCCAGGACCCGTTCCCACATCTCCGGGTTGCAGGCGATGTTGCCCATGCGCACCGCACCGTCCAGGGCGATGGTAACGCCGTGGTCTTCGGCCAGCTTCACGATGGGCTCATATCGATGCCGAAAGCGGTCGACCAGTTCCGGAGACCGGTCGCCCTGGTTCCCGGGCGGTGACGAAAACTGACCGTAGAAATGCCAGCCCACGGGACTGCCGGCATGGGTGACGACCACCGGCGCGCCCAGGGCCGAGGCCGCCAGGATGGCCTTGCGCAGGCGTTCTTCCGCGGCGTCCGCCTGTTCCGTGTCGTCGTCCAGAAGGTTGTTGTGGGCCGACAGCGCGGCGAGATAGACGCCGTGATTCTTGAGCGTATCCTTGACTTCGTCGGGTCCGCCTGCAAGTATGCGGTCCGGATCGACGGCGCCTCCCGCCGAAAGCCGCACGGCGTCGAATCCGTTCTCAGATGCCCACCCGGCGCATTCCGCCAGGGACCAGGCATTCTCTCCTGCGCTTGTGAAAAAACTGAGATCCATTCCTACGGCGCTCCGTATCGGTCCATGCCGCTCCTACGACGCTCCGTACCGGTCCGTCGGCGTCTTGACCAGTTCCAGCGAGGGGATGTACCCTTCCTGCTCGATGTAATAGTGGGCGTGCTCGTGACACCCGGGCGGCTTCGTGCCGTCGAATACGTTTATCGTGAAATCGTCGCTGTTCGGACCGTCGCTGCCGTGTTCAAACCCGGCGGGGATCATCCAGACGTCCCCCGCTTCCAGCACGAAATCCTCCCGGTTGCCGTCGTGATCGATCCAGAAACCCGTCCCGCTTCCTTTCAGGATCAACCAGGTCTCGTCGTGGTCGTGGAAGTGCTTCTCGCAGGTGGGCAGGGCAAAGCCACCTTCCAAGAGGGCCTTGTGGTGGGCCATTGGGGGTCCTTTCCTGTGGGTTTCAAGGATAGCCGGTTGTAGAGTTCCTGAACGCGCGGTTCAAGCGGACAACAGCATGGGCCACTGCCATGGACAAACAGGGACAAGCCGGACTGTCGTACGCCTGCAATACGACATTATACGACTGGTACGCCGGTTCATCAAGGAGCATTGAGGGCGCGCCGGGTCTGCAGGTTAAAGGGTTGAAGTAGCGCGCGGTATTCGGTATACTCTTTGGAGCGGAACCAGACGGAAATTTCCGCGAACCGGCCCGGCAGCTTTGTGGTTCTGAGCGGCTTGGGGTCTTCATCTGAAAATCTTTGCTACGTCGGTGAAACGAAGCACCCTGGCCTGTGGCAGGTCCGGCGTGAGGTCTCCCGCGTAGACGATGTATCCCTTCTGCGCTGTGGGTGCGACTTTACGGAACCGCGTGATACCTTTCGCGAACTCTGTATTGAAGGTCATGGCCGATTTGATCTCAATGGGGATCAACTCCCGGTTCCGCCTGAACAGCAGATCGACCTCGTTTCCCTTGTTGTCGCGATAGAAGTAGAGATCGGGTTCTCTCCCCGCATTGAGTCTGGATTTCAACGCTTCGATGACGACCATATTTTCGAAGAGATTGCCGATCAACGGGTCCCTGGCGGCGTGAGCGGACGATTCGATCCCGAGCAAGTAGGAGGCGAGGCCGACATCGGTGAAATAGACTTTAGGCGACTTGATAATGCGCTTGCCGAAGTTTTCGAAATAGGGGTTCAACCTGAAGATGGCATGCGATGCTTCCAGCACCGACAACCATTCCTTCAGCGTGGTGCTCGATACGCCCAGGTCACCGGACAGCGTGTTGAGATTCAGTACCTGGCCGACACGGCCGGCCAACAGACGCATGAAATGTTCGAAATCCGTCAGCCGCCTGAGGTTAATCATTTGCCTGATGTCGCGCTCGATGTAAGTTTGACAGTAACTGCGGTAAAGTCGAGTCGGATTGACGTTTTCGCTGTAGAGACGGGGCATGAATCCCTGGTGGATGTATTCGTCTCGCGCACATGTAATGCCGGCCGCCTCGAGTTCCGAGATCGACAAGGGCAGCAGGCGCAAGAGGGCGGTGCGGCCGGCCAGGGATTGGGAAACCGCTTCCTGCAAACGCAATTGGTGGCTGCCCGTGAGAATAAACTGCCCGCGTAGCCGGCTGTTGTCGGCCAGGACCTGGATGACCGATAGCAGTTCAGGCACGCGCTGGATCTCGTCGACAATAACGGGCGGTGGATACTGGGAGAAGAAAGCGTGGGGATCTTGCATCGCAAGCAGGCGTACATCGGGCGCTTCCAGGTTAGCGTAGGCGTGGTCAGGGAAATGCATACGCGCCAGCGTGGTTTTGCCCGCCTGTCGCGGACCGATGAGGGTCACCACGGGGAATTCTGCCGCTGTCGTTGTAAGTTCGCCGGCGATTTGTCTTGAAATCATGGCACTGATCCTGCGTTCTTGTTGAATCAATCTGAGAGCAATATACCATAATCCGGTACAATTTTCAAGTTGAACTTGAATTTTGTACAGAATTGGTCTTTGTACCCGGACTGTTCCACGTGCGCGTCCGCAAGCAGCTGGATATCGTCCCCGATGTTCGTAAGGGAAAGAGGCACCCTTCATGCCAGACTATCTACCCCTCGATCTGTCGCCGTTGTGCAACGCGGGGCTCGAAGTCCTGGGCGAAAACGCCAAAGCGCCCATCGGCGAACAGTTATTCCGCGGCCTGCCGTTCAAGGTCGGCGAAGATCCGGCGAAATGTTTCATCGTGTTGGAGGAGGCTTCTGCCAGTGTGACCATTCCTGTTCATCAGACTACAACCGGCGTGATCCTGGCCCATCGGTTGCTGGAATCCGACCTGATGGAAGGCGGTCCGCTGGGGATCCCCGTGGCGGATTACGTGTTCCGCATGGCGGGAGGTGAGGAAATCCGCGTTCCCATCCGCGAGCGCTTTGAAATCGCCCATAAATCCCTGGGCGGAAAGCCTTTCGTCGCGCTCCCGGACCAGGGTCAGGTAAAGATGCGGCGCCACAGCGGGACGTGGGGCGACGCGGGCCGGCGCCAGACGGAAGTAACGGGCGACTATTCCAGGGGATACTTCCTCTGGGCCTGGCGGAACCCCCATCCCGACCGCGCGATCGAATCGCTGGAAGTGATTCCGGTTGGTCCCCGTTTCATCATTGCCGGCCTTACGCTCTCGCAGGTCAATGAACATCCATTCGTTCGCCAGGGGAAGCGCGAAGCACGGCTTACCCTGACCGAACCCGGGGACGCTGAAAAGCCTTTTGACCTGAGCGTCCATGTGGACCGGGGCGTAGCCTCCTACGTCCATCCCCTGCCCGAGGCTTCGGCCGATGATTTCGTCGAAGATGATTTCGCTGGCTGGGGCGAGGCGCAGAATCCGAAGTCGAGCCCGGCGTACGTCGAGGTCGCCGCGATACCTTCGGCCACGGTGACGGTGAAGCAGGGCGAGGAGAAGGTTGGCGAAGTAAAGTGGGGCGACGTCGAGGAAAAGAAGGTGGTAGAGACGCCTCGCATGAAGGTGGAACTCCTGGACCGGGGCCGGAACTGGGTGAATGTATCGGTCCTCGACGACGACACGGGCCAGCCTGTCCCCTGCCGCGTCCATTTTCGCTCGCCGGAAGGCATACCCTACCAGCCCTACGGCCACCACAACCAGGTCAACTCCAACCTGGACACCTGGCATATCGACATCGGCGGAGACCTCCGGCTCGGGCAGATCACCTACGCGTACATCGACGGGAAGTGCCAGGGATGGCTGCCCCGCGGCGAGGTGATCGTGGACGTGGCGCGGGGATTCGAGTACGAGCCGATCCGGACCCGGGTGAAGATCGAACCGGGGCAGCAGGAACTCACCCTGCGGCTCAAGCGCTGGGTGAACATGAACGCGCAGGGGTGGTACAGCGGGGATTCCCACGTGCACTTCCTCTCCACGCAGGGCAGCCACACGGAATCCCAGGGAGAGGACCTGAACATCGTGAACCTGCTCCCTTCGCAGTGGGGCAATCTCTTTACGAACACGGAGGATTTCACGGGCCGGCCGAGTGTCTCGCAGGACGGGAACAACATCGTCTACGTCGGCCAGGAGAACCGGCAGCACTTCCTGGGCCACCTCATCCTCTGGGGCCTCAAGGAGCCGGTCATGCCCTGGTGCAGCGACGGTCCGGGGGAAGCCGAGCTGGGCGGTACGCTGGAGATCACCATGAGCGACTGGGCGGACCAGTGCCACGCCCAGGGCGGATCGGTCATCATCCCCCATCTCCCGAACCCGAACGGCGAGCCCGCGGCGCTGATCGCCACGGGCCGAGCGGACGGCGTGGAGATGCTGCGGCACCAGCCCTTCAACCACATCGAGTACTACCGCTATCTGAACTGCGGCTACAAGTTGCCGCTCGTGGGCGGCACGGACAAGATGAGCAGCGACGTGCCGGTCGGCCTGTACCGCACCTACGCCTATATACCCGACCAGGATTTCACCTACGACAACTGGTGCAAGGCCGTGTCGCAGGGCCGCACGTTCCACAGCGGCGGCCCCATCATCCATCTCACGGTGGACGGACACCAGGTCGGCGATACCGCGCAGATGTCGGGCCCCGGAACGGTGGAGGTCCATGCGTGGTCGGAGAGCATCTTCCCGATCCATACGCTGGAAATCGTCCAGGGCGGGCGGGTCGTGGCCTCTACGGAAGACCGCAAGGGGACGCGCCGCCTGGAACTGAAGGCGCGGGTGAAGGTGGACGGACACACCTGGCTGGCCGCGCGGTGCGCGGGACCGGATTACACGAGCGTGCCCCATCACGACGGCTGGGGACGGGGCATATTCGCCCATACGTCACCGATTTACGTCGCCTGCGGAGGCGAGTGGTGGATGTTCGACCAGGACGCCGCCCAGTACATGCTCACCCTCATCGACGGCGACCTGCAGTATATCCGCCGGACCGCGGCGAAGCACGAGCCGGGCACGGCGACGCACCATCACGGCGAGGAAGACCATCTCGCTTACCTGGAGCGACCCTTCGTCGAGGCCAGGGAGGCGATTCACAAAAGGATGCACCAGTTGGGGATACCGCACTGACGTAGAAAAGACGGCATGCGCGAAATCAGGAGGAGAACATCATGAGTACCAGGCGAGAAGTACGTATCGGTTGCGTGCAGACTCCTGCATCGGCAACCTTTGACGAGGCCATCGAGGTCGCATGCCGCCTGGCGGGAAAGGTGGTGGAAGAGGGCGCCGAACTGGTGTGCCTGCCCGAGTATTGCGGCGGACTGATGACCGACGGGGGAGCGCTGAAGCCCCCGGCGGCGCCGGAGGCGAGCCACCCCGTCCTCGCGGCCCTGCGGGAATACACCCGGGAGGCCGGCGTGTGGACGCTCGTCGGATCCGTAGCGGTGGAAGGACTGGATGGCCGCCTCATCAACCGCGGTTACCTGGTGGACGACCAGGGGGAGATCCGTGCGCGCTATGACAAGATCCACATGTTCGACGTCGATTTCTCAGCAACCGAGAAATACCGCGAGTCGGACGTAATCTCCCCTGGCGACTCGGCCGTGGTCGTCGATACGCCCTGGGGCCGGCTGGGCATGACCACCTGCTATGATCTCCGCTTTCCCCATCTCTACCGGTCACTGGCCCAGGCCGGCGCCGAGATGCTCGCCGTACCGGCGGCGTTTACGAAGACTTCGGGACAGGCCCACTGGCACGTGCTGAACCGCGCGCGGGCCATCGAGAACGGAGCCGTGGTGGTCTCCCCCTGCACAACGGGTACGATACCGGGCGGCGGCGAGGTCTACGGCCATTCGCTCATCATATCGCCCTGGGGCGAGGTCCTGGCCGACGGCGGCGAAGAGGTGGGTGTCATCGTCGTGACGGTGGACATGGAAGGTGTCGCCAGCGCCCGCAGCCGCGTGCCGAGTCTGCAACACGACCGGCCATTCAATCTTCAGTCGAAAACCGGTACGGACCTTTCGGCCAAATCCGGTACGGACCGACGATCGGTGGCGTGAGACGGCCTTTTGGTCCATCCTCACGAATGAGACGGCAGGTCGCGGCGCCGTAGCCGGATCCGCGGTGTATTGCGTTCTGTCCAATTTCTGCACTGATGATCCCCTGGAGCCCTTTCCGGTGAAAGATCTCATCCTGGTACGGCACGCCAAGTCGAGCTGGAGGGACCCGTCCCTCGATGACCACAGTCGTCCGCTCAACAAGCGTGGGAAGCGGGACGCCCCCGAGATGGGCGACCGGATGGCGCGGCGCGGGTATGGCCCCGACCTGCTCATTTCGAGTTCCGCCGTCCGCGCCGTGGAGACGGCAAGGACGATCGCGGGAAAACTCGGTTATCCACGCGAGCGTATCCAGGTGGAGAAGCTGCTCTACCTGTCGGGCGTCGACGTATTGCTCGAAGTGGTGCGCAGTGTGGACGCGCCGGTCCAGACCCTGATGCTGTTCGGTCACAACCCGGGATTTACCGATCTGGCGAACCTGCTCGGACCCCGCGACATCTTGAACATGCCCACCTGCGGCGTATTGCACCTGCGGTTTGACACTGCAACCTGGAATGCGATCGGCCAGGTTGCCGGCGAAGAGGTTCTGTACGACTTCCCCAAGAGCGTTTCGACGTAGATCGCTCGTCGCATGTGCGCGGCGCTGAACCACGGCCGGTCGTAGATCGCTCGCAACATGTGCACGCGGCCATGGAGGTAAGGCCTGCGTGGTACGAAGGAGGAATCGATTGCTATGGAAACGAAGGAACTGAAGTTCACTGCGACGGTGGAAAAAGGCGAGGTATCGGCCTTGTTTGCCGATCCCGGCGACGCGAAAGCACTACTCGTGCTCGGCCACGGGTCGGGTACGAATATGCGGCACAGTTTCATGCAGGAGCTGAGCGACGCGTTGAACGGTGCGGGGATCGCCACTTTCCGGTTCAATTATCCCTATTCCGAGAAGGGTGGCGGCGGCATGGACGGCGAGAAGGTTCGCCTGGCCACAGTGCGGGCGGCTGTCGAGACGGCGGCGGAGCACGGTGACGGACTACCTCTTTTCGCCGGCGGACATTCCATGAGCGGCCGCATGTTCTCGATGGCCTGCGCCAACGCACCCATAGAAGGACTGCGGGGCATCGTGTTCATCGCGTTTCCGCTACACGCAGGCAAGCCGAATACGGAACGGGCCGAGCATCTCAAGGACGTGGACGTCCCCATGCTCTTCCTGTCGGGCCAGCGGGACAGGATGGCCGACCTCGCGTTGCTGGAACCGGTCGTAGAGGCCCTGGAAAACGCCACCCTTCACGTCGTCGATACGGCGGATCACGGGTTCAAGGTGCTCAAGCGCCGGAATACCGATGAACCTGTCATGGAGGAACTGGCCAGGGTGGCGGCGGGATGGATGGTGAAGTAGGTACGGGTACCCCGATTACTCCTTGATGTAGCCGGCCTGATACAGGTATGTTAGCTCCCATGGATACAACGACCATCATACTGCTCATTGCTTTTTTCGCCAGTCTGACCGCGGCAATCGGCGTGCTGGTCTGGAGTTTGAAAAACAGCGGCAGGATCAGCGAATTGAGCGGCGAAAAGGCAAGCATGGAGACCGAACTGGGATTGACGCGCGAGCAACTGACAGAAGTGCGCGAGCAACTGGCAGAAGCGCAGAAAGCGCTCGATGAGGTGCGGAAGCTGGAAGTCGAACGGGCCGAGCTGCATCAGAAACTCGCAAACGCGCATGAACGCATCGGCGAACGGGACGAGGTGGAGAAGCGGTTCAAAGATACGTTCAAGGCTTTGTCGTCGGAGGTCCTGAAATCGCAGCAAGAATCCTTCAAGGCCAATGCGGAGGAATCGTTGAAGGCGCGTCAGGAAGCCGTCGAAAAGCTGGTCAAGCCCCTGTCCGAGAAGATCGAGACGCTGGACAAGGCGCGAGCTAAAAACGCTGGCGAATTCCAGACCCAGATTTCGAACCTCATGCGGACCAACAAGGAGTTGGCCGAAGAGGCCCAGGCGCTGTCAAACGCGCTGAAGCGGCCCGACGTTCGCGGAAAGTGGGGGGAGACCCAGCTCGAGCGTGTGCTCGAACTGTCCGGACTGCGGAAGGACATCGATTTCACGGTGCAGGACAGCTTCAATAACGACGGAGAGCGCATACGGACCGACGTGATCGTCCATCTGCCGCAGGACCGGACCGTCATCCTGGATTCCAAGGTCTCGCTCGCCGCGCTGATGGACGCCTTCGAAGCCCAGGACGAAGACGCCAAGTCGGCAGCCTTCGATCGCCACGTTACCCAGGTCAAAACCCACGTGGATTCCCTGGCCAAAAAGGAGTACTGGAACGTCCTGGCCTCCACCCCCGACATGGTGGTGATGGTCATGCCCGAATTCGCCTTCCTTCCCGCCATCGAAAGGGAGCCTGGGCTGACCGAACGGGCGCTGGAGAAGAACGTGATCATCGTCACGCCCCCGGCCCTGCTGGCGCTGCTCAAGGCCGTGGAGATGTCCTGGCAGCAGATCCGGGTCGCGGAGACCGCCAGGCAGATCAGCGACCTGGGCAAGGAGATGTACGAGCGCCTCGCGGTGTTCGCGGGCCACTACGTCAACGTGGGCAATTCGCTTCGGCAGGCGATTGAGCGGTACAATCGAAGTGTCGGATCATGGGATACCCGGGTCGCCACGTCCGCCATGCGGTTCCCCGAACTGAACGTCCCCGTCACGCGGGAACTGCCGGAAGTATCCCCCGTGGATGAGATTCCCCGTACGATCCAGAAACTGACGGACGGTAAGGTGGAAGAAGGCCAGGCTGAAGACGTGGACGGGCGCGTCGTTGATAACGATGGATAGTTGATCTCGCCAGGAATCGATTTCGTCGTTTCCAGGAAAAGCGCGATGCCGTTCCCCCGCGAAACTCCCAGGCACGTATCCACCGGACTCCGTCAACCCTTCTTCCACGCTTGGATGATCCTCCTCCCACCTGCTACCTTTCGCCCCACGAGCAATTTAGCGTAACATTATATTGCTTTATATTAAAAATAGCGTAAATTTTATCATAAAGAGCATTAATTTACGCCAAAAGAGGTAAAATCGTGAAAAACCGGATCATGCTGTCTAATATAAAACAAAAGACAGATACCCGGCCGGGGCGTCTTATCGCGTTGACGGGAGCCCGTCAGACCGGCAAGACTACCCTGGTACAGGCCGGGTTTCCGGAATACGACCTCGTTTCTCTCGAAGACCCGATCGCGCGTCCGGACTTTATCGCGCTGTCAGCGGCACAATGGCAACAACGCTATCCCAGGGTCATACTTGACGAAATCCAGAAGGCGCCGTCAATTGTCGAGTCCGTTAAGGCGGTATACGACCGGTATCCCGACAACCGCGCCATCCTGCTTGGATCCAGCCAGATCCTGTTGATGGAGCAGATACGGGAGAGTCTGGCCGGGCGTGTAACGCTGCTGGAACTGTATCCGCTGACGTTACCGGAACTGCTGACCGATTCCTGGGACGATCCGGTCATGGATTCCCGCCTTGTCCGGTACCTTGAAACGGGGGATCTTGATATACTTACATCGGGAATACCCCTGCAGAGCGCCAGATACGCCCGGGCGGTAGACCACTTGGATCACTACCTGGAATTCGGCGGCATGCCGGTAGTATCCGATGTCACGCTGTCCCGGGAAGACAGGTACGGGTGGCTTCGGGACTACCTCCGTACATATCTCCAGCGGGATCTACGCGATCTGGCCAATCTCCGGGATCTCGTCCCCTACGTACGCATGTTGAAGGCATTGGGTGAGTTGGCTGGCGGCTTGCTGAACGTGAATGAACTGGCCCGTCTCGCCGGCGTAACGCACAGGACTATCAAACGTTTCGTCACCTACCTTGAAATCAGTTATCAGGTCATCCGTTTGCAACCGTGGTTTAGAAATCGAAGCAAACGACTGTCCAAAGCAGCGAAAATACACTTTCTCGATCCGGGCATTCAGCGGGTTTTGCTCAACCGCCGGGGCCAGCCCACAGGAACCGAATTTGAAGGCGCCATCATCGCGGAGGTTTACAAACAGGTCAGGAACGCAAGGTTGCCCGTTGACTGTTATCATCTTCGTACGTTTGACGGACGGGAAGTCGATCTGCTGATCGAAACCGAAGCGAGCTATATACCTATAGAGATAAAATCCAAAGACCGTGTCTCGCATGCCGACGCGCGTCACCTGCGCCGGTTGAGCGAGATCCTGGACAAACCCGTCCTGCACGCGCTGGTGCTATCCAACGATCCACACATCCGAAACCTGGGAGATGGCGTCACGGGGCTCCCCGCGGGATGGGCGCTTTGTGGATGACTGTGCTTCCCCTGTTGGGAATAATGCTATTTCATCACGAGAATTTGGTGACAAGTGACACTGAAGGAATATGACGATCTTACAGAAACGGCTTGACATCATGTACATAAAGCGAAGAAGATAACACCACGCGGCCCCGAGTCATGACGGTTCACAACGCCTTCTTCGAAAGAGACTCTATTTACGAAGATTTCAAAATGAAATCGAGTTATGAAAAGAGAGGCGCCGTGGCCAGGTATGAAGGCTGGACGCGATGAAACAGGCGGGGCTAAAGGAGCAAGAAGAGCCATGAAGTACACCGTCGTTATTGAGAGGACCCCGAACAACTACGCAGCCTACGTGCCGGACCTGCCCGGGTGCGTGGCCAGCGCGGGGACCCGCAAAGAAGTGTTGAAGGAAATCCGGGAAGCCATAGCGTTCCACCTCGAAGGAATGCACGAAGACGGCGAACCCATACCCGTGCCTCAGACTACGGCGGTAGTGGTGGACACTGCGGTTACGGCAGTGAGGTAAGAAGCTTCCAGTAAGTCACCGAAGGGGAAACAGAACGTATCGTGGACGTCCCGTAGAAACCTTCCTACCACGTCCTCTCCTTCAGCAGGTCCTGGATCGCTTCCTTCGGGACCGGCAATTCGTCCATGCGGGCCTCCAGCCACTCCGAGAAATCCGCCTCCATCCCGTCCGTCCACCGGTCGTCGATCTGGCCGGGCGTGTATTTCCCCTCGCGAAGCCGCTGCTTGCCGAACAGGTCCCTCAACTGGACCAGTTCCGAGGTCTTCACCACGGTCTCGGCGAGATGGGGCGGGATGAATACAACCCCCTCGCGCTTGCCCAGCACCACATCGCCGGGCATGACCGTGGCCTGTCCGATGCGCACGGCGGTGTTGACGCCCAGGAGCATGATGGTGGGCGAGGCGTAGGAAGGGTGCCAGCCCCGGACGAAGCAGGCGAACTCCGGCATTTCCTCGATGCCTTCCAGGTCGCGGACCGATCCGTCGAAGACCACTCCGTTGCCTGAATTCGCGTAGATGGCCGTGGCCAGGTTGTCGCCGATGATGGGCCCCTCGTCCACCTTGCCGTAGGTATCGGCCACGTAAACGTCCCCGGGGACCAGCATGTCGATGGGCCAGGAGATCTGGTCGCCGATGCATCCGTGGGCGGCCCCTTTGGCTTCCATCACCGTGCGCATGGCCGGCCGACGGGGCATGTACATGGCCGTTACCGCCCGTCCCACGAGCGTCTTGCCGGGGTGGGTCTGCTGCCATCCGCCCTCGTACTGGTGTTCGTAGCCCGCGCCGCGCATCACGCCCCAGGCCTGGGTGACGGAGACGTGCTGCATCCGTTCGATGATCCCGTCCGGCACCATCGGCCGGCCGTCGGGAAAGCGTTCGCCGTCCCAGTCCGGCGTGTATTCGATGAGTTCCTCGGGGGCCAGGTTCAGCGGGCAGAATTTGTCGGACATGGGTACTCCTCGGATTTGTCGGCGGCGCATGCGCGCCATGGCGTACCGGTTTCACTGTTCATTCGAACTGCCCGTGGTCCCACTGCCAGAAAAAGAGACGCATGTCCCGGGTTTTCACGGCCAGGGCCCCGACGTAGTCCGGTCCGGGGTCGATGTTTGTCATGGACCAGCGTTGCGCATAGGAGACGTCCCAGCGCGTGGCCAGCAGTTCGGCCGGACTGTCGGGATCGACGGTGACGTCGAACTGGTCGAGGGGACAGGTCAGACCCTGGCCGATGGCCTTGACGAAGGCTTCCTTCCGCGTCCAGCAGGCGAGGAAGGCCCGGTCGCGCCGATACGGCGGCATGGCCGCCAGGGTATTGTATTCGCGGTCGGAGAAATAGCGGTAGGCGATCCTGAGCCGCTCCACGATCTTGCGACGGTACAGGTATTCCACGTCGATCCCAATGGGTTGGCCGGGGGTCAGCGCGTAAACGGCCAGGTCGTGGGAATGGGAGACGTTGAACCGGATGGACGTGCCGGGATGGGCCAGGTGGGGCTTGCCGTGCTCGGCATAGCCGAAACGCAGGGCGGACGGGCTTTCTGAAACATAACGCGCCAGGATGTTTCGCAGGACGGCACGGGCGGTGGTGTATCGATCCCGCACGCCGCGGGCGACGAAACGCTTCGCCCGGGCCAGTTCGTCCGGGGAAAGGAAGCGCTCCAGCTGCCGTGCCCGTTCCGGTGGCAGATCGAGGGAAGCGCGCCAGAGGTGGATCCGGCCGGGGTCGATCCGCCACGCCGCGTCGGAGGGCGCCGTCAGCCACATCCCTTTATCCCCGCGTCCGTCACCGCTCATATACGATGTTGCCGCCGACTACGGTCAGGTCCACCTTCGCATCCCGGATCTCCGCGGGCGGCATAGTGGTCAGGTCCCGGTCCAGGATCACGAAATCCGCGAGCTTCCCGGGTTCCAGCGAACCCTTGACGTCCTCCTCGTAGGAGGCGTAGGCGGCATCGATGGTGTAGCCCCGCAGGGCTTCCTCCACGGTAATCTTCTGTTCCGGCACCCAGCCGTCCGGGTTCAGGTCGTCCAGCGTGCGGCGCGTAACCGCCGCATAGATGCCTTCGATGGGCGTCGCGGGCGCCACGGACCAGTCGCTCCCCAGTGCGACCCGGGCGCCGGTGTCCAGCAGCGACCGGAAGGCATAGGTCGTCTTGATCCGCTCGGGACCGATGACCTTTTCCGCCCACCTGCCGTCGTCTATGGCGTGGTAGGGCTGCATGCTGGGGATGATGTCGAGGGCGGCGAACCGCGCGATGTCGTCCGGCGCGATGTGCTGGGCGTGCTCTATCCTGAAGCGGCGGTCCCGGGAACCGTTCTCCGCCGCCACGCGGTCGAAGATATCGAGCTGCATCCCGATGGCCCGGTCGCCGATGGCGTGGACCATCACGTGCAGTCCCGCCTTGTCGGCCCCGGAGGTCCATGCGTACAGGTCTTCTTCCGTGCTGATGAGCAGGCCCGTATCGTCCGGCGCGTCGGTAAAGGGTTCCAGGAAGGCGGCCGTGTGGGAACCCAGGGAGCCGTCCACGAAGCCCTTGAGTCCGCCCAGACGGACCCACTCGTCCCCCCGGCCGGTGGAGTCGATCCGTGCTTCGAGGCTCTGCCAGTCCCACAGCGGTACCGCGGCGTAGATACGGGTTTTCATCCGGTCCGCGTTTCGCGCCCGTTCGAAGACCTCCACGTTGCCCCACGAACCCATGTCGTGGACCGACGTGACCCCCTGGGCCGCCACGTAGTCCATCGCGGCGTCCAGGGCGCGATCCTTCAACTCGTCGGGCGGATCGGGGATGACCTGGCCTACGAGGTACATGGCGTTGTCTTTCAGGATGCCAGCCGGTTCGCCGTCGTCGTACCTTTCGATGGTGCCGCCGTCGACCTCCTCTGTTTCCCCCGTCACTCCCGCGGCGGTCAGCGCGGCCGTATTGGCCAGGGCCATGTGCCCGTCGAGCCGGTTTACCCACACCGGGTTGTCCGTCGTGACCGAATCGATCCAGTCGCGGCGGGGAAGCTCTCCGCCCCACTGCTCGTGGTCCCAGTCGCCGCCGAGGATCCAGACGCCCGGTTCCAGGCTCCCGGCAAACTCGGCGATGCGGTCGATGAACACCTGCGGCGTCGGCGCGTCGCGCAACTGGACGGACGACAGGTTGAACCCGCCGGAAATGAAGTGTACGTGGGAGTCGATGAAGCCCGGGGTGACGAGGCGGCCGGCGCCTTCGATCACGGATGTCTCGTCCGTGATATACGCCTCGATTTCCTCATCGTCACCCACCGCCAGGATACGGCTGCCCGCCACGGCCACGGCTTCGGCCCAGGGCAGGTCCGCCCGCCCGGTCCAGACGCGGGCGTCCCGGACGACCAGAGAGGCCGGCTCAGAAGAGGACGGCTCCGGGGATTGCGAGCAACTGGACAGCAGGACCAGCGCCGGCAGCAGGACCAGCGCCGGTCGGAGGAACAGCGCCGGTCGGAGGAACAGCCGCGCGGTTGCGGTAATGGAACTTGACATAGGTCTCCCTGGGTTCTTTTACGGTCGTCAAATCACTCGGCCACGATCCGTCGCAGTACGGAATGAATCGGCCTCGCTTCGGACGATCCTCCCGGCCTCGCTTCGGACGATCCTCCCGGCCTCGCTTCGGACGATCCTTCCGGCCTCCCGGCTACCAGTCGGCTACGCTGCCGTCCGTTTCATAGAAATGCTCGCCGCCGAGTTCTTCC
>LXNJ01000880.1_pt1 | contig 19253 bp, 16 predicted proteins | sample 809081 | NCBI WGS metagenome assembly LXNJ01 (sample SAMN04870510, study PRJNA318959) | sponge metagenome | biome: sponge; feature: marine sponge reef; material: water | host: Petrosia ficiformis | place: Greece: Milos, Mediterranean Sea | collected 2013-05-29 | depth 5-7 m
CTGGCTGACGCGGGCGACGACAAGCGTCGCCCCTACACCTTCTTCTGCTGCAGCGTGGCGAAGATGCCTTCCGGGCGCACCACGAGCATGATCAGCAGGATCACGAACGCGCTGACCTCGGAAAGCCCCGGCGGCAGGTGAAGCGCAACGAAGGGCTCCGCGATACCGATCAAGAGTCCCCCCGCGATGGCGCCCGGCAGGCTGCCGAAGCCGCCGACGATCGCCGCGACGAAGGCCTTGATCCCGATGAACCCCATCAACGGGTCGATCAGGGTCACCGGCGCGACCAGGATGCCCGCCGCGGCCGCGATGGCAGCCGATATGGCCCAGACCAAGGAGAACACCCGCTTGACGGGTATGCCGACGTAGAACGCCGCCAGTTGATTCTGCGACGCGGCCTGCATCGCCACGCCGATGCGCGTGAACCGGAAGAACAGGAACAGCGCCGTGCACAATAGCGCCGTCCCCGCCACGATGGCGACGTTCTCGTAGCCGATGATCAGGCCACCGATGTCGAAGGTGCCGCCGGCAAACGGCGAATCCAGCGCTCGCGGTTGGTTCCCCCAGATCGCACCGGCAACGGCACGGAGCACGAATCCAAGCCCGATCGTGAGCATGAGCACCGCGAACGGCGGCTCGCCGATCATCGGCCGGAGCACGCCGCGTTCCAGCGCGATGCCGAAACCTGCCATGACGATCAGCGTGCCCACGAAGGCGAACGCGAAGGCCGCGCCGGGCAGGTCGCCCAGCAACGGCACATACGGCAACAGCCACTCGAACGCGTCGATCAGGCTGAACGCCACGAACGCGCCGAACATCATCATGTCGCCTTGGGCGAAGTTGACCATCTCCGTGGCCTTGTAGATCAGCACGAAGCCGAGCGCGATCAGGCCGTAGACGCAGCCCTGGGAGACGCCGATGATGAGAAGCTGAAGGGTTTCCAACGTTGTGCCGGCGTCGTGCCACGCCCTGGAGTACCACGCGGGCATGATACGCGGCTTTGTCGGCGCCAAGGGCCTCGCTGAATGCCGACTATGGGTCGACACCTCGATGGCGTGCTCGGACCCTGGACCGGGTCCGGAGGACCATGCCCTGCCCGCGCGGTCGGGCACCCGCGTCGTCGATCTCGGTGGCGTCCTGGCCGTCCTCGGCTACGCCGCCCCGCACGAAAGGCGAGGATGTGCCGCCTTCACATCCGTAGACGTCAGTTGCGACAAGAACACCAATCCCTCCGAACATAACCCTATTTGTGACGCGGCACACTAGAGATTCCTTGAGAAGCGCTGAGGTTCACACACAGGTTGCAAATGGAAATGCGCTTCGAACCGCTCTTGAACGGCTCCGGTACTCCGGAGACGCGCGAGTTCTAGAGCAGTCGGCTGGCGTACCTTTCCACCTACCATTTTGGTAGTAATGCTACACTTGCCACCATCGGCCGAGGCCTCGTCGGCACCCGAGCCATAGACGACTTTCGCCAAACCTGCCAGTGACCGATCCCGTCAAAATCACCGTCTTCCGATGGGCCGGCGCTTGGGGGCCTTTCAGGGTCAACATACCCTGCGGCGAATGTTCGTTGACAAAGGACATCATCCAGGACTGCATTGATACGGACCTGGCCGGCATCGAGGTCGACCTCGACCTGCGGGATTGGCTCACCGAGTGGTGGAAACCGTTGCCCAAGGGGGGCTGGCATGCGCCCATCGTGCTCGTCAACGGCAAGATCATCTCCCAGGGCCGGGCGCTCAACCGCGGCGTTCTCACCCAAACCGTCATCGAAGCCGCCACGTCGGAGACGCCGATCGAAGGCAACCACATCTTCGGCAAGGCAACCTGCCCGCATTGCGTCAGAGCCAAGGGCTACCTCGCGCAAGCCGATGTCCCCAACCAGTACTACGACGTGGTCAAGGACACGCGGGCGCTCTACGAAATGCTGGCCCGTGTGAAACCGATCATCGGACCCAAAACCCCGGTCACCGTGCCGCAGATCTGGATCGACGGGACGTACATCGGTGGCGCGGATGCCCTCAAGGAAGTGCTCGGGCTGGCCGAAGTCGTACCGAATCCGGATCGCGGCCAATGCTCCCTGTCGCCGGGGAAGGGCCAGGGGCATCGAACACCCGCCCAATCCAGCCGACAAGTTGCGGGCTGATGGGTACTCTGGCAAGCCCAACTCTTGGACGCGGCGACCAATCGGGCTTCCGGCACTTCGGTTGGCGATAACTAGCGCTGTGTTGTTGGCAATCGTCGGCTACGCTGCGGGGGCACACGCCGCCGCCCCGCCGGAACTGATTCCGATGTGGAATGCGAGCGACGAGTCCAACGCGGCGACTATCGACCACGGTCCGTGGCAGGAGCTACTTGACGCCCATTTGCAGGAGCATCCCTCCGGGATCAACCGCTTCGACTATGCGGGCCTAAAGGCCAACGCGGAGAATTACAAAAAGCTGTCCTCCTATCTCATGGGCTTGACCCGACTCGATCCCCGGGCTTATTCCCGGAATGCCCAGAAGGCCTACTGGATCAACCTTTATAACGGGTTGACGGTGTACGTGATCGTCGGGCGGTACCCAGTGGAATCGATCCGGGACATCAAGAGCGGCCTGCTCACCCCGGGACCCTGGGAAATGGAACTGATCACCATCCAGGACGAAAAGCTCACCCTGGACGATATCGAGCACGGCATCCTGCGTCCGATCTGGAAGGATCCCCGCATCCACTACGCGGTCAACTGCGCCAGCATCGGCTGCCCGAGTCTTTCCCCCGAAGCCTACCGATCCGACAACCTCGAACGGCTGCTCGAAAAAGGTGCGCGCGACTACGTCAACCACCCACGGGGAATGCAGATCGTTGACGACGAACTGGTGGTGTCCAGCATCTACGATTGGTTCAAGGTGGACTTCGGCGACACCGACGAAGGGGTCCTCGCGCATCTACGGCAGTACGCGACGCCGGAAAACGCCAAGATGCTGGAGGGCAGGGACGACTTTGACGACTACTACGACTGGAAGCTGAACGCCCCGGGTTCGTAGCCGTCTAACCCGCATGGAACAGAGACGTTGAAAAAGAACCAGCTCATCGTACTCGGGGTCATTGTTGTCCTCGTGGCGTTGTTTTTCGTGTTCGACCTCGGCCGGTACATCAACCTCGAGTTCTTCCAGGCCCAACGATCAGTGGTGGTCGGCTTTTACGAGGACAACCGGGCGCTGACGATCATGGCATTCATGGCAATCTACGTGGCCATGGCCGCCTTGTCGCTTCCCGGCGCGGCCATCATGACGCTCGCCGCCGGCGCGATCTTCGGACTGCCCATCGGCCTAGTGCTGGTTTCCTTTGCCAGCACGATCGGCGCAACACTTGCCTGCATGCTCGCCCGCTACCTGTTCCGGGAGGCCGTGCAGAATCGCTTCGGCAAGTACCTCGGCAGAATCAACGAGGGTGTGGAGAAGGACGGGGCGTTCTACCTATTCGCCCTTCGGTTGGTTCCCGCCTTCCCGTTCTTCGTCGTCAACCTGGTCATGGCACTTACCCCGATTCGCCCTTGGACCTTCTACTGGGTGAGCCAGGTGGGCATGTTGGCCGGCACGGCGGTGTACGTGAACGCCGGCAAGGAGATCGGCCAGTTGGAATCCTTGAGCGGTATCCTCTCGCCGACGCTCTTGATCTCCTTCGCGCTGCTCGGCGTATTCCCGTTCATCGCCAAGAAGGCTCTCAGCCTGGTGTCGAAGCGCTTCGGAAAAGGCGAGGCCGGCTGACGACGCCCGATCAGGACCGGCCGGTGCGGTGACCTGGATGACTTCGATCGTATTCGCGCGCGGGACGGCCTCGGTTCGGTCGGCGTGGGCCCCAAGGGTGACCCCAACGACGCGGTTTCCTCAGGGCGCAACTCCTAGGCTAAGCTACGCTCGTCGTCTCAACCGGAGGGGCAAGCCCCGCTGCAGATGAACATCACACCAGTCGAAGACAAGGTGTTCGGCGCGACGGTCACCGACGTCGCGCTGGGCAACCTCTCGGATACCGAATTCGCCGACATCAAAGCCGCGTTCCTGGACTACGGATTCCTCTTCTTCCCCGAGCAGTTCCTGTCGGATGAAGAAAACGTCGCCTTCGGCGAACGCTTCGGCGAACTCGAATTCGGGGGAAACCCGATGTCCAACCAGGAGAAACTCGGCGACCGACGCTTTGGCAAGATCTTCGATATCGATACCCAGCGCATGCGCAGCAATGTCGGCAACGAGGCCTGGCATACCGACTCGACCTACAAGCCAATCAGCAGCAAGTGCGGCATGTTGTCTGCGGTTGCGGTTCCCAGCACGGGCGGCGAGACGTCCCTTGGCGACCTGCGCGCCGGCTACGCGGCCCTGGACGAGGCGACCCGGGATCGCATCGAAGGTTTGAGTGCCTACCATTCGACGCAGTATTCGCAGGCCAACGACGTCGGCGACTTCCCGTCCCAGAATCCGAACGGCATCTACCACGGCGAGGCTTATCTACGACCCCTGGTGAAAGTGCACCCGGAGACGGGGGTCAAGAACCTGTTCGTCGGTCGACACGCATTCGGCATACCGGGGCTCGAACGCTGCGAGAGCAAACGGCTGATCAAGTCGCTCGTGGAATTCGTCGTATCCGACCCGTCGCGGGTCTACACCCACCGCTGGCGTCCCGGCGATACCCTGTTCTGGGACAACCGCGCAATCCTGCACCGGGCCCATTCCTACGACTACGCGGAGCCGCGGGTGCTGATCGGGACGCGAGTCGCCGGGGAGCCGGAGAGCGAACTCGCGTACTACCCCTCGGATTCCGAGGCCGAGTCCGGTCGTCAAGCCCTCAAGGGGGAACTGGACTTGCTGCGTCGGGAAACCGCCGACCGACGATACGGGGGAACCACCGCCACCCGGGTCGCGTAGGGGACGGCCTCGGCCGGTTGGGACTGCGACCAGACGGCGATCCAAGCACGCGGTCTGGCGGCGTTCCGTCCCGCGTCGAACGCCATGCGCATAACGCTGGGCGCGGGGGCAAGCCGACCGTGACCCGCACGGTGGCCCTCGGGTTAGCGCTGATCAGATGTGCCGAACCGTGTCGACCTCGTACTCCCTCGTGCCTTGCGGCGTCTCTACAACCAGCGAGTCGCCCTCGGCCTTGCCAATCATCGCCCGTGCCAATGGCGACATGATCGAGATCTTGTTCTCCTTGATATCCGCCTCGTCCTCGCCGACGATCTTGTAGCGGACCTCGTCGTCGGTGTCCAAGTCGACCAAAGTGACCGTTGCGCCGAATACGACCTTGCCGGTCGGCGGAATCCTGCCGATGTCGATGATCTGGGCATCGCCGAGCCATGATTCGATTAGCCGGATGCGCGCCTCCGTCAATCCCTGCTGATCCTTCGCGGCGTGGTATTCCGCGTTCTCGCGCAGGTCGCCGTGTTCGCGCGCCTCGGCGATCGCCTTGACGATCCTCGGTCGCACGACCTTCTTCAAGTGCGTCAATTCCTCGCGCAGTTTCTCGGCACCTTCGACGGTCATGGGTGTCGGCATGGTCAAACTTCCGCTAAACGACTTCAGGGAGACCAGGGGCGAGGTACGCGTTCAGCGGACGACGCGTGGACATCCAACTGGCCGGTCAAAAAACGGGGTGTAGCACACTTTGTAACCGAGCGCACTCGTGGGCCGCACGGCGCCGACCACTCCGACGACCCCTTAGGCGGCGACTCGGCGCAGGATCGGCATCCCCGTCGCGGCGTGGCGCGGATGGTCTACGAGGCCCGTGTCGAGCAGTATGGCGCCGTCGCTACGCGGCGGTACTGGTTTCGGTCGTACCATGCAGCGCCGAGTGCAGGCTCTGCAACCGGCGTACCTTGTCCGATTGGCCCTCGCGGATCGCCGTGCAGAAAGCCTCGCCTCCCGACAGCGTCGTGGTGTAGCAGACCTTGTGCTTCAGGGCGAGCCGCCGGATCGCCGCCGAGTCCGCGATGGCTTGACGACCCTCGGTGCTGTTGACGATGAGATCGATGGCCTCGTTTCTCAATAGGTCGGTGATGTCCGGACGCCCCTCTCGCACCTTGTTGACGACGTCGCAGTCAACACCGGCGTCCCTGAGGCAGCGAGCGGTTCCCCGCGTCGCCACGATCCGGAAGCCGAGTTCCGCCAGCGCAACGCCGACCGCGCCGACGAAGGGCCGATCCGACGGCTTGACGCTGACGAACGCCGTGCCGCCCTTCGGCAGGGCGTCGCCTGCGCCGAGCGATGCTTTCGCGAACGCCTCCGCGAAGGTGTCGCCCACGCCCATTACCTCGCCGGTTGATTTCATTTCCGGCCCCAGGATGGGATCCACACCCGGGAACTTCGGGAACGGGAAGACCGACTCCTTGACACTGATATGGCCGGGGACGATCTCCGCTGTGAACCCCTGGTCGGCGAGCGACGTTCCGGCCATGCACCGTGCCGCCACCTTGGCCAGCGACACGCCGATGCACTTGGATACGAACGGCACCGTTCGAGAAGCGCGCGGGTTCACCTCCAGCACGTAGATGTCGTTGTCCTGGACCGCGAGTTGAACGTTCATGAGGCCGACCACCCCGAGCTCCACCGCCATCGACTTCACCTGCTGGCGGATTTCGTCTTGAAGCGCCGTCGAAAGCGAGAACGGTGGCAACGCGCACGCGGAATCGCCTGAGTGTACCCCCGCCTGTTCGATGTGCTGCATGATGGCGCCGATCACGACCTGGTCACCGTCCGATACCGCGTCGACGTCCACCTCGACGGCTTGTTCCAGGAATCGGTCGAGCAGCACCGGCGCGTCGAACGAAACATCCACCGCATCGGCGAAGTAGCGTCGCAACTCCGACGAGTTGTAGACGATTTCCATGGCCCGGCCGCCGAGCACGTAGGACGGCCTGACGACGATGGGATAGCCGATCTCCGCCGCCGCCGCGACGGCATCGTCGACGTTCACGGCGGTCCGGTTCGACGGTTGCCGCAATCCGACATTGTCGATCACCGCCTGGAACCGTTCACGGTCTTCCGCCCGGTCGATGGCATCCGGAGTCGTGCCTATGATCGTCACGCCGGCCGCGTGCAGGCGGTCGACCAGCTTGAGAGGCGTCTGGCCGCCGAACTGAACGATGAGTCCTTCCGGCTGCTCGACCTCGACGATGGCGAGCACGTCCTCGAGCGTCACCGGCTCGAAATAGAGCCGGTCCGATATGTCGTAGTCCGTCGAGACCGTCTCCGGGTTGCAGTTGACCATGATGGTCTCGTAGCCATCCTCGCGCATGGCCAGCGCAGCGTGAACGCAGCAGTAGTCGAACTCGATGCCTTGCCCGATGCGGTTGGGGCCGCCGCCCAGCACCATGATCTTCGGACGGTCCGAAGGCGCGGCCTCGCACTCCTCCTCGTAGGTCGAGTACATGTAGGCCGTCGCGGCCTGGAACTCCGCCGCGCAGGTGTCGACCCGCTTGAATACCGGCTTCACGCCGTGGGCGAGACGGGCCTCCCTGGTCTCGTGTTCCTCGCACCCGAGGATCGTGGCCAAGCGCGCGTCGGCGAATCCGTCGCGTTTCAGCCGGCGCCACTCGTCGCCGTCCAGATCGCCGACGCGTCGCCCCGCTAGCGCCGCCTCGGTCCGCACCAGTTCGTCGATCTGGGACAAAAACCACGGATCGATGCCCGTCGCCTCGTAGATCGCGTCGATGTCGTACCCAGCCCTCAAGGCATCCGCCACGTAGAGGATTCGATCCGCTCCCGCGCGCCTCAACTCGTGAGTGAGTTCCCCGTCACCGTTCCCCCCGTCCGGCGCAATACGCCGGTCGAGCCCGGCAATTCCCGTCTCCAGGCTCCTGAGCGCCTTTTGCAGCGACTCCTTGAACGTCCGGCCAATGGCCATCGCCTCGCCCACCGACTTCATCTGCGTGGTTAGGCGGTCGTCCGCCTGTTCGAATTTCTCGAACGTGAAGCGCGGCACCTTGGTCACGACGTAGTCGATGGCCGGTTCGAACGACGCCGGCGTGACGCCGGTGATGTCGTTGTCGAGTTCGTCCAGGGTGTAACCGACCGCGAGTTTCGCCGCCACCTTGGCGATGGGGAAGCCGGTCGCCTTGGATGCCAGCGCGGACGAGCGCGAGACACGGGGATTCATCTCGATCACCACCATTCGCCCGGTTGTCGGGTCGATGGCGAACTGGACATTGGATCCCCCTGTCTCCACGCCGATTTCGCGCAGGACGGCAATGGAGGCGTTGCGGAGCAGTTGGTACTCCTTGTCGGTCAAGGTCTGTGCCGGCGCCACGGTGATGGAGTCGCCGGTGTGGATCCCCATGGGGTCGAGGTTCTCGATGGAGCAGACGATGATGCAGTTGTCCCGCTTGTCGCGGATCACCTCCATCTCGAATTCCTTCCAGCCGAGCAGGGACTCGTCGATCAGGAGTTCGTTGGTGGGCGACAGGTCGAGTCCGCGTCGGCAGATCTCGATGAATTCGTCCCGGTTGTAGGCAACGCCGCCACCGCTGCCGCCGAGCGTGAACGACGGTCGGATGATGCAGGGGAACCCGATCCGGCTTTGCACCTGCAGCGCTTCCTCGAGGCTGTGCGCGATCGCCGAGTGGGGCGTGGCGAGCCCGATGCGGTCCATGGCCCGGATAAAACGCTCCCGATCCTCGGCCTTGTCGATGGCGTCCTGGCTGGCACCGATCAATTCCACGCCGTGCGCGGCTGTAACGCCCTCGCGGACCAGGTCCAGTGCGCAGTTGAGAGCGGTCTGGCCACCCATCGTGGGCAACAACGCATCCGGACGTTCGGCCTCGATGATCTTCGCCACCGTGCGCCATTCCACGGGCTCGATATAGGTCGCGTCGGCCATGGTGGGGTCGGTCATGATCGTCGCCGGATTGGAGTTGACGAGCACCACCCGGTAGCCCTCGTCCTTCAAGGCTTTGCACGCCTGCGCACCGGAATAGTCGAACTCGCAGGCTTGGCCGATGACGATCGGACCCGCGCCCAGGATCAATACGGATTCGATATCGGTTCGCTTCCCCGTATCCGCCATCAGACGTGCCCCTGGCGTGCCTCGGGCGACCGCGACGCCGGCGCGTCGCGGATCATCCCGACGAAGCGGTCGAACAGGTAGCCGCAGTCATGCGGGCCGGGGCTCGCCTCCGGGTGCCCTTGGAAGCCGAAGGCGGGCATGTCCGTACAGCGGATGCCTTGCACCGTGCCATCGAACAATGACCGATGGGAAACCACGACGTTGTTCGGGAGCGATTCGCCATCCACGGCGAATCCGTGGTTCTGGCTGGTGATGAATACCGCGCCACTCGATGTGTCCTTCACCGGGTGGTTGGCACCATGATGTCCGAACGGCATCTTCACCGTTCGGCCGCCGCAGGCGAGCGCCAGCAACTGGTGGCCAAGGCAAATGCCGAACACCGGCAAACCTTCGCCGAGCACTTCGCGGATTGCCGCGACGGCGTAGTCGCAGGGTTCCGGATCGCCGGGCCCGTTGGACAGGAAAACGCCATCCGGCGACAGGGCGAGGGTTTCCTCGGCCGAGGTTTCCGCGGGAACGACGGTCACCTTGCAGCCCCGGTCCACCAGCATTCGCAGGATATTGCGTTTCACGCCGAAGTCGTAGGCGACGACATGTTGGCCTTCTTGCCCGTTCGCGGTGCCGTAGCCCCTCCCCAACGACCAGCCGCCGCCGTCCCAAGCACCAACGTCGGACCGGGTAACGACCTTCGCCAAATCCATACCCGCCAGACCGGGAAACGAACGGGCCTGGGCCAAGGCCGCATCCGGGTCGACATTCCCGGTCGCGATGCACCCCGCCATCGCGCCCTTCTCCCGGATCAGCCGCGTCAGACGGCGCGTGTCCAAGTCCGCGATGGCCACGATACCCGCGTCGCGCAGGTATTGCGGCAACGGCACCTCGGCCCGCCAATTCGAGTGTGTGGTGGGACAGTCCCGGATCACCAAGCCCGCCGCCCAGACCCGGGTCGACTCCGTGTCCTCGACGTTGACGCCGGTATTGCCGATGTGGGGATAGGTCAGCGTCACGATCTGCCGCGCATACGAGGGATCCGTGAGGATCTCCTGGTAACCGGTCATCGCGGTGTTGAACACCACTTCACCAACGGCGGTACCGGGCGCACCGATGGCAACGCCGCGGAAGAGGCTCCCGTCCTCCAGCATCAATAGCGCGGTCATGCCCTTCCTACCCGACACGCTTCGGCACGGGCGGCACCCTCCAAATCGCAAAAAAGCCGCAGCACTGCCGCGGCTTCAGCCCGGACGGGAACGTAACGCGGCCAAGCGGCAGCGCGGTAGACAACCGAGAAGAAAACTTAGCAGCCCTGAGCTAGGGAACCTGAGCGGCGATTCTAGCAGACTGGCTGCGTGTCGGTGCACGACCCAGTTCGATCCGCGATGGGTCTCCTACACCTGAAGCGCGGCCTGCTGCTGCAACACGGCGACCGACAACTCGATGTCGCTGATCGCCTGGGTCATGGCTTGGCCGATCAGGTCGAGCTTGCGAACCTGTTCGATACGCGATGCGGCTTGTTCGTGTTCGCGCCGGGACAGCAACTCCTTCAGGATGCCGCAGGCGTCCGCCAGACAGATGATCACGACGTCACGAGGTTCGGGTATGTCGTCGCTGAACAGGACGCCCATGATCCTCAACTTCACTTCGCGCTCGGCGCGGCCATCGACGACCGGATAGCGGCGTGATCGGAACACCCAGAGGAAACGGTCTTCACGGCGCTCCAGGATGCCGCGTTCGATCAGCCGTCCAAGCGCCCGCTCCCGGATTTCCTCCGCGTATCCGGCGGTACGTTCCACCCAAAAACGGGCATCGCGCCGGTCCTCCGACTTGGCGATGTCGGCAAGCGTCGTGTCGAGCAGCGGATCGCCGGTTGGCGCATCGTCTATGAGAAGGAGGTGGGTGAGGTCGGTATCTATCCGGTTCAGGAGCGCGAGATCCATGAGCACGCCGCCCGCGAGGGCGTAGTCCAGTGACCACCCGGGAACGCGCGCGAACTTCCCCTCGTGGTCGTGGAGGAGCAGCAGCATGATCTCCTCCGCGAATCGCAACGCCCCGTTGCCGTGTTCAGCCGTGTCCACGCTGCTCACCCGTCCCACCGCGATTCCTGCCGAGTGTAGCGGACATTAGCCGTTGCTGCGCAATTCGTCGGCATCCGGGTTGGGCCAGGGTGTCGCGCCTTTCTCCCGCGACGAGCCGCCGCCCTGCGCCGGTCACGACAAGTTCGATGGCTTACGCCTGGTCGGGGCGAAACGCCGCGCTCAGGTTTCCAACGCCGGCGCGCAACAACGCGAGAGCACGGTTTCGATCAAACGTCGGCATTGGAAATCGCGACTACTAGGAGATCTCGCCGTCGACCGGTCGGCCGGTCGTTCGGCGTTGTGCGTTCGCTACCCGCCCGTAGGTCTAAACACCGCCCAGAACCTCCCGTTCGGGCGCATCGGATACCGGAACGTATTCCTCGGCCCGAGTGCTATGGCGCATCGGTGTCCGCAACGCGATAGCCGTGGTGTTGTCTGCCGCGGCACCTGCGGTGAGAACGGACTCGACACGCGAGAGGAAATCTCGGGGATTCATGTGACCGAACGCCTCGCGCCACGCCGCCGGCATCCGCGCCTGTCCCCGTGCCGTCCGCCGATCCGTCCAGCCACCGGGCGTACCCCTGTGCTCGAGAACATCCATCCCGTCGCTGCCCACGAATATCAGTCTGCCTGGCGACACGGCGAGAGGGCCGGGGTGCAGGTCGATCTCGGTCACGCAGAATTTCGCCTCGATCGACCCGGCCCGAAAAGGCCCTGCCTTGGCAATCAAGCCGGAATCCACGCGATTGCCCTCACCGTGCCGACCGTTCACTCGGATCGGTGCGTATTCGCCGAGCACGTCGCTCATCCAAATGCCGCTGTCGCCCACGCTCAGCCAGCGCATTCCGTCCGGGTCTGCCCAGACCGCCGCCAGCGTCGTCGCCATGCCGTCCTCGCCATCTCCCCGGGCCAACGCTTCCGCCATGGCATCAAGTGCGCCGCGCAGACCGTCCATGAGCCGGACCGCCCAGCGCAGGTTGTTCTCCGATTCTTCCGGCGGCACACCGAACCCCCTCTCGAATCCGAGGATGGCGGACATCGACGCGACGTCTCCCGCCGGCTCGCCTCCCATGCCGTCGGCAACGACGAGCAGTCGCCCGCCACCATGACGGACATGAAGAGCCGCATCCTCCTGCCGCCTTCTGGGACCCAGGATCTGAAAGGCGGCGACATCCGCCATAGGTATCGTCGACACGGGTACAACCTCTAAGTGGATCGGTGGGAATCGCTTCGTTCCGCATCGTCGGAACAAACGACATTACTGGACTCCCTGCCGAGTCTCGGCAATCACAAGATCAACTACCGACCGAAGAGCTTCCTCGTCCGTGTCCCCCTCCAGCCGGCGCAGGCGGTAGTGATCGACCTGGCGGTCCGCGCCGCTCCCGTCGCTGATGATCGTATGCACATGGCGCAACTCCGCCGCGCATCCCAAGGCGTCGGCGTCGTCGCGGAGTTCCTCAACGAGCCGCTCCGCCTCGTCGGCGATGTCCACGCGTCCGCCGCCACGCATGTCGCCGAAGAATGCCAGCACGCCGTAGCGCTGGGCGAGCCAACGATTTTCGCCGATGAGTTCCGTCGGGGGTTCCGGTGGCAGTTCGCCCGCCGCGTCCTGCCGCAACAGCCATCGGATCAAGCAGGCGTAGAGCGCAACGATACTCGCCGCATCGTCGATGCGCGTACAGGTGTCGCAGATCCGCATTTCCACCGTGGGATAGGCCTTGGACGGGCGGATGTCCCACCAAAGCTCGCTGGCGTGCTCGATGAACGCCATCCGCTTGTATTCGCGAACCAAGTTCTCGTACTCGGCTTCGGACCAAAGAGCCTGGGGAAGCCCGGTGCGGTGCAGCGCGCCGAACAGGTTCATGCGCTGCGACTTGAAGCCGGTCTGGCGACCCACGAAGAACGGCGACGAGGTCGACAACGCGTGCAAGAGGGGTAGGTAGCGCCGGATGGCGGTCATGACGCGGATCCGCGAGTCGGCGTCCCCGAATCCTGCGTGCACGTGCATGCCGCCGGCGACAAAGCGCCTCAAGCTGTCCTGGAAGGAAACCGCGAAGCGTTCATAGCGTTCCTTCGGCGTCGTCAGCTGGGTGTCCCATGCAGCGAACGGATGCGTCGACGCCGCCATCACCGCGGCACCATGCCTAGCCGCAGCGTCGATCACCAGCGCCCGGGTCTCGAGCAACGCTTCCCGTACTTCGGCAACCGAGTCACAAACCCGGGAGTTGGTTTCGATCTGCGCACGTAGAAACTCGGGCACGACCTTGTGGGGTGCCGCCCGCGCCTGGCATTCGGCAATGATCTCCGGGCTTGGGTCCCGAACGAGGTCGCGACTCTCGGGATCGACCAGGAAGAGTTCCTCCTCGACACCGAGCGTGATGGGAACCGTATCGTCTTCGCGAGTCATCAAAAGCTCCTGACTGGGCCAACGACTGGACCGCACGGCACCGCTGAGTCCGATCGAACCCCATCGCCCGGCGGGTCGTGTTCAGTTCGCGTTCAGTTCGACTGCGCTACTAAGGGCAGCGCATCCATCATAGGGGAAGCCAAATGACCAAATCGAGAGCCACGGGCCGGTCCGCGCTATGCACGATCGTCTGCATGCTTGCGGCGTTCGCCACGGTGACAACCGAGGCCCAAAACCTCGGAAAGGCCGAGGAAGGCCGAGCGGTGGTCGGACAGTGCTACGCAAAGTGTATGGACAAGGCGTTTCGGTCGGTCGCGGCCACCCAGGAGAAGTCCACGAGACTGACCGAACTGATGATCTCCGACGACTTCTTCCTGCTAACCGACGACTCGCAGGACGACTTCATCGCGCTGTACCGGCTCGACGTCTGCCTGCTCGCGCAGAACCACGTCCGTGGCATCGATGCCTGTTACGCCGGCTGCGTGGACGTCGAACGAGCCTACGGCGTGGGAGGCACCAACGCGCGAAGTCGGTTCTACCGTCTTCTGCGGGATGACCGCTTGGCGCTCCAAGACGCGGGTCTTTGGCAGGACTACCGCACGTTTCCCGTGTTCGGTTCCTACGAATTCGAGGACGCCTGCGACCGCCTCTACGAGAACGGCACAGTGGTTGCCGAGGCGCAGGTGTCTCCCGCCCATGCGCCATCGTCCTTGGTCAACCGCCTGATCCGGCTGGAACCTAGACCGAAACGCAGGCCCGACAGGGATAGTCCGGGTAAGCCGCACCCTGACGGCCCGTAGGGGCGACCCTGGGGCGACCCTTGTGGTCGCCCGTGCCTGAAATTCGCGCAGCGTCCGGGGCTTGCTGAGCGATCACGCAAGCGATGGGCTCGGGCCGCCGCAAGGGCGTCCCCTACAGACCCAGCACCTCGTCCATGCCGTAGAGTCCCGGGTCTCGGCCCGCAACGAACCGGACAGCCCGGACCGCCCCCGCCGCGAAGTTCTCCCGGCTGCCGGCACGATGTGTGATCTCGATGCGCTCGCCGGTTCCGGCAAACGTGACCGTGTGTTCGCCGACGATGTCGCCGCCGCGCAGGCTGTGGAAGCCGATGGTGCGGCGTTCGCGTTCACCGGTGATCCCTTCGCGACCGTAGACGGCATCGGAGGCGATGTCTCGATCCAACGTGTCGGCCAGTATTTCGCCCATGCGAACCGCAGTGCCGGACGGGGCATCGATCTTGTGGCGATGGTGGGCTTCGAATACCTCGACATCGACGTCGTCGCCGAGGGTTCGCGCGGCGAATTCGATTAGTTTGAAGGCGACGTTGACGCCCACGCTCATGTTGGGCGCCATGACGATGGGCACTGTAGATGCCGCCTGGCGAATCGCCTCGAGGCCCGCGTCTTCGAAGCCCGTCGTACCGATGACCAGCGCTTTGCCGTTGTCCTGGCAGAAATCCAGTTTGTCCAGCGTGGCGGTGGCGACGCTGAAATCGACGAGCACGTCGAAATCGACCAACTCCCCGATGTTGCCCACGATGGGGACGCCGAGATGCCCCACGCCGGCGAGTTCTCCGGCATCGGCCCCCTTCTCGGATACGTCGGGATGATCCACCGCACCGGTCAGGCGCAGGTCGTTGGCACCGGTGGCGGCTGAGACCAACATCCGCCCCATGCGCCCCGCGGCACCCGCAACCGCAACGGCGATCGATGCGTCGGTCATCGGGTCAGGCCGTCGAAGAAATTCTTCACGGACTGGAACCAGCTTGTCTCCCTGGGCGAATGGGTGGTGCCGTTGGCTTCGAGGGTGGCCTTAAATTCGCGCAGCAGGTCCTTTTGTTGCTCGGACAAGCGAACCGGTGTCTCGATCACCATGCGGCACAGGAGATCTCCGGTGGGACCGCCCCGCGCGCTGGGGCTGCCGCGACCGCGTAGCCGGAACAGCTTCCCGGTTTGGGTCTCCGGGGGAACCTTGAGCTTGACGCGACCGTCCAGGGTCGGGACGTCGATTTCGCCGCCGAGCACCGCGTCGACGAACGACAGCGGCACGTCGCAGTAGAGGTTCGTGCCATCGCGCTCGAAGATCGGATGTTCGGCGACGCCGAACTGCACGTAAAGGTCGCCCGGCGGCCCGCCGTGCAGGCCCGCATCACCCTTGCCGGTCAGACGCAGGCGGTCCCCGTCGTCGATGCCCGGGGGCACTTTCACGGACAGCGTTTCGCGGCGCTCGACACGTCCACCGCCGTTGCACGCACGACACGGATCCTTGATGACCTTGCCGGCGCCGCGACAGCGCGGACAGGTCTGCTGGAACGCCATAAAGCCTTGCGAGACCCGAAGCTGGCCGGTGCCACCGCATGACGGGCAATCGACCGGCGAAGTTCCCGCCGTGGCTCCCGTACCGTCGCAGTCGTCGCACATGTGCAGGGACGGCACGCGAATCTCGACGGTGTCGCCGGCCACGGCTTGCTCGAGGGTAATTTCCAGCGAATAGCGAAGGTCGCCGCCTCGCTGGACGGAACTGCGTGAGCGCCCACGCCCGGCCGAGAACAGGTCGCCGAAGACATCGCTGAAGATGTCGCTGAAGTTGCCCGAGAAGCCGTCGAAACCACTGGCCATGCCCTCAACGCCGGCATGGCCATAGCGGTCGTAGCGCTCCCGTTTCTCCTTGTCGGCGAGGATCTCGTAGGCTTCGGTGGCTTCCTTGAAACGCTCCTCCGCGTCGGCGTCGTCCGGGTTCCGGTCCGGGTGGTATCTCATGGCCAGGCGGCGGTACGCCTTCTTGACGTCCGCCTCCAAGGCACCGTGATCGACGCCCAGGACTTCGTAGTAGTCGCGCTTGGCCATCTTAAGCGTTCGCCTCGCGGTTTCTTGTCCCGCAATACCCGCGTTGGGGCTGCGGAGTTGTAGCTATCGGCCGTTCCCTAGCGATCCTTCTTCGCGTCCTTGTCGTCGACTTCCTCGAACTCGGCTTCCACGGCGTCGTCCGCGCCGCTAGCGCCCGTCTCGCCGGCCCCGGCGGCGTCGGGAGCTGCGTCCTGCGCCTGGTCAGCATACATCTTTTGAGCCAAACTGCCGGTGGCTTCGCTCAAGGCTTGGATCTTCGCTTCGATGGCGCTCTTGTCGTCGCCCTTGATGGCCTCTTCGAGATCCTTGGCGGCGTTCTCGATGGATGACTTCTCGTCGTCCATGGCCTTGTCGCCGGCTTCCGTGACCATTTTCCGAGCCGCGTGGACGAGACCGTCCGCCTGGTTGCGCATGTTCGCCAATTCCTCGAACTTGGCGTCCTCGTCGGCGTGGGCTTCGGCGTCCTTGACCATTTGATCTATCTCTTCCTCGGACAGCCCGCTCGACGCCTTGATCACGATCGACTGTTCCTTGCCCGTCGCCTTGTCCTTGGCCGAGACGTTGAGTATCCCGTTGGCATCGATGTCGAAACTGACCTCGACCTGCGGTACGCCGCGCGGTGCCGGCGGAATGTCGGTGAGGTCGAAACGACCCAGCGACTTGTTCTGCGCGGCCTGCTTTCGCTCGCCCTGCAGCACGTGAATGGTCACCGCGGTCTGGTTGTCGTCGGCGGTGGAGTAGACCTGCTGCTTCTTGGCCGGGATCGTGGTGTTCTTCTCGATCAACACGTTCATCACCTGGCCCAGGGTCTCGATGCCGAGCGAGAGCGGCGTGACGTCGAGCAGGAGCACGTCCTTCACGTCGCCGGACAGCACGGCGGCCTGAATGGCGGCACCCACGGCCACCGCTTCGTCCGGATTGACGTCCCGGCGCGCCTCCCGGCCGAAGAAGGCGTTGACCTTCTCCTGCACCAAGGGCATGCGGGTCTGTCCGCCAACCAGGATCACCTCGTTGATGTCGCCCACGGCGAGACCGGCATCGGTCAGAGCGATCCGGCACGGGCCCATCGTGCGTTCCACCAGGTCCTCCACCAGCGCTTCGACCTTTGCCCGCGTGAGCTTGATGACGAGGTGCTTCGGACCGGTGTTGTCGGCCGTGATGTAGGGCAGGTTCACTTCCGTCTGGGTGCTGGAGGAAAGTTCGATCTTGGCCTTCTCGGCGGCTTCCTTGAGCCGCTGCAGGGCGATCGGGTCGGTGTTGAGATCGATGCCGTTCTCTTGTTTGAACTCCTCCGCGAGGTACTCGATGATCTTCAAGTCGAAGTCCTCGCCGCCGAGGAACGTGTCGCCGTTGGTGGACAACACCTCGAACTGGTGTTCGCCGTCGACCTCGGCGATCTCGATGATGGAGATGTCGAACGTACCGCCGCCCAAGTCGAACACGGCAATCTTCGAGTCGCCCCGCTGCTTGTCCATGCCGTAGGCCAGCGCGGCCGCGGTCGGCTCGTTGATGATGCGCTTGACCTCGAGGCCCGCGATCCGGCCCGCGTCCTTGGTCGCCTGGCGTTGCGAGTCGTCGAAATAGGCGGGCACGGTGATGACGGCTTCCGCGACATCCTCGCCGAGGTACTCCTCCGCGGTGCGCTTCATCTTCTTCAGCACTTCCGCCGAAACCTGGGGTGGGGCTAGCTGCTCGCCGTTGCCCTCCACCCAGGCATCGCCGTTGTTGGCCTTGACGATGTTGTAGGAGACCATCGACAGGTCGCGCTGGACCACGTCGTCGGCGAACTTGCGCCCGATCAGGCGCTTGACGGCGAACAACGTGTTGGCGGGGTTGGTGACGGCCTGACGCTTGGCGCTTTGGCCGACGAGTACTTCACCGTCGGTGAAGGCAACGATGGACGGCGTCGTGCGGTCGCCCTCGGAGTTCTCGATGACGCGGGGATCGCGCCCGTCCATGACCGCCACGCACGAGTTCGTCGTGCCGAGGTCGATGCCGATGATTCTGCCCATGGTAGGAGTCTCTCTGTTTGTCCGTGTGTCGTGGTCGTCGTGCCCGCGCCCGGCGCAGGTTTCAACGGTTTAGATTTGGTGGCGGACCCGCGCCGATTCAAGCCTCGCCTTGGGGTGCGGGTTCCTTCGCAACGATGACCCGTGCCGCGCGCACCAGGCGACCGTTTACGGTGTAGCCCTTCTGGAACACCTCGATGACCGATCCGGGTTCCGCTTCGGGGTTTTCGATCATGCTCATGGCTTCGTGCAGGTTCGGATCGAACGGCGCGCCGATCGGGTCGACGACCTCGATGCCCTGGCGCTGCATGGCCTCCATCAAGAGCTTCAATGACAGTTCCACGCCCTCGGCCATCGCGGACACCGCCTCCCCCGCCGACGCCTTCAAGTCCACCGTGGCATCGACGGCCCGCTCGAAACTGTCCACCGCCGGGAGCAGGTCGTTGACGAAGCGCTCCAGCGCGTACTTGTGGGCGTTCTCGATGCTTCGGTCGGCGCGCTTTCGAACGTTGTCCGCCTCGGCGACCGCCCGCAGGGCCTGGTCCCTCAAGGATCCCGCTTCGGCGCGACTGTCTTCGAGTGCGGCCTGCGCTTCGGACAACGCGACGCGAAGCGCATCGATCGACTCCCCGGATTCGTCCGATTTCGGGGCATCGTCGTTTTTCGCGGGCGCGTCGCCATCCGCGGCTACTTCGGCGGTCTCCACCACGACCTCTTCCTTGTCGGGCGTCACCTGGTCGCCAGCGCCGTCGTCCTGCCCCGTCGACCGCGCGTTCTCGCCGTCCAGCGAGTCCGTATCCTCTGCCATTCGTTCGAACCCTTCCCGTTGACTGGCAATCGCGCCGTTAGATGGCGTCGCTTGGGACGATTTTCAACCGTTGGC
>LXNJ01000881.1_pt1 | contig 19243 bp, 12 predicted proteins | sample 809081 | NCBI WGS metagenome assembly LXNJ01 (sample SAMN04870510, study PRJNA318959) | sponge metagenome | biome: sponge; feature: marine sponge reef; material: water | host: Petrosia ficiformis | place: Greece: Milos, Mediterranean Sea | collected 2013-05-29 | depth 5-7 m
CGGCCACGGCCCGGGGGCTGTCCGCCCACACCGCGCCCTTCTCCAGCACCGACGCCGCCGTTGCCCGGGTGCGGGTGAAGACGGTCGCCTCGAATCCGCGGTCCATCACGTGCGCGCACATGCTGCGCCCCATGACGCCCAGCCCGATCCAGCCGATGCGGGTCCTGCCTGGTTGAATGTCGAGATCTGCCATGTTTTCCGGTCTCTGCGATGTTTGCCGGGTCATACCGAATGGTAGACGGGTTGCGGTCACCCACGGGTGGCGGGGCGTCTCACCATGGCCCCGGCCGCAAGCGGATGCAAGCAGTTTTGCTTGCCATCCCGGAAACGGGGAGAGAACGTAGATGCCCTTCCACAAGTCCACCACAATGCCCCGCCGGAGAACGCCGATGAATCCCGGATGGCTTCCCTTTGCACGGCAGACGCGCACCCGCTCTCGCACTCCGCGCCCGATGAGGCTCCTGCTGGGCGCCAGCCTGCTCCTGGCTGCCCCCGGCGCCGCATTCGCCCAGGACTTCCAGCTCGAGGAAGCAACCATCGCGGAGGTGCACGCCGCATTCCTCTCCGGGGAGCTGACCTGCGTCGACCTGGTGCAGGGCTACCTCGGCCGCATCGAGGCCTACGACCAGCAGGGACCGCGGCTCAACACCATCGCCAACCTGAACCCCGCCGCCCTCGACGAGGCCGCCCGCCTCGACCAGGCGCTCGCCTCCGGCGGACTCAGCGGGCCGCTGCACTGCATCCCGGTTCTCCTCAAGGACCAGGTCGAGACCCGCGGCATGCCGACCACCTACGGATCGGCGCTCTTCAGCGAGTTCGTGTCCTCCCGCGATGCCACCATCGTCACGCGCATGAAGGACGCGGGCGCGCTCATCCTCGCCAAGACCAACATGGGCGAGTTCGCCTCGCGCTACGTGGGCTCGGGTTTCGGCTTCATCCGCAACCCGTACGACCCGCGGCGCAACCCGAGCGGCTCGTCCGGCGGAACGGGCGCGGGCGTGGCCGCCAACCTGGGGATGATCGGCATCGGAGAGGACACCGGCGGTTCCATCCGCGGGCCGTCCGCGGTGCATTCGCTGGTCGGGCTCAGGCCCACGCTGCAACTGGTCAGCCGATACGGGATGATGCCCGCCAACCCCACCACCGACACCATGGGGCCGATGACCCGCACCGTCATGGACGCGGCCATTCTGCTGGACGCGATCGCCGGGTACGACCCCAACGACCCGGTGACCGCGGTGTCGGTGGACCGGGTCCCGGACTCCTACAGCGACGGGCTCTCCGAGGATGGGCTCGACGGGGCCCGCATCGGCATCATCCGCGATCCCATGGACCAGGCGCTGGACACGGATGCGGAGGGCTACCGGCAGGTGCGCGCGCTCGTCGACGCCGCCGTCGACCAACTGCGTGCGCTGGGCGCCGAGGTGGTGGACAACGTCGCCATCCCGGGCGTCGACCGGGTCAACGCCATCTACTCCTTGAACTCCCACGAGACCGAGGCCGCCACCAACGCCTACCTGGCGGAACTCGACGACCCGCCCTACACGACCCTGCGCTCCATCCTGCTCAGCGGGCGGGTGACGCCCTGGCGGGCGACCGGGCTGGCGGGTTCACTCGGGAAGACCACCCGCGACCCCGGGTACCTGGCCTATATGCTGGCCCGCGACCAGTTCCGCCAGGATGTCTACCAGGTGATGGCCGACCACGGCCTCGACGCGCTGGTGCACACCACCTTCGACCATCCGCCATCCCTCATCGCCCCCGACGTCGAGACCAATCCCTCCCCGGCCGACGACTACGGGCTCGGCGACAACCGCCTGCTCAGCCCGCTGACGGGCTGGCCCGCGGTCACCGTCCCCGCCGGCTTCACCCCGGACGGCCTGCCCATCGGAATCGAGTTCCTGGGCCGCCCCTTTGCTGAAGGGATGCTGATGCGCTTCGGCTATGCTTTCGAGCAGGCAACGGGACACCGGAGGCCGCCCGAGAGCGCCCCGGCGCTGGAGTCGCGCGATCGGTAACTAACCCCCGCCGATCCCCGTCGCGTTCCCCCGGCAGTTCGTCATCGTGGCCAGCGTGGAATCGATGCTGAGGAAGAGGGCTTCGCCGGGATCGACGATCAGTTCCTCCGTCGTGCAGGTCCCGCCGGCGAGCAGCGAGATCTCGATCGAGAGCGTCTGCGACATGTCCCAGTCGAGAGTGTAGTTAGCCTCCGTCTTCCCGGTGAGCATGCCGATGTACTCCCGCCCACGGGGGTGCACCGCGTACATGCGGGCGTCGCTGAAGTTGTTGTTGATGATGCGGATCTCGATCTGATCCTCGAGGCCGGGCGTGATGGCCGGGTTTCCCTCCCCGGCACCCGCGGCGCAGGCTGCGCCGAGGGCGGTCACCGCAGCTGCCAGCATGACGCGCATGAACGGAAACGTCACCCGGCGAACACCCCCGGGTCCGGCACTGTCCACCGCAGCGGACACTCCCGATCCGCTCCTGCTCACCGGGAACTCCACGCCCCGCGGGCGCGCGGCCGATTCGGGTCGCGCCCCTCGTTCACTCGCTGTTATTCTTGCGTGCGCCCGGCTTCCCCTGGTTTCATCGCTCATCTTTGCCTCCTCACGGTCAGGATCATCACTCATCGGTTCAGGAGTTCATCATGAAGGCTCTCGTAACGGCAGCCCTCGGGTTCGTGCTTTTCGCGGCTGCGCTCGCCCCTCCAGCCGCAGTCGCGCAGGAGCGGCGCAACATCACGGTCGACGACCTCTTCGAGCTCGAGAACGTAGGCTCGCCGGTGGTCAGCCCCGAGGGCGACTGGGTCGCGTATACGGTCTCGCGCACCTCCCTGGAGGATGAACGCTCCTACACCCGCGTATACATGGCGCCGGTCTCGGGCGGCGACCCCGTCCCGCTCACGCGCGACCAGCAGTCGGCCGGCTCTCCAGCCTGGAGCCCGGATGGCCGATACCTCACCTTCACCGCGGCTCGCGACGGGGACGCGACCCAGGTATGGGCGCTGGACCGGCGCGGCGGCGAGGCCTTCCCCCTCACCGATGTCGAGCAGGGCATCAGCGGATATCGCTGGTCCCCCGATGGCACCCGTCTCCTCCTCACCATCCGCGATGCCGAGGAGGAGGACGAGGATGCGAAGCCCAACGCTCCGCAGGATCCCTGGGTCATCAACCGCATCCAGTTCAAGCGGGACGGCGCCGGCTACCTGACCGGCTCACGCATGACGCACCTGTATGTCTACAAGATCGATGCCAAAGAGTTGCGGCAGCTCACCACAGGACGCTGGAATGAATCCCTGGGCGTCTGGAGCCCGGACGGAACCCGGATCGCGTTCGTCTCCAACCGCACGGAAGATCCCGACCTGAACGCCAACAACGACATCTGGGTGGTGTCCGCGGATCTCGAGGAGCCCACGGACTCCCCCCGGCAGGTCACCACCAACCCCGGCTCCGACGGTTCACCGCAGTGGAGCCCGGACGGGCGCTGGATCGCCTACAGCACCGGCATCCGTCCCGACCTGATCTGGTACGCCACCACGCACCTCGCGGTTGTCCCGGCGGACGGGGGCGAGCCCCGCCTGCTCACCACCGACCTGGACCGCAATGTGCGCTCGCCCCGCTTCTCCCCGGACGGCGAATGGATCTGGTTCGGGCTCGAGGACTCCTCTGAAAACCACATCGCGCGCATCCGCCCGGACGGCTCGGACCTGGAGCGGCCGGTTTCCGGCGGGCTCTCGGCATCGGGTTTCGACTGGAACGGCGGCACCTTCGCGGCCCGGGTCAACTACCTGGACCGTCCCGGCGAAATCTACGCCATGGAGGACTTCGACGACGGCGACGCCGCGCTGCGCCGCATCACGGGCCACAACGACGACTTCCTCCAGACCGTCAACATCGCCGAAACCCGCAACATCCAGTTCCCCTCCGAAGGCGGAATCGAAGTCGAGGGGTTCGTCACGTTCCCGCCCGACTATGAGGAAGGGCGCGCCTATCCCACGATCCTGCGCATTCACGGCGGCCCCGTCTCCCAGTACAGCCACTCCTTCCAGTTCGAGTCGCAGCTCTTCGCGGCCCACGGCTACGTGGTCGTGCGCACCAATCCGCGCGGCTCGTCGGGGTACGGGCAGGACTTCTCGGCGGCGCTGTGGGCCGACTGGGGCAACCCCGACTTCAAGGACGTGATGGCGGGCATCGACTACTCCGTCGAGCAGGGCTGGACCGACCCCGACCGGCTGGGCGTGGGCGGCTGGTCGTACGGCGGCATCCTCACCAACTACGTCATCACCCAGACCGACCGCTTCGAGGGGGCCATCACCGGGGCGAGCGAAGTGCTCTACATCGCCAACTACGGGCACGACCACTACCAGCGGCAGTGGGAGGCCGAGCTTGGGCTCCCGTGGGAGGGCGACAACCGCGACAACTGGGAGCGCATCAGCCCCTTCAACAAGGTGCACGAGGTCAGCACACCGACCCTCATCATGGGCGGCGAGGACGACTGGAACGTGCCCATCCTCAACTCCGAGCAGCTCTACCAGGCGCTGCGCCGGCGCGGCGTGCCCACCCAGCTCGTGGTCTACCCGGGCCAGAGCCACGGCATCCGCGTCCCCAGCTATCAGAAGGACCGCTACGAGCGCTACCTCGCCTGGTACGACCGCTGGGTCATGAACGCCAGCCGCCCGGTGAGCTGAGGCACCCGCCGGACGCCATCGTCCCTCACAGAGAACCCCCATGAGAATCATCGTCAACGGCCAGCAGGCCTTCGGCGCAACCGTGCTCAAGGCGCTGGTGGAGCGCGGCGAGGAGATCGTCGGCGTCTACACCCGTCCCGAAAAGCCCGGTCAGCGCCCGGATCCGCTCGCGGACGCGGCCCGCGAACACGGCCTGCCCCTCTTCCAGCCCTCCTCCTTCAGGAGCGAGGACACCTGGGCGCAGATGCAGTCGCTCCGTCCCGATCTGGGCGTGATGGCCTACGTCACCCTTTTCGTGCCCGAGCAGGCGCTCAACATCCCGACCCGCGGGACGATCCAGTATCATCCCTCCCTGCTCCCGCTCCATCGAGGACCCAGCTCCATCAACTGGCCCATCATCTGGGGGAGGAAGAAGACGGGGCTCTCGATCTTCTGGCCCGACGACGGGCTCGACGAGGGCCCGATCCTGCTTCAGAAGGAGGTCGGGATCGGGGATCACACCCTGGGCAGTCTCTACTTCAACCACCTCTTCCCCATGGGGGTCGACGCCATGCTCGAGGGGGTCGACCTGGTGCGCGCGGGCGAGGCGCCGAAGATCGCGCAGGACCACTCCGCGGCCACCTACGAGGGCTGGTGCAGGCACGAGCACGTGCGCGTGTCCTGGAATCTGCCGCTGCGCCGCACGTGGGACCTGGTGCGCGGGGCGGATCCCCAGCCGGGCGCCTGGAGTACCTTCAACGGCGCCTGGGTAAAGCTTTACGGCGCTTCGCGGATCGATGAGGCGCTGTCGGTTCGTCCCGGCCGGGTGAGCGGCGTCGGCCCGGAGGGGATCCGCATCGCGGCCCCGGATGGCCAGTTGCTGGTCGCAAAGGTGAGGCCCGAAGGGGGGAAGAAGATTGCCGCGGTTGAGTGGGCGGAGTCGGCCGGGTTGAGGAGGGGGGTTTTCTTCGTGTAGGGACGCCGGAATCCAGCGCGATGCCCGCGGGCGCGGCGCATGGATGGCCGGATGTCGTCGATGGACGTGAACGTACCTGGGAAAGGGGACGAAGGGTGAACAGGAAGGCTTCACAGGATGAGCGGCGGCGCGCGCTGGACGGAATGATATCGCAGGTGGGCCGGCGCTTTCCGGATGTGAAGACCATCGACGCGGTCGAGTTGCGCGAGCGCCTGCCTGCGGACGACACCGTGCTGGTCGACGTCCGGCCTCCCGCTGAACGGGCGGTGTCCACCCTCCCGGACGCGATCACGCCCGAGGAGCTCGAGGGCCGGCTCGACGAGCTGGGGGACTGTACCGTGGTCGCCTACTGCACGGTCGGAGCGCGCAGTTCGGCATATGCCCGACGCATGGGCAGGAAGGGCGTTCCGGTGCTGAACCTGGAGGGAAGCCTGCTCGCCTGGACCCACGCCGGCGGAGAGCTCACCGATGGCTCATCGCCGACGAACCGGGTACATGTCTTCGGACCCAAATGGAATCTGGCCGCGGACGGCTACGAGGGCGTTTGGTAATACGCGGGCGCTCGCCGGCCGAGCCGCCGGACGAGCACGTTCCGGACGCGGGTTCGGGCATCCGTCCGGGACTCGCCCGCCCTGCGGGCTTCGTGGCTCGCCATTGCTCCTTGCCGGCGCCGGGCTTTCTCCTTCGCCACTGCCTCGCCCGCAGCCAGGGCGGCGTTCCCGGCTTCTCGCTTGTCCTCGCTCTGCTCCTTGTCGCAAGCTCCGGCGCCAGCGCGCAGATCCCGCCGATGCCCCTCCCCCCGGAGTGGTCCAACTCCAGCGAGTTCAGCTTCATCCAGACGCGCGGCAACACCGAATCGACCACCTTCGGGCTCGCCAACGAGCTGATCACCGAGTGGGAGCGGACCGAGACCAAACTGGAGTTCGGAGCGCTGCGCACCAACACCACCCGCTTCAGGCGCTCCGCCATCGGCACCGCCGACGATTATCGGGTCGAAGAGGAGAACGAGACCCGGGTGTCCGCGGAGAACTACCACATCCGCTTTCGCGGCGACCGCGAGTTCTCGGAGCGCTCGTCCGTCTTCGGCCAGCTGGGGTGGGCCCGCAACACCTTCACCGGCATCGATGGCCGCTACGTGCTGGTCGCCGGCATGGCGACCCGGTGGATGGAGGATGAAGTTCACCAGCTGCGCAGCTCCTACGGGCTGACCTTTACCAGGCAGGACGACGTAGTGCCCGATCCCGACGCCGCCAAAACCTTCATCGGACTCCAGGTCTCCGGCGAATACGAGATCCAGCTGACCGACAACACAGAGCTGAAAAGCACCCTGGTGGTGGACGAGAACGGCTTCAATCCGGCGGACCTGCGCGCGGACTGGGTAACCTCGCTTGGCGTCTCGATGAGCGAGCACTTCGGGCTGCAGGCCAAGTTCCAGTACCTGTTCGACAACCGGCCCTCGCTGGTCGACGTCCCGCTGACCAGCGTGGCGGGCGAGTCCACGGGCAAGGTGCCGATCCCGCTGGCCAAGTCGGACCGGGTGCTGACCATGGCGCTGGTGGTGAATTTCTGAGGACGGAGTCGCCCCGAAGTCGTTTGCCCCCAGACCGTTCCGCCGCACCCCACGGACCCGGGCGCGAGCTCCGGAATATGAACAGGGACTCCGGTCCCATTCCGTGTGATTCTTCCGCCCTCGGGGTTCTCAGATGAAGCTTGACCGCCTGGTATCCGGGTCTCTCGTGCTCGCGGCGCTCGGCGCCACCCCGCTCGCCAGCTCTTCGCTCGCCGCTCAGGTACCCGCCCGCGTCGTGCTGGAGCGCAAGCACATCACGCTCGAGCCCGGCGACAGCGCGCGCATCGAGGCCACCGTGCTGGATGCGGAGGGGAATCCGATGGATGCGGAGCTCGTCTATGCCTACGTCGGCCGGCGGACGCGCAGTCTGAATGTTGATTCACGCAGCGGATGGATCCGAGCGGTAAAGGGGGGCGACTTCCGGCTGGTTGCGCACGTCTTCGATCAGCGTTTCTTCGCTCAGATGGACTTACGCGAAATGTTCGACATGAGCGCCTTCATGACGGTCAAGGTCCCCTTTCCGCCGGTGGAGCGGGTCGAGGTCGCGCCCGGTACGGGCGGGACGTTCTACGCCGGTGTGGTGATGCGGCATGAGGCGACGGTGTACGACGAGGCCGGCGACGCGCGCACCAACGTCGAGGTGGGGTGGCGCACCAGTGACGAGGCGGTGGCGACCATCGACCGCTACGGCGTCTTCAACGCGCGCGCGCCCGGGCGGGTCACCCTGACCGCCACTGCGGAGGGGGTTGTCGGGGAGGTCGCGTACGACGTGGTCGCCAGCCCGGTCACCTCGATCTCGCTGACCGCCGGCCAGGAGGTGGGGCGTACCGGGGACGTGATCCGCTTCGAGGCGGCGCCGATGGCCGGCAACACCGTGACCGACGTGCCGGTGACCTTCTCGGTGATCCCGTACGCGGCCATCGACGCCACCGCCGACCTGCCACCAGCCGAGATCGACCCGCAGGGCCGGTTCGTGGCCTACCGGGCGGGCGTCTACACGGTCATGGCCACAGTGCCCGGCCACGCGGCCCACGAGACCATCCGCATCGAGCCGCGCAACGTGGGCGAGACCGTGCGCTTCGTGGGGCACGCGCCCGTGCGCGACGTGCGCACCTCGGACCTGTGGGTGTGGGAGGGCGTGGACGGCCGCGACTACGCGGTGACAGGCACTTGGAGCGCGGGGGGCGCCACCTACTGGTGGGACGTGACCGACCCGGCCGCACCGGTACTGGTCGATTCCCTGGTCGTCGACGCCCGCACCACCAACGACGTGAAGGTCTCCGAAGATGGCCGCATCTGCGTCTTCTCCCGCGAGGGTGCCTCCGACCGGCGCAACGGCATCGTCATCGTGGACTGCTCGGACCCGCGCAACGTCGAGGTGCTGTCAACCTTCGACGAAGGGCTCACCTGGGGCGTGCACAACGTCTTCATCCACGAAGGTCATGTCTACGCCGTGAATCGGGGATCCCGCTTCGACGTCATCAACATCGAGGATCCGGCGAATCCCTACCGCGTGAGCGAATTCCGTCTGCCCACCCTCGGACGGGAAATCAACGACATGGAGGGCACCCACGACATCTGGGTGGTTGACGGCGTCGCGTACACGTCGAACTGGGGCGACGGGGTGGCGGTGATCGACGTGGGCGGGGGCGACCGCGGAGGCAGCCCCTCCAACCCAGTGCTCATGTACCGGTTCGGCGACGTGGGCGGCTCCACCCACGCGGCGTTCCCGTATTGGAGCCCGACCGGTCGCTTCTACATCTTCATGGGCGACGAGATCGTGGTCTCCGGCTTCAACGCCAGGTCGCGCACCCGGACCCCACCGCGCATGGCCGGCTATATCCACGTCGTCGACTTCACGGACCCGGAGAATCCGGAGGAGATCGCGCGCTACGATGTCCCGGGCGCGGGCTCGCACAACATGTGGATCGACGGAGACAGGCTCTACGCCGCCTTCTACAACGGTGGCGTGCGCGTCATCGACATCTCCGGTGAGCTGAAGGGCAACCTTGCCTTGCAGGGGCGGGACATCGCCCACTACGAGGCGCATGATCCCGACGGCTTCATCCCCAATGCGCCCTTTACGTGGGGCGGACAGGTCCACAAGGGGCACCTGTTCATGGCCGAGAAACACTCGGGGCTGTGGGTTGTGAGGCTGGAGCCGGGGAGGAACTTGGTGCCCTGAGGGTGAGCCTTGCCTGCACGCATCCGGTCCCGTTTTTCATTTGCGCAAAACCCCTCGTTGCTCAAGTTTTCAGGGCTCGCCGAGGTACCCGTCGCATGGAGTTGTCAAAGATGAAGATTCGTCCCGTCGCCGCCTTCTGGTCCGTCGCCCTGCTCGCGCTCGGTGCTTCGTCCCTCGCCGCGCAGGAACCGGCGCGCATCGTTGTGGACGAGAACCTGCTCACCCTCCAGCCCGGGGAAACGGGGCAGATCACCGCAAGCGTGGTCGATGCGGACGGAAACCCCGTCGATGCACCGATCATGTACATGGCGCGGGGCGCGCGCGGGCGCCTCGATGTGAACCGCACCACAGGCGCCGTCGAGGCCGTGTACGGTGGCGAGTACCTGGTGACGCTGATGGTCGCCACCGATCGCAACATCCGCGCCGAGATGACCGTCGCGGTGCCATATCCGCCGCTCGACCGGGTCGAGATCTCGCCGGGCGAGAGCGGGCGCTTCTATGTGGGCACGGTGATGCGCCACCGCGCCACCGTCATCGACGCGGCCGACGACGTCCGCAGCGATCTGGAGCTGGGCTGGAGCACCAGCGACGAGTCGGTGGCCACCGTCGACCGCTTCGGCGTGTTCAGCGCGCACGCGCCCGGGCAGGTCACCCTGAGCGCGGCCGTCGAGGGAATCGCCGGAGAGGTGGTCTACGACGTGGTCGCGAGCCCCGTCACCTCAATTTCGCTGTCGGGGAGCCAGGAGGTCGGCCGCACCGGCGACGTGATCCGCTTCGACGCCGCGCCCATGGCGGGCGACGAGGCGAGCGACATTCCGGTGACCTATTCGGTCGTGCCCTACGCGGACGTCGAAGCCACCGCGGACTTCTCGCCGGCGGAGATCGACCAGGAGGGTCGCTTCGTGGCCTACCGGCCGGGCGTGTACACGGTCATGGCCACCGTGCCCGGCCACTCGGCCAACCAGACCATCCGCATCGAGCCGCGCAACGTGAGCGAGACCGTGGAGTTCATCGGCCAGGGCGCGGTGCAGGACGTTCCCACCTCCGACCTGTGGGTGTGGGAAGGCGTCGACGGCCGCGACTACGCAATCACCGGCACCTGGGGCGCGTTCGGCGCGACCTACTGGTGGGACGTGACCGACCCGGCCGCCCCGGTCATGGTCGACTCCCTGGTGGTGGACGCGCGCACCACCAACGACGTGAAGGTCTCCGAGGACGGCCGCGTCTGCGTGATCTCGCGCGAGGGCGCCTCCAACCGGCGCAACGGCATCGTCATCGTCGACTGCTCGGACCCGCGCAACGTCGAGATCCTCTCCACCTTCGACGACGAGCTCACCGGCGGCGTGCACAACGTCTTCGTCTACGACAACCACGTGTACGCCGTGAACAACGGCGTCCGCTTCGACGTGATCAACATCGAAGACCCGACCAGCCCCCACCGGGTGGGCCGTTTCGAGCTGGACACCCCCGGCCACGGTATCCACGACATCTGGATCGTGGACGGGATCGCCTACACGTCCAACTGGGCCGACGGGGTGGCGGTCATCGACGTGGGCGGCGGCGACCGGGGCGGCAGCCCCTCCAACCCGGTGCTCATGAGCCAATTCGCCGACATCGGCGGGGCGACCCACGCGGCCTTCCCGTACTGGAGCCCGACCGGGCGCTTCTACATCTTCATGGGCGACGAGATCGGCCGCCCGGGCTTCAACGACCTGGACGCCGAGCGCACGCCGCCGCGCATGGCCGGCTACATCCACGTGGTCGACTTCACCGACCCCAACAACCCCGAAGAGGTCGCGCGCTACGAGATCCCGGAGGCCGGGTCGCACAACATGTGGATCGACGGAGACCGCCTCTACGCGGCCTTCTACAACGGCGGCACCCGCGTCATCGACATCTCCGGCGAGCTCAAGGGCAACCTGGGCCTCCAGGGCCGCGAAATCGCGCATTACGCCGCCAACGACCCCGACGCCTTCGTGCCCAACGCGCCCTTCAGCTGGGGCCCGCAGGTCCACAAGGGACACCTGTTCATCGCCGAGCACCATTCCGGGCTCTGGTCGGTGAGGCTGCAGCCGAGGAGGACGCTGGTTCCGTGAGCGATGAGCCGGAGCATCGCCGCAGCCCCGTGCCTGTTCGCTGCCCGGGTATGGCACGCAGCTCGACCGCGATGCCGTTGCGTTGCGGCGCGTCCACAGAATGCGCCGGATTCCCGCGCCGGGCGGCAGACTTGCTGTTGAGGCCGGCATGATGCCTCGCAGACTCGCCGCCGTCGCCCTGCTGGCCGTGCTCGTGGCCGCCAGCCCCGCCCAGGCGCAATCCTACCGGGCCTACGTGGCCGCGGAGTCGGAGGACGAGGTCGCGGTGCTGGAGTTCACGCCCGAAGGCGGGCTCTCGGTGGAGAAGGTCATCCGGGTGGGGCGCTGGCCCGCCGAGATCGAGGGCCCGCACGGGATGTTCTTCGATCCGTCCGGCGAATACTGGTACCTGACGCTCGGGCACGGCTTCCCGAACGGCTATCTGCTCAAGTACGAGACCGGCCCGGACACCGTGGTGGCCGCGACGGAACTCGGGTTCTTCCCCGCAACCGTGTCGCTCACCCCCGATGGCGTGCTGGCCTTCGCGGTCAACTCGAACTTCTACGGCGACCACGTCCCGAGCACGGTGTCGGTGGTCGACACCGAGGAGATGTACGAGATCGAACAGGTCACCACATGCACCATGCCGCACGGGTCGCGCATGTCGCCGGACGGCATGCACAACTACTCCGCCTGCATGATGGACGACCAGCTGGTGGAGATGTCCACCTTTTCGCTCGAGGTGACACGGCGATTGAACCTGGTGACGGGTGAGCCGGTCACCGATCCGGTCGTGCACGGGGCCATGGCGGGCGGCGTGGGCGGGGCGAGGGCCGGTGGCGCGCGCGGTGCGATGGCCGGGGACATGGCTGGAGACATGGCCGGGGACATGGCCAGCTCCGGAATGGCCGCCTGCTCGCCCACCTGGACCACACTCTCCGACGACGGGCGCTTCGTGTACGTGGCCTGCAACCGGGGCAACGAGATCGTCCAGGTGGACATCGAATCGTGGAGCGTGACCCGGCGCATCCCGGCCGAAGGCGCGCCCTACAACCTGGCCCTCACCCGCGACGGCTCCCGCCTGCTCGCGACCCTCAAGGGCAGCGCCCACCTGGCCGTGTGGGACCTCGCAACCGGCGAGCAGCTGGCGAAGATCGAGAGCACCCGGAAGGTTACGCACGGGGTCGCCGTGACATCGGACAACCGTTTCGCCTTCGTCACCGTCGAAGGTATCGGAGGGCAGCCCGGCATCGTCGAGGTCATCGACCTCGCGACCTACGCCCGCGTCGGGGTGGCGGAAGTGGGCAAACAGGCCGGAGGCATCACGCTCGTGCCGGGAGCCGGCTAGTGGCCGCCCCCAACACCACACCTCCCTACCGCTGGGCGGCCGGGGTGGCGGGCGCCGTGTTCCTCCTGTACGCAGCGACGGTGGCCCCGACCACGGCGTTCTGGGACACGAGCGAATACATCGCCACCGGGCACATGCTCGGCATTCCGCACCCTCCGGGGAACCCGCTCTTCGTCGTGCTCGCCCGGGCCTGGGACATCCTGCTGGCGCCGCTCGGTATCTCGACTGCGGTCCGCATCAACCTGTTTTCGGCGGCGGTGAGCGCGGCCGCACACGGATTCTGGTTCCTCGTCGTCCACCACATCCTGCGCTTCTTCTCCTCCGACCGCCGCTTCCGGCTGGTGGGCGCGTGCGCGGCGGTTCTGATCAGCGCAACGGCGTTCACGGTCTGGAACCAGTCGAACGTCAACGAGAAGGTCTACACCGTATCCCTCCTGACCATCGCCCTCCTTACCTGGCTCACCTTCCGCTGGCAGGAAAACCTCGGGAAGGGAAGGGAAGACAACCTCCTGGTGCTGATGGCGTTCATCATGGCGCTCTCGGTGGGCAACCATCTCATGGCACTGCTGGTGCTGCCCTCGCTCTTCCTGTTCATTCTCGCGGTACGCGCGCGCACACTGCTCAACCCGCGCCTCTATGCGACTTCGCTGGTGGCTGTGCTCCTGGGGCTGAGCATCCACCTCTTCCTCCCGATCCGCTCCGGGCTGGACCCGGTCATCAACGAAGGGCAGCCGACCTGCGAAGGAATCCCCGACGCGCTGGTCAGCATCGCCACCTACGGCAACGCGGGATGCGAGGAGCTGTCGTCGGCGCTCAAGCGGGAGCAGTACGCGAAGCCGCCGCTCGTCCCGCGCCAGGCGCCGCTCTTCGCCCAGTACGGCAACTGGATGCAGTATTTCGACTGGCAGTGGGCGCGAGGCGTGGCCTTCGCGGACAACCGGTTTCCGCCCGGCCGGCTCATCTTCACCCTGCTCTTCCTGGCACTGGGCGCTCTCGGCCTGCGCGAGCATTACCGGAGGGACCGGGCCAGCTGGCTCTATCTGGCATCGCTTTTCGGCATTCTCTCCGTCGGGCTGGTCTACTATCTGAACTTCAGGCTCGGCTATTCCTTCCCCGACCAGGGAATCGAAAAGGAAGTGCGCGAGCGCGACTACTTCTTCATCGTCGGCTTCTCTGTCTGGGGCCTCATCTCGGGGATCGGCCTCGCGGGCCTGTGGAAATCGCTGTCGAGAAAAGCGGGTTCGCTGAGGATGGCCTGGCCGGTGCTCCTGCTGGCGCTGGTACCGCTGTTTTTCAACTTCCAGCGGGCGAGCCGGGCGGGCGACTATTCCGCGCGCGACTGGGCCTACAATCTGCTCATGAGCGTGGAGCCCTACGCGCTCATCTTCACGAACGGCGACAACGACACCTTCCCGCTCTGGTATCTGCAGGAGGTGGAGGGCATCCGGCGCGATGTCGTCGTGGCGGTGACGTCGTACCTGAACACCGACTGGTACGTGAAGCAGCTGAGGGGCCTGAGCCGTCCCTGCGGTCCCGGAGAGGATCCGAACGCGGACCCCACCCGGATCCTGTGCCAGCGTCCCTACACCCCGGTGGGAACCGCGGCGCTGTACACCGACGATCCGGCCTCCGCGCAGGCCGCGGGACTGGTGCCGCTGATCCTGCGCGAGCCGCTTTCGCCCCCGACGCGATCGGTGGTCAGCACCGAGCTGACCGACGAGATGATCGACCGGGTCGTCGTGACCGGCGTCGCGCCGCTCCCCGAGGAGCGCCGTTTTCGCCTGGGCCCGGTTACCGCCACGGTCGCCCAGGGCCGCCAGATGCAGCCGTGGATGCAGTTCGCGCTGTCGTTCATCGCCAACTCCATCGAGGACCGGCCCATCTACTTCGCCTCCGCCGTCGGAGCCCCGGAGGACATGGGGCTGCGCAGGTACATCGTCCGGCAAGGGGTGGCCTATCGACTCTGGCCCGGTGACCCGGCGCCCCTGCAGGCCCGGGGGATCGCCCAGGTGGGCGACCCGAACCGGGTGTCCGGGGTCGGAGTCTGGGTGGATACCGAGCGCACCCGCACGCTGGTGGACGAGGTGTACGTGCACCGGAGCGGCCTGCCCGAAGGGTGGGACTACTGGCGCGACCCCAGCAGCCTGGGGATTCCCACCTACTACGCCCTCGCCTACTTCGCTCTCTACCGCGAAGCCGGCCTGCGCGGCGACACGGCAACCGCCGACATGATGCTGCGGCGGATGGAGGCCTGGAACGAGCTGGGGCTTTAGGGGGGGCTGAGCAACACATTGATTTGACTAACGGAACATGGGAGGGATAACGCAAGGTGAGGATTGAGATTACCGACTTCAACGATGCCCAAGAGCTTCTCGCTAGTGACTCCGTCGCCGATTGGCTTGACATTGATTCCGTCCTTAGGGAGCTGCCACTCCACCTAAAGGGATCAGATCAAGCAGGGAAGCAGGGAACCGCAATATTTGATGCAGTCGGAACCAATCAAGGCATCAAGAACGGGCTCCTTTCTCGTGGATGGAAAGCAGGGCTCGCGATTCCGAGTCGATACAAATTTCTCGGAACAGATGTTGATTTCGCAAAGAACGAAGTAATCGCCGAAGTGCAGTTTTCCAACTATCCCTTTCTACTCAATAATACGATTAGGGCAGATTTGTTCTACAAAGCTGACCTGCGGTTTACCCATTCTATCGTGAGAGTCGTGGTCATAGTTACCAAAGCTTGGATGTTTCCGTCCTCCAACAGCACATTGTATTATGAGCAGGCCGTGGAACAGCTCAACGAACTACATCGAAATCGCATATTTGATGTGCCCATCCGTTTGGTTGGCCTCTTCGCGCCGATGGGTCAAGGCACTGCCATCTGGACTGAGTATTCCCATCCGCGATATTCCAGAACCGTGGTCTCTCGGAAAGAAACGAAGATTACAATAACTCCCGGCAGTACTGCTCGTGCGCGCCCACGGATAGCAATTGAGCACTCAATCAAACAAGCGTAGATTCCGATCTGAAGGCCTCGGAGGTTTCCGCGACCGTACGGCGTTCGCGGCCTTGGGATCGGGAGGTGGTTCCTCGCCGCGTAGGTTAGCCGCAAACGATTCCTCCTCGAAGCCAAGGCGCTGTTCGAATTCCGCCATGTGGTGCTCTTCGGAGTGGATGCGGGCTTGTTTACGTGGAGTGGCCTTTGAGCTGATTTGAACGTCGTAGCGCCAGTCTTCGATCGGCGTTTCGTTCGTTTCCACGAAGCTTCTCAAGGTCTTGAGATTCGGGAATGACCCGTCCGCGTCGGGAGAGCTTTCAAGCCGGCGCAAGGCAACCTGGTGGTATCGGGGATCGATTTCTGCCCCGAGGAAGCGCCGGCCCAACTTTGCGGCGACAACGGCGACGGTGCCAGCGCCCATGAAGGGATCTAGCACAATCGCTCCGGGTTGAGTGCTACAAGATACGATGCGGGCGATGAGGTCCTCCGGAAACTGACAGGGGTGAATTGTGCGTTCTTCGTGATTGTGCTTGACGTTTCGAAACGCCCAGATATCACCGGGGTTTTTCCCTGCCGGATGGCACGATAGCTGCCCGCGTTTTTCTCCCGTATGATACCTCTTGTTCCTGTATTTTTGCGGTACTCGGATCGAGTCAAGATCGAAGACGTAGTCGTCTGATTTCGTAAACCAGAGTATTGTCTCGTACCGGCAGGAGAATCGCCGACGGGCGTGGAGCCCATGCTGTCTAATCCAAGCGATCCGATTCCGAGGAATCAATCCAATGTCCTCAAGGATCGGAAAAAAACGGACATCTAAGGGCACCAGTCTCCCACGGTGAGAGAAGGCGCCGACCTGCCAGAAGATTGAACCGGTAGACTTGAGAACGCGAACGCACTCCACCAATATCGTTCGCTGTTCCTCTAGGTAGTCTTCCAGCGCACGCCGTGGCTCGTATTCCTTTCCGAGGTTGTACGGCGGCGAAGAGACCACGAGATCGACGGATTCATTGGGCACGCGAGCTAACAGTTCCCGGCAGTCGCCCAAGAAGATGCGGTCAAGTCGGAGTGCGTTCTCCATCCAGAAATGTGCTGAGTTGGGCGAAGGCGTGCAAGGCTCCGGCCCACCGAACCCATGCACCATGCAAGTGCTATGACACCGTCCCCTCCCTCACGCCCTTGTCGAGCAGCGCCACCAGCGCCTGGATGGCGTCCACGCTCGGGGTGGGCACCCCCACCAGCCGGCCGAGCTCGCCGACAACGCCGATGATGGCGTCGATCTCGAGCGAGCGGCCCGCCTCGACGTCCTGGAGCATCGATGTCTTGTGCGCGCCCACGCGCTCCGCGCCCGCGATGCGCCGGTCGATCCCGACCCGGAAGCTGACCCCCAGCTTGCCCGCCACCTCCTGGGCCTCCTCCATCAGCGTGCGCGCCAGCTGCCGCGTGAGCGGGTACTGGCAGATGTCCACGAGCGTGGCCCGGGTGAGGGCGCTGATGGGGTTGAAGGAGAGGTTGCCCCACAGCTTGAGCCACATCTCGGCGCGAATGTCCTCGATGACGAACGACTTGAAGTCGGCGCGCGTGAGCGTGTCCACCAGCAGTTGGGCGCGCTCCGTGCGGGAGCCGTCCAGCTCGCCGATGGGGAAGCGGTTGCCCTCGGTGTGGCGCACCACCCCGGGCGCGGCGATCTCGCCCGCCGGGAAGGTCACGGTGCCCACGATGTGATCGACGTCGATGCTCTCGGCGAGGATGCCGTCGGGGTCGAGCGACTGCAGCCGGTGCCCCGCGAACGGGCCGCCGTGCTTCTCGAAGTACCACCAGGGGAGCCCGTTCTGAACCGACACGACCATGGTCTCGGGACCGATCATGCCGGCGACGCCCGGAGCCACCACCGGCAGGACCTGCGCCTTCACCGCCAGGATGATGAGGTCCTGCTCACCCACTCCATCCATCTCCCCCCGGGCGTCGAGCACGGCATGGTGCTCGGAGCCGTCGGCCATGATCAGCTTGAGCCCGTCGCGCTGGATGGCCTCCAGGTGCGGGCCCTGATCGATGACCGTCACGTCCTCCCCCGCATTTGCCAGCTTCACGGCGAGCAGTCCGCCGATGGCTCCCGCGCCCACCACGCAGATCTTCATTCGGTCGTTCTCCGGTCGGTCAGATTCGGGTTCCGCGCGCTTCCGATGCGCGCTCTTGCCTCGCGGAGGCCGGAACGAGGCTGCCGCCCCCGAGCCTCGAGGCCTCCTCCTTCACTCTTCAGCGCCCCGGTCCGAGCAGGACGGCGTTCATGAACAGGAGCTGGGTCGCTTCCGCGTACGCACGGTAGTTGGGATCCTCGGCGAAGGCGACGATCTGGCCGGATCCGACCGGCTGATGGATGAGGAAGGCCTTGTTGGCCAGCTGCGGACGCGATTCCTCCCAGACGATGCCCGAGAGCACCAGGTCTTCCTCGCCGGCGTAGCGTCCGACGTTGGTGCCGTCATCCAGGGTCACCGGGCGGAATACCCGCGATCCCTCCACCAGAACCCCGATCTCGCCGTCGGTCCCGGAGGCGAGCCAGTGCTCGTCGTCGAGCAGCACCCGGAGGATGGCGCCCGGCACGGATTCCGGAGCCTCGTCCGGCGGCGCGATGGCATCCAGGTATTCGATGGGCTGTTCGGGTGTGCCTGGATCCGGGGGATCGTCGGCCTCGGCGCGGCCACCGCGGCGTTCGGCCGTGGTGGCAAGCAAGCCGGCCCGCGTGGCCCAGCGGGTCGACTCGGCCATGGTGATGAGAGTGCCGCCGCCCCGCATCCACTCGCTCAGCCGGTCCTGCAGGCCGCCACCGACGGCGCCCGAGTAGTTGCCGCTCGGGAAGACGATCACGTCGTAGCGGTTCAGGTCCGCGCCGCCCAGACTGGACGCGCGCACGACCGTGGTGGCCTGACCGTAGCGGCGCTCCAGAACGTAGCGGGTCCAGCCCACCGAGTATGTCTGGCCGGGCTCGTCGTAGACCAGCAGCACCCTCGGCTCGCGCAGCCCTCTCGTGGACCGGCTCCCCAGCGACGCCCCCTCGGTCACGTAGGCGCCGTCGATCGGAACCACTTCGGCTCCGTGCGCCCCGGCGATGCGCCCCAGCGTCGCGCGCAGGTCGGACCCGTTCTCGGCGGTGCGCACGATCGCGGTCCCCATCGGGTACTCGCGTCCGTCCAACGTGAAGCGGGCGCCGGCGGCCCGAACGCGCACGCCTTCGCTCAGGGCCTCGGTCACGGCTCCGGCCGCGTTCGTTCCCCACGGGAGGAGGTAGCCGACGGTGGCCTCCGGAAGCGCCAGCGCCTCCGGCTCGCGCGTGGCCGTGACGGCCGCCCCGGCCGCCCCGGTGGGCCGCTCGACGGTGATGGCCTCCACATCCCAGAGCAGCGACTGGCTCCAGGCGGTCAGGTCGTAGATCTG
>LXNJ01000882.1_pt1 | contig 19203 bp, 16 predicted proteins | sample 809081 | NCBI WGS metagenome assembly LXNJ01 (sample SAMN04870510, study PRJNA318959) | sponge metagenome | biome: sponge; feature: marine sponge reef; material: water | host: Petrosia ficiformis | place: Greece: Milos, Mediterranean Sea | collected 2013-05-29 | depth 5-7 m
CCAAAGCCGGGATGCGGCCGGGGACGTCCACGCGCCAATCGCCCTACGGGGGCGGTAGCGGCAATGAAATCCGTGCCAGAGTTTCGCTGAGTCCAGTCAGAGTGATACCCAACGCGTTGGTGGCGGGCTCGGGGTCGATGTCGTCGTCGTGGTCAAGCACGCCGAGCATGTCGGCGGTGAGCGGCGGGTTCGTGCTGAGCGCCCCGAGCAGCGCCGCCAAGCCATAGCCGAGCGCCACCGGCAACGAGACCGTTCGGGTGCCCACCGCCGAGGCGACCTCGATCAACTCGCTGCGCGGCAGGGCCTGCGGCCCGGCGAGTTCGAGGATGCCGGTCGGAGCATCGGTTGCCAAGCCGGCGAGCACCGCATCGACCACGTCGCCGGCATAGATCGGTTGTTCCATGCTGCTGGCGCGGAACGTAAGCGCCACGCTCTTGCGGGAGTTCCTGAGCAGGCTCGCAGCCGCGTAATCGCCTTCGCCGAGCACCATGGGGACGCGCAGCACCAAGCTCGGGATCGATCCACGCGCGAGGAGCGCCTCGGCCTCGGCCTTCGAGGCCAGGCACCGATTCCGCGAGCCCCCCTCGGCGCCGAGAATCGACAGGTACACGATGCGCCGGACCGCCGCGTTGGTCGCGGCCTCGAGCAGGGCTTGCGTGGCTTCCACGTGAGCCGACCGATAGGTTGCGCCTCCGCCTTCCTTGATGATGCCGACCAAGTGGACGATCGCGTCGCAGTTCGCACAGGCGTCGGTCAGGCCGGCGATGTCGCCGTAGTCGACGATCCGGACGTCCGGGTGGCCAGCGACCTGACGCGCTGCGCGCTCCGAGCGCACGATGGCCCGCGTGGACCACGACCTGGCGGTGGCGGCGGCGAGCAAACGCCGGCCCAAGTGGCCATTGGCGCCGGTGACGAGAAGCGCGGGCACGAGAAACTAGGGTGGTGCTTTAAGCGCGCAGCTCAGCGATGCGCTCTACGCACCGGCTCTCGAGATCGCGCGCCTTGGTGACCAGTAGGTGCTTCTTCTCGGCCGGCGCCGCCTTGTCGGATGCGCGGTACAGGAGCCTCGACAAGGCCCGGTAGTCGACCGCCAGGAGACGGGCGCGCTGCCGGTCGATGGCCCCCGGAAACTCCGCCGCGGCAACGCTTTGGAAATAGTCGCCGGCCCGTTCGCGGCATTCGGCCCACACCACGGCGTTCCACCAGTTTCCGTGCTCGTCCGCATGGCCGGCGTCGATCGCACTGAGCCAATTGGCATAGGCCGCCGCCCCGAGCCCGTAGCGGTCTTCGACGTACCGTTCCGAGTTCTCCCACACCTCCACCGCGAAGTCGAGCGCGTCGTGGACGGGCGCCTTGGATGGTGGGGGGCCTTGAGTGAACTGGAAGAACGTCAAGGGTGGACCGGCCGCGTATTCCCCCCAAGTGCCGAATGTCAGTCGGCCAGGCGTGCTGTCGACCGCGCTCCACGGCTGCGCCGCGATGAAGCCTTCATCGTCGTAGCCGAGGAGCAACTGGTTGTCGAGGTTCAATAGCGAGCAGACCGCGCCTTGGTCCATGGCGTTCCTGACCTTGTCCTCAAGTTCGGCCTTTTCGTCCGGCGTGCTCGTTGCCGCGAGCAGTGTGCCGAGCGGCTCCATGGCGAGCCCCAAGTTGGCGACCAGGCGCATGAACGTCTCGTAGTTCCAGACGTACGGCCCGCTCGGGCACAGTTCCTCGTGAATGTTGATGACGAACGCATGTCCCGACACCACGAAGGCCTCTGCGGCGGTGTGGTCCAAACCGAAATGGTCGAGTGCGCCCTTGACCACCCCCATGAGAGAGGTGTCGTACGGCGGCTGTTCGAGGCCTGCGACCTGCATGCGTTCGCTCCCCCTAGGGCAAAGACCGGGTAGCATAAAGCAAGAGCAACGCCTTGGGCCTTAAGATCGCGTGGACGACTCTTCGCTGCCGCCGGACGCACGCAACTCCTTGCTGACGCTGGCCAATGCCATCTCCGGGGCACGCCTCGTCGCGGCCCCGTTCTCGCTGGCCGCCGTGCTTGGCGGCGAGTGGCTCGTGGCCGCCGGAATCTTCGTCGCGGCGGTGGCCAGCGATTTCCTCGATGGCATTGTGGCCCGACGGCGTGACACCGTCTCGGCAGTCGGCGGCATTCTCGACCACACGGCCGACGCGGTGTTCGTCACGCTCACCTTGTGGGCGATCGCCTACGGCGAGGCCCAGGTTCGCAGCGACGTCGTGCCGGGCATCCTGCCACTGTTCATCGCCTTGGCATTCCTGCAGTACCTGCTCGACTCGAAGGCGTTGGCCGGGCAACCTTTGCGCACCAGCGTGCTCGGCCGCATCAACGGCATCGCCTATTTCGTGGTGGTCGGCGTGGTGGTCATTCGCAACGCGCTGGGCGTTGGCTGGTTGGCCGACGAGGTCATCTACTGGGCTTGCCTTGCCGTGGTGCTGTCGACGTTGATCTCGATGCTCGACCGGCTGCGAACACTGATGAAGACACCACCACCTGGGAATGGCGACTCATGAAAATCGGCCTTTTCGGCATCGGCTCCGGCATCTGCACGGATCCCCGCGTTGCCAAGCGCATCGCCCAGCGCGCCGAGGCGCTCGGCTTCGACTCGCTGTGGACCGGCGAACACGTGGTACTGCCGGACCCGCGCGAAGCGCCGTCGCCCGCGCCGCCGGATTTCGCCATGCTGCATCCATCCACCTCGCTCGCCTACCTCGCCGGCGTGACCGAACGCGTCAAGCTCGGCACCGGCATCACCTTGATCGCCCAGCGCAACCCCGTGGTGCTCGCCAAGGAAATGGCGAGCCTCGACGTCGTCTCCGGCGGCCGGTTGCTGCTCGGCATCGGGGCCGGCTACCTGCACCAGGAATTCGCGGCCTTGGGCGTGGATTTCCGCGAACGCGGCGCACGCACGGACGAGTATGTGGCCGCCATGCGCACGCTGTGGAACGACGACAAGCCGTCGTTCAAGGGGCGGTTCGTCAGTTTCGACAACATCCAGGCCAGGCCACGGCCGGTCCAGGACGGCGGTCCGCCGATCATCGTCGGTGGCGCCAGCGATGCCGCGCTCAAGCGTACGGTCGACTACGCCCAAGGCTGGTACGGCTTCGCACTCGACGTGGCGCAGACTGCCGCGGTCCTCGAGCGGCTCCGGGGGTTCGGCGGCGACGGCCTCGAGATCAGCGTGACGCCGTCGGTGCGCTTGGACGCCCACGTCGTTGGCCAGTACGCCGACCTCGGGGTCCACCGGCTGATCGCGCTGATGCCGCAAACCGAGGCGCGCACCATGGCGGCACTCGAGGACATGGCCGCGCTGATGTGAGGCGTCGAGTTGCGTCGGGCGATTCGCTTGAGTTTATGCTTCGCCTCCCGCGTCTGATCGCAACGGAAAAGACCTGATGATCGTCACCACCACGCCGTCCATCGAAGACAAGAGCATTCGCCATTACCACGGCATCGTCACGGGTGAAGCCATCGTGGGCGCGAACATCTTCCGCGACTTCTTCGCCGGCATTCGCGACATCGTCGGCGGCCGGTCGCAGGCCTATGAGACCGAACTCGCCAAGGCTCGCGAGATCGCCCTGGGCGAGATGACCGACGAAGCGGCCGCGCAGGGCGCAAACGCGGTCGTCGGCGTCGACCTCGACTACGAGGTGGTCGGCCAGGGCGGCAGCATGCTCATGGTCTCCGCCAGCGGCACCGCGGTGACGGTCAGATAGGCCGGGCAATGTCCGCAGGCCCCACCAGCCGCACCGGTGCGCCGGAGCGCTCGATCCAGGATTACGTCAGCCGCGGCTTCGTGGTGCTTGCACCGGAAGACCTTGGCATCCCGGCAGCAGTCCACGACACGATCTACGAGAAGGAAAAGGCGGCGCTCCAAGCCAAGCGCCGGGTCACGGCCACTGCCATTCCCGAGATCCTCGAGGTCGTCAACGCGCCGGGCGTGGTGGCGGCCTGCGACCGGCTGGTCGGCAGGAACTGGGCCATCGTGCCGTTCACGCACAACACACCCTTCGCGAGCGGCGGCTACGACCAGCACTGGCACAAGGACGACAACGGGCCGTACAACATGCGCCGGCACCGCCATCACCATGCCGTGCAAGTCGAGATGCTGTACTACCCGCAGGCGGTCACCCACGACATGGGGCCCACCGCCATCGTTCCCTATTCCCAGTACTGGACGTTCAACCACGAAGAGAACCACGACAACTTCGCGGGTGCCGACCACCTCGACTTCGGCTACCAGTTGAACGGCATGCAAAGCGCCGCCGCGAGCGGGCCGGACTGCAGCTACAGCCAGGCCGACGTGGTTGCGCGGCGCACGCCGCACGACGTTCGCATGCGCGAGGCGATCGAGAACACGGGCTGGCCGTTGGTCGCGCCGTTCGAGATCGCGCCGCTCACGGCCGGCAGCGTGGTGCTGTATTCCCACAACCTGTTCCACCGCGCCAACCACCGGCGCGACGACTGGCAGACCTGGAAGTCCCGCCCCCGCTTCATGTGGCGCTTCTGGCTGTACAGGACGACCGACCCGGACCCCGCCGCACCCGATCCCGACGAACTCGAATGGGGCGCCTTGGGCGTCGACCCCGTAACCGGCCTCGACTACGCCACGGCACCGGACGATGCGACCGTTGTCTGGCGTCAGCACTACCACTGGATGCACAACGGGCGCGGTCCTGCAACCGTCCCCTGCGACACCACGCCGCTCAAGGCGCGGTTGAAGGCTTCAGGCGAACACAACGAGCCGCAACGCTTAGGCTCCGCCTACAAGCTTGCCGCTAGCGCGGACCGCGATGCCGCTCTCACCGCCCTTGGCGACGGGCTGCGCGACGAACGCGAGACCGTGCGGCGCGCCGCTCTGTACGGTCTCATCGCCATCGGCCCGGACGCCACGCCGCTACTGCTCGACGCCGTGGAGTCGCCGGTCAAGTGGGTGCGCCGCGCGGCACTCTGCGCCATCGGCGACGCGGCGCCGCTCACGCCGCCGGTGCTCGCGGCCGTCGCGGGCCGCTTGTCCGCCGACGACTCCGTGTATGTGCGCTCGGTTGCTGCTGGCGCCTTGGGCTGTCTTGGGCGCCGCGCCATCGCAACCGATGTTGGCAAGGCGCTGATTCCGGGTTGCCTAGATGCACTTGTCGCGTGCCTGGGGCGTGAACAGAACCGGCTCGGCATGAACATCGCGCAGGGCCGCAGCATCAAGTTCGTGCGCCCGACCGATGAATGCGACGTCTGCGAGGGAATTGGCATCGACTACGGCGTCGCCCGTTTTGAGCCGGTGCGCTCTGTGGTCCGAGAGAACGCGCTGTGGTCGACGGTGATCCTGTGTTCTCACGGTGTTGGCGTACTCGGTTCTTCGCTCGACGCCGCCGTCGAGGCCCTCGTGCAGGTCGTGCGGGCTGACGCGAACGTCTTCAGCGTTGGCTTGGCGGTCGATGCCTTGGGCCGCCTCGCGAACGCCCAGGATGCCGAGCAGACGAGGTCCCCATCCGGGTTCGATCTGGCGAGCACGCTCGATGAGTTGCTCGGCGAACTGCCGATGCATAGCTGGGAAGCCTTCGTTCGCGGCGGCATTGATTCCTCCGTCGCCGATATCAGCTAACCGCAATCCGCCTTCCAACGCGTCGCCTCCGCGTGCCGTCTGCTATGCTCGATGGAACGCATGGACCCGGGAGACCCATGGACATCATCGACGCCCACCTCCTCGATCAGAGTGAGCCGGTGGGCGCCAAGCCTGGCCGGGTTCGCATCGCCCGCGGACCCCGTGGCAGCAATGTGCCGCACCAACCGACGCCGCAGGCTCCCGTTCCGCGCTACCGCGCGATCACCGAACGCCATTTCGACAGGATTCCGCAGTTGGCGTCTCTGCCGGGGGACGACCAGTTCGCGATGCGCGTCGTTAGCCGCGTCCTGCCGTTCCGGACAAATCGGTATGTGATCGACGAACTCATCGACTGGTCGCGGGTACCCGACGACCCCATCTACCAACTGACGTTCCCACAAGCGGGCATGCTCGGCGAGGACGAGTTCCGCCGCGTCGCCGATCTCGTGACGCGCAACGCGTGTCTCGACGAGGCGACCCCGGTCATCCAGGCGATTCGGGACGGGCTCAACCCTCACCCCGCCGGCCAACGCGAGCTCAATATCCCGCACGAAGGCGAGGATCCGCTCGCGGGCATCCAGCACAAGTACCGCGAGACCGTGCTGTTTTTCCCCAGTCGCGGCCAGACCTGCCACGCCTACTGCACGTTCTGTTTCCGCTGGGCCCAGTTCGTCGGCAACAGCATGAAGATCTACGCCAAGCAGACCGACGGGCTGCACCGCTACCTGGGTGCCCATCCCGAGGTCACGGATCTGCTGATCACCGGCGGCGACCCGATGATCATGCGAACCAGCGTGCTGTCGCGCTACCTCCTGCCGCTGCTCGATGCACCCGAGACCGAGCACCTAGTGAGCATCCGCATCGGCACCAAGGCGCTCACGTTCTGGCCCCACCGGTTCGTCAACGACGACGATGCGGACGACCTGCTCCGCCTGCTCGAAAAGGTTGTCGCCTCGGGCAAGCACGTGGCGATCATGGCGCACCTGAACCACTGGCAGGAACTGTGCACGCCCGTTGTCCGCACTGCGATTCGCCGCTTGCGCGACGCCGGCGCCGTGATTCGTGCGCAGGCGCCGGTACTGGCCCATATCAATGACGACGCGGACGTGTGGCGACGGTTGTGGCAGGACGAGGTGCTTCTCGGCGTCGTGCCGTACTACATGTTCGTCGAGCGCGACACGGGTGCCCGTCGCTACTTCGAGGTCCCGCTGGAGCGGACCCGGCAGATCTATAGCGACGCGATCACCAAGGTCTCGGGCCTCGCACGGACGGTTCGCGGCCCGAGCATGAGCGCGGGGCCCGGCAAGGTCGAGGTCGTCGGTGTCCAAGAGATCCGCGAGAAAGTCTTCGTCCTGCGCTTCCTGCAAGGCCGCAACCCCGACTGGGTAGGGCGACCGTTCTTCGCGAAATTCGATCCTCAAGCCACCTGGCTCGACCAGTTGAAGCCCGCCTTCGGCGACGACCGTTTCTTCTTCGAGGACGAATACGACGCGATGCGTCGATCAACGCCCGCCTAGCGGTCCGCCGATCACGGCGGCGCACCGGCTGGGCGGGGCGATCCAGGAGGTGTCCAAGTCGTCGCCTTCGAGGCGGCCGACCACGCACGCCCGTGCGCAATCGAGGGCCGCCGTCGTTGCGCACCTTGTCGAACCACCTGGGTGGCGACCTCCGTCCACCCGAACACCCGAACACCGTGCGGCGGGCTAAGATCGACTCAGGGGTGCAGCGCCTCGGCTGTTTCGGGTTGCCAGTGCACGGCATCCGCGACGACGACATCACCATCGCTAGCGTCGGTGACAACGACGGTGACCGGGCCGGCCGGAAGGTCGAAGGTGCCTACGAAGTTCCAGCCCTGCTCGGCAGTGGTGCCATCCAATGTGACCGGCGATCGAAAGCCGACCGCGACCACCTCGATCTGGAGCGTGCCGAAGTAATCCGGGAGGCCCCATCCCGAAACCCCGTGCGAGATGCGCGTTCCGGGAAGGTGGTAGCTCAGGCGCCATGTTCCGGCCTGCGGCAGGTCGGTGGTGAACGAGGCACTAGCGTCCCCGCTCCCGGCCGGCGTCCGGACCAGCGTACGGCGATATCTGCCCCAGCCAACCGTGAGCTCATCCTCCTGACGATGCCATCCCGGTTTGCTCTCAAGATGAGAGTACTCCGGAACTGCCCCAATCGACTGTCCGGTCGTCTGTCCGTTGCCCAACCGCCGAGTGCCGGTTCCCGCCCAGGCCACCGAGAACCCCGCATCAAGGTCGTCCACGACGATGCCAGGGTCGGCTGGCTGCCATTTGCTGGGACGTGAGCCGACGAACGGTGCGCCGCCGCTGACCGTCTCCGAATGCCGCACCGGTAGCCGGATGCTCTTCCGGTTGAGCGAAAGGTACGTGTTGAGGTTCAGTTCTAACGGCGGCACCGGGGCAACCAGACCTAGTTCCAGTGACGTATGGCCCCGGACGACGAAACCTACGCCCCAGCCCTCCTCGCTTGCTCGGAACCAGTTCATGCTGACGACGCCTGGAGCCGCCTCCGCGTTCCGGACGTCTATTAGGATCTGGTATCGGGGCTGGCCGAGTATGTCATCCGTCACGCGGGAGATACGTGGGGTAGAAGTCACGAACCCCGGCAACCCAGCACTACGCATGGCGTGTTCCGCATAGAACGCCGCTGACGCGCTCACTTCCGAGAGTCCACTAAGGAACTCCTCAAGCCGGCATGTTCCACCACCATGCCGTTGCTCTAACAGTTCGAGGAACTCGCCGACCTTCCCGCGTCCTACCAGATCCACGATTGCACGCGAAACCAAGTATCCGCTGTCAATGAGGATGTCGGCAGCGTCCCGGGAGGCAACGGGATCCAGGTCCGTGATGGCAAACGCGCGCGGCCCGACCCACAATTCCATTGGCAGGCTAGGAGTCCATACATGGCGCATCGTCGCCGTACCGGTCAGTCGGTGCAGCACCCTGACAGCGAGCGGGGCTCCCGGCGTCCGTCCAGCCTGCAGCCAGTGTACGGGGGCCAGTACCGTCTCTGATCGGAACATCGCTCCTGCCAGGAAATCCAGCAGGACGGTGAGCGCGTGGTCGCTATCCCCGCCCGCACACGACCGGGAGAGCAGGGCGTTGCGGGCTAGGCCAGCAGAAAGGGGTATGCCGTTCAAGCCGCGCGCGTCGGTAACGAAGAAGTGCCTGAAGTAGTGAACGCTTTTCGAGACGCCCTGGGGGCTCTTTTCAGCAGCGTACCTCCGAGTGGGAAAGGAGTGCTCCGGAACCATCTGAACTCCGGGTAAGCCCTGAACCGCATCCATAAGCCAGCCGCCTCCGTAACGGCGCAGTTGCCCCGGGACCTCCACCAAGCTAAGCGTATCGTGCGGATAGAGCGCGCCGGGGAACAAAGCCAGCCGGCGCTTTAGGTTCACCTCCAAGAACTGGGCGTTCGCACCGTCGACGAAGTAATCGGCGGCAGCCACATGCTTCGGATGGATCAACAGCTCGTATTCGATGCCGTCGAAAGCCCGAACCCGACGCTCGAACGGGGCTGCGATGAGCGGAAACTCCGCGAGCTCCATGACTGGCTGGAAACGGAACACACCGTCCTGGCGTGTGCGGCCGGGTCCCGCTGCGTGCCAGCCGTCCGGTAGACTCACGGTCAGGTCGATGAGGTGAAGGTCGGGACGCCGCGCCGCGTACGGCCCTGTGTCTTGATGCGCACCGGGCATGGGCAGCCAGCGGACGGCCGGCATCAGGGCAACGTATCCCCGGCCAAACAGCGATGCTTGGTCGCCCATGACCACAGCGGGCGACCCCAGAAGCGACTCGTCCAAGGGATCAAAGGCTTCATCCAGATAGCCGAAACGCGGGTCGGGGATACCCTTTGCTTGGATCGATACTACTGCTCTAGCGTCGGCAGCCAGCGGTGCCGGCAAGACGACCGTCAACAAGCCAAGTTCGTGGTGGAAACCGACTTCCTCACCGTTGAAACGTACCGACACGCCCTGGACTCCGGGGTTGAGACTAAAGGAAAGATCCTCGAGGGCCGTTCCGTCAGGCGCCCGGACCTCCAGATCAAGGGACATGGTCAATTCCCGACCCGGATCGATGGACACCCACCCGGACACCCGCTCAAGGTCCGGTCTCGGCGCGTCCGCAACTGCCCTGTGGGCCTCGGCCCACGACACCCGATCCATTCGAGCATCCAGCACCTGTATTACGGGAGCAGCAATCCCAGCCGCCCCGACCAGCAGCAACACACAGCCCCACACGGAGAGAGGGGGCCGCGACGCGCTATCCCCCCGGGGAAGCACGTTCGACGCTACCATCAGCAGGCCAATCGCGAGGCCGACGACGCCGCAACGCTGCGAGAGGTCCGTCACACCGAGCCCCCGCGCCACAATGTCCGAGCCCGGCAGCCCTAGGTTGGCGATGCCCGTGGCCGTTGGCAGGAGGTAGATAGGCGTGTTCAACACCAGACAAGCATAGGCCGCGAGCAGTCCTAGCCCCACGAACGCAACGGCCAGCCGGCTGGGCAACGCGGCCGCGAGCAGCATGACGAATGCGCCCCAAAACAGCATTGCCACGGGAGCATCGATGAACACGTAGCTTGCCAGCGAGACGGGTTCCGGCGCCACGCCGACGCGCCACTCGTTGGCCTCAACGATCGCACCACCAGCCTGCAGTACCACGGCCATCAACAGGACCGGCAGCCACGCGACCCAGACCACTGCAAGTAGCCGGCCTGCCATAAGGGCTAAGTTCGATACAGGCCGCGCGTCGACCACCTGGGAGATGTGCTCGCGCTCATCGCGAACGCGCAGGTCGAAAGCGAGTAGTACGATGCCGGCCAGCGCCACCCAAAGCACTATCAGCCCGATGCCCGGAAGCCAGAACCGAGGCGCGACGACGGCACCGAACTGCGTGTGTTCGTACGACAAGAGGTTGTAGAGACCAAGCCCTGTGCCTCCACTCAGTGCGGCCGCAACCCACGTACGCACGTGCCGCCCCGCCCAGCGTATTTCAGCGAGCGCTACAGCCGCGGTCTTCGCAATTGACCCCATGATCGCCATCGGTCAACCGGCGTGTGAAGGGCGCACCGCCCTATGCGTTCTGGGGAGGCCGCCAAGTGAACGACCGGAGCATGATGCGCGGGCGGCGACCCCCGTTCGGCGGTCCGGCGTGGACCAGCAAGGGATGCAGGAAGTAGGTGTCGCCCGGCTTGCCGGTCATTTCGTGCACCCGCAGAGAAATGCCCTCAACGGTGCTGGTCCGCTCCATGAAGGTTGCCACGCGGTCCGCCTTCGGAACCGTGCCGCGATCCAGATCGCAGAACCATTTTTCCGTGTTGAAGAAGCTCTGCATCCGCTTGGCCGAGTGGTTGTCACTGAAGCGCCCCCGCGTGCGGTGGAAGTGCGCTGCGACGGCGTGGTGCGAACCGCTCACAAAGAGGGTTCCCCCGTCCCGGTGCTGCATGTCCGTCAGCAAGGTGCATGCCAGCAAACCGGTGTAGTTGGGCAGGTTGCGGTTCTCGCCCAGGTCCCAGTGCCACTCTCCTTTCAACGCCCACGCGTCGTCCTGGCCGTTACGCGGCAATGACGCAAACACCGTGCCCCCGCGCTTGCTTCCGTGATCGCTCCGCCATCGACCGACGCCGAGGAGGTCGTCGAAGACCCCGCGCATCGGCTTGGAGAGCATCGTGTCCCGGCCTTTCAACGCTGTTGCCCCGAAGTTCATGGACTGGCCGCGCCATGTGCTCGAGTCTTCGGTCACGTCGTGACGCGCCATCAGATCCGCCCAGATGGCCTCCGAGGCCTCGCGCGCGCCGGCTACCGGCACGCAATCCCGGACCACCAAGAAGCCTTGCTCGTTGAACTGTCGAATGTCGGTTTCACTCAGCATGCTTGCCTCCTCTAGCGTCGGCCTCAACAGGTTGTGCACTCGGACGGTTCGCCGCGTCGGCAATCAGTCCGTGCCACTCCTCGGACTCGATCAGTTCGAGTTCCCGGAAGGCGGCAAGGTATTCGGCCCACGTGAACGGCGTCTTGCCTTGGCCGACAAGCTCCCAGATGCGGAGCCATTCGATGCCGTAGCGCAGCGGCACGGCCATGGCCAACGCCTCCCGTTCGGCCCGGGACAACGGCCTGACACTGCAGTAGCCGCGGACAATACCGCGCACGAGCCTCGGGTCGTACCCTTTCAGCCTCGACCCGTCGACGGCGACCGCCCCCCACTGCGAGACAATGTGCGCGACATCGAGCGCCAAGTAGTCGCGGTGCGCCGAGTCCATGTCCACGAGTGCGCTGATCCGATTGCCGTCGACCAGGACATTCCAAGGCCCGGGACTGCCGTGAACCACCCCTGTGGGGAGCATCGCCTCCCTGCAAAACGCCGCGAACTTCCGCGCAGCGGCCTCGACACCCGCAACGGCCTCTCGGCCCGGATCGCCCGCCGCCGAGAAGTCGAGCCCCTGCGTCCAGGACTCCAAGTTCTCAAGCCACGTCGTCTCACGGTAGTCGAGCCTTTCAAGCCCCATCGCGCCGACGTGAATCGTCGCAGCGATCCGCGAGATGTCCTCGGCGAGCGCCGCATACGTATCCGACGGGCGTATTGGCATGTAGTTGGGTCCCGGACTGCCCTCGAGGCGCTGCACCACCGCCGCAGGGCGACCCTCGATCTCGAGGGCAACACCGACCGCCGGCACGATCACGGCCCCGACAGGGAGGCCGCACGAGTTCAGCCGCCGTTCCAGCGTGAGTTGCGCTGCGGCCTGCGGCGCTGTCGCTTGCCACCATACGCGCAGCAAGGCCGGCGAGCCGTCAAGGTCGATCTCGTAGAGGTAGTTCTCCGATGGCGGTTCGATGGGCCTGCATGCCGTCACCTTGGCCGTCGAACCGGCCTCGTGTAGCGCCGCCATCACGCTCCGTGGCGTGACGTCGAGCGCCGGACTGGGGTGGTTTGCGCCGTTGTCGGCGTCGGGTTGGTTTGTGTTGGACATTGTGGATTCCTCCGCATCACGGCGGAAGGACCGCAGGGCCGTCGTGTAGGACTCGCCGGTGATCCCGGCACGGGCTCGAACGAGCCGCTTGAATCGCTTGCGAACTGTCATAGGTCTTCCGCCGCCCGGCTGGCGATCCCCCAGCGATCAGCACCCGGGGTGGTTGACCGTTGACTGTTCGCTTCGAGGAATCGATCCCCCTTGCCTCGTGATTGCCTTGCTGGGGAAGGTCAATCGAGGACGGGCGTGAAGCACGCCTGCCAATGAGTTTCCACGCGCAAGGGACGCGTGTCAACATCGGCCTCGGCGTCGCTTGGCTTACCCCGTCAGGCTTCCGCCCCCTGCCGCACGACTCGCGACGGGATGCCGATCAGTAGTAGTGGGCACGGGTTGCCGACGCCGCGGCTGACGCGTTCCTGAAGCTTGCTCCAGTGGGTCGTGGCCATCCCGAACTTGTCGCCGACGAAAACCCGAGCCCAGTCGGCCGCGAACTCGCCGCCTGACCGTTCGATCATCCGTCGCTGTCGCGGGGTGGGCGAGACGCCAATCCGTGTCAAGTCCGCGAAACTCTTGACGTCCCGAGCATGTGCGAACTCCAGCACGATGTACCGCATGTCCGCCTGCAATGTCCGGCCACGCGTCAGAATCACACCGACGCTGATGGCGCCCTCGACATGAAGGCGCTGAAAGTTCTCAAGATCGCGGTCGTAGAAGGGATCCTTGTTGTTCCACTCGATCTCCAGCGCGATCGACCCCTGATCCGTGTCGCGGACATGGTCAATCTCATGAGTGGTCGCAGCCCGCTCTACTCCATCGATCGTCTTCAGGATGACGATCTTGCGCTTTTTCCAAGACCGCTCGGTAAGCTGTTGACGGAGCCTCTGCGTGAGGCTTGACTCGCCGCCTCCGCCCCGAACGAGTTCGGCATCCTCAATCTCCATCCCAAGCAGGATCTCGCACAACTCGCCGAGTGGCTCCGCAAAGTCGCCAACCATCACGGCTTCCGCGTGATTCAGGCTCAACACGTCGAACCCTGCGTCCGACAGTTTGGCCAAGCTCATGCTGGCGGGGCAGCGGAGTTGTAAGCGTAGGTTGACCAGTCTGGCTCGTAGTCGGGAACAGCCTGGTTCCCCCAAAGCGTCCAACCTTCGCGTTGGCCCCGACCGAACAACTCAAGGAATGGCCCCCGAGAACAGCTCTCGATGATCTCGTATTGCTCGTCCGGCTTTCTCGAATGCTCCCGTTTTCGGGATGCGAACAGATTCACCTGCCGACGCCCTGGTTGCAGAGTACGCGCGCCCTTGCCGCGAACACCGAACAGGACCAACTCTGTTACGTTGCGGAAGTAGAATCCGACCCCGCGACCGTCCGACCCCCCGTCCTTGCGGACCTTGTGCCAGATCAAGTTGGTCTTGTACTCGAATCCCCACGCGTCCAATACCTGGAGGCCGTACGGCAGCAGCGCATTCGGGACCCACAAGTAGCAATGCGCGACCTCGGTCACGTGGTCGGCAATCGGCAGCTCGGCAATCTCGTCAAGCGATAGCGTCCCGTAGCGAGACAGACGTCTATGCTCCGGCGCTACCTTCCCCGTCCGGTTTTGGAAGCGCCACGGCGGATCCGCGAGAACCGTGCCGAATCGGCGACCCTCAAGTTCGATCGCCAGCTCGTTTGCCGCCGTCATGCCAGCACCGTTTCCATTCCCGCCGCGAACCGGTCAACCCTGAGTATATCGCGGGCCGCGCGATCAGCGTGATCGCGGTGTCAAGTTTCGGGCGCCCTGGCCGTCGCTACGGCTCCTGTTCCGGTCTATGGTCTCCGCAGCAACACAAGCACGTCCAACATCATCTGCGCACCGGTCAGTCCCACGACCGTTGTCTTCATCCATGCTCATGAAGATCCCCGTGCTTTCGCGTCTTGCCGGCTTTGCGCTCGGCGAGCCCGATGCCGCCGAGTACAAGTGCGAGCGCTACCCCGTGATAGACGTGGAACCGCTCGCCCAGGTACACCACCGCGATCAATGCAGCAAACACCGGTACGAGATTGAGGAAGATGCCGGCGCGGGCCGGCCCGATGATCTCGACGCCCCGGATGAACAGGATCTGCGCGACAAACGACGGCAGCAAAGCGATCAACGCGACAACAACCCAGCCACGCGCGGTCGGCGCCTGGAACTTGCCGAGCCAGGCTTCCGCCGCCACCATCGGCAACGACGCCAGGAACGCCGATGCCGCGAGCACGGTGAACAGCCCGAGGGCGGTCGACGCCGGACGCCGCTGCAATCCCACCGTGTAGCCGGCGTAGAGCAGGGCCGCGACCAACACCAGCAGGTCTCCGTCATTGAAGCGCAGTCGTAGCAGGCGCTCCACGTCTCCGGCGGAGACCACCACGGCGACGCCGGCCAACGTGACAGCGGCACCGACCCACTGCAGGGCGCGCGCCGGCGTCCGGAACGCGAGCCACGCCCCGACCAGCACAAACACCGGCAGCACACCTTGAATGAGGCCCATGTTGACGGCCGTCGTGAAATGGGCAGCGATGTAGAACAGGCCGTTGAACGCGGCAAACCCCAGGGCGCCCATGGCGAACAGGAATCCAAGGTGGGGCTTCAGGTTCGGCCAGTCCCGGACCAGGGACCTCCTGTTGAAGGCGACTAGCAGCAGGACCACCAGCAGCCAGCGCAACGCCACCACCATCATGGGCGAGACCTCGCCCACCACCAGCTTGGCGAACGTCGTGTTCGCGCCGAAACAGACCGAAGTGAAGGCAAGACAGGCGTACGCGTGCGCGCCGGTACGCCCGGGAACGTCAGCCTCGCCAGCCCGAACCGTCATGTCGCATCGGCGCGACCGGTTCGGCCGTTGCTCGCCCTTGGACGCGATGTGGTGAAAACTCGGCGGGCCGTCAGCCGATGACCTCGATCACCTTCGACGCCACGGTGTACACGGCAAAACTGATGTAGGTCGCGGCGCCGATCGACACCATGAGGATGTTCACCGGCTTCGGCCGGATCTCCGGTGGCAGGTGCTTGAGATTCATGTACAGCACCGTCGGCACGTAGGCCGCCATCGCGAAGCCACTCAGCATGGCGCTGATGAAGAAGAAGTCCAGGGCGCTCACGTCGAAGACCTCGAAGAACCAGGTGGCGAGCACGCCCAAGGCGGACAGGCCAACGGCGAGCCAGAAGTAGATCTTGTTCGCGGCGAACCGTTGCGCCGCCTTGAAGTTGGTGTGCAGGAGATCGACCCAGATCCGCACGCCACCGTCGAGGCCGGCCAATACGCTGCTGAAGAGCGCCGCGATGCCGATGATCAGGAACAGGTAGCGGCCTTGAATGCCCATCGTGCCTTCGAGGATCTTGGCCAGGTCCCAAACGAGTTGTCCCTCCTGGGGAACGATCCCCGCCGGGTACAGGACGACCAGCGCTCCGAACATGAACAGGAACATAGTGAACGTGTTGGCGATCCAGAAGAAGATCGTGCTGTCCTGCACCACGAAGCGGAACCAGGCCTTGAACCGGCGCACGTTTTCCTCGGTGGCGGGGAACACGTAGCCGATCTCGCTCGCGCCGGTCTGTGCTTCGCGCAGGGGATTCAAGAGCACCGGGATGCGGGCACCCATGCCGATGTTCTTGTCCCTCAAATAATAGGCGTAGAACAGGTTGCCGAGGCCTCCCGCCCCGGCGAACACGAAAGCCCCGAAGAAGCGGTGGAAGGTGAACTCGTCGTCGAGGCTGATTTGGCCGAAGTTCAGGAGGCCGCTCAGCATGTTGCCGACGTCGGCGAGCGTGCCGATGCTGAACGCGACGATGAGCAAGCCGATCACGATCACCAACACCATGAAGATGATCGAGCGCTCGACGGATGCGTAGATGCGCTTCGGCCCGAACACGATGGCAAGCGCCATGGCGAATACCACCGCTGTCCAGAACCAGTCCGGTCCCCACCCGTCCTCGCCGAGAATGAGGATCTTGATCGCCGTCCCGGTCGCGCGCCCCCAACCAGGCAGGAACGCGCCAACGAACAGCAATAGGAGAAAGAAGTACACCCAGAGCTTCGACAGGCGCGCGAAGCCGGTCAACGGACTTTCGCCCGTGGCAACCGCCCAGCGCCCGATCTCGATGTTGATCCAAAGCTGCATGAAGACGCCGAGCGCCGCCGCCCACATCATCTCCGTGCCGAACTTCGCCGTGATCCACGGCCACAGGATCAGCTCGCCGGAGCCGATGGCCATGCCGATCATGACGGCCCCCGGTCCAGTCATCTTCCAGAAGCCCGACGTCCGTTCCGGCATGTCGGCTTGCTTCAAAGGCGGTATAGCTAGTGTTTCCATCAGCCGAAAAGCTCCTTGTTGGCGCGCGGCAGGAACAGCACGCCGATCGCGGCGTTGAACAGGACGAAGAAGGTGTGCATGACGAAGCTGAATGCGGCGACTTCCGGGTATTCCGGAAAGAGCACCGTCCACAACAAGAGCGCACCGGCATGGAACGGCAGCGGCAACGCCGCCGCGAGGAAGATCACCGGCAGGAAGGCCAGCATCTGGCCGAGGCTGACGTCGACCTGAAACAGATCCAGGGCAAACGTGTAGACGATGACGGCGCCGATCAGGTTCGGTGCCTTGAACAAGACGACCAGCAGGTAGTGGATGGGGCGCGCCTGCCTGAAGGCGGTCAGTATGTTCGTTTCGCGCAGACCGCCGCTGCCGGTTCGGAAGTAGGTGATGTGCACCGGTAGGTACACCGCCGCCACGATCATGATGGACGGCAGGATGACGGACAGCGGCAGGACGCTCGACGCCTCTCGGACGAGGTCGAAGTTCGCGGCCACGCCGATCGCCGAGAAGAGGAGCAGTTGGTAGATCTCGATGAGGCCCAGGAAGATCATGCTCGACAGGGCTCGCCAGCCGGGCACTTCGTAGGTCTTCAGCAGGTAGAGGGACATGGCGCCCTTGCCGACCTGTTCGTTCACCAGGGACAGGATGTAGGCGCTCGCCCGAATCGGCAGCACGTTGCCGAGCTTGAGATCCGGCGCGTTGAACCAGCGGATGACGCGCCAGGTGGCGTGGCTGTCCACGAGGAAGAAGAACACGGAGTACGGAATCATGATCGCGAGCCAGAAGACCCAATCCGCCCCCGCGAAGAACGCCACGAGGTACTGCCAGACGGTCTGGCTGTCGCGTTCCGCCGCCGCTTCCATGCGCGTGTAGACGAGATAGAAGCACCCGGCCGCGAGGATCCACGTGGCGATGCGGAACACGAGCGCCCAGGGTGACTTGCGCGCCGGTGGTTCCTCGGCCGTCACGTTCTCGCTCACAGCCGCACCAGGATCGACATGCCGAGTTCCTTGCGCCGGACGAAGCCGACCTTCTCGTAGACCCGCGATGCTTGGCGCTCCGCCGGGCTGCCGATCCGTACATGCAGGAAGGGGACGCAGCCGAGCCGTTGTTGGCGTACGGCGACTTCCCGAACCAGGGCTTGGGCGTAACCTCGGCCCGTGAACTCGGGATCGGTGCAGACCGCGCTCACCTCCCTGAAACCCGGCAGGCAGATCCGTTCGCCCGCCATCGCGACGAGGTTGCCGTCCCGGACCACGCCGACGTACTCGCCGAGCAGATGCGTTCTGCGCTCGAACGGCCCCGGGTCCGTCTCCTTGACCAACCGGTACATGTCGAGGGCCTCCGCGTCACCGAGTTCCACCCAGTCGAGGTCCGTGGGTTGCTCGCGCACCGGATCCGGGCAATACCACTGCGTCAGCGGCACGACCGTGGCAAGACGCCACAGATCCTTGGGCGGTTCGCCCGGATCGACGACGGCCACGGCTTGGCCCGGCTCCACGAATCCCGCCAGTTCCTGCAACGCCTCAGTGCTCTGGTCGGCCACCGCGGCAATCGGCGAGACGTCGACGTGGTAGCGCGCCGCGCGTTCGCCGACCAAGCCGAATTCGCGCTGCTCGCCGCTCAAGGCGAGCCAGGCGGGGTTGTCAAGCTGCACCTGCTTACGACCCTTTGAGCGTCTCCGCGAACGCTTTGAGTTCCGGTGTGCCGGGGATGATGCGCACGCCGGTAGCGAGCTTCTCCGCCAGATTCTCTTCGGTGCAGCCGTCCAGGAACGCAATGCCCGCGGACTTGCAGGCGTCGAGTACACGTTGACGGGCCGCTTGCAGCTCGGGTCGCTCGAAATCAGCCGGGCTGCCAAGGAAGCCGTGCGACATCGACATGTCGGCCGGACCCCACTCCGCGAATGCGACCCCCGGTACCGCCGCGGTCGCCTCCGCGTTCGCGAGTGCCACGCGATTCTCGATCTTCAAGCCCAACATCAGTTCGCCGTCCGGATTGAGCGGCCACGGGTCGGCACGGTCGAGATACTCGCCGCCCGTCAGACCCCAGATCTCCGCCGCTGCGCCTTGGCCGCCCGATCCGCGGGTGCCGCCACGGAAGGTGTAACGCATGGCATCGACCACCGCGGCCACGGCTTCTGCCGTTTCCGCGTGGCAAAGGAGGAAGCCATGGATTCCGGTGGTCAGCAGTTGGCGAATCTGCCAGGCGTTGAACTGCACGAACTCGGGGCTACGTCCTTCGAACGGAAGTTCGGCAAGCACGGGGACGG
>LXNJ01000883.1_pt1 | contig 19201 bp, 16 predicted proteins | sample 809081 | NCBI WGS metagenome assembly LXNJ01 (sample SAMN04870510, study PRJNA318959) | sponge metagenome | biome: sponge; feature: marine sponge reef; material: water | host: Petrosia ficiformis | place: Greece: Milos, Mediterranean Sea | collected 2013-05-29 | depth 5-7 m
CGACCCCCGCCTGCCGGAAGCCTCCGCCATAGAGCTGCTTGAAGCGGCGGGCGCGCTCGATGAGGACCGCCGGGCCGGCGAGGGCTGAACCCAGCGGGGCGCCGAGCGCCTTGGAGAAGCACACGTTCACCGTGTCGAAGCCGACCGCGAATTCGGCCTCGGGGATGCCGCTGGCCGCGGTCGCGTTCCACAGCCGGGCGCCGTCGAGGTGGGTGGCGAGACCGGCCTCGCGCGCGGCGGCGAGCATCTCGCGCAGGAGGTCGAGGGGCCACACGGCGCCGCCCGCCCCGTTGTGCGTGTTCTCGGCGCAGACCAGCCGCACGGGCGACTGCATGCGCGCGCGCACGGTCCCCATGTCGAGATTGAGCGCCGCCCGCAGCGTCGCCGCGCCGAACATGCCGCGGTCGCCCTCGAGCGGCCGGATGACGACCCCGGAGATCGGCGACGGCGCGCCCCCCTCGCCGAACCAGATGTGCGCTCCGGGGCCGATGAGCACGGTGTCGCCCGGCTCCGTGTGCGCGCGCAGGGCGAGCTGGTTGCTCATCGTGCCCGTCGGCACGTACATGGCGGCTTCCTTGCCGAGGACCTCCGCCGTGCGGCGCTCCAGTTCGAGCACCGTCGGGTCGTCCCCGTAGCAGTCGTCCCCCACCGGCGCCGCCGCCATCGCCGCCCGCATGGCCTCCGTCGGGCGCGTCACCGTGTCGCTGCGGAGGTCGATCACACCCCGAACTGTGGCGGACGCCGCAGGTGGTGCTCCGTCGCGTCCTGCACCGCCTTCGCGAGCCGCAGCGCCTCCGCGTCGCCGAACAGCTTGCCGACGAACGAGATGCTCGTCGGCGTCCCGTCTTCCGAACGGTACCCGTTCGGGATCACCGCCTGCGGATGCCCGGTAAGGTTCGTGAGCAGAAGCATCGGCCCCCCGAAACTCGGCGTGACGACGACGTCGATCCCCTCCATCGCCCGCTCGAAGCGGTGCATGGCGATCGTGCGCAGCCGGTTCGCCTGGATGTACTCCACCGCGGGGATCATCCGCGCCTTGCGGAAGGTGTTGGGCCACGCGCCGCGCGTCTGCCGCACGAGCAGGTCATCGCGCCCGCTCCGGGTGAGTTCGTCGAAGGCCGCGCCGGCTTCGGCGCTGAGGATGATCCGCATCGCGCCGTACGGAATGTCGTCCGGGAGTTCGAGGGGGACCGGGTCGATCCCGAGCCCGCGCACCACCTCCAGCGAGGCTTCGTCGAACGCCTTCCACTCCTCGTCCTCCCGTTCCGCCTCGAAGGCCGAGGGCACCCAGGCCACGCGGAGGTCGGAGAGCGGCCGACCCGCGTCCCAGTCGAAGGCCACATCTCGCGCCGTGGGGTCCAACCCGTCCGCGCCGTGGATCGCGTGCAGGACGAGGGCACAGTCCTCCACGCTGCGGCAAATCGGCCCCAGCTTGTCCATCGACCACGAGAGCGCCATCGCCCCGGCCCGGCTCACGCGCCCGAAGGTGGGCCGGAGCCCGGAGGCGCCGCAGCGCGTGGAGGGAGAGACGATCGAACCCAGCGTCTCGCTCCCGATCGTGAACCCGACGAGGCCCGCGACCACCGCCGAGGCGGAGCCGGCCGACGAACCGCTCGACCCCTGCTCCAGGTTCCACGGGTTCTTCGTCTGTCCGCCGTACCAGCGGTCTCCCTGCGCGAGCGCACCCAGGGTGAGCTTCGCCACCAGGACCGCGCCCGCCTCCTCGAGCCGCCGGCCGACCGTGGAGTCATCGGGGATGTGCTGGTCCTCGTACGGCTTGGCGCCCCACGTCGTGCGGTAGGAATCCTCGGCGAGGAGGTCCTTCGCCCCCCACGGGATCCCGTGCAGCGGCCCGCGATAGTAACCGCGCGCGATCTCCGCGTCCGCGCGCGCCGCCTGCCGCAGGGCGAGTTCCTCGGTGAGCGTGATCAGGCACTCGAGCGTCTCCCCGTGCGCCTCCAGCCGACCCAGGTACATCTCCGTGAGTTCGGTCGACGTCACCTGGCGGGAGCGGACGAGTTCGGCCAGTTCCGCGACCGGCGCGAACGCGAGCGCTTCGAGGTTCGCCGGACGCTCGAGGCCCCGGGGGCGCGTGTAGCGGAAGACGCTGGATTCCGTCGGATACCGGGCGCCCGGCAGGGCCGGCTCGAAGTGGAGCGCGGGGACGACGGAGTTCGGGATCTCGACCGTGCGCAACTCGTCGTAGCTCTCTCGCGTCCCGTTGAGGTCCTCCACCATGAGATCGAGTTCCTCGTCCGTGAACTCGAGCCCGGCGACCCGCGCGGCGGCGGAGATGTCGGCCTTGGTCAGCGCCTCCTGCCCGCCCTCGGTGTGCGCCCACAAGGCGGCCGGGAAGGCGGTGGCCCCCAGTCCCAGCGCCGAGGCCGCGGCCATGAACGCGCGCCGGTCGAGCGTGGGACGACCGGATTTGCGGGATTCACTTCCGTAGTGAGCAGACAATCCCAGACTCCCGTCTTCAGTTGTCATGACGTGGGGGAGGACACGGCCAGCACGCGAGGGCCGGCGCAGCGGGCTCAGCCGACTATCGGATCGGGGCCGCAGGTACGTCGACCCGGGCCGCCGAGATCCGGGGCTCCGGCACCGGATCGCCGTTCTCCCTCAGGCATTCGATATGAAAAACGACGGCCTCGCCAAGCAATCTCTCGGTCTCCTCGTACGAATCTCCGGCGGCCACGCAGCCCGGAAGATCCGGCACGTAGCCGGAATAACCGTTGTCAGTTCTCTCGATCACGACGGCGTAGGTCACCGGGTTCTCCTCTGCTCAAGTCGCGCCTGCTTGAGGATACCTTTCCACGTTCCGGGGGCCAAGTCTTTGCTCATGCCACCTGCTATGGTCACGATTCCGGGTTTTTTGGGGTGTCGATAGTGCCGATGGCTCCCACGTGTCCGAACGAGTCTCCAGCCATCGGCCGTCACGAATCGTATGGCCTCTCGTACCTTGGGCATCGGGTTCTCCGCGCGGCTGGTCGCTCACAACTGCGCCAAGGATCCGATCGATCTTCAAAGGCCCCTCAAGGACCCCCGCCGCACCACTCGCGCGCTGCTTCCACGACGCGGTTGATGTCGGTCTCGTCGTTGTAGACGCCGATGGAGAAACGGAGCATGCCGGTGCGGATCGCGAGGCGGATGCCGGCTGCGGAGAGGTGATCATGGAGCGAGTTCATGGCGGGGTCGTCGGCCGTGTAGTGGCGTCCGCCGCCGCTCTCGCCGACCGACACGATGTGCGCCAGGTGGGGTCCCGGCCTCCCCCCGACGACCGGCAGGCCGAGATCCAGAAGGCCGTTCGCCAGGTCGGCCGCCAGACCGCGCACGTGCGCCTCGACACCCTCGACGCCCCAGCCGCCCAGCAGATCCAGCGCCGCGGCGGTCGCCGCCGCGCCGAGGTAGTTGTAGTTGCCCACGTCGAAACGGAGGGCGCCCGGGCGGAAGCGGAGTTCGTCGTCCGAGTACGCCGTCTCGTGCGCGTCGAGTTCGATCCCGAAGCGCGCCACGTGTACCGGCGTCAGCGTCTCGGCCACCTCGCGCCGCACATACAGGAAGCCGAATCCGTACACCGAGAGGAGGGCCTTCTGCGCCGCGACCGCCAGCGCGTCGACGCCCAGATCGCCGACGTCCGTGCGGTGGGCGCCGACCGACTGGGCCGCGTCCACCAGCGTCAACGCACCGACCTGCCGGGCCGCCGCCGCAATCGCCTTCATATCCGTGACAAAACCGGGGGCGAAGGTGATGCTGGGGATCGTCACGAGCCGCGTGCGTTCGTCCATCGCCGCGGCCATCGCCCCCACCGGGATGCGGCCATCCTCCGGCGCGACCGGCCGCACCTCGATCCCGTGCGTGCGGACGAGGCTGTACCAGAGGTAGATGTTGTTCGGGTGCTCGAGCGCGGGACACAACACGACGTTGTCCCCTTCCCGCCACGGAAGGCTCGCGCCGAACAGGTTGAGGCCGTCGGAGACGTTCTTCGTGATCGCGACCTCATCGGGACTCGCGCCGATCAGCGACGCGAACGAGGATCGCGCGTGATTGACGGTCGCGACCATCTCCGCCTTGTCGCCCCGCCCCGACGTTCTCCCGGCCAGGTGCCGCTCGATCGCAGCGCGCACCGGCTCCGCCATGAGCGAGTTCGCCGAGATGTCGAAGTAGGGCTGCTCGCTCGCGCCCGGGAAGAGCGCTCTCACGTCCGGCTTCATGTCAGCTCCCCGTTCACTGCCGGCCGCGGACTCGTCGCCGGCCTTCGGTTCGCCGCCGGCCACCGGATCATGCCCTCTTCGCCTCGGAACGGGCGACGAGAGACGCGCCGACCATGTCGCCCATGATGTTCACCGTCGTGTTGCTCATGTCCACCAGACGGTAGATGCCGCCGACGATCGCCGCGACCTCGATCGGCAGGTTGAGCGCCTGCACGTAGATGAGCGCGACCACGAAACCTCCGCCGGGAACCCCGCCCGTGCCGTGCGAGAGCAGCAGCCCCAGGAGGAGAATCGTGACGAAGTCCGCCGGGGAGAAGGTGACGCCGGCGGCCTGGGCCGTGAAGAGTAGAACGGCCGCGAGCATGACCGAGGTCCCGTCCTTGTTGAGCTGCGCCCCGAGGGGAAGGACGAAGGAGTATACGCGGCGCGGGAGGCCGAGCCGCCCGGCCGTTTCCAGGCCGACCGAGAGCGAGGCGAGGCTGGACGTCGTGGCGGCGGTCGTGGCCCACAGCGAACCGGTGGCGCGCAGGAAGGGCCAGGGACGGGTGTCGCTGAAGAAGCGAAGGAGGAGCATGTACCCGGCCACGATGACGATCTGCGCCCCCCACACTCCCGCGAGGAAGCGCGCCATCGGGCCGATCAACTCCGTCCCGTAGCGGCCCACGGTGACCGCGACGAGGGCGCCGATGCCCACCGGGGCGATCCACAGAATCATGTGGACGAGCCGCCGGAAGAGCCCCGCCAGGTCCTCGAACAGCGTGGCCAGGCGCACGCGCGGGCCGTCCCCGAGCGCCATGGTCGCGATCCCCAGCATCAGCGCGAGGACGACGAGTTGCACGACGTTGCCATCGGCGAACGCGCGGAAGATGTTCGTCGGGACCATGTCGAGGAGGACATCCGTCGCGGAGGGCGCCGCCCCCACCGGCCCCGACACCGTCTCCGGCACTGTCTCCGGCACTGTCTCCGTGAGCCGCATGCCGTCTCCGGGGCGCAGGAGCGCGATGGTGCCCAGTCCGAGCGAGAGCGCGACGAGTTCCGTCGTGAGGAAGTAGCCGACCGTCTTGCCGGCGAGCCGCCCCAGGGTCCGCATGTCCACCAGCGAGGTGAGGCCCGCGAGCAGGTTGAAGAAGACGAGGGGCGCCGCGGCCAGAACGAGGAGAGTGATGAACAGGTCGCCGAGCGGCTGGATCGCCGCGACGCGTTCGCCGAGGACCGCGCCCAGGACGACTCCGGCGAGCATGCCGATGAGGATGCGCCCGCCCGGCCCGACCTTCATTCAGCGGAGTTCGGCAAACGGATTGATCACTCGCAGGCCGCCGTAGTCCTGCTCGGCGGACGCCCAAGCCGGGTTGATCACGGATTGGGTTCGAAGCGGACGCGGGCCGCGCGCTGGATGCCCAGTTCGTCCGTCGTCGTACCGTAGAGGGCCGTTTCCGTCGCCCAGGGCGTCGCACCCGGATTCACGCGGCTCGGCCAGCGGTAGCGGGCGACGAGGGTCGCTCCCTCGTAGACGTCCGCCTCGACCATCTCCGCGCCGTCGGCCGCGGCCTTCTCGACCCACAGCCGGCCCGCCCGGTCGAAGAAGAGGTCGGCGAGCGGCCCCTTGGTCTCCGGGATCCCGAACGCGGGCTCGTCGAGATTACTCCGCTCCATGTCCCGCTCGAGGCGGCTCCGGGCGATGTCCCGCTCCTCGGCGCTGAGGGCGGGGCCCGGATCGGACGGACCGATAATCTCGATCACGGACCCGTCGGCGGCGTGAACTTCGACCTCATAGGCGGAACGCGAGGCGCTCGCCCAGACGCCCCCGGGCCCGTGGCCCCGCAGCCACAGCGGCCCGAATGGCTGGTACAGGTACAACTGGGCGGTGCCGCTGAGGCCCTCCGCGAACCCGCTCATGTCGATGACCGCCGTCCGGTGGCCTGCCGCCGCGGCTTCCGGCTCCCGCAGCACGACCGTGTCCGCGCTCCCGTCCGCGTTCACATGGACGCGTCCGTGGACGAACGCATCGCCGGACGTCGACAGGGAGCCGATGTCGACGAGCCTCCCTTCCGCGTCGAACGTGACCGGCGCGGCCCCTCCCTGCCCACCGAACGGTCGCCGCTCGACGCGGAGGTAGGTGGCGGCCTCATCGCCCAGTTCGAACGCCGTGTAGCGCGCCTCCTGCCGCACCCACAGTTCACCCTCGGGGGAGAACCCGAGGCAACACGGACCCCTGAACTCCTCCGGCCCGTCCCCTTCCCCGCCGACACGGAAGAGGAACTCACCGTCCGGATCGAAGACGCGGACGTCGTGCACGCCCCGGTCGACGACGAGAATCCGCCCCCGCGGATCCGCCGCCACGGCAGCGATACGGCTGAACAGGTACGCGTCATCCCCCTCGAATTCGCCGATCTCGAGATCGACCGTCCCCTCGAACGTGGGGACAGCGGGGATATCTGCGTCCGCCGCGGGCCCGTCGTCGCCGCCGCAGGCTGCGGCCGCCACGGCGATCGCGCCCCAGACTCCGATCCGCCTCGGCAATCGTGTCATGACAAGACCCCTCCGTGCTCCTGCGGCCGCCCGACCCGTAGACGTCGCAAACCGGCCACGCGTTGCGCCGCCACCCTACGGCCGGCGGTCGGGCTGCGTTCCGAGTTCGAATTCGTCTCGGTCGAAGCGGTGGCCGCGCTTGAGCGTGAAGCTGACGGACCTGAGGTTCTCGACCCCCGCGGTCGGATCCTCTTCCAGGAACACGAGGTTGGCGTACTTCCCTGCCTCGACCGTCCCGATCTCCCCTTCGAGGCCCAGTGCCAGCGCGCCGTTGCGGGTCGCCGCCTGGATCACATCCTCCATGGGCATGCCCACGCGGTCGTGGAGGTAGGCCAACTCATCGTGTAGCGCCGGCCATTCGGCGCCCGGGGCCGGCGGCGCATCGGTCCCGGTCGAGATCAGGACGCCGGCCGCGTGGGCGCGGCGGGTCAACTCGACGCTCTCCTCGGCACTGCACGCGGCTCGAACGCCTCGCCGGCGCGGGTCGGGAGGCGGGGCGTCCGGCCCTTCCGGGACGTCGGGCGTCCGCGCGGGTGGCGTGGCGAGGCTGTCCCGCGCGGCCATCATCTCCTCGCGGAAGAAGCCGACCTTCAGCGTCGCGTCGAGCACCGTGCCGTGGCGCTTCATCTCCTCGAGCACCGCGTCGATACGCGGATCGTCCAGGTCCACGTCGACCCCGCCGGAACGACGTCCGGCCAGCGCCTCCGCCACCACCTCGTCCGGGATCGCGGCGCTCGCCAGGCTGCACACGTGCGACATCGAGGCGACCCCGGCGCGGGCCACGTCCATCGGAAGGGCCGGGCCGACGTGCGTGTGGGACCAGACCGGGATCCCCTGGCGCCGGGCCTCCGCCGCGATCCGCGCGAGGAGGGGACCTTCGATCGAGGCGTAGGTCTTGAGTCCCGTCGCCCACGTGCCCCGGGCCAGCGCGATCGTCTCCGCCAGGTCCGTCGCGTCATCGACGATCTGCAGCCAGGGGACGCGTCCGGGCACTTCCCCCATCGAGGAAGCCCGCGTGCGCGGATCGACGAAGAAGGACTCGCCCGCCACCAGAGCCGCGTAGTGGATGTCCGGAGCCGGGATCTCGCCCACCAGCGCCGCCCGCTGCAGTTCCGCGAGCGCGCGCACGTCGCCCGCCATGTCCCGCACCGTCGTCACGCCCCCATAGATGAAGCGGTTGAGTTCGAACTCGGCCGCCGCCCGGTCCGCGCGCGTGGCGAGGTGCGTGTGGCTCTCGATGAGTCCCGGGATGACGAACAGCCCCCGCGCATCCTCGATTTCGGCCTCGGGCCAGTGTTCCAGGGACAGTTCGTCCGTCCCGGCGATCGCCGCGATCCGTCCGTGGCGGACCACGATGGACATGTCCGGCATGAGCGGCGCGCCGGTGCCAGCGAGGATGGACACGCCTTCATAGACCGTCGTCTCGGACTCCGCGTTCGGATCCCGAGGCGGTTCCCCGCTCCGGGACTGGCCAGCGAGGGGGGTGGTCAGCGCGCAGAGCGACGCCAGCGCCGCCGTCGCAGCCAAGGCCGCCTTCGCCGCGAGCGACGCCTTCGCCCCCCGGCGCCCACGGGTGCCCGTGTCCGACATGCTCACTCTCCCCATACGTCGCGCATGACGCGCAGCGCGTTCAGCCCGAGGATTCTCTCGACGCGCTCCGACGAGTGCCCGCGGGCACGCAGCATGCCGGCAAGCCGCCGGAACTGGTCCGGCCCCTGAAGATCGGGGATGAAGGGCACGACGCCGGGACGCTCGCCGGCAGCGCTGATCCCCGCCCTGCGCCGCGCCTCGACTTCCCGCCGCGTCGCTTCGTAGGCCGCCTCGAGATCGTCCACGGCCGTCGTCCCGCCGTCGGTGCCGATGCCGACGTGTTCCTCGCCGCACACCCCCACCGCGTGCTCGATGTGCCGCACCACATCCTCCGCCACGGCCATGCCGTCCGCCGCGAGGAAAGGCATGAAGTAGATCCCGACGATCCCCCCGCCTTCGGCGACGAGCCGCAACTCCCGGTCCGTCTTGTTGCGGGGCAGGTCCGTCACCGCCCGGCAGCCCGTGTGCGTGATCGCGACCGGCGCGGCGGAGGCGGCGATCGCATCGAGGCAGGTCCGCTCGCCGCTGTGGCTGAGGTCCACGAGCGTCCGGGTGGCGTTGAGTTCGGCGACGACGTCTCGCCCGAAGCCCGTCAGCCCGCCGTTCTCCGGCACCATCGATCCGTGCCCGAGTTGGTTCGCGCCGTTGTAGGTGAGCTGGATGATCTTGACCCCGAGCCCCGCGAACACGCCGACCCGCGCCGCATCGTCCCCCATCATGGCCGCGTTCTGGAAGCCCTGGATGATGCCGACCCTGCCTTCCCGCTCGGCCCGTTCGATGTCGCCCGCAGCCCGGACCTTGAGGAGGGCATCGGGATGGTTCCGGATGATCCGGTTCCAGCGCGCGACATCCGCCACGGAGTATTCGAACGGATCCTGCGGGCCGGCCACGTAGCCGATCGTCGTGTTGACGGCGGCCGTCCCCGAGACGAGCGCGTCGGCGAGCGCCCGTTCGTCCAGCGTGAGCGGCCCGTCCGGGGGATGTTCGCCCAGAGGACCGCGCGAGCCCCGCCGATTCGGGTTCCGGATGCCCCCGAGCATGTTGATGACGAACAGCTCGGCCTGGGTGCGCCGCGCGGCCGGCACCCGGGCTCGACCCGCGACACCCGTGGCCGAGAGCACGAGGCCCGCCGCGGCGCCGAGGAAGGTCCGCCTCCCCATGTGTACCGGGCTCGTTGGTTCCATCGTCAGCACCCCTGTCCGCGTCCGCGGATTTTACCCGACCTCGCCCCGGAAGGCGGCCTCCCGGTCCGTGGCCTCGGTTATGAAGCACCCTCCCCGGCGACCGCCTGGTTGTCGACGTCACCGGCGCCGGCGGCGGTGGCGGCGTCGAGGTCCAGCCAGAAGGGCTCCCAGATGTGTCCATCCGGGTCCGCGAAGTCGCGGCTGTACATGAAGCCGTAGTCCTGCGGATTCCGGAGCGCCTCCGCTCCGTGTGCGAGCGCCGTCCCCATGAAGGCGTCCACCGCCTCGCGATTCTCGAGTTGGAGCGAGACCAGGACCTCCGTCGTTTCGCGCGCGTCCGCGGGCGCGCGGTTCGTGAAGGTGGCGAACCTCTCTTGCGTCACCAGCATGGCGTAGCAGTTGCCGCCGATCTCCATGCCGAGGGTCGCCTCGTCGCAGAAATCGTCGTTGAAGGTGAAGCCGAGCGCCGTGAAGAAGGCGCGGGAGCGCTCGAGATCCTCCACCTGCAGGTTGATGAAGACGTTCATGGGACGCGTCCGGGTTCCGGGTTCGACAGGCGGCCGTGCCCTCACTGCCGGGGATCTCGCCCGAGCAGAGAGTCACAGTGTACTCGATGTATCCTCGGATGTGTACTCGATGTGGATATGTTTCGCCGTCCCTTCTTCGAGGCGTACGGCCTGCGTGGTATGAACCCGTGGCATGAGACCCGGTGCGAATGAACAGGGAGACCGTGTACGACGTCATCGTGATCGGCGTGGGGGGCATGGGCAGCGCTGCGCTCTATCACCTCGCGCGAAGCGGCTGCCGCGTGCTGGGGCTGGAGCGGTTCGGCATTCCGCACACGTTCGGTTCCTCGCACGGATTCACCCGCATGATCCGGCTCGCCTATTTCGCGGGTGCGGAATACGTGCCGCTCGTGCGGGCCGCATACCGATCCTGGCGGGAACTCGAGGATGTCTCGGGCGAATCGATCCTGCGGATCACGGGCGGCCTCGACATCGGGCGTCCGGACAGCTGGATCGTCGAGGGCTCGCGGTGGGCGTGCCGCGAGCACGGCCTTCCCTTCGAGGAACTCGACGCGGCGGAGGTGAACCGCCGGTTCCCCGGCTACCGTCTCCCCGACTCCATGCGGGCCATCTATCAGCCCGGCGCCGGCTACGTGCGTTCGGAGGCGGCGATCCGGGCCTACGCCGCCGCTGCCGAGGCGCTCGGCGCGGAGATCGCCACGCACTCGGCAGTCCAGACGTGGGAGCGGCACGGCGCCGGCTTCCGGGTACACACGGCGCGCGACTCGTACCGGGCGCGGAAACTCATCTTCACCGCCGGCGCGTGGGCGGGCCACCTCCTGCCCGAACTCCGTCCTCTGTGTCGACCCGAGCGCCAGGTCGTGCTGTGGACCGAACCCCGGCGGGCGGCCCCCTTCGACCCGGCACGGTTCCCCGTCTTCGTCCTGATTTCGCCGTCCGGCGGCTACTACGGGTTCCCGAACGTCGGCGGCAACGGGTTCAAGATCGGCAAGTTCAACCACAGGCGGGAACAGGTGGCTGACCCCGCGCTGCTGGACCGGGAGTGTCACCCGGAGGACGAGGCCGTCCTGCGCGAGCCGCTCGAGGCCTGGTTTCCGGAAGCGAACGGCCCCACCCGCCGCATGATGGCCTGCATGTTCACGAACACCCCCGACGAACACTTCATCCTCGACCGGCTCCCGGACCACGAGGATGTGTACGTCGCAGCCGGCTTCTCCGGACACGGCTTCAAGTTCTGCGGCGTGATCGGGCGGATCCTGGCGGACTGGTGCACGGGCGGCGCCCGGGAGCGGGGCCCGGAGTGGGACCTCGGGAAGTTCGCGTTGAGCCCGGAGCGGCTGTCCCGCTGGCGGGCCGACCTCGCCCGTTCGTAGCCATCGCCCGGGCATCCGCAACCGGACCGAACGGACGGACCGTGCTTGCACTGCGTCGTCCGCCGGGGTACAACCCCCTGTGGCGCCCCCTGCGGATGGCTCGCACCCCCTCCCTGGACCGGACCCGTTGCGCGGAGTTGGACAGACTGATGAACACGTCACCGAGGGGGACGAGGCGCGAGCCGGGGCGGAGACCGCCTGCGGCTGCTGAGCCCACCCCGACGTTCCCGCGGGAACGTCTCCTGAACCGGCGAGGGAGACGCTGATGGCAGTCGGTACGCCAAGCGGGGCCGCGGATTACGATGTCGTCGTGGTGGGGGCCGGGTTCGCGGGGCTCGCCTGCGCGCGGCGGGCGGCGGAGCGCGGTCTCTCCGTCCTCGTCCTGGAGCGGCAGTCGGAACCGGGCGAGCGCATCCACACGACCGGGATCCTCGTAAAGGAAGCGTGGGAGGAATGGGCGGCCCCCGCGTCGCTCGTCCGCCGCATCCAGCGCGTCCGGGTCTACGATCCGAGCCACCGCTTCGTCGAACTGGAGCGGGATTCCTACTTCTTCATGGCGACAGACACCGCGGGGCTTCTCCGCCATCTCGTCGACGAGACGCTCCGCTCCGGGGCCGAGATCCGGTTCGGCGCCCCCTACGAGGGCGTCGTGTCGACGGCGGCGGGCCCGATGCGAGGCTCGATGCGAGACTCGATTCCGCTGACGCTCGCGGGTTCCGGCGCGGCTTCCGGCGTGACCTGCCGGTTCCTCGTCGGGGCCGACGGGGCGCGCTCCAGGGTGGCCGAGAGCTTCGGCCTGGACCGCAACCGCCGGCTCCTCAAGGGCGTCGAGTGGGAGTACGAGCCCCGCGATGGCGACGGCGACTGCCTGCACTGCTTCATCGATCCCGAGTGCGCGCCGGGCTACATCGGGTGGGTCGTCCCCGGCGTCGGGGCCACGCAGGTCGGGCTCGCGCTCCATCGCAACCGCCGCGCGGACATGCGCCGGTTCAGCGCGAAGATCGACGGCCTGTTCGGGTTGTCCGGGAGGCGGGTGCTGGAGAAGCGCGGCGGCGTCATCCCGATCGGCGGCCTGCTCAGGAACTTCCACGCGGACCGCGTCCTGCTCGTCGGAGACGCGGCGGGCATGGTGTCGCCGCTCACCGCCGGCGGCATTCACCAGGCGTACCGGTTCGGCAAGCTCGCCGCCGACGCGATCGCGGACCACCTCGACGTGGACGGATCGAGCGACGGGGGCGGCTCGGGCGACGGGGGCCCCCGGCCCGGCGTCCCTCACCCCGGCGACGTCGTGCGCCGCGCGTATCCGAACCACGCCCTGAAACGCGCCGCGCGCTGGGGCTTCGACCGCCTTCCGGTGGCGCGCGCGCTGCAGGCCGGACTCCTGAGCTGGAACGTGTTCCGGGGACTGGCCGAACGGGTGTTCTTCGACCGCTCCCGGTAGCGCCGAAGACCGGCGCGCGGAACGCCGGGCGGGCTGTGCACGTAACACCAGAAGGACACGACGAGGGTCTTTCAGGCGAGCGGGACGCGGCCACGGCGTTTCGCCGGGAGACGACCGATGAACACGAATGCCGAGGCGATCTACGCACTCGAAGGCGGAAATGTGCGGAAGATGCTACGGGTCGTCGGACTCTAGATGAAACGTTCCCGCGGGAACGCGAACGGCGACGCGAACGGGCCGGCGAAGGCGCAGGCGAAATACGTGATCATCGGCGCGGGCATCCACGGCCTCTCGACGGCCTGGCACCTGGCCTCCGAACTCCGGGCGTCCGGACGCGGCGGCGGCCGCGACATCCTGATCATCGACAAGACCGGGATCGGGGGTGGAGCGTCGGGCATCGCGTGCGGCGTCATCCGCAATAACTACTTCCAGCCCGCCATGCGGGAACTGATGGCCCACTCGGTGGCCGTGTGGGAGAGCGACGCTGCGGGGTTCTCGTACCACCCGGTCGGCTACCTGCAGATCAGCCACGAGGCGATGCGGGAGGATGTCGCTTCGATCCACGAGCAGCAGCGGGCCATCGGCTACGACTCGACGTTTATCGAGGGCGCCCGGGCGTCGCACGCCTACATGCGGCGCATCTTCGACGACTGGCAGGCGCGCGGCATCACAAGCGTGCTGCACGAGCACCGCGGCGGGTACGCGAACAACATGGCCTCCCTCCGACGCCTGTGGGCCAGGGCCGCCGCCGAGGGCGTCCGCCTCCGCGCCGGCGCCCTGCACGAGGGGTTCGAGCGGGATGCGTCGGGCGCCGTCACCGCCGTGGTCACAGACCAGGGCTCCATCGCCTGCGAGCGCGTCGTGGTGGCCACCGGTCCATGGGTTCAGCGGCAGTGGGCCATGCTCGACCTCCCCGCCGTCACGCGGGTTCGGCGTCCCGACGGCGCCCACCCGGACGGCGCCCACCCGGACGGCGCTCCGCACGCCGGCGCCCTGCACGAGGTGCCGACGTGGAGCTACTGGGCGCTCCAGGAGGGTACGCTGAACGTCGATCCGGGGACCCTCACCGACAACGAGGGCCGCCTGCCGCCGGTCGTGCACGTCGACACCGACGAGCCGCTCCGCGACGCGCGCGGGCTCGTGAACGAAGGCCCCTGGGGCATTTATTACAAGCCGGATTTCCACTTCGGCGGCGTGCAGGGCGGCGCCATGCCCCATGAGATCGAGAAGCCCGGCTCCGAGGTGGCGGTCGACCCCTACGGTCCCCTTTCCCCCGACTTCGTCGTCGGCGAGGATTTCTACCGCCTGTGGACCGCCGCGCTCGCCTTCTGCCAGAAGCGCTTCGAGGGCCGGAACCATCTCATGAAGCGCGACCCCTCCGGCGGCATCGGCAGCTTCACGCCGGACAGCTTCCCCGTATTCGACACCTTCGCCGACAACGTCTACTTCATCGCCGACTCCAATCACGGCTACAAGATGATCGGCGTCGGCGCCCTGGTCGCGAAGGAACTCATGGGCAGACCCCAGGCGTTGCTCGAACCCTTCCGCTACGGACGGTTCGCCGAAGGCCGGCTCCACCCCACCAGTCACTCGCCCTTCCCATGGAGTTGACCCGCATCGGGCTGTTTGCGAGAACCGCCCTGTTCAGCGCCCTGGTGCCCGGGACCGTCTCCGTCGTCGTCCCGCTCCTCCTTGCCCGCGGGCGCCCCGCCGCCAGCGGGGTGACGTTCGGCCTGGCCCTCCTCCTCCTCGGACTCGGGGCCGCAGTCTTTCTGCGTTGCGCGTGGGATTTCGTCGTGTTCGGCCAGGGGACTCCGGCTCCGATCGACCAGCCGAAGCGACTCGTGATCCAGGGACTCTACCGCTACAGCCGAAACCCGATGTACGTGGGCGTGCTGAGCGTGATTGCGGGGTGGGCCGTCCTCTTCGGAGCCGGAATCCTCGCAGCATACGGAGCTCTCTGGTTCGTCATCTTCTCCCTCTTCGTGCGGTTCTACGAGGAGCCGTACCTCACCCGCGAGTTCGGCGACGCGTACGTGGCGTACACGGAACGCGTCGGCCGCTGGCTCCCGAAACGCTCCCGCTGAGAAGTGACGTTCCCGCGGGAACGTCGGTCAGCTTCGTCCTCAGCCGTTCGAGGCCGCGGACCGCCGCGGCCCGCTTGGGCAGCGGCGCGAGATCTCGGCGCAGGGACGCCACCTTTCCCCCGCCCCCCGGACGGCCGCAAGATCTCTGCCATGTCGACTCACTGGGCCATCGATCTCGGCACGTCCAACACCACGATCTGCGAAGACCGGTCCGGCCGCCCGCGCATCCTGAACCTGCCGGATCTCGCGAAACTCGAGCCCGTCACGCAGACGCCGGTCATGCCGTCGTGCGTGTGCGTCATGGACCGGGACGGCGAGGAAGTCCTCATCGGGCAGGCGGCTGTCACCTACAACTGGGACGGACAGGCCACGGGCTTCGCGCGCGGCTTCAAGCGCTACCTCGGCACGGAGAGCGGGCGGGCCCTGGCGCGCGCGGGCGGAAGGATCTTCACCGCCCAGGACATCGCGGCGCTCTTCCTGCGGGAGGTCATCGGCGCCCTCGAGGCGCGATTCGGCGAAGAAGTCACCGACATCACGATCGCCACCCCGAGCGGCTTCTACGAGACGTACCGGGCCGAGCTGCAGGCGATCATCCGGAGGCTGAAGCACCGCGGCTGGTGGGCGCTCATGTGGGCGCGCCTCCGGCGGAGGCCGACCGGGATCGTGTTCCGCACGCTCGACGAGCCGGTCGCGGCCGCGCTCGGCTACGGCGTGGATGTCGGGCGCCCCACCACCCTCGTCGCCTTCGATTTCGGCGGGGGGTCGATGGAAGCCGCGGTCGTGAGGACCCACGGCGCCCGGACCGTGGAGACCGGGCGCGCGGAGGTGCTGGCCAAGCAGGCCGTGGAACTCGGCGGAGACGACGTGGACGGCTGGATTCTGGAGCGGTTCGTCCCCTCCGCCCTGCGCGACTGGCCCGAATGGGAGGTTGCGCTCCGCTGGGAGGCCGAGCGCGTGAAGCTGCTCGCAAGCGCGGGGAACGAGGGCGACTTCACCTTCCGCAACGAATCGTACGGGAAGCTCGACTATCCCGTCCTGAACGACCTTCTCGCCGCCAACGGCCTGTACGCGCGGATCCGCGAGTTGCTCGACGCGCTGCTCGCCGAGTTGCGGACCCGGCACGGCGTCCTCCCCGACGGCATCGATGATGTGATCCTCGAGGGCGGGTCGACGCTCCTGCCGGAGGTGCGCAACGTCGTGGGTGACGTGCTCGGCCGGGACAAGGTGCGCGAGTGGCTCCCCTTCGCGGCCGTCGCCCGCGGCGCGTGCATCTTCGCGGGCGGCGCGCACGTCGAGGACTTCATCTACCACGACTACGCGCTTCGCGTCCTGCCCGGTGGCGACGACGCCGGCACCGAGACCGACGCCGAGTACGAACTGCTCATCCCCGGCGGCACGTGCTTTCCGACGGTCGACAACTTCGCGACGCGCTACTACGCGCCCGGCTTCGACGGCCAGCGGCACATCAACCTCTTCATCTGCGAGGTCGGACGCGTGGCCGGGCGTCCGATCGACTGGACCGAGCGCAGCAACGGCTCCCGCTATTTCGTGCCGGAGACCGCCGGCGAACGGGCGTTCTGCCTGTGCCTCAACGAGGCGGACCCGGCGCTGCCGCTGGAGCCGGCCGGGAAGGGCGCCGCGCCCCGCCTGCGCGTCACGTATTCCGTGGACGAAAATCGCTGGCTGTGTGTAACCGTACATGACCTGCACCGAAAAACCGACCTGAAGGTCAAGCACCCGGTGGTACGATTGCGATGAAACTCCTCAAGGCCCTGTTCGGACCGAGCCGGAGAGACGTGTGGCGGCAGCTCGCCGAGGACGTGGACGGGCAGTTCCACGAAGGAGGCCTCTTCAGCCCGTTCGCCGTCCAGGCCCGCACCGGCGACTGGATCATCACCCTCGACACGTACACATCGGGCGACGGCAAGACGAACCAGACGTTCACGAGGATCCGCGCCCCCTACTTCAATCCGGAGGGGTTCAGGTTCGAGATCTACCGGGCCGGCCTTCTGAGCGGGCTGGGGAAGGCGATGGGGCTGCAGGACATCGAGGTCGGCCATCCCAGGTTCGACCGGGACTTCGTGATCAAGGGCGATGCGCCCCGCCGGCTGCGGCGCCTCTTCGACAACCGGAAGATCCGCGCCGGCATCCAGGCTCAACCGAAGATCCATCTGTCCGTCAAGGGTCGTGGCGGGTGGTTCAGCAAGTTCCCCGACGGGGTGGACGAACTCCACTTCCGGGCGGAGAGGGCGATCAAGGACCTCGCCCAGCTCCGGACGCTGTTCGACCTCTTCGGCGAGATCCTGCGGCACATCTGTTGGGACGGTCACAACGGACCGGCGCAACCGGACGACGTCCCCGTCCAGATCCGGCGCCTGCGCGCGCCCGGGGGCCGGATCCGGGACAAATACGTCCTCTGGGAAGGCGACAGACCGCGCCGCGACGCGGCAGCCGCACTCGGGCGCCTGGGCGACCCCGCGGCGATCCCGGCCCTCGCGGATGTGCTCCGGGACGAGGACACGGTGCTGGGGTCCCGGGCGATCGAAGCGCTCGCCGAGATTCGGCACCCCGGTGCGATCGGATCTCTCGTCCCGCTGCTCGGCGACGCGCGGAAGTCCGCCGGCCTGCGCTTCCGCGACGGGGTCGCCGACGCGTTGCGGCAACTGGGCGAAGAAGAACTGGTCGAGACGGTACGGGCGGCGCTCGGCGGCGATTACGTGCGTCTCAAGGCGTACGACGGCGGATACCGGGCGGGGATCATCGCGGCGCTCGGCCACGCGCTCGAGGGATCCTCCGGCAAGCATGCGGCGAACGCGCTCGCCGAGATCCACGCCGTGGAAGCGCTGCCCCGGCTCCGCGAGGTCCTGAGGAGCTTCGGAACGCGAGACGCCACGGGTCGGGCGATCTCCGCCGCCGTCGGGAGACTCGAAGCACGGGCCGCCCTCCCGCGCGCCGCCAGCGCGACCGATGTCGAGGTCGACACGCTGCCACGGTCCGCCGGGGCGCCGGGCCCCGATCCCGGCACGCTGCCCCGCGGCTCCCGAGCGCCGTAGGAGCGTTCCCGCGGGAACGTCGAAGTTGCTGGACGATCACTTGATCGGTATTTTTCAGTCACATGACTGCTGCGGATCGACCCCGGAACCCGTGAGTGACTCCTTCTTGAACGCGATCGAAGCCTACGCCGACCCGGGCCAACTGCCTGCTACGGAGGCGGGGAGGCTCGCCCGGCTCCTCGGGTTGGACGATGCGGAGCATTTTGATGATGTCGGCCTGGCGCGGGAGGTGGCGGCCGGGCTGCCGACGGGCGCCGTCTCCGCCCTCGAGGACGTCCTCGGGTCGTTGAGGCTGGCGGGGAAGCTGGCGTCGGAGGCGACGCTTCGTCGGCATCGGAAGAATCGCAGGCCGCTGTCCCGGACACACAGCGAAAGAGCGTATGCGCTCGGACGTGTTGTCGACGCGGTCGCGCGCGCATTCCGTGGCGATGTGGCGCGGATCGACGACTTCCTGACGCGGCGGCATCCGCTGCTCGACGGCGAATCTCCCCTCGACCTGGCCACCTCCAGTTCCGCCGGAGCCGAAGCCGTGGTCAAGCTCGTGCTGCGGGCGGAAGCGGGCGTGGCCGTTTGACCTCACCGCCGCAACTCGCGGCACCCCTCGAAGCGTACCGGATCGGCGACCCTGCGGGGCGGTGGCCCGTCTACAGCCCCGAAGGAGCGCTGACGGTGTCGGGCCGGTGGCACGAGCGCGGAGATCGCGTCATCTACGCCTCGGAACACTACTCCACCGCGATGCTGGAGATGCTGGCCCGCTGGAACGGACCGCCGCCCGCCAACCAGCATTTCGTGCGAATCGAAATCCCGCAGGGCACCACGGTTGAAGTTATCGAACCCGAGGATCTGCCCGACTGGCACCTCGCCGGAAGTCCGACCGCGCGAGAAGTCGGCCACGCCTGGTACGCGCGCGGCGAGAGCGCGGTCCTGCTCGTGCCGTCGGTGGTCGCACGCATGGACCGCAACGTCATCATCAACGCGGACCATCCGGACTTCCCGCGACTCCTCCCGGGACCCGAAACTCCCGTTTGGTGGGACGAACGCCTCTTTCGTTGAGGTTCGCGTGGGCCCACAGAAGCGGGAACCCTCTTGACCCTGACGTAACGTTACGGTTGGTCTCAGGGAGCTTCCCGCCAGCTCAGAACCGGAACGAGGCATCGGGCGCGACGCGACCGGCCGCCTCACCTGTCGCGGTGAACACCGTCAGGT
>LXNJ01000884.1_pt1 | contig 19195 bp, 17 predicted proteins | sample 809081 | NCBI WGS metagenome assembly LXNJ01 (sample SAMN04870510, study PRJNA318959) | sponge metagenome | biome: sponge; feature: marine sponge reef; material: water | host: Petrosia ficiformis | place: Greece: Milos, Mediterranean Sea | collected 2013-05-29 | depth 5-7 m
ACCATGCGCCTCCACGTCCCGCCAGCGACGCCTCACGCACCTCGTCGATCACCTCGTCCTGCGACATGCCAAAGGCCTTCTCAATGGCCGTATATCCGCCATGGGCCCTGTAGACGTCAATATTTCGGAGGCCTTCGACGCCGAAGCGTTCGGTGATGATTTTGTATTCTTCCGGCATATTCGGTCAGAGGTACTGTTTCAGGCGCAACTGTCCAGCAGATGGTCCAGCTTCTCCCGCGTCACACAGCGATGCAGATCCTCGTTGATCAGTACCGCCGGCGCGCCCTCGCAGGCCGCAATGCACTCCACCTTGGCCAGTGTGAACCGTCCGTCCCCGGTGGTTTCGCCCACGTCGATTTTCAGCTTATCCTTAAGGTGCTTCGTGATTTCCCGGGCTCCGCAGAGCGCACAGGACAGCGTTCCGCACACGTGGATAACATACTTGCCCACGGGGGCCTTGTGGAACATGGGATAGAAGCTCATCACACCGGCCGCATGGGCGGGCGGGATTTCCAGAAGGTCCGCGACGTATCTCAGTCCTTCCAGAGTGATATACCCCCACTCCTTCTGTGCCAGGTGCAAAACGGGAAGGATTGCCGCCTTGCGCCACTCCGGCGGATAGTGCGTGATGATCTCCTCACACTGCTTCCGCGTCTGTTCAGACAGGGCGATTGCCATTTCAAGAGATCCGTGGAATTGCTACGGCAGTCAGGGCGCTCAACGATCCAGCTCTCCCGCGATTACATTGATGCTTCCCAGGATGGCCACGACGTCCGCCACCATATGTCCGTTCGCCAATTGCGGGAAACACTGGTAATTCATGAACGACGGGGGCCTTACCCGAAGCCGGTAGGCGGCCCCGCTTCCGTCGCTGACAATATAAAAGCCCAATTCCCCGTTGGGGCTTTCCGTGGGCACGTAAATCTCTCCGGGCGGCGGCGCAATGCCGTGATCGTCCATGGTTACCTTGAAGTGGTGGATCAGCGATTCCATCCCGGTATACACGTCGTCCTTTTCGGGGAGGATGACCTTGGCGTCGTCGACCTTGACGGAGCCCCCGGGCAGATTGTTCACCGCCTGTTCGACAATCCGGATGCTCTGGTTCAATTCCTCCATCCGGACCAGGTAGCGGTCGTAAACATCGCCTTTTTCGCCCACGGGAATTTCGAAGTCATATTCCTCGTAGCCCAGGTAGGGCTCGGCCTTGCGTAAATCGTAGTTCACGCCCGACCCGCGCGCCATCGGACCCGTCAGGTTCCACGCGATGGCGTCTTCGCCGGAAATCACGCCAATTCCCTTGGTACGGTCAATCCAGATCCTGTTCCGGGTCAACAGCCTGTCTACCTCCCCTGCCGCCCTGGGGAATTGCGCCGTGAAATCGGTTACCAGTTCGTGGAAATTGTCGGGCACGTCCCATCCCAGCCCGCCAACCCGCGTATAACTCGTGGTTAAACGGGTTCCGGTGACGGCCTCGAAGATATCGTACAGGCGTTCCCGTTGTTCAAAGGTGTACAGGAACACCGTCATCGCGCCGATATCCAGCGCGTGCGTGCCCAGCCAGACCATATGGTCCCCGATGCGCGACAGTTCCGACAGAATGACGCGGATTACCGTTGCGCGCGGCGGGACCTCCAGGCCCATCAGCTTTTCCACCGTCATTGAAAAACCGATGTTATTGCACAACGGCGAAAGATAGTTCATCCGGTCGGTCACCGTGACCCATTGGTTGTACGTATGGTGTTCCCCCAGTTTTTCAAAGCCGGTATGCAGGTAGCCGATGTCCGGGAGGCACCTGGTGATGCGCTCGCCTTCCAGTTCGAGCGTGAGCCGCAGCGTACCGTGGGTTGCCGGATGCTGGGGCCCGAGATTCAGGACCATCCGCTCCGAAGCCAGCGGATCGCTGTCGGGCGAATCCTCGCTCTCGAAGGGATTGCCTTCGAACCCGGGATCTTCCGGCGCGATGATATCCCGTTCTCCAAGCCCGTTTACGGGGTAATCTTTCCTCAGGGGAAAGTACTTGAAATTCACCGGCATCAATATGCGCCGCAAATCCGGATGTCCCTCGAACCGGATGCCGAACATATCGTAGGCTTCCCGCTCCGGCCACTCCGCCCCCTTCCACAGCCCGCACGCGGACGGGACGCCGCGGGTTTTGTCGTCTACCCTGGCCCTGAGCCTGAACCGGTGGTTGTGAGGGTGAGAATAGAGGTGATAGACCACGTTGAACCGGGTGCCCGGATGCGGTCCCGGATACTCGGAATAGTCAACCGCCGTTACGTCCGACAGTCGGTCGTACGCCAGGTCCGGATCGTCCCGCAAAAACGCCAGCATATCCGAAACCCGGTCCGCATCGCAAACCGCCATCCGGTCGCCGCGGAATTCGGAAACCTCGAGGACGTCTTCCCCGAACCGTTCCTCCAGCTTCTTCGAAGTCAGGTTTTCAACACTCATCTCAGCCACCGGTGTCTCGTTCTTATTTTCCAGGGCCATGCATTCGACCAGTCGTCTGTCGTTGAACGTCCATTCTTCGGTCGTTTCCGCCATCAGTCCCAGTCCAGCCCGCCCTTGCGCCAGACATACGCGAGCCCGAGAACCAGAACGCCGAGGAACACCGCCATTTCCGTAAAAACAAAGCTCCCCTGAGCCAGCAGATCCTTGAAGACGACGGCCCAGGGGTAGAGAAACACGACTTCGATATCAAAAACGATAAACAGCATCGCCACAACGTAAAACTTGACGGAGAACCGCAGCCTGGCGTCGCCCACGGGAGGCACGCCCGACTCGTATGGGGACAATTTGACGGGGTTGGGACGGCGGGGTCCGAACAGATGCGTAATGATTAAACTGACGGCTGCAAACCCGACGGCCACTGCCATCAGAATAACAATCGGAAGATAATCGACCAGCATCGTGTCCCTGGACCTCTCGCGGGCTTATAGCCCGTTGACAAAGTCCATCCGGGCTGCGGCCGGCCATTGCGGTCGAAATACGACGTTGCGCTCCCGCGCCGAATCGCTCGATTCGACTCGCTTGTGGGCCTTGTCTTCGGCCACAATGGCAGTGTTCCGTCGCGGAAATAGATTGCCGAAATTCGGCCGCCAGACGGGATGAATCGGCGGATGAATGGTGACGTATTTCCGCGACGGGACACCATGCTTCGCCTGCAGAGCGACTTTATCAGCGGACTGCTAGAAAAGCAGATCTGGAATAGCACTCCTTCCGACGACCGCTTTTGGGCGGTGATAGTATATCATAAGGGTCGTTAAATGTCAAGCCATTCCAGAACAATCAGACCGCATCTTTCGGCGAGCGATTTCAAGGTCTGTCCGGGGGCTATAATCTAACCCTCAGCGCGGGAATCCGGGCAGCCGATTCACGGCTCGAACGGGCGAATATCCGTTGACACAGACTGCGATGTCGCTCATATTGTCGCTCAATACGGAGCACGATTGAAGCGGGATGGGCCAATCGCAAATTCGCCTGCGACGATCTCCGGGCGTCGCCCCTGACAGATCGTTGAAAAAGTCCATCCGGTCTGTGTCCGGCTCCTGCCTCGGATTTCTTGAGAGAAACAAGCCATGTTTCGCAGGATTCTTTCCATGTTGAACGCCAAACCGCCGCCGCCTCCGTCGCCGCAACTGGAAATGCAGAGGGATACGCTGCAGGATCTTCCCGAGATCCGGATCCCCGATGGGTACGGCCTGCGAACCTACCGTTCGGGCGACGAAGCCGGCTGGTGCGCAATCATGGAAGGTAACGTGGGGCGGGACTGGACTCCTGCGACCTGCCGCGAAAAGCTTGTAAACGATCCCCGCTTTCACCCTGACAGTCTCTTTTTCGCCACCTTCGATTCACGACTCGTGGGTTCCGCATGCGCCTGGAGCCGGGACCTGACCGAACGCATCGTTGGGGAAGTGCATATGGTTGCCGTACTTGAAAACGAGCGCGGGAAAGGCCTGGGACACCTTGTCAACGCGGCCGTACTCCACCGGCTCAAAGGCCTGGGATATCGGCAGGCTCACCTGCTGACCGACGACTGGCGCGTCCCGGCCATCAAGAGCTATCTCACCGCGGGTTTCCGGCCATTGCACACCCACGACAGTCACGCCAGACGGTGGTCGGACGTTTTTGTCCGCCTCGGCATCGAGCATCGGTGAAAAAGAAAAGCAGCACCGTCTGAAGGAAGCCGCCCGCCAGGGCGACACATCCTCAGGGTCATTGACATTGATTCGTCACTCTTCGGGGAAGTAAAACCGAATAAATGCAGGTAGATAAAGGCGATACGGAGTCCGTTCCCGTGACGGGAGTCATCAATGAAAGCCGCCATTCTCCACAGACCGCTGACCCGGGTATCCGTCGAAGAAGTGGATATCGCATCTCCTCAGGCGGGTGAAGTGCTTCTGGATATCGTCGGCGCGGGGGTCTGCCACAGCGACTATCACTTTGTCGACGGACATGTTGCGCCTCGCGCGCTCCCGTGGGTTATGGGACACGAGGGCGCCGGGGTCGTCCGTGAAGTCGGCCCCGGCGTGACCAGCGTTCGCTGTGGCGACAAGGTGATTCTTTCGCTCGATGCCATGTGCGGCCATTGCCGGAATTGCAGCCAGGGAAGCCCGGCGCTTTGCGAAACCCATCAGGGCAGAGTACCGAGTCGTATTTCCAGGCGGGGGACGGTCTATTTTCACAACAGGCCCACCTATACCGAACAGTCCATTGTTTCAGCGGATGCGTGCGTGAAGGTGCCCGATGACACGGACCTTCGCACAGCGTGTCTGATCAGCTGCGCGGTCATCACCGGTATCGGCGCCGTGGTGAATCGCGCACAGGTGGAAGCGGGCGCATCAATGGCCGTGTTCGGCTGCGGCGGAGTGGGCCTCAATGTCATCCAGGGCGGCGTCCTCGCATCGGCAGGGAAGATCATCGCCGTTGACAGGGTGCCGTACAAGTTGGAACTGGCCGAACAGTTCGGCGCCACGCATTTCATCAATGTTGACAAAGAGGACCCGGTTCAGCGGATTCTGGATATTACCGGCGGCGGTGCGGACTATGCCTTTGAAGTCGTCGGCTTCCCGGCGCTGGTCACGCAGGCGTTTGCATCGGTCCGCACCAGTGGAACCGCGGTTATGGTGGGGGTGCAGCCAACCGGACAGGATGTGTGCGTTGCCGGCGAGGATCTGTTAATGGACCGCGCCGTCATGGGATCGTGGCACGGCGCCGCCCGCGCCCGCGTGGATTTCCTCTGGATACTTGATTTGTATCGACAGGGGAAGGTCAAATTGGACGAACTGATTTCCCGCTACCGCCCGCTGGATGAGATCAACGAAGCGTTCGAAGATATGCTCCAGGGGAAAGTCGCGCGGACGGTGCTCGTTTTCGATTGAGTGTCCGGTCTGTCATTGTAGCAGGACAGAGGAGGACGGCGTGTCCACAAGAAATGCAATCAATGTTCCGACCGTTCCGTTCGGAGAATATAACATCAGCCGCCTGATTATGGGCGACAATCCGATCTACGGATATTCACACTTCAATCAGTTACTCTCTGAGCATCAGAGAGAAGCCAATACATCGGATCAGGTTATGGCGACCCTGCGCCGTGCGGAGGAAGTGGGCATCAACGCCTGGCAGAACACGCTTACGGAACGATCTGCCGCCGACCTTCAGCGATACCGGGACGAGGGAGGCGCGATTCATTACTTCTGCCTCAGTGGAGGCGGAAACTGGTACGAGGATCCGTCGCTGATCGACGAAGCCGCCAGACACGGGCCGATCGGGATGGCGCCGCACGGAAGCGGCGTTGCGGGGCGATGCCTGAAGGAGAATCGCCTCGGACACCTTCGGGATATCCTCAAGCGCATTCGCAACACCGGGGCCATGGTCGGCCTCTCGGTACACAATCCCCGTCTCATCGATATTGCCGAAGCAGAAGACTGGGATATCGACTATTACATGACCGCCCTGTACTATCTGGAGGGTGCGCAAAAGGAATTCGAACGAAAATTCGGTTATCCGCCCCTCGGTGAAATCTATCTCCGCGAACATCGCGACCGTATGTGTCGGATTATCAGGAATACCGCCAAACCCTGCATCGTCTTCAAAGTCCTTGCGGCTGGACGCACGATTAATTCCAAAGACCGGATTCGCGAAGAATTCGGGTTTGCGCTCAATAACATCAAGACCAGCGACGTCCTTCTGGTGGGGATGTACCAGAAATTCAACGATCAACTTGGTGAAAACGCGGCTACGGTAGCCGACCTTTGCCGGGCATAGTCCGGATTGATTTGGCGGTGACAACGCGGATCTCGTGTACCACATTTTCGAGATTGTAAAGGCGCAGAGTGAATACTGAGCGGGTAGACTACAGCATTGACGTACGAGGGACCGCGGTCGACGTCGTTCACAAGGACATCAAACACGTATACATAAGGGTCTATCCACCGAACGGTCGGGTAAGGGTGTCCGCTCCGCATCGTTTTGAAAGACGCGCGGTTCGAATGGCTGTCATTTCCCGCCTCGGCTGGATTCATCGCCAGAGGGCGAAATTCCTGGACCAGGATCGCCAGCCCCGGCCGGAATTCGTGACCGGAGAAAGCCACTTTTTCGGGGGCCGGCGCTACCGGCTCGACGTGACGGAACAGTCCGGTCCACCTTCGGTTCGTCTCGTTGATAATTCAACCATGGCGATGTGCGTTCGACCGGGCGCCGACCGGAATGTCAGAGAGGCCGTTCTGGATCGATGGTACCGGCGCCATCTCCGCAACCGGCTGCCGGTGCTTGTCGCGAAATGGGAGCCCGAAATGGGCGTGCGGGTCAATGAGGTCCGCATCAGAAAGATGAAGACCCGCTGGGGAACCTGCAACCCGGATGCCCGCCGAATCTGGCTTAATCTCGAACTCGCCAGGAAACCGGCATCCTGTCTGGAATACGTGGTTGTGCATGAGATGGTCCACCTGATTGAGCGCCGTCACAACGATCGTTTCCGGAAGCTGATGGACAGGTTCATGCCGTTGTGGCGATCTCATCGGGATGACCTCAACCGTGCGCCGCTGCCACGCGCAAACGGGCGGTATTAGACAGGGCCAGAACCAGAGACAATTCGCGTTCCGCCTGCCCCGCGGCGTTGCAAGGGAAATCAAACGTCGCGGGGTTGCTATTGGCGACAATTCTTTTAGATTTTCTATATGCGTTGAATTTTGACGGGGAGGACCGATTGTCATGAATCTGGACATCAAATGGGAGCGGCACGGCGGAATTCTGATCGCGTTCCTTGCGGGTCGCATCGACGGCAGCAATGCCGATGTTCTTCAGGGTACTCTGGAGTCTGGAATCGGCCCGGATGACAGCGCTTTGATTCTGGATTTCGAGCGGGTAACATTCATCAGCAGCGCGGGGCTTCGCGTTGACGTGATCATCGCCTGGAGATTCAAGGAACCTGGAAAGCAATTCGGCGTTTGCACGCTCACCGATCCGGTCCGTGACGTTATCACCATTAGCGGTTTCAATCAGATTATAGACGTTTGCGCGTCACAGGCAGAGGCAATTAAAGCGTTCGAGAATAATTAAGTTAAATCTGGAGGAAATTCATTCATTCGTGAATCGGAAGACCTACCTAACCGAAACGGAGTACCGAAATGAACAGTGATGAAGAAAAAATGGGATCGATGAAGAGTGCGGTGGATATGGAGATCGTCGGGGACAACATGTCGGACATCGCTGAATTCACTATTGAGAAATACGAATACAGGATTGACAGCACCCTCTCACCGGAGGTGCGCGAGAAAGCCGTCTCCACGATTGAAGAAGCACTGTGGAAGAACATTGAGGAATTGAACCTGCTGCGCAAGCAGTACCTGGCGGGGCTGTTCAACCTTGCCGACAAGACGCTGAGCGAGATTGTCGAATAGCGGGAATAACGATAGTTCCCATCCTGCCGGAAGTCTCGGAAGGGATGAGGGAGTCCTGATACAACGAACGGCATCTGAAATGGGCCGTGTTTGCGGCGCTGATTATCGTAGGCGCCGTCACGGTGCTACAGGCGGCGAGGATCGGCCGGCTGGGCGGCGGGCACCTGCTCATTACGGGCGTAACGCCCCACTACATTGCGGTTTCGGTGATTGCGCTGGACGAGGGCGGTCCGGCTGTATTTGCCAGCCTGATCGTCCTCTCGTCGGTTTTCTACCTTGCCCTGGCTGTCTGGCAGCCGCTGCTGCGCCGCATCATTGCACCCGTCGTCTCAGGTACGGTACTGATGCTGATCGCGGCGATGATCATTCCGATTTCTTTCGATCGACTCAAGGATGTGCCTGAGGGGGCATCGACGGCGGCGGGACCGTGCGTGGCGGCGGTTACGCTGATCGTCGCCACGGTCCTGGTGCTGCGCGCTCCGGGGAAATGGCGGCCCTGGTCGCTGATGATCGGCATCGGTGCCGGTTGTGCGGCCGCCGCGCCATTCGGTCTATATGATTTCGGGAAATTGGACGTGGTATCGTGGGTGAGGATCCCCGATACCGGATTTCCCGGTCTGGTCCTTGCGCCAACCGCGGGCTTTTGGGCGCTGGCGCCGATGTTTCTTATTGTGACCATGATTTAGGCGATCAAGGGCATCGGCGACGGCATGGTCGTGCAGCAGGTGTCCCGACGCCGCCCGCGGGCGACGGATTTCCGGCTGATCCAGGGCTCCATCAATGCAAATGCCGCGGGTCTTCTTTTGTCGGGCCTATCCGGAACGCCGCTCACGACCGCCTATTCCTCACTTACGGTCTCGCTCATCAACCTGACGGGCGTCTCCGCACGCAGGGGGGGATACGCCATGGGCGGCATTCTTATCGTGCTGGCGTTCTTTCCCAGGGTAACAAGCGCGCTGCTGGCAATTCCCAGCCCCGTCATGGCCGGATTCCTGCTGGTCGCCATCGGCATGCTCTTTGTGGAGGGGATCCAGACCCTGTCGCGAGCGGGCCTCGACGCACAGAAGGCCATTGTGGTGGGGCTCGCGTTCGCGCTCGGCCTCGGCATGCAAAACCAGAACGTTCTTCAGGAGCTTCTGGGCAATCCGTGGGGCATGCTGCTGGGCAACGGCATCACCGTCGGCACGGTTACAGCGATCGCGTTGACCGCCTTTCTCGAACTGACCAATCCGCGTCCCCGGCGCCTGGAGACGCGCCTGGACATTTCGGAACTTCCCCGTATCGACGCGTTTCTAAAGGAGGTTGCGGAGGGGTTGGGTTGGGACGACGCCGGGACCGGGCGGTTGCGTTCCGCGGGTGAGGAGACCCTGGCGAGTCTGCTGGAGCCGGATAACGAAAATCCTCCGGACGAGACCCCGAGACTGATCGTTGTTGCCCGCAAAGAGGGTGAGGCGGTGGAACTGGAATTCGTGGCGGTTTTCGACGAAACAAACCTGGAAGACCGCCTCGCCTATCTCGACGAAGGGGCTGAGACCCTGGACGAAAGCGAGATATCGTTTCGGATGTTAAGGCATTACGCCTCGTCGGTACGGCACCAGAAGTACCACGGCATGGACATTGTTACGGTGCGGGTGGCTCCCGCATGAGCCCGTATCGCGGCCAGACCGGGCGCTCTATTACGGGTCGAGATGCGCCCGGTATTCCCGTAATAGCGCGGCGGCGCCCGCCCGGATGAACCCCAGTTCCGACGTGGCTTCGTAAAACGTGGCGCCCTTGCGGGCCCACCCGCCCGCGGCGGCGGCGCTCCAGGGCATGGTGCCAAAGGCCACCCCGTGCTTCTTGCAGAGGTCCAGGACCGCTTCCATTGGACCGCGCACCGCTGGATGATCGAAGTCACCCGGATGTCCGAACTCGATGGAGGTGTCTCCCGGTCCGACGAAGCACATGTCGACCCCGGGTTGACTCAGAATCTCCTCGGCGTCCCGATAGCCCGTGACCGTCTCCAGATGGACCACGAGCGTGGTCTCCCGGTCCTGTTCGTCCATCCAGCCCCGCCAGTCCGTAACGTCCCTGTAGTCGCTGTTTCCCCACCCCGGCGCCACGGCGCGGGTCCCCGCAGGGGGAAATTTCAGGTAGCTGTGCAGACGCCGGACCTGCTCACGGGTTTCCGTACGGGGCAGTTGGATTCCCACTACGCCGGCCTCCAGCAGCTTCGAGACCTCCTGTCGTTCCAGTTGGGGCGTCTTGGCGATGACGGGCAGCCCGTTGTCACGGGCGGAGAGAATGGTGTCGGCCAGGTCCTGCAGGTCGAAGAGGCTGTGCTCGTACTCGATGTAGACGAAGTCGAACCCGGCGTGCTGGTACAACTTGACGAGTGAAGGATGCGCAAACGCCTCGATCGTTGCGCCGATCAACAGGTCCCCGCGTTTCAGCCGCGCCTTGAGGTGGCGCCCCGGACCCCCTTCGGGGTACCAGGGATTGTCAACGCCCTTGCCGGCCTTTGGGTTTTCGGGCATAGGGCCTCCTTAAGTTTTCTCGCGGAAAGAGATCGCTGAAATTCGGCCGCCAGTGCGTCCGCCTGGTACAGAGTAAAGCGCCATCCATTCAAACGCGTATCTTCGAGATCGAAATACGGCCGTTGAAACACACGTCGACGTCGCTTCCGGGTTGTCGCGGGCGCTCCTGATAGACGCCGGTAAATTGAAAGTCATCGCCGGTTCTAGCATACGCGGCCACATGTGGACTGGTGTCCACATGTGCCTGCTTTGTTTCCAGGCGAATCCCTTCATGATCGGGATGTGGCAGATTCACGCTGAGAAAACACCCCGGTTCAAGCGTGCCGCTCAGAATCTTGTCGAGATGTGGCTCAAGCCGTTTTGCGGCAAGCAGCCAGTCGATTGTCCGGTCCTTTTCCCTGTAGTGTGACAGGGCGATGGCCCTGCATCCGAGAATGGCCGCCTCGCGGGCCGCTGCCACGGTTCCGGAATCGTAGACGTCCACCCCGAGATTGCTTCCGTTGTTGATCCCGGAGAGCAACCAGTCGCCATCGGGCGCTAACCGGCTCAGGGCCAGACGCGTGCAGTCGGCAGGCGAACCCCATATCCGGTAACGCGATTGCGTCATTCTATCCACGCGAATTGGCCGGTCGGTCGTCAACCTGTGTCCGACACCCGACTGCTGCTGCGCCGGTGCGACAACGACGACCTCACCCCACCGCGATGCCAGTCCAACCAGCGTTTCCAGACCCTCCGCTTCAATGCCGTCGTCGTTCGTAACGATCAACTTCACAGTCCGCTCCAGGTCAGGCACTCATTGCGGAGTCGCCCTCGGCGCTCCGGAAGCGTCAGGACCCGCCCGGCGAAGAGGCTTCCTCAACAGGCGGCCCCAGTATGTGTCATACGGATGGACGACCCGCACCCGTTCCTTTCCGCGGAAGACCGGCCTGCCCTCGTTTACCCATCTGAAAATCGATCCTTCCAGATTGTAGACCTTCGTATATCCCTTCCTCATCAGGAATCCGGCAAGTTCGGACGATCGGTAGCCTACGGAACAATACAGGACGATACGCCGGTTCGCAGGTGACCCCTGGAGTGTCCTCAGAGCCTCGTCTTTTGATGGGGTCGGCCGGGCGCCGCGCAAGTGACTGACCGCGAATTCCTCCGGCTCTCGTACGTCCAACAGAATAAGATCCTGCCGCTTCGGTGCTCTTTCGAACCACGACTGCAGCGTATCGGTGGAGATATGCGCGACTTCCGGAAATCTGGCGCAAATCATCCTGAGCGTCGCTGACCACGCCTTCGCGCTGTCATCGGCCTGTTCCTGCGCTATCGAGGAAGCAGGTGAGCAAACAAGGAAGCCGGCAGAGATCAACAACGGCACGCAAGGAACGCCAGAAGAGCGAAAGAGGAACGCCATGAAATCAGATAAGCGACTGACTCTCGAGGAATTCGCGCATCGCATCGACGCACTCCGCGGGCTGTTCCATCTGCAGGAGGTGGGTGGTTTCAGGGAGGAAATCGTAGTCGACAGTGACGATATCGCTGAGGTCGAGCGTGGGCAGATATGAATAAGGTAACGTGGGATCGGCGCCGATGACCTTTATCGGGCACTGGAATCTGGGAAAGTCCACCAGCACGGCAAACGTGGCCGCATAGTCGACGATCTGCGCTTCGTATTCACGGGGGCACCTGAGTTCATAGACCTGCCCGTTTGCGGATCTGCGTAGTGTCGTTCTTGCCACAAGTTCGAAAACACCCGGCGCCACACGCTGAAACGTAGGGAGGTAGGGAAGGACCTCCGCGAATTCCTCCGTCGTCTCAAAGCGATTCGCGCGCCTCCGGGTCATTGCGGCCACCCGTTCAGCCGCGGCGTCGAATTCTTCGTAACTGTCACCGTGCCTGCACAATGGGGGGTCGAACAGAACGCAGGCGCCGAATCCTCCGCCTCTGGCGGGCGACAGCAACGCGGTCAGGGCAGAAACCGAATGAAATACGCCTATTTTCGTTTTTTTCCCGAAATGCAGGTCGATGGCTTCGAGAATACAGTCGTGGTCATTGACAAACGTGGGAACGCTATGCTCGTGAAGAGAACTGACCGTGTTCCATCCGTGGTTCCTCAGGTCGTAGACAAACAGGTCGAAATCGTCCAGCAGCAGAGACCAGAACGGAAAATAGAGATCAATTGCAAGACCGTTTCCATGACTCAGCACGAGCCGTGGACCCTCGGGATTTCCATGCCGCCGCAGGGTGATGCGGGTGTCGTTATCCACGGGGACGTCGACCGTGGACTGCGGTTCGGGGATTTCCCAGACAGTTTCCGGGTGCGTGGTCAAATGCGAGATCTTCCCAGGGGATAATTAACCTTGATTCGTAAGTCTTCGGGGAAGCAAAACCGAATAGATGCAAGCAGATAAAGGCGATTTGACTTCGGATTACCAGGAAACACCGGGTTATTGGACGTGAACTGAAAAAATGTCCTTTTTGACGACCGTTGCGCCCCGTTTCAGGGGCTTTCGTCGCGTCGCCGAGTTGCTGTTTTTTTCGAATTGGGGTTAACAGTCCGTTGATAAAGTCGCTCTGCAGGCGAGGCATTGTGGCCGTAGGCAGGCAGCCCGGATGGATTTTTTCAACGGGCTGTTAAGGCATCGCATGAGTACAGATTCTTCCGGCGCCGCCTGGAATTCCCTTAAATTCAATATGGCCCCGGATTGGAATCCGGGGCCAGTCCTTGAACAGTGCACGTTCTCCGCGAAGAATCCGTCTTACCCGGCGGCGTCCAGGCGATTGACCAGTTCCCGAACGCTATTTACGTTCCCGCAATCTTCAAGCGTAAACTTAACGTTGAATTCCTGCGCGACGAGTTTCGCGAAAGCGACGAGATCCACGGAGGAAATGCCTGCCTCCATAAGGCTGATGTTCAGGTCATCCGGCAGCGCGATGGGCTGCCCATCCACTTCGAGATTCTCCGCGATGAGACTTCTGAGGCGATCTTCCGTTGAAGCCATAACTACGATCCTTTGATATTGAAGGGAGGTCCGAACGAACAGATAAGATAGTGTTCACCAGATGTCAAGTCAATTCGTTTTTTCGAATGGCTCTGCGTTCCGCGATGGCGCCTTCTCTGCGGACCGGTCACAGAACAAAAAAAATACCTCTATGTAGACAGCCCTTACACTATATTGGATGTTTGGAAAACGCGACAGATCGATAAAATATCAAGTCATGGGGTACCAAACATGCCTTATCTCTCCGCAACAGACAAGTGTTTCTTTAAGGAAAACGGCTGCCTCATCGTTCGCGGCGTGCTCACGACCGCTCAGGTTCGTGCCGCCCGGGATGCGCTCTGGACCGGCATTGAGGCCGACCGCGACGATCCGTCAACATGGATCGATGCGGGTCCGCGCACTCCGGTGCCGGCCAACCATCCGGCCATCCGCGCCACGGTTCACGAATCGCCGCTCAAGGACTTGCTGAGCCTGTTGGCGAACTCCGGATACGATGGTCCGCTGGTGGTTGAACTCAAGGGTGTCGACCGGGACGAACCCCTGCCGGCCGTCACTTCCGCTCGCGTGTACGTCGAAGCCCTTCTCTGAGTCCATTTGCGGCGCAGCCGGACCGTTGTTCCGGACTTCACTGTGCCGGGGACCCCATCGTTAAATCCAGTGGCGCCGCCGCTGGAAGGGATATGGCGGCAGAGCGATGCGGCGTCGTGCTTCGCCCGCGAAAAGGCCCTCGAAGCGTACTGCGAACCCCGACTCGTATGCGTCTGCAACCGCCTTGACAATTCCGTCGTCATCCGCCTCCGTGTTGTCACCTCCCGGAATTAGCAGGCTGTCGATCACAACCGGCGCCTCGCCGTTGTTCGCTGCCTCCGGCCAGGCCTGAAGTTCGTCGGAACCGAAACCTGCGTTCTGGCCGACCGTCACGATGACACGCACGCCCAGTTCGGCCAGAGCGCCGACGGAATTACGGAACGACACCGGTTCATCCCCACGGCGTCGCCAGTATTCCGCGTCGAGAGCTTCGTCCGTCGAAATCACCCGACCCGTAACGCTGCTGACGTAGTCGAGGGAAGACGGCGCGCCGACGATGCCGTCCACAGGTTCTTCTGCGGCCCTGGCCGACGCAAGTCGCAATCCTTCCTCGAGACCGAAGACCCCGGATGCCTGCGCCGCCGCGAGTTCTCCAGGGCCCTGCCCAACGACCACGTCCGGCCGGATACCCAAACTCGACCACAGGGCCGTAAGCGCGCACTCCAGCGCGTAGGCGGCCGGCCGCGCCCAATCGGGATCTTCAAGGAGACTGCGGGATCCGGCGCGGCCGAACATCACGTCCAGCAGCGAATCCCCACGAATCTCGCCAAAAGCCTCCTCGCAGCGATCCAGGACCGCGCGCGCCACCGGCTCCGTTTCGTACAACGTCCGGCCCATGCCCGGCCGTTGGATGCCTGACCCGGCGTATGCGAACGCAACCTTCCCTTCCTCTGCCGGTTCCGTCGATTCGTGAGCATCAGCCACGGACTTCAACCCGTCCCGAAACGACCCGGCATCGCTGAAGACCACGCCAGCCCTGCAGTCGAAATGGCTCCGGCCTGTCCCCGCTGTCCAGGCCATGTCCGCGAGCAGGTCCTGTAACGCCTCGTCGGAAGCGATCGCGCCAGCCCTGTCGTCGAGCCAGTCGAGATAACGCCCCGCCAGGTCCCGCAGCGCGCCATGTGCCTTTCCGGATAGAGGAAGGAAACGCGTCTTACGTGCTTGTAACACTTCGTTCGCCGGCAGCGGCAGGCCGGCCATCGTCTCCGGCAGCGATACATTGACGGAGCTTGGAGCGCCTGCGAGGATGGGGTCTGCATCTGTGCGTGAATCGCCCTCCGATACGTACCCTTCGACCACGACATGGGCATTCGTGCCTGATATACCGAAGGCGCTCACCCCGGCTCGGGGCGGTCGTTCGGGGTGGGCCGGCCATTCGGTGTTGGCCGACACCACGCGCACCGCGAGACGGTCCCAGTCCAGGTTCGGATTCGGTTCCCGGAAGTGCAGGTTGCGCGGGATCACGCCCCGATTCATCGCCAGGACGGTCTTGATCAGGCTTGCGACTCCCGCGGCCGGCTCCAGATGGCCGATGTTCGTCTTCACTGAGCCAATCAACAGCGGCCGGTCGGCTTCGCGTTCCCTGCCGTAGACCGCTGCCGCCGCCTGCACTTCAATGGAATCGCCAAACTCGGAACCTGCCCCATGCGCCTCAAGGTAGTCCACGTCCGACGGCGCAACACGTCCTCGCGACAGTGCCTCTGCTATTACCCGCTCCTGTGCCGGACCGTTGGGAACGGTGGGTCCGGCGCTTACCCCGTTCTGGTTTACCGCGGACCCCCTGATGACGGCCCAGATGCGATCGCCGTCGGCTTCCGCCCTGCTCAGTCGCTTGAGCACGGCGACGCCGCAGCCTTCGCTTCGCACGAATCCATCGGCGGAGTCGTCGAAGGCTCTGCAACGACCGCTGGCCGACAACATCCCCAGGTCCGCCATTTCCCTGGTTATGTCCGCCGAAAGAAGTGCATGTGTCCCTCCGATCAGGGCCATGTCGACTTCGTCCTGCCGCAATGCCGCGACCGCATAGTGCACGGCGATCAGCGACGACGCGCAGTTGAGTTCCACCGGCATTGTCGGCCCCTCGAAACCGAACGCGTAGGACACGCGCCCTACCGCCATGCTCCCTGCCGTACTCAGGTAGCTGACGCCGTATCTGCCGCCTGACATAAGGTCGCGGTATTCACTGGCGGAAATGCCGGCATAGATCCCGGTTCGGCTTCCCCTCAACCCTTCAGGATCAATTCCTGCATCCTCCAGTGCCTGCCAACTCGTCTCCAGCAGCATCCGTTGCCGCGGGTCCATCATTCGTGCTTCTATCGGCGCGATTCGAAAGAACCTGGAGTCGAAACGATCGATCTCATCCACGAATCCGCCCTGTCGGAACGCGGCGTACTCAGCCGGGAGGTCTTTGGCGAGACCGCCCCAGGTGCCGGAATCGCCGCGTCCGTCCGTCACTGCGTCATTGCCCGCTTCGAGCTGGCGCCAGAAGGAATCGAGATCGGGGGCGCCGGGAAACCGGCACGCCATACCCACAATTGCAATGCCTTCATCCGCGCTCTCCCGCTGCGGAGCGGGCGTACGCTCGGGCACCGGCAGTTCCGGAGCGGCCGGTCCACCGCTGACCTCGCCCAGCTCTTCGGACAGATGACGGGCAAGACTCGCGATGTCCGGGTAGTCGAACACCAGGGTGTTTGGCGCCGTGTACTCGCCTGAAAAGGCCCGGTTGAGCCGATTTCTCATCTCCACCGCCATCAGCGAATCCATGCCCAGATCGAAAAACCCTACGGCGGGCTCGGGAACAGTCGGCATTCTCAGCACCGCCTGCGCCTCCCGCTGCAGAAACGACACCAGCAGTGCCTCCCTTGCCGCCGCCGGCGACTGACCAAGCAGGCTCATCAGATCGTCCGTTGCGGAGGGATCATCGGAAATGCCGTCGTCGTCCGTGGCCAGCAGGTCTTCGAGGAAGTCCGGGCGGCCTTCGAGGGATTCACCGAATGCGACCCAGTCCCTCGCCAGCACAACGCTGGTCGCCGCGTCTGCGCGCACCAGACGGTCGAACGCGCGGAGACCCTGCTGCGGGGTGATCCATTCGATGCCGGTCGTCGCCGAACGCCGGGTCATCCGTTCCCGCTGTTCCTCGGCTTCGCCAATCTCCGACCATGCGCCCCAGGCGATGGCCTGCCCGGGAAGCCCTTGCGCGCGTCGATGGGCGGCGAGTTGATCCAGGAACGCGTTGGCCGCCGCGTGGTTCGACTGGCCCGGGTTGCCAAGCACGCCCGCCACACTTGAAAAGAGGACGAACATGTCCAGATCGCGTTCCGCGGTTGCCCGGTGAAGGTGCCAGGCCCCCAGTATCTTCGGCCACATTACCGCTTCGAACGTCTCCCAGCGCTGGTTTCCGATCGATGCGTCCGACAGCAGGCCCACGCTGTGGACAACACCCCCAAGCGGCGGAAGGTCCCGGTCCATTCGCGCCAGCATCGCATCCAGGGCATCGACGTCGGTCACATCCGCGAGTTCCACCTGCACCCGGACTCCGCGTTCACGGAGCGCGTCGATCTCCGCCTCGACCTCGGGGTCGGGGGGCCGTCGGCCGTTGAGGGCGATTACGCCGGCGCCGCGTTCGGCCAGCCAGCCGGCCACCGCGCAGCCGATCCCGCCGAGGCCTCCGGTAACCAGATAGGTCCGGTCGTCGCGCAGCCGGCCTCGGGCCAGCGGCGAATTGATGAAGACGAGCTTGCCGATGTGACGTCCACCCTGCATGCACTTCATCGCGCGCCCCGCCTCGGCCACAGGCCATCGGGCGTGGATGAGTGGAGTCAGCTCGCCGGCCGCGAGCCGCGCCATCACCCGCCGCAGGATGTCGCCGGCGCGTGCGGGCTCTTCCTCCTTGAGAACGTCGATCATGAGGATAGAGTACGAGACGTCCGGCCGCACCGCCGCCATCTCGTCCTCGCTCAGGATCTCCACCCTGCCCATTTCCACGAAGCGACCGCCCTGCGCAAGGCACGAGAGACTCGCCTCGATAAAGCCCTCGCCGGTCAGGCTGTTCAGCACCATGTCGACTCCGGCACCGCCGGTGGCGTCGAGAATCTCCTGGCCGAACGCCGTCGTGCGACTGTCGAACACATGCGCCACGCCCAGGGAACGCAGATAGTCCCGCTTGCGCGCGCTCGCAGTCGCGAACACCTCCGCGCCGGCGGCCTGCGCCAGTTGGATGGCGGCCAGCCCCACTCCGCCGGCCCCCGCGTGAATGAGCACCCGGTCGCCGGCGTCCAACCCCGAAAGCTCGAACGAGAGCGCCGCCGAGACGAATGCCGTTGGAATGGTCGCAAGTTCGGAAACCGAGAAACCCGGCGGCGCCGGCACGATCATCTTTTCCAGGGTCACCGTTTCCGACCCGTAGTTCCGGAAGGTCATGCCAACGACGCGATCGCCCGCCGCGACGCCGGAAACCCCGTCTCCCACCTCCAGCACCCGGCCGCAGAACTCCCCGCCCATGAAGTCATCGACGAGGCCGAGCGCGATGAATACGTCACGGAAGTTCAGGCCGAAGGCTTCGATTGCCGCCCGCACTTCCCCCGGCCCCAGAGGTTGCTCAGGCTCCGGCGCCACCTTAATGGCGTCGAGGGAGCCGCCGGCATCCGGCTCCAGCGTCCATCCGGGCGCTTCCGGCAGGGCCAGCCGATGGGCGACCGCCGCGGCCCGGACAAGCCGTGCGCTCTGGCGGCGGTTGAACCGATAGGCGACGTGGGTTTCAGAATCCGGATACAGCAACTCGTTCACCAGGTCGTTCAGAGGCACGGCGTCTTCGGGGTCGAGATCGATCATCCTCGGCTGCAACTGATGCGCCTCACGTGCCGCCACCTTGCCGAAGCCCCACAGCGTCGCGCCGGCAAGCTGTCCGCCGCGTTCCTGCTCCAGAATCTGCCCGCCGCTCGTAATGAACCACACCCCTCCGACCGGTGTCAGGTCGGCGTCGATCACGCCCTGGATCAGCGCCAGCGCGCTCGCCGTCACCCGCTTCACGTCCGCCGCCATTTCGGCGGTCTCGGCCTGCGGTCCATGGCCGTCCAGCGACGCAAGATGCACAACGCCGCTGAGAGGCACGTCGCCCGGAGGTTCGCTCAGCAGCGTCTGCCAGGACTCGCGCCGCTCCATATCCACGTTTTTTTTCACGATTCGAGCGACGCATTCTGATTCC
>LXNJ01000885.1_pt1 | contig 19147 bp, 15 predicted proteins | sample 809081 | NCBI WGS metagenome assembly LXNJ01 (sample SAMN04870510, study PRJNA318959) | sponge metagenome | biome: sponge; feature: marine sponge reef; material: water | host: Petrosia ficiformis | place: Greece: Milos, Mediterranean Sea | collected 2013-05-29 | depth 5-7 m
GAGGGATGGAGGCCGGCTAGCGCCGTCTTCCATCCCTCGTGCTCAAGGGGTCTACGCGCGGCTCGCGCCCCGCTCCGAAGCGACGCCCGCTGAATCCCCCCTGGCCCCCACCGGGAGAACTGGCCGCTCGCGTTCGGCTCGCTCATCGTTGCGCTTCGGTCGAAATACACTTGGTATTCCTCCCTTGCGCGCCGCCCCCACCGGGAGAACCGGGTCAGCGAGGCCCAGCGGGCCTCTCGGTGCTCACGCCAGTTCCACCACAGGCTGCTGATGCCCACCCGCCGCGAGCAACACCCGGAACCCGGGATTCCGGTCATGGAAGTCCTGCGGATCCGGGACATCCGGCCGCACGAAGACGTGGACCTCGCCCGGGTAGCGGCGCTCATCGAACGCCTGAGCACCGACGGCATCCTTCGGAATCCGCCGATCGTCGCGCGGTTGGACGGGGGGCAGAGGCTGCTCCTCGACGGGGCGAATCGAATCGCGGCCCTGCGGCGCCTGGGCATCGCGCACGCCCTGGTGCAAACGGAGACCTTTCGAGACTCGGCACTGGGGCTGTCGCACTGGAATCACGTGATCCGGGCGCAGGAGGCAACTCACATCCTCAGCCATCCCCCCGCGGACACCCGGCTCTACCGTTCGGGCGAGGCCGATGACGGCTCGAAAGGGAATCCCGTCTGCCGCCTCCTGCTGCCGAGCGGCGAGGACGCCGTGCTCGTCGGGCCGCCGGACGCTGCGGCGCGGGCCGAAGTGCTCCGGCATCTCTGTGCCCGTTACACGCATCCGCGGGCCCGGCTGGCGCGGATCGCCCACCGCGACCGCGACCAGGTGCGATCCGCCTATCCCGACTTCGGGGGCATCCTCGAATACGCGTACGTTTCCAAGGAGGAAGTGCTCGCGATCGCCGAGGCGGGGGAACGGCTGCCTTCGGGAATCACGCGGTTCCTGGTTCCCCGGCGCGTTCTGGGTTTCAACCTGCCGCTCTCTTTCCTGGAAGTGAACCTCCCGCTCGACGAGAAGCGCCGCCGTCTGGAAGATCTCGTCGCCGACCGGTTCGGCTCGGGGCGCGTTCGCTACTACGCCGAACCGGCCTTCGTCTTCGACGACTAGCAGCCCGTGGTGACCGGCGTGAGCGCCGAGGCCCCCACCGTTTGCGGGCCGGCGACGCCGCTCCCGCGCGAGCCGGGATGCCGGGTGACCGCCGCCGCTTGGGGGTAACAGCCTGTGGCAAGACCCGCGCGGCCCAGTTCTCCCGGTGGGGGCTCGACGTGCGATCCATCCCGGCTGAACCGTCCCCCCACCGGGAGAACTGGCGCGATGCGGCGCTCATCGTTGCGTTTCGGCCGAAATACACCGGGTATTCCGGCCTCACGCGCCTTGTCAGCCGGGCGCCTCGCCCGTCTCGGCGCTCACGCGGATTTCACCACCGACTGTTACGATTTTCCCGAAGCCTGCCCCGGCGGCGGTGCTCGCCGGAGTCTCTCGGTGACTCGCACCATTTCCGGGACATCGCACCAGGAGAAGAACGCTCGTTGTCGGGACACAGCAAATGGCACTCGATCCGCCACAAGAAGGCGATCGTGGATGCGAAGCGCGGAAAGGCGTTCACCCGGCTGCTCAAGGAGGTCACCATGGCCGCCCGCCTCGGGGGCGGCGACCAGCACTTCAACCCACGGTTGCGGCTTGCGGTGGAGAAGGCGAAGAACGGAAACGTTCCCCGCGACAACATTGATCGCGCCATCAAGAAAGGCACCGGCGATCTCCCCGGTTTTCGTTTGGAGGAGGCCAGCTACGAGGGCTTCGCGGCGGGTGGGGTCGCCGTCTTCGTCCAGGCCGCGACGGACAACCGGAACCGCACTGTCAGCGACGTCCGCCACCTCTTCTCCAAGTACGGGGGGAACCTCGGCGAGAGCGGATCCGTCAACTGGATGTTCGAAAAGGCCGGCCAGTTTCTGGTGTCCAAGGACCAGGCGTCCGAAGACGATCTGATCGATCTCGTCCTGTCGAGTGGCGGCAGCGACGTGCTCGAGGACGGCGAGCACTGGGACCTGCGTTGCCCTCCCGAGGCGTTCGCGGCGGTGAGGGACGCCCTGGGATCGAGCGGGATCCAGTGCGACAGCGAGGAGATCGCCATGATCGCGACCCAGCACGTGCAGGTTGCCGGCGGCGAAGCCCAGCGTGTCCTCAGGCTCATGGAGGCCCTCGAGGATCAGGAGGACGTCACGGGTGTCTGGGCGAACTTCGACATGGACGACGACGAGCTGGACGCCGCCGCGTCCTGACACCGCAGCCTCTCTTGAATTCGCCCGCTACCGCTGCTGATTCCGGGATTCGGCCCGGGATTCGGCCAGGCGTTCGAGTCGTCGGTCTCGACCCCGGTTCACGGGTGACGGGTTGGGGAGCCGTGGACGAAAGGGACGGCCGGCTGCGCGTCGTGGACTTCGGCGTCGTCCGGTGTCCACCCCGGGAACCGCTCGTGCTGCGCCTTCAGCGGCTCCACCGGGAAATCGGCGACGTCATCCAGCGGCTTCAACCCGATGAGGTCGCGGTGGAGTCGGTGTTCAGCGCGGCGAACGCGAAGGCGGCGCTCACGCTCGGGCATGCCCGGGGCGCGGTGCTGGCCGCGGCGGCCAACCTGCCCGTCGCCGAGTACAGCCCGCGCAGCGTCAAGCAGGCGCTCACCGGCTATGGCGCGGCCGGGAAGGGCTCCGTCGCCGGCATGGTGGCCCGCCGGCTCGGGATGGCCGAGCCTCCGGACGCGGAGGACGCCGCCGACGCGCTGGCGGTCGCGATCTGTCATGGGGACGCCCGGCGGGCCGAGGCCCGGCTGGCGCGCGCCGTTCAAAGACGCCCGCGATGATCGAGCGCCTCGCCGGCCGGATCCTCGAGACGGGCGAAGGCCAGGTGCTGCTCGATGTGGGCGGCATCGGCTTCCGCCTCCAGGTGTCCACCGGCACCGCGTCGCGCCTTCCGGCGCCCGGGGGCGAGGTGGCGCTCACCGTCCGGATGCTGCTGCACCGCGAGGAAGCGGTGCAACTCTATGGATTCGGCAAGCGGGAGGAGGCGATCCTCTTCGATCAACTCCGGGGAGTGAACGGTGTCGGCCCCTCGGTGGCTCTCAATCTCCTGTCCCTGACCGTTCCCCGGCTTCGCCAGGCGATCCGGGACAAGGAAGTGAAGGTGCTCCAGGGGGCGCCGGGAGTGGGCGCGAAACTGGCGCGCCGACTCATCACGGAACTCGCGGAGGCGCTTCCCGACGACGAGAGCGCCCCGGAGCCGTCAGCACCGCGCGACCCGGTCCGCGAGCAATTGGTCACCGCGTTCGCCAACCTGCAGTTCACCGACCGGCGCCGCATCGAAGAGGTCGTGCGGTCCGTCCGGAACGAGATGCCCGACGCGGGGATGCAGGAGCTCTTCAAGGCGGCCCTCGGTCGTCTGTCTTCGCGAGGATCGGCATGACTGAGCCTTCCCCCTCGCCCGCCGACACCAACGAGTTCTGGAGTCGGGCTCAGGAACGACTGACGGAAGCTTCCGGCCTCCTCGCCCGGGTCCGCCGCGTCTCCACGGCGCGCCTGGCGGTGGTTCTGGTGGCGCTCGCCCTGGCGCTCGGCGCCGGCGAAGTCGGGTTCTGGTCCGGTTGGTGGGTCGTCGCGCCCTGCGCCTTCTTCGTGTGGTTGGCATTCGTGCACGAACGTCTCCTGAACCGGGCGCGCGGGGTCCACCACATCGCCCAGCTCTACCACCGCGCCGCGCTCCGGGTCGATCGGGACACGGAGGGAGAGCCGGGCAGCCCCGGCACTCCGGCGGCGGCCATCCGGCGGGGCGGGACTCCCGCCCATCGCAACACGGTGGACGAGGACCACCGTCTCGCGGATCGGCGCCACCGGGTTTCGGAACTCGCCGACAGTCACGTCGGTGACCATCTGGATCTCTTTGGATCCGGCGGACTCTTCGAACGGCTTGCGGATTGGCGGACCGATACCGGAGGCGAGACTCTCGCCGAATGGCTGCTGCAGCCCGCCGCGCCGGGGGGGGTGGCCGCCCGTCAGGCCGCCATTCGGGAACTCGCCTCGCGGATCGAAATCCAGGAGACACTCGCGGCGACCGGTTGTCTCGAGCCGTGGCCGAACACCCGATCTTCGGTGGTGCTCGATTGGCTGGGGTCGGGCGGCGGAGCCGGCGATGGGACCGATGGGTCCGCGTCCGCCAAGGAGGAGTCCACCACCGCCCCGCCGACCCGAAAACCCGAAATGCTGCCTGGAGTTCTGGCCGTCCTCCTGAGTGCGACCATGCTGGGAGGACTGCTGCGCTGGGTCATGGCGGGCGAGGCGTCCTTCTTCCTGGCGGCGGTGTCCCTCTCCGCGGCCTGGGGCCTGTGGCTCCGGTCGCAGGTTCGGGAAGAGGAGGCCGTCCTGAGACTGATGGAATCGGAGATTGCCGGCATCCGCCAGATCGCCATCCTGGTGGCTTCGGAGGGTTTTGAGTCTCCGTTTCTTTGCCAGCTGCGGGAGCGCCTGACGCGAGCCGACGCGGCGCTCCGGAAGCTTGAACGCCTGCAGGTCCGCCTGGCGGCGCGGCGGAATCTGCTCTTTGCCCCGGTGGCCGCCATGTTGTTCTGGGGCACCCATCACCGGTGGGCCATCGACCGCTGGCGGCGCCGCTACCGGGGCGAGGCGCGGGAATGGGTCCGGGCTGCCGGGGAGTTCGACGCACTCCTCGCCCTCGCGCAGTACTGCGTCGAGCGTCCCGGCCATGTCTTCCCCGAGTTCGACGACGTCCCGGGTCTCGAGGCGCGCGGGCTCGGCCACCCGCTCATCCCGGAAGCCCGGTTGCAGCGGAACGACGTTCGCCTGGGCCGGGGAGAGGCCGACGTGCTCATCGTCACCGGCTCCAACATGTCGGGGAAGAGCACCCTCTTGCGCACCATCGGCGTCAATTTCGTGCTGGCGCGGATGGGTGCGCCCACCGCCGCGACCACCTTCCGGCTCGGGCCCCTCGCCCTGGGAGCCTCGATCGCCGTTCACGATTCGTTGCAGGACGGCGTGTCCCGCTTCCTGGCCGAACTGCTGGCGCTGAAGGCCGTCCTGAACACCGGCTCCGGCGATGAACCGTTGCTCTTCCTCCTGGACGAGGTCCTCCAGGGCACGAACTCGGACGACCGCCGCGCCGCGGCTGCCGCCCTGCTGCGCGAGCTGGGCCGGCGCTCCGCCGTCGGCGTGATGACGACCCACGACCTGTCGCTGACCGAGCTGGCTCACCAGCTCCCGGGCCGCGTTCGCAACATGCACTTCACCGAGCGGGTGGTGGACGGCGCCATGGAGTTCGACTATCAGCTCCGGGACGGCGTCCTCGCGCGCGGCAACGCGCTCGATCTCATGCGCATCCTCAACCTGCCCGCGCCCGAAGGGGAGGTAGGGGAGTTCACCTCGCTTCCCGCTCCGGGCTCCGGACGAGAGCACTGAACGGCGGGCGCTGACGCGAGCACGGAATGAGCGCAAAGCAGGCTCCGCCCGGCCGCCGGGACGAAGAGTTCCACCAGACTCTCCGGCCGCGGGACTTCGGCGAGTATGTCGGCCAGACCGCGGTCCTCGAACAGCTCGAAATCAGCGTCGGCGCCGCGCGCGCCCGGGGAGAGGCCCTCGATCACGTGCTGCTTCACGGACCGCCGGGCCTTGGAAAGACCTCGCTCGCCGCGGTGCTGGCCCGGGAACTCGAAGTGCCCATGCACACCTCGGCGGGGCCGCTCGTTCCCCGCACCGGCGACATGGTCGCCCTGCTGAACTCCCTCGCGCATAACGAGATCCTGTTCATCGACGAGATCCATCGGCTCGCGCCCGCCGTCGCCGAGGTCCTCTATCCGGCCATGGAGGACCACTACGTGGACATCATGGTCGGCGAGAAACTCGGCGCCCACAGCCTCCGCATCGATCTGCCGCCGTTCACCCTGATCGGCGCGACCACCCGCGCCGACCTGCTGACCGGCCCTTTGCGGGACCGATTCCCGCTCGTCCACCAGCTCGAGTTCTACTCCATCGAGGAGGTGGAGCGGGTCCTCTCGCGCGCCGCCCGGGTGCTCCGGGTGCCCCTGGAACCGGACGCCGGACGGGAGATCGCCTCGCGGGCCCGCGGCACGCCGCGGGTCGCCAACAACCTGCTGCGGCGGGTGCGCGACTACGCCGAGGTGAAGGGCGACGGGATCATCCACCGGGACACGGCCCTCGCGCTGCTCGAGATCGCCCAGGTGGACGAGCGGGGGCTCGACCGCTTCGACCGCAGGATCCTGGAGAGCCTGCTCGACAACTTTTCCGGCGGTCCGGTGGGGGTAGCCAACCTTGCCGCCACCCTCGGAATGGACAACCGGACCCTCGAAGAGGTTCACGAGCCGTATCTCATCTACCGCGGGTTCCTGAGGCGGACGGCGAAGGGCCGCATGATCACCGACCGGGGAGCGAGACATCTGGGGCGCACCGCTTCGGGAACCCTGTTTGCCGAGGCGTCCGCCGCCAAACCGTGATGGCCCGCGGCCGCCGCCCCGGCGGCCGGTAGCGCCGCGGCCGTTCGAGACCCGATCCGGACATGCGGACCTCCGACTTCGCGTACGACCTGCCCGCCGGGCTCATCGCGCAGGAACCGCCTCCCGCGCGGACCGATGCCCGTCTGCTCCATCTCGCCCCGGACGGCCAGGTAGCGCACCGGGGGTTCACGGATCTTCCCCGGATCCTCCGGCCCGGCGATCTCCTCGTCCGGAACGTCACCCGGGTGATCCGCGCGCGCGTTTCGGCCCGGAAGGAGGCCGGGGGCGGACGCGTCGAGGTGTTCCTCCTCCCGGAGGACAGCGCGACGCCGGACCGGTTCCGGGCGCTGACCCGACCCGCGCTCCGGCCCGGCGTGCGCCTTCTGGCCGGCGAGGAGGGGGGGATCCGTCTGGAGGTGGGCGACGACCTCGGCGGGGGGCAGCGCCAGGTCCGGATCCTCTCCGGCGCGAATGGAATCCTCGACCTTGCGGAGCAGGTGGGGCGGACGCCCCTGCCGCCGTACATCCGCCGCGATCCGGAAGAACCGGAAACGGCGGACGGCGCCGACCGGGAGCGCTATCAGACGGTGTACGCGCGTTTTCCCGGCTCGGTGGCGGCCCCGACCGCGGGTCTTCACTTCGACGCGTCCATGTTCGAACGGCTCGAGGAGCGGGGCGTGGAGGTCCGGGACCTCGTGCTCCACGTCGGGTACGGGACCTTTGCGCCGGTGCGGGTCGAGGACCCTCACGACCACGAGTTGGCGGCGGAGACGTTCCGGGTTCCCGACGCGACCCGGAGGGCGATCCTCGCCCAGCTGGCGGAGGGCCGCCGGGTGGTGGCGGTCGGGACCACCAGCGTCCGGGTGCTGGAGACTCCCGGGGTCCTGGACCGCGACGGGATCGCCGGATCGACCTCGCTGTTGATCCTTCCCGGCCACCGCTTCCGGGTGGTCTCGGCGATGGTGACCAACTTCCACCTGCCCGAGAGTTCGCTTCTCATGCTGGTGGCGGCCCTCGGCGGGACGGAGGCGGTGCTCGCCGCCTATCGCGAGGCGGTCCGGGAGCGGTACCGCTTCTATTCCTACGGGGATGCCATGTTTGTGGAACGGGCTCCTACAATGCGCCAGCCATGAACCGCCAAAGCGTCGGGAGCGGCGTCGGAGCGCCGGCCTCTGGCCGGCATCGTCCGCCGGAGGCGGGCGAAACACGGAAATCCCCACGCGCCGAGTGGACCCCTGACCTGCCGTCGGCAAGGCGCAGCCAATGAATCGCCGCAGCGTCGGGAGCGGCGTCTCCTGGGAGATCGAGTTCGGCTACTCCCGCGCCACCCGGATCGGGAACCGCATCCTGGTGTCCGGAACGACCGCGACCGGGCCCGACGGGCCGGTCGCGATTGGCGACCCTGGCGAACAGACGCGCTACGCGATCGAAAAGATCCGCACTGCGATCGAGTCCCTGGGCGGAACCCTGGACGATGTCGTTCGCACCCGGATCCACGTAAAGCCCGGGACCGACTGGGAAGCGGTGGCCAGGGTCCACGGGGAGTTCTTCCATGCTGTCCGGCCCGCCTGCACGCTGACCTACGCGGATCTCATCGGCGAGGAATACCTCGTCGAGATCGAGGTCGAGGCGGTTGTCGGAGCCGCTGCTCCGTAGAGGGGAAATCCTGGATCCGTATCTCACGGACTGGCGCTAAACTGGAACCACGAGGTGGATTTCGTGAGCAAAGTCACGAGTGTGAAGAAGTTGCCATCCCTGAAACTCTCCGCAGGGAGAGGAATCAAGGAGGGGGTCATCATCATTCCGCGAGGGCCGCGAAGCCGCAATCCGATCTCGCCCATGGCCCCCAGGCAACGCCACACGCCGCTGCCCGCACGAACTCCACAGCATCCCGCACCGCCAGTGCGGCCATCGACACCTCAGCGGAACAACGGTTAGCTTCTGATGGCGCCCACCACGATTCTGGGCGTCATTCTCTTCCTGGCGGTGTTGCTGCCGGGTTTCGCCTGGCTCTGGACATCAGAGAGGCGCGGACCCATGGTGGTGCGTCCGGCAACGGTCGCTATCGCCGAACTGGCCGTAGTGGGGACCTTTGTCGCAGCGGTTGCCTTCGGAATCGTCGTCTCCCTCGGCATGTGGCTTTCCTGGCTGATTGACGTTCCCGCCTGGTTGGTGACTGGCGACCCGACGGCCTACTTGGGAGAGAATTTCTGGCAGGCGTGGGCATCGTTTTTCCTGCAGCTCGTGGTGGGCACGGCGCTGGCCGTTGGCGCAGCCGCTGCGATTCACCGGCCGGGGCGGACCGTGTTCAGCGCCGGCGGAACCGTTCTTCACCAAGTGCTCGAAGCCGAGCGCTCAGTGCCCCGGCCGACACCCGCGCAAGACGGGGCACAATCGCGGCAAGCGCTGATGTTCCTCCAGATGACCGACGGGACAGTGATACAAGCCTATTCGCGCTGTTTCCCCGCCGATCGCAACGAGCCTTACCTGGCGATTGAGTCACCGATTTCGGTCGGGAAGGCGGACAGCGAGGAAGATCCCGAGGAGAAAGAGGCGGACTGCGTCATCGCAAACATGAACCAAGTGGCGTACGCCGCCGTGCGATATGAGGATCCCGGGGATACGGACAGCGACCGAGAGCGCCATCACTCGCGTGCGTGAAGGCTGCGGAGCGTTTCTACGACGCCGCGCCACGCAGCAGGTCCTCCTGGTGTTGATCGCGACGGCTGGCGCGCAAGCTCCTGCGGTAGCGCAGGGACCCGTCCGGCGCGCGGCGGTACCCGAGGGATACGGGGTGCCGGCGCAGGTTCTCGGGGACATCGATTTCCGGATGGTGGGGCCGTCCCGCGGGGGACGGGTGACCACGGTGACCGGCATTCCGGACCAGCCCCACGTGTTCTACATGGGTTCGACCGGGGGCGGCGTCTGGAAGACGGAGAACGCCGGAGTCTCGTGGACGAATCTGAGTGACGACGATTTCGCCGTGGGCTCCATCGGCGCGGTGGCCGTCGCTCCGTCGGATCCCAACGTCGTCTACGTGGGCACCGGCTCGGCGTGCCCGCGCGGCAACATCTCCGTCGGCAACGGCGTCTACCGCAGCACCGACGGCGGGCGTTCCTGGACCCATGTGGGCCTCGAGGCCGCCGGCCTCATCGGCCGGATCGTCGTGGACCCGGACGATCCGGATCGGGCGTTCGTGGCGGTGCTCGGCCAGATCTTCGGCCGCTCGCCCGAGCGGGGCGTCTACCTGACGGAGGACGGGGGAAAGACCTGGACCGCGTCGCTCCGGATTTCGGACGCTACCGGGGCCGTGGAGCTCGCGATGAACCCGGCGAATCCGCGGGAACTCTTCGCCGCCATGTGGCAGGCCGAGCGGAAGCCGTGGACGCTCATCGACGGCGGTTCGGAGGGCGGCCTCTACCGCACCCGGGATGGCGGGGAGTCGTGGGAACCGGTCGGGGGCGGGCTTCCTCAGGCCTCCGAAGAGAACCCGGTCGGCCGCATCGGCGTGTCCATCGCCGCGTCCGACCCGCTCCGCGTGTACGCGTTCGTCACCGCCGCCGGGGAGCGGGGTGGCCTCTACCGGAGCGACGACGGCGGGGACGCCTGGACGCGGGTGAACGGCGAGCGCCGCCTGCGGGCCCGCGGTTGGTACTACGCCCACGTGGTCGCCGATCCCACCGACCCGGACACCGTCTACGTGCTGAACGCCCCCTTCTTCAAATCGGTGGACGCCGGCAAGTCATTCCGGACGGTGCGGGTCCCGCACGGGGACAACCACGACCTCTGGATCAACCCGAACGACTCCCGGATCATGGTGGAGGCGAACGACGGGGGCGCCGCCGTGACGCTCGACGGCGGCGAGAACTGGTCCTCCATCCACAACCAGCCCACCGCGGAGTTCTATCGGCTCACCGTGGACGAGGAGTTCCCCCGGCGGCTCTACGGGGCGCAGCAGGACAACTCGACGATCAGCGTGCCGGCCTGGACCGACAGCGGTCTCTCCGCCGAGGCCCACTGGTGGGATGTCGCGGGCGGCGAGAGCGGGCACATCGCCGTGACCCCCGGCCGGCCCGAACTCACCTACGCGGGCAACTACATCGGCCAGATCGACCGGTACGACCGGGATGAGGCCGGCGCCCGCAACGTGATCGTGTATCCGGAGATGGCGGACGGGGTGGCGCCGCGGGACCTGAACTACCGCTTCCAGTGGAACGCCCCCATCGTCGTTTCCCGGCACGACCCGGAGGTTGTGTTCCACACCTCCAACTACGTCCATCGGACCACCGACGGCGGCCTCTCCTGGACGACCATCTCGCCCGACCTGACCGTGGGCGATCCGGAGAAAGGCGCGCGGCCGGGTGGCCCGGTGCAGCACGACCACACCGGCGTCGAGGTCTACGGAACGATCTTCGCGCTCGGGGAGTCGCAACGGCTGCCAGGCGTCATCTGGGCCGGCACCGACGATGGCCTCGTCCACCTGACGCGCGACGGCGGCGCCTCCTGGACCGAGGTGACCCCGCCGGAGATGCCCGCGGGCGGCACCGTGAACGGCCTGGACGTCTCTCGGCATCACGACGGCGGGGTCCTCCTGGCCGTGCAGCGGTATCGCGAGAACGACTTCGAGCCGTATGTTTTCCGCACCACGGACTTCGGGGCGACCTGGACGAGCCTCGGGAGCGGCGGCGGGATTCCGGCCGGCCATCCCGTGCGCGTCGTCCGCGAGGACCCCGAGAACGAGGACGCGCTCTACCTCGGGACCGAGTTCGGGCTTTTCCTGAGTCTGGACGGCGGCGCGCGCTTCGTTCCTTTCGGGGACCTGCCGGCGACCCCGATCACCGACCTGCAGGTGGGCGGAGGCGAACTTCTGGTCGCCACCCAGGGCCGTTCCTTCTGGGTGCTGGACGACCTGACGCCGGTGCGGGCGCTGGCGGGGAGGGCGTGGGACGCGCCCGCGCTCCTCCCGGCGGGAACTGCGGTGCGGCTCGCGACGGGCGGCACCCGGCCGTTCCGGGGACCGGGGGCGCCGGAGAACCGTCCCGCGGGCGCGCTGCTGCACTATTTCCTGCCCGAGGATCTCGAGGAGGGGGATGAACTTCAGATCACGATCAGCGATGCGGGTGGCACGGTGATCCGGGAACTCGTCCGGAAGCCGCCGCCAGGCGCGGACGGCGAGGAGTCCGGGGAGGAGCGGCCGAATCCCGACGCCGTGCTGGAAACCGAGGCCGGGCTCCAGCGGATCGCGTGGGACCTGAAGTACGGGAGGCCCGAACTCCTGAAGGGCTCCGTGATGTCCATCTCCTACACCGGTGGCGCGTTCGTCCTGCCGGGGTCCTACCGCGCGTCGCTGTCCTTCCGGAAGGAGGCCAGTGAGGAAGTCCGTGGCGATCCGGTCGGGTTCGAGGTGGTGAAGGACCCTCGGGTGGCCGTGACGGACGACGATCTCCGGCAGCAGCACGACCTGGTGCGGCAGGCGCAGGCGCTTCTCGAGCGGATGCACGAGGGGATCGGGACGCTCCGGGACGTTCGGGACCAGTTCGAGACGGTCGAGAAACGGGCCCGGGAGGCGGATCGCTGGAGCGACGAGCTGGAGGAGCAGACCGAGGCGCTGCGGAAGGGACTGACCGAGGTCGAGGACGAACTGATCCAGACGAAGAACGAATCGAGTCAGGACCCCATCAACTTCCCGCCGCAGATCGACAACCAGATCGCCTACCTCTACGGCCACGTCGCCCAGAACTACGGCCGTCCCACCGGCGGCTCCTTCGAGCGCTTCCGGGATCTGGAAACCGAGGCGCGGCCGATTCTGGAACGGTTGGAGTCCCTACTCGGGGAAGGGGTCGCGGATCTGAACCGCGCCCTTCGGGAGGCCGGCATCACCGGAGGGGTGCTGACGGCCGAGCCGAACCCCTGAGGGACCGGCACCCGCTGAGTTCGGAGCGCCGGCTTCCAGCCGGCATCGACCGCCGAGAGGCGGTCGAAACCGCACCACGTCACCCACTCCCACGGCCCCAACGCCTCGGAGCGCCGGGCTTCCAGCCGGCATCGACCGCCGAGAGGCGGTCGAAACCGCACCACGTCACCCACTCCCACGGCCCCAACGCCTCGGAGCGCCGGCTTCCAGCCGGCATCGACCGCCGAAAGGCGGTCGAAACCCCACCCCTCCACCCAGCACCACAGCCGAAACAAGAGGGCCCGCTGGCCTTCGGGTCGGCACAGCGGGCCGCAGGCCCGCGGACGGCGGAACGCCAACGGCGGCGGAACGCAGGGCCCACGGAGCGTTGCGCCACTCGAAGGCAAACGTCGAAGAACGAGCGAATCGGTGGCCCGTATTCGCCGCCGTCAGAGGACGAGGAATCCGGTCAGGCGGGAGTCGGTTCGGCCGCGGCGGGAGCCGGCCACAGGCGCTCCACCTCGATTTCGTCGGCTCTCTCCATTGCCTGGGCGAGGTTGTAGTTCGCCTGCAACCGAACCCACATTCCGGCGCTCGCTCCGAACGCCTTGCTCAGCCGGATGGCCATTTCCGCCGAAATGCCGGAACGGCCGTTGACGAGCGCGGAAAGCTGCTTGCGGCTGACCCCCAGCTTCGCTGCGGCCTCGGTGACACTGAGTCCCAGAGGCTCCATGCACTCGTGGAGGACGATCGTTCCCGGGTGGGGAGGGTTTTTCATCATGTTCCGTTCTCTTTGCCTGGTCAGGGCATGTGTCGTTGCAGGATTTTCCCCGCTGGTCTCTAGTTGGTCATGTCAGTGGTAGTCAACGAGGTCCACGTCCACGACATCGCCGTTTTCGAAGCGAAAGACGACGCGCCAGTTCGCGGAGACCTTGACAGCCCAGTAGCCCGCCCTTTCGCCCTTGAGTGGGTGCAGGTCCAGACCGGGCAACGCCATGTCACCCGGACTCCCCGCAGCCTGGAGCAGGAAGAGCACCCGCTTCAGCTTCGGAGCCAGGGCGGGCGAAACTCGGCGGCGGTTTCCGTCTTCGAAGAGGCGTGCGAGGCCTTTGTGGCGGAACCTTGCCAACACGAAGAAAGTGTAACCCGATACGGGTCAGGTTCCAATTCAATGGAATCCCGTTGGAGCCTGGTGAGGCTTCAGCTCGCGGGAGTCCCGATCAGGCGGCCGGAGCGGGAACCGACGCGAACAGGTCGCTCAGGCTTGCTTCAGTCGTGGTTCGCGGCCGCGGCTCCGCCAGCGGCGGCGGTACCGGTCTGATCTGAAGACCGGCGGTCCCTACTCGTCCGTAGGTTCCGGTAGGTCCTCCAGCAATCCCTCCCGGTATGGAAAGAGCGCCGGGGTGCCCCCGGTGTGGAGGAAGACGACCGCGTCGGTATCGCTGAAGTGGCCGTTCTTGACGAGGTCGAGGAGTCCGGTCATCGCCTTCCCGGTATAGACCGGATCGAGGAGGATGCCCTCGGTGCGGGCAACCTGCGCGATGGCCTCCACGACTCCCTGATTGAGGATTCCGTAGCCCTCGCCGACGTACTCGTCGTGGACGACCACGTCGTCCGGCCCGACCTCCACGTCAAGACCCATGGCCTCGACGGTCTCCCGGGCGATGGCGAGCACGTTCGCTTCACCCGCGGCCTTGCTGCCGCCGCTGCTGATCCCGATGATCTCGACCTCGGGGGCGATCGCCTTGGCGCCGACCACGAGCCCGGCCTGGGTGCTGCCGGAGCCCGAGGCGTGGATGACGTGGGTGATCGTCACCCCGGCTTCGCGAGCCTGTCCGAGCATCTCGCGGAATCCGCTCGCGTAGGCCACCGATCCCAGGGGGAGCACCATGCCGCCGCCCGTGAGGGAGCCTCCGACCGAGACGACATACGGGGTGCGTCCGGACTCACGCTGGGCGGCGGCGATGTCGGCGACGGCGGCTTCCCGGTCGCCGCCGGGCTCGATGATCCGCACGTCGGCGCCCAGGATCCGGTCGAGCAGCAGGTTGCCGTCCGCGGGCGCCAACTCCTGGTCCTCCCGCCTTTGCAGCACCAGGATCGGGTCCATGCCCAGCCGGCGCGAACCGGCGGCGGTCATCCGCGCCCAGTTGGACTGCACACCCGCCCAGGTGATCACGCTGTCGCTGCCCTTCGCGACCGCGTCGGCGAGGATGAAATCGAGCTTCCTGGCCTTGTTGCCGCCGAAGGCGAGCCCGGTCTGGTCGTCCCGCTTGACGAACAGGCGAGGGCCGCCGAGTTCCGCGGCGAGCGTCGGCATCTCCTCGAAGGGCGTCGGCAGGTGGGAGAGAGGGGCCCGTTCGAAGCGGGCGACGGCCTCGTCGAAGACGGTCATGGGGTCGGTGGTGTCTCCTTCCAGGTCTCCAGTGGCGGCGCCGCCGCCGCAGGCGGCGAGAGTTCCGATGACGAGTCCTGCACTGGCGGTGCGTGCGAAAAAGCGGAGCGCGTTCATGGGCGATCCTCCAGAACGGGCGAGTTTACGCAGGGAGGCGCAGAAGGGTGTTGCCCGAAGTCTCCGCAGGCGTAGGCCCTCCGGTTGCCGCCGCCCGTGCGGGAGGGGCCGGGCGGCCGTGTCCGCCGCCGCTCTCGCCGCTGGTTGAGCCGTGCTCCGGGATCTGGTCGCTTCGACGGACCGGAACTCAGCCCGGACGGTGGGTTGACGCCGATAGAGTCGGTGCATGACCGAGTTGCTGGAAAGAGCGATTGCGAAGCTACGGACATTGCCCGGTGATCGTCAGGACGAGGCGGCGCAGATGTTGCTGAGTCTGGTGGACGGGCCGCCCGCGATCCAGCTCACCGCGGAACAGGCTCAGGAGGTGGCTCGCCGCCTCGATGCGCCGGCCCCTCGCTACTCCACCCACGAGGAGGTGGCCGCCTTCTTTGGGCAAAAGCGCATGGCATGAGGCTCCGATGGCGGTTATCCGCCGTCAGTGATCTCGCCCATATCCGCGACTACATCGCGGCCAACAGCCCTTCGGGAGCGCAGGACGTCGTGGATCGCGTCGTTCGCTCGGTCGCGCGCTTGCGCCTCTTCCCGCGGTCAGGTCGTGTCAGACGCGCTTGTCTCCGAAAAAGTGGGCCGTCTTCGATTCCCAAAAGTGGGCCATTTTCGACGCCCATTGACAGGTGCCGCCGAACTGGGATCGATATCGACGCCCGCGCCGCCGAACCGGGATCGATATCGACGCCGGTGCCGCCGAACTGGGATCGATATCGACGCCGGTGCCGCCGAACTGGGATCGATATCGACGCCGGTGCTGTCGATCTGGGATCGATATCGACGCCGGTGCTGTCGATCTGGGGTCGATATCGGAGTCGGCGTTCCCGTGCCGGTAATGCCGCTCACTAGAATTCCGCCAGTTCAGGAAAAGACTGTTTGGCCCGGCTCAAGTCCCTTATCTCCACTGGCTCCGACGAATTCCGGGCCAACGAGGCGCATAACCGCGAGCTCTGCGAGACGCTGCAGACCCGTCTCGCCGAGGCCCGCGAGGGCGGCGGCGGCCGGGCGCGGGCTCGCCACGCCGAGCAGGGGAAGCTCCTCGTCCGGGAGCGGATCGCGCGGCTCGCCGATCCGGGTTCGCCCTTCCTGGAGGTTGCGCCCCTCGCCGCCCACGACTGCTACGACGCGCCCACCCCGGCGGCCGGCCTCATCACGGGCGTGGCCTCGGTCTCGGGGCGGCTGGTCATGGTCGTCGCGAACGACGCCACCGTGAAGGGCGGGACCTACTACCCGCTGACCGTCAAGAAGCACCTCCGCGCCCAGGAGATCGCGGCCCGCTGCGAGCTTCCCTGTGTGTACCTGGTGGATAGCGGCGGAGCGTTCCTGCCGCTCCAGGCCGAGGTCTTCCCCGACCGTGAGCACTTCGGCCGGATCTTCCGCAACCAGGCAGTGATGAGCGCGCGCGGCATCCCGCAACTGGCGGCGGTGATGGGGATGTGCACGGCGGGCGGCGCCTACGTCCCCGCCATGAGCGACGAGGCTGTCATCGTCGAGGGAACCGGCACGATCTACCTCGGCGGCCCGCCCCTCGTGAAGGCCGCGACCGGCGAAGTGGTGAGTCCGGAGGAACTCGGCGGCGCCCGGGTCCACACCGAGCGCTCCGGGGTGGCGGACCATCTTGCTCAAGACGACGACGCGGCGATCCGGATTCTCCGGGAATCGGTCGGGCGGCTTCCCGCCGGGGGCCAACACCCCATCCGCGACGCCGACCCCGAACTGCCCGACTACCCGGAGGAAGAAATCCTCGGCATCTGGCCGCGGGACCGCCGGGTCCGGGTGGACATCCGCGAGACGCTCGCCCGGCTCCTCGACGGGAGCCGCCTCGACGAGTTCAAGGCACGCTACGGCACCACGCTGGTCACCGGATTCGGCCGCATCGAGGGGATCACCGTCGGGATCGTGGCGAGCAACGGGGTCCTCTTCAGCGAGAGCGGTCTGAAGGGCGCCCACTTCGTCCAGCTTTGCGCCCGCGAGGGGTTGCCGCTGCTCTTCGTCCAGGACATCACCGGCTTTATGGTCGGGGCGCGCTACGAGCAGGGCGGGATCGCCAAGGACGGGGCGAAGATGGTGAACGCGGTCGCCACCGCGGAGGTCCCCAAGATCACCCTGATCGCGGGCGGCAGCTTCGGCGCCGGCAACTACGCCATGTGCGGGCGCGCCTACGATCCGACCTTCGCCTGGTCCTGGCCGGCGAGCCGCATTTCCGTGATGGGCGGCGAACAGGCCGCGTCCGTCCTGGTCCAGGTCAAGCGCGACCAGCGCGAGCGCGCCGGCGAGGAACTCTCGTCCGCCGAGGCCGAAGCGATCGCCGCCCCCGTGCGGGAGAAGTACGAACGGGAAGGAAGCCCCTACTACGCGACCGCCCGGCTCTGGGACGACGGCATCGTGGACATGCGGAGCACGCGGCGGACGCTCGCGCTCAGCCTCGCGGCCGCCGCGAACGCTCCCGTCCGGAGTTCCGGACACGGCATCTTCCGGATGTAGGGATCCGGGAACGAGAAGCGCCGGCAGCATGACGCGACCAGGCCGGAAGAGGACCGTCCGGGTGGGGAACGCCGGCGGCTACTGGGGGGACGACCCGCAGGCGCTCAGGTCCCAGGTGCTCGGGCCCGAGCCCCCGGAGTTCGTGACCGCGGACTTCCTGGCCGAGATCACGATGAGCATCCTGCAAAAGCAGCGCGCCCGCGATCCCGGGGCCGGATTCGCCCGCGACTTCGTGAGTCAGATCGCCCCGCTCCTCGCTGCCATCCGGGAACGCGGGATCACCGTGATCACGAACGCGGGCGGGGTGAATCCGACCGCCTGCGCCCGGGCCGTACTCGGGGCGGCAAAGGAGGCCGGCGTCGAGCTGACCGTCGCGGTCGTCGAGGGGGACGACCTCCTCGACCGCCTCGACGGCCTGACGGCCGATGGCGTCCGCTTCGACAACCTGGAGACGGGCGACCCGTTCGCGCCCCGACGAGCCGACGTCCTGTCGGCCAACGCCTACTTCGGCGCCGAGCCGATCGTCCGGGCGCTCGTTCACCGGCCGGACGTGGTGGTGACCGGGCGTGTCACCGACACGGGAATCACGCTTGCTCCCATCCGGCACGCCTTCGGCTGGGACCCCCACGACTGGGACCGCATCGCGGGGGGCATCGTGGCCGGTCACCTGATCGAGTGCGGGGTCCAGGCCACCGGCGGGAACTTCACCGACTGGGAGCGGGTCCCGGGACTTGGCAACGAGGGTTTTCCGGTCGTCGAAGTCGAGGACGACGGCGCGTTCGTGCTGACGAAGCAATCGGGCTCGGGCGGCCTGGTCTCGCCCGCGGTCGCCCGGGAACAACTGCTCTACGAAATGGGAGATCCGGAGCGCTATCTGTGCCCGGACGCAACCGTGGATTTCTCCGGCCTTACCGTGGCGGCTGCCGGGGATGATCGGGTGCTCGTCCGGGGGGCGCGCGGCGGGCCGCCTCCTCCGGACCTCAAGGTGAGCGCGTCGGTCCGGGGCGGCTTCAGCGCCCGCGGCAGCCTGGTGGTCGGAGGTCCGGATGTCCGGGCCAAGACAGCCGCGCTGGACGCGGCGTTCCGCGAGCGCCTCCGGGCCGACTGCGAGGCAGCGGGTGTTCCTTTTCCCGCCGAGTTCCGGGTGGACCTCGCGGGGGCGGACGCGGCGCAGCGCGGGCTGGCGGACGCCTCGCACCTCGATCCGTCCGAGGGGCTCGTCCGCTTCGCCGCCTGGAGTCCGAGCCGGGAACCGCTGAAGGTCTTCCGGAAACTGCTTCCCAGCTTCATCCTGAGCGGTCCGGCGGGCCTCGCGGTCACCGGCGGCGCGCCGGCGATCTCCGAGGTGGTCGGCTACTGGCCGGCGCTCGTTCCCCGCGGCCTGGTCTCGGCCGCCGTCCGCGTCATCCGGACGTCCGCCGCCGGATCCGAGGCGGTGGTGGCAGAGGAAGAGGTGCGTTTCGAAGGTCCCACGGCCCCGGCCGACACATCCCCGACGTCTGCCGGCCGGCGCGCAACGCCGGACCTCCCGGGGTCTCCTCCCCTGATCGAGGCGCCGCTCGGAGCGGTGGCGCACGCCCGCAGCGGAGACAAGGGGGACGCGGCCAACATCGGGGTCATCGGCAGGAGCGCCGACTGCTACGGCTGGCTGCGCGAACACCTGACGACCGGCCAGGTCGCGGGTTGGGCGCGGGACGTG
>LXNJ01000886.1_pt1 | contig 19130 bp, 15 predicted proteins | sample 809081 | NCBI WGS metagenome assembly LXNJ01 (sample SAMN04870510, study PRJNA318959) | sponge metagenome | biome: sponge; feature: marine sponge reef; material: water | host: Petrosia ficiformis | place: Greece: Milos, Mediterranean Sea | collected 2013-05-29 | depth 5-7 m
ACCGTGGATCGCCTTGGCCATGCGGTCGCCGCCGACCTGGCCGTACTTGACCAGGATCCTGTCCGACGGACAGGTCTTGATGCGGCGCATCGCCGCGATGGCCGAGACCACGGCCAAGACCACGAGTAGAACGATGACGAAGACGGTTGGATCGAATATGGACACGGGGTTCTCCTTGATTTGGATCTGGTGGGGTCGCGGCGCAGGAACGCGCGTCCCGTACTACATGGTCGCAACCACCAACTGGCTACCGGACACGTCGACGACGGTGACCGGCGAATTGCGTTGCAGTTCCCTGCCGTCCGTCACCGCGTGGTACTCCTTGAGGCGGCCCTGCAGAGACAGGCTGACCTTGCCGACCCCGGAGCGTCCTTCCGGGACCGCGAGGGTTACCCTCGCGTCCTGGCCGACGGCGTTCTCGAGATGCACGTTGCCTTCATGCTTGACCATCGCCATCAGGGCCAGAAGGCCCATGTTGACGCCGACGAACAGCGACCCGACGAGGATGCCGATCAGGATTGCGAAGATCGGCAGCGTCAGGCCCCAGCTGTAGGCCATCAGGCCACCCCAGGACAGGCCCATCAGAAACGAGACGCCGTTGCGGATGGTGAAAATGTCCCCGAACGGGGTACCTTCGCCACCGCCTTCGCCGAGTTCGAGATCGTCGAGTTCGCCGATCCCGAAGAGCGTGAAGATCACCTGGACCGCGAACACCGCCGTCGACGCGGCCGCGATCACGAACAAGGTCTGCTGGAACCCAGAAAGTTCGGCGAACCACTCCGCCATGTCGCTCTCCCTACTCTTTGGCAGTCAGTATCGAAGTCCGGGCCCGTTTGGGCAACTTGAGGCCGCTGGACGTTTTCTCAACGCACGGTGAACGAACCTACAGCAAGTCTACGACATATTATGTCGTCATGTGGCGTCGACCTTCCCCGATGGCGCGCGGTCGACCCTACGACAACGAAAAGCCCTCCTCGGTGATGGGCAGGGTCCTGATCCGATGTCCGCTCGCCGCGAAAATGGCGTTGCAGACCGCCGGTGCCAGAGGCGGCAGGGCCGGTTCGCCGAGACCGGTGGGCGGGTAGTCGCTGGCGACGAAGTGGACGTCCACCCCCGGCGTCTGCGGCAGGCGCAGCATCGGATAGCTGTCGAAGTTCGACTGCTGCACCCGACCGTCTTCGAAGGTGACCGACAGGCCCATGGTGGACAGCCCGTCGACGACCGAGCCCTGCATCTGGTTCTCGGCACCGCTTAAGTTGATGATCGGCCCGACGTCGGCCGCCACCGTCACGTTGTGGACCCGGACCTTCTTGTCGGCGTCGACGCTGACCTCCGCCACCTCCGCGATGTGGCCCGCGTGACTGAAGTAGAAGGCCAGTCCCATGCCCCGGCCGTCCGGCAGTTCCCGTCCCCAGCCGGCCTTCTCCGCTGCGAGCCTGACGACGCCGGCGGCGCGGCCCGTGTGCATGCCCCGGGGGCCGAGTTGGCGCGGTTCGCCGAAGACGTCGAGCAGCATCTCGAGGTGGTCGCGGCCCGCCGCCACCGCCAACTCGTGCAGGAAGCTCTGCACGACGAAACCGAAGACGTTGGAGCCGGGTGCCCGCCAGGCGGCGCACCGGTTCTTCCAGGACAGCGGCGTCTGCTCGATGCGCAGGTTCTCCAACAACCCGGCCGGGAACACGCCGCGCGCCATGTTGCCGCCGCTCACGGGCCGGCGACCGTCGTTGCTGAAGGTGATGAAGTGGTCCCGCCAACCGGTGATCCTGCCTTCATCGTCCACCGAGCCTTCCATCTGGTGGAAGCCGCCAGCGCGGTAGAGGTCGTAGGCCATGTCGTCTTCGCGCGTCCATTGCAGCTTCACGGGGACGCCGGCGCGCTTGGCGATCGCGGCCGCCTCGCAGGTGAAGTCGTTGTAGAGCCGTCGCCCGAAACCGCCGCCGCAACGGGTCTGGTGCAACGTCACCTTGGCGGGGGATATGCCGACCACCTTGGCGGCACTGCCGATGCCCTGGCCGGGGGTCTGCGTGGGTGCCCACAACTCCAGCGAACCGTCCTTGAACGACGCGGTGCAGTTCTGCGGCTCGAGTTGGGCATGGCTGACGAAGTGATAGGTGTAGAAACCGCCGACCCGGTTGGCCGCGGTTTCGAACGCCGCGTCCACGTCGCCCTGGTCGGCGGCGACAGGGCCGCTCTGCTGGGCGAGCTTCTGGGCTTGGGCCTTGGCCTCGGTCCAACTGTCCTTGGAGGCGTCCGTCTCGTCCCAATCGACGACCAGCGCTAGCTTCGCCTGGAGTGCGGCCCAGGTGCTGTCGGCGACGATCGCCACCCCGGGCAGAAGCTCCATGGCGTTGCCGTTGCCCTCCAGCACGAAGGCATCGGTGACGCCCGGCATGGCCTTGATCTCGTCGACGTTCGCCGATTTGACCTTGCCGCCGATGGCCGGGCACTTCTGGTAGACCGCGTACTTCATGCCCGGCACGGACTGGTCGATGCCGAACAGGGGCTCGCCGCGAACCAGGGCGTCGTTGTCGACCCCGGTGATGCGCTCGCCCAGAAGGCGGAACTGGTCGCGGTCCTTCAGTTTGAGCGCCCCCGCGGCGGGCACCGGCATGGCCGCGGCGTCGGACGCCAACTCGGTGTAGGCGAGCTTACGACCGCTTGGGGCATGGACCACGTGACTGTCGCGGGTCGTGAGCGTAGTCGGCTCGACGCCCCAGCGCTTGGCCGCGGCGGAAACGAGCATGGCCCGCGCCGTGGCACCCGCGCGGCGCAGCGTCGTCCAGTTCATGGGAATCGACATGGAGCCACCGGCGAACTGCGCGCCGTAGGCCGCCTGGTCGATGGGCGACTGGACGACCTGGACATCATCCCAGGCCGCGTCGAGTTCCTCGGCGACGATCATCGGCAGCGACGTCTTCACGCCCTGGCCGATCTCCGGGTTCTTGGCGTACAGCAGAATGCCCCCGGCGTCGATGCGGATGTAGCCGTTCGGCTGCAGGACGCCGCCGTTGGCCATGGCCTTGGGCCCGGCGAACGACAGCATGAGACCCCCGCCCACCAATCCCGTGAGCTTCAGGAACTGGCGTCGGTCGATCTTTGCGATACGCACGTCCAGGGAGGCGTCCGCCGCCGCAGTGCGTTCGCCGGTGACGGTCGGGACAACGTCGCCGATGTCGTCGTAGTTCAATGCGCTCATGATGCCCCCTTACTCCGCCGCCGTTTTCGCTGCTGCCGTTTTCACGGCTTCGCGAATCCGGATGTAGGTCCCGCAGCGGCAGAGGTTCGACTCCATCGCCTGGTCGATGTCGTCGTCGCCCGGACTCGGATTGGTCCGCAGCAAGGCCTCGGCGGCCATGATCTGGCCGGCCTGGCAATAGCCGCACTGGGCGACGTCGAGGTCGACCCAGGCCTGCTGGAGGGCGCTCAATTCGCCGTTCTCGCCGGCGAGCCCCTCGATGGTCGTCACCTCGGCATCCCCGGCGGCCGAGACGGGGTACGAGCACGACTTGACCGCCTGACCGTCCACCAGCACCGTGCAGGCGCCGCACTGGCTGATTCCGCAACCGAACTTCGCGCCGACGAGGCCCAACTCGTCGCGCAGAACCCACAACAAGGGCGTCTGCGGATCCACGTCGCCGAGGCTCCGCCGTTGCCCATTCACATTGACGTCCATTGCCCTGACTCCTCCCCCACTTTCCCACGAGCCCCAAGAACTGCTAGCGCGTCTCCCTTCGGGAGCCGTCCAAGAGCGATTCGTAGCGCCCGTCAGTGAAATGCAACCTGACCGTTAACACTGGCCCCGCTCAAGGAACATAGTTGTAACGCAAACCGACGCGTTTTGACACCGAGATTGGGCGCGGAGTAAGTTCGCCACCTTCGACTTCGCGGACATCGGGAGGGACGCGAGCATGGCAGCCGCTGCATTGATCACCACGCTGGACGACTTCGAGGCCGAGTACCGCAAGGGGATCGGCTACCGGATGCCGGCGCGTGGCGGCCGCGAGGCCAGCCTCGACAACATCCGCCGCTTCGGTGACGGCGTCGGTGACTACAACCCCCTTTACCGGGACGAGACCCATGCGGCCAATAGCCGGTTCGGCATGATCACCGCGCCGCCGATCTTCATCTACGGCGCCAGCATCGGCGTCGCCATGGCGATCAACGGCAACATCGACGGGCGTCGGCTGTCGTCGAGCTTCTTCCCGATGAACTACGCCGGCGGGGAAGTCAACTTCTACAAGACCATTTGGCTCGGCGACCGCATCACGGCGACCGAGGAGATCGTCGACGTACACCGCAAGCACAGCGAGCGGATCGGCGACTTCGTCCTGTGCGAGGCGCTGGTGAGCTACCACAACCAGCGCAGGGAACTGGTCGCCACCAAGCAGACGCTGATGGCCCGCTACCAGAATCTCGGCGGCGGCAGAACGATCAAGTACGACCGCGAGAAGAAGACCCAGGTCATCGAGGAGTCCCCCGACCCGCTGGTGTTCGAGCGACAACGGCGCGGCGCTGAGACCCGCTACTTCGAGGACGTCACCGAAGGCGAGGAGATTCCTCCCCTGCACAAGGGCACCTACACGGTGACCGAGCTGTTTCTCTTCACCCACGGCGTCGTGGGTACCGGGCGCAGTCCGCGCGCAGCACTCGAGGCCGAGGACTCCAAGGACCTCGGCGGCGGCGGCCGGTTCGATGCCGACCATGCGCGTGATCGGCGCAATATGCCGGGCCAGTTCGACTGGGGTCCGCAACGGGTCTGCTGGCTGTCGCAGATGGCCACGGATTGGATGGGCGACGACGGCACCCTGAAGCGGATGCAGACCCGGGTACGCCATCCCAACGTCGTGGGCGACACCAACACCATCTTCGGCAAGATCGGCCGCAAGTACAGGGCGAACGGCGAGAACCTGGTCGAACTCGAGATCTACAACGAGAACCAGGCGGGACTCGCGACGACCGAATCGACCATCACCGTGGCGTTGCCGGCCCGCGCGTAGCGGTCACGATGGCGTCGGGTCGCGCGGATTCGAGGCTGGTGGACACCGACGATCCCGGCGTGGCGTTGCTGGTCGCGGCTCTGGATGGCGACGAAGGGCGCGCCGACGCGATCCTGAAGCACAATCCCGAAGCGGGCTCGCTCGCGGGGCGACTGGCGCTAGCCGACGTCGCCTGCATTGCGGAGTTGCATGCGTCCGCGGTCAACGAGCCGACCGGCCCGTACCGCTGGCCTCCCCTGCTGTACGTGTGCAGTTCCCCGTACGGAGCCCAGGACGAGGCCCGCCGCCATGCACGCCTGGAGATCGCCAGGGCATTGACCGCCATGGGCGCGGACCCGAATGCCGGCACCCGGGAGTCGGAGACCATTCGAGGCTACCGCACCGCGCTCGGGGCTGCCGTCGGTCGGGCCCGCAGCCCGGCGCTCGCCGGACACCTGTTGGAAGCCGGGGCCGACATCGCCGACGGCCCGACCCTCTACGAAGGCTCCGCGATGTGGGAAGCCGTCCGACTCCGGGATGTGGACAGTCTCAAGCTTCTGTTGGCCGCCGATCCACCACAGTGGCACGTCTGTCACGCGCTGCCCCACTGCCTGCAGTTCGACGATGTCGACCTCGTGCAACGGCTATTGGACAGCGACGGTGATCCCAACTGGAACATGGGCGTGTGGGGATTCAAGGGAACCTGCCTGCACGAGAGCATCGTGCTCGGCAATGACGTCGCGATCCTCAAACGCTTGCTTGCCAAGGGCGCGCGGGTCGACGCCCGCGACCGCGGCGGACGCACGCCGTTGGCTATCGCCACGTGTCTGAACCGCCATGTCCATGCGGCGGTCCTGCGAGAGCATGGCGCGAAGGAAGACGAAATCCGCGATGTCGACCGGTGGGTCGCCGCATGCTTCGCCGGGGATGACGCCGGGGCACGCCGCTACGCAGCCCCGGCAAGTCTGAAGGAGGTCGATCACGTCTGGCTGTGTCGGGCCGTACGCGAAGGCAACACGGACGCCGTCCGCCTGCTGCTCGGTGGCAGCGCCGCTTCGGACGCCGTCGACGACGATGGCCAGCGGGCGCTGCATATCGCCGCCGGATGCGGTGATGTCGGCGCAGTGGAACACCTGCTCGCCGAAGGGGCCGACGCAGGCGCCGTGAACTACGGGGGTGAGACGCCGCTCGATGTCGCCCGACGCATCGTCGATGAATCCCACGCCCAGGTGGTCGAACGACTGCTACCCCTAACGCCGGCGGAGCCGTCCATCCTGTTCGACGAGCCAGAGTTCGCCGCGCTGTTCGAGCGCGCGGCCGACGCCGTGGTGGCAGGCGATGTCGACACCCTCTCACGCCTCCTCGGCGACAATACCGTGCTGGCCCGGGCGCGTTCATCGCGGCCACATCGATGCACCCTTCTGCACTACCTGGGTGCCAACGGCTTCGAAGGCGAGCGCCAGAGGACATCGGCCAACGCCGTGCAGGTCATCCAACTGCTGCTGGATGCCGGTGCCGATCCGAACGCTTCCTGCTACGCGTACCGCGGAGGACCGGACGAAACCACCGTCGGGCTGCTGACAAGCAGTGGGCATCCACGCGACGCGGGCCTGACGGTGTCGATGGTGGCCGCGCTGGCACGGGGCGGTGCACGGGTGGACGGGGTCTACACCCTGCTTGCCGATCTGGCGGACGGACGGTCGCCCGCCACGCTTGCCGGCTTCGACCCCCATTCCGAGCTTGCCGGACGCGCGCTGGTCGAGAGCGCCATACTGCGCGAGACGAAGATTCTGTTCGTCTTGGTCGATGCGGGCGTGGACATCAACGCACGGCGGGGCGATGGTGCCACCGCCCTGCATCAAGCCGCCATCGATGGCGATGCGAGTCTCGTCGACGAGTTGATTGTTCGGGGAGCGGACGCGTCGCTACGCGACAAGGTCTACGACGGGACACCCGCCGGGTGGGCGTTCGCCGGTGGCCACGAGGAGCTTGGCAAGAGCCTCGCGAAGCGATTGGGGGCTGGCGACGACTGAAGCTGACCCGTGGGGCGGCCCTACGTGCCTGGGCGGTGGCCCTACCGGACCTGTGGAGGGACCCGAACGCGCCCTAGGGCGGGCGGTCGCCTGTCTCTTCTCGAGGAACCGCGCGGGTCAGTCGGCGAGTGCTGCAGTGCGCGAGGCGTGGATGGTGATGATCTTGTCGAAACCGCTGATCTGGAAGACTTCCCGGATCGGACCGGACAGCGAGCAGAGTGCGAACTTGACCGCCCGCTTCTGAAGGTCCTTGGCAATCCGGAGCACGGCCCGGAGACCCGCGCTGCTGATGTACGACAGATCCTCGCAGTCGAGCACTACCGCATCCTTACTCTCGCTCATCGCAGCCTGCATGGCACCTTCGAACTCACCCGCGTTGGTGCCGTCGATCCGACCTTCCGCCTTGGTGATCAACGTGCCGTTGTGGGTCTCTACTTGTAATTCCATTGATCGAGCGATCCCCTCGTCGCCTGCACCTCGATGCGTCGGTTAAAACGTGTCCTGACAACTTTACCACAGCCACGGTTGTATCGTCCGTCTGCATAGCGGATAGGCTCAAGATCAATCCTCCAATGACCCCAAACCCACTGCTTCAGGCTCACTTCTCGTTGGAATCAGCCCCTCGCTTCAGGCGACTGGTGGGTCTGGAGGCTGGAGTCGGAATCGAACCGGCGTGAACGGAGTTGCAGTCCGCTGCATAACCACTCTGCCATCCAGCCATTGGTCGCTTGCCCGAATAGCGGCACTCAGCCGCGCGAGTCTAGCACAGCGTGCCGTGAAGGGACCTTGCAGGGTTGGTTTGCGCTGGTCTGCGCTGCGCTAGGGACCGTTCTCGCTCAGACCTTCCTTCAACGTGGGCCAGGCGGCACGGCCATAGATCACCATCGACCAGATCGTCAGCAGCGCCGCCACGTACAGCAGCACGAGTCCGAGGATGACCCAGGGACGGTTCATGACCGGAGGATTGGCGAGCAGAATGAAGATGGCGATCATCTGCAGGCCCGTCTTCACCCGCGCCATCCAGGACACCGCCACTAGGCCGCGGCGGTTCATCTCCGCCATCCACTCGCGCAACGCGGAGATGACGATCTCACGGCCGACGATGATGACCCCCGGGAGCGTCAGCAAGAGACTGGCGTGGTTGCCGATGAGCAGCACAAGCGCCGTGACGACGATCAGTTTGTCGGCCACCGGATCCAGGAAGGCGCCGAACGGCGTTGTCTGGTCGAGCTTGCGCGCAAGGTAACCGTCAAGCCAGTCGGTGAACGCCGCTGCCGCGAACAGCATCGACGCGATCCAGTAGTAGCCCTCGGTCGCGATATACACAAGGGCGAAGACCGGCACCAGGGCGATACGCGTGATCGTCAGGATGTTTGGCAGACTCGGGAGGCTAGTGGCCATGCAGCGATCCGTGGATGTCGGCGGCCAGTTTACGGCTAACACCCGGCACCTTCGAGATTTCTTCGCAACTCGCTCCCTTGATCGACGCCACTGAACCGAAATGAGCGAGCAGCGCTCGCTTGCGGCGCGGTCCGATGCCCGCAATGTCGTCCAGTATCGACCGTCTCTGGCGTTTCCGCCTGCGCCCCCGGTGACCCGCGATGGCAAAGCGATGGGCCTCGTCGCGAAGGTGCTGGAGGAGATGCATGGCGGGACCGTTGGCCGGCACCGGCAACTCGTGGCCACCGACCTGGACGATGGTCTCCAAGCCCGGCTTCCGGCTCGGGCCCTTGGCGATCCCGAGGACCGTGACGTCGTCAACCTGGAGTTCCATGAAGACCTCGCAAGCCCGATTCACCTGGCCGACACCGCCGTCGATGAGGAGCAGATCCGGGAGTACGCCCTCGCCCTTCGCCAGGCGGGTGTATCGACGCCGAATCGCCTGTTCCAGGGCTCCGTAGTCGTCACCCCGCGGCACGCCCTCGATGTTGAACCGCCGATAGTCCGACTTGACCGGTCCCTCGGTGCCGAAGACGACGCAGGAAGCCACCGTCGCCTCCCCGGCGGCGTGGCTGATGTCGAAACACTCCACGCGCTTGGGAACGTCTTCGCAGCCGAGTATCGACTGCAGGTCGAGGAACCTCGACAGCACGTTCTTGCGATCGGCGATCAGGCTCGCAAGGGCGACCTTCGCGTTCTCGGTCGCCATCCGCGCCCAACCCGCCCGTTGGCCGCGGACGTTGCGCGCGATGCCGACGCGGCGGCCCGCACGGCTGGTGAGTGCAGTGCCGAGAACCGCCAGATCCTCGCGGCTGGCGACGTTGCCCCGCCTGTCGACGTCGGCCACGACCGGCTCGGCACCTGCCGTGTCGGGTTCCGGTGTCGCTAGCGATGCGATCACCGACTTGGGAATCTCTCGATCATCTCCCCCCAGGTAGTACTGGGAGATGAAAGCGAACAGCAGTTCGCCGGCGCTGATCGCCAGCTCGTTCTTCGGGAACCAGGTGCGATGTCCCAAGAGCCGTCCGTCGCGAACGAACAGCCCCTGTACACATGCCTGACCGCCAGCCAACGCCAGGCCGAAGATGTCCACGTCGCCGCCTGCGCCGTGGACGTACTGGTCCTCCTGAACCCGGCGCAGGTGGTCGATCTGATCGCGGTACTTCGCGGCCCGTTCGAACTCCAGCGCCTCGGCGGCGGCCTCCATCTTGTCCTTGAACTCGGCGAGAATCGCCTGGCTCTTGCCCTCCAGGAACATCACCGCAAGACGTACGTCGTCGGCGTATTTCTGCCTGTCGACTAGGCCGACGCAAGGCGCGCTGCAGCGTTCGATCTGATGCTGCAGGCAGGGCCGGGAACGGTTCTTGTAGAAGCCGTCTTCGCAGGAGCGGATGCCGAACAGCTTCTGCAGTATGTTGAGACTGTCCCGTACCGAGGCGGCGCTGGGAAACGGACCGAAGTAGCGACCACCCCGGCGACCTCCGCGATGGAACGCCAGCCTTGGGTATGGGTGCTCGGTCAGCTGGATGTAGGGATAGGACTTGTCGTCGCGCAGGACGACGTTGTAGGGCGGCCGCTCCGCCTTGATCAAGCTCTGCTCCAAGAGCAGCGCCTCGGTCTCGCTGGCCGTGACCGTGACGTGGATGTCGCGCACCTTGGCGACTAGGGCCATGGTCTTCGCGGTCAATCCCGACGCACGGAAGTAGGCACTGACGCGTGCCCTCAGGTTGCGCGCCTTGCCGACATAGAGAACGGCTTGGTCCTCGCCCAGCATGCGATACACGCCGGGTCGGGTGGTGAGCCCCTTGAGGAACGGTTCCGGGTCGAAAACCGTCACGGGCGGGGTCGCGCGGCGACCGTCTCGGGTCAGGACCGGACGCGGAAGGGAATGACGTTGTCGTCGCGCTTGACGTAGATCTCGCGCTGGCGACCCGGGCCGTCGATGCCGATTCTGCCGGTGCCGAATGCGCGCAGGTCGTAATGCGCCGCGCGACCGCCTTCCGGTTCCAGGGATAGCCGGTTGCCGCTCAGGCTCCAACGCCCCCGGTAGATCATGTCGCCATCACGGGCCACGTACGGTCCGGAAACGGGGCCGCCGGACAGGGTGAGCGACCTCGGTTCCCCGAGCGACGCTTCGGCAGACTCACTCGACGTGTCGAGGTCCCACTGGCCGATCAGGTCGAGCGACCGGATCCATTCCCGACGTGCCCGACGCATCGACCGCAGCCACATGGTCAGCAGCACCGCAACCGCGACCAGGGTCAGATAGAGGCTCACGTGGCGAACACCTCGCGATCGACATCCACGATGGTGGCATCCACCGACTGCGCGACCCAGCGTTCCACCTCCGTCAGGGACTGCTCGACCACCCGTGAATCGTCCGCGACCGCCACCACCGACCAGCGGGCGCGGCGATGCGAATCCTGGTAGTCGCTCTCGCACACGGCCAGGTTGGCGATACGCCCGAACCGGCCCCGCAGGCGCTCCAGCCGGCGACGCTTCTCCTTCAACGAACGGCATCCGGCCAGGTGGAAGTCGAGAGCCAAGAGTCCGATGTGCATCGTCGGGTCAGCGCACTGTGGAGCGAGGAACGACATTGTGGAAGCTCATTGCTGGTCGGCGATCCCCACGCGGCCTTCCCCTGCCTTGCCGGGGCGTCCCGCCGTGCGCATGGCGCCGAACTCCTCGCCGCTCATGGCGAAGTACACCGTGTCCAGACCATGACGCACGCGGCGTTGGTCGAAGAACAGTCCGAGGCGCTGCAGTACCCGCACCGAGCGTTGATTGGGCGTATCCGTGGTGGCGACGACCCGGCTCAAGCCACACTCGCCGAAACCGAAACGCAGGACCTCACGGGTCGCCTCGGTGGCGTAGCCACGCCCCCAGTGGGACGGCGCGATGGCGAATAGCAGTTCGACCACGTCGCCGTCCTCGAACGGCCGGAAGCCTGTAAAGCCGATCACCGCCGTCGGCGCCAAGGCGAGACGTACCGAAAAGAAGCCGTAGCCCTGCTTGTCGAAGTTCCGAATGCTGGCTTCGACGATTCCGATCACCCGCTCCCTAGCCGGCACCTCGCCGGAGAACAGGTAGCGACGGACCTCGCGGTCCCCCCACAGCGTGTGCAACGCGTCGATGTCGTCCATGACGAATGGACGGAGAACCAACCGCTGGGTGGAAAGCTCAATCATGCTCTTGGGACGCGCCGTCCGCCTGGCACGCATGCCGAAGAGTTTGCCACAAACTCCCGCAGGTGGAACCGCCTATCGCACAACGCCAAGCCACCGCCGACGAATGCCACGAGGGTGCCGACGCGCCGGCGTTCTCCACGCGGTATCCGGTCATCGGCACCCGGCTCCGGCCGATCATCGCGCCGAACCACGGCGCGAGAACCGCGCGCTTCCAGCACCCGGGCGAAACGTTCGGGAGGTCGTCTCGCGATCCGAGTGACGCGCGTCAAGGCCGCCGCCGCACGGTCAGCCCGCGGCAACCGAGGTTCGCATCTCCTCGAATCCCGTCCGTGCGACATCGTCGGGAATCAGCGGATAGCGGATGCCGGCCCACTTCTGGGTCACGCGGATCACCTGGCTGGCGTAGCCAAACTCGTTGTCGTAGTAGACGTAGAGCGTGACCCGGTTGCCAGCGACGATGGTGGCGCCGCCGTCGATGCTGCAGGCATGGCGGTTGCCGATGTAGTCGCTGGAAACGCGTTCCTTGGACGACGTGTAGTCGATTTGACGCTGCAGCGACGAGTCCAAGGCGACGTCGCGCAGGTAGCCGTTGACCTCCTCCAGCGTGGTGTCGCGCCGCAGGGTGAGAACGAAGATCGCGAGTGAGACATTCGGTGTCGGCACGCGGATGGCGTTGCCGGTGAGCTTGCCGGCAAGTTCCGGGAGCAGTTTCGACACCGCCTGCGAGGCCCCCGTCTCGGTGATCACCATGTTCAGCGGCGCGGCGCGGCCCCGTCGGTCGCTCTTGTGATAGTTGTCGTGGAGATTCTGGTCCGGCGTATAGGCGTGCACGGTCTCCATGTGCCCGTGAACGATGCCCCACTTGTCGTTGACCGCCTTCAAGACCGGCACGATCGCGTTGGTGGTGCAGGATGCGCAGGACAGGATCGTGTCATCGTCGCTCACCTTGTGCGAATTCACTCCCGAGACGATGTTCTTGATGCCGCCTTTGCCGGGGGCCGTGAGGAGCACACGGTCAATGCCTTTGGACTCAAGGTGCTCGGCCAATCCGCCCTCGTCCCGCCACACCCCCGAGTTGTCGATCAGGATGGCGTTGTCGATGCCGTGGCGCGTGTAGTCGATCTTCGCTCGGTCTTCCGCGTAGATCATTCGCACGACGTTGCCGTTCACGATCAGGCATTGGTTGTCTTCGTCGACCCGAATGGTGCCGTTGAATGCCCCGTGCACGGAATCCCGACGCAACAGCGCCGCCCGCTTGTGGATGTCGTCGTCGCGACCGGGCCGGAGGACTACCGCACGCAGCACCAGCTGATCGCCGCCGCCGGTTTTCTCGATCAGCAGGCGGGCCAGCAGCCGACCGATTCGACCGAAGCCGAACAGAACCACGTCCTGGGGTTTCTCCAGGGGTTTCACATGGCGCCCGATGACGTGTTTGCTGGCTTCGCGGACGAACTCCAACGGCGTGACGTCCTCACCCCGCTGTTGGCGCTCCATCAACCGCACCGCCAGCTTGCCGACATCCGCGTGGGACGGTCCCAGATCGAGCTTCGACAACGCCTCGAGAATCGGATAGCTCTCGAACTCGGACAGTTCGTTCTCCGCGACCTGGCGGACGAACCGGTGCGTCTTCATGATGTCGGTGACGCTGCGATTGTGCAGCGCGCGCCCGTAGCAGTAGATGACGACGTTCTTGCGGTAGAGCTTGCCGATGATGGGAATCATCGCCTCGGCCAGCTCCTCCCGCTCCTTCCAATCCGGGAAGTAGTCCTCGAGACTAGGCAGTGCCACAGCGGATCCCTTCCATGAAACAAACACTCCGTTGTTGCCTGGTAGTCAGCGGCGCTCGATGCCGCATGGAGCGGATGGCGCGTATTATCGGCAACGGCACGCCGTTGTAAACGAAAAGTTCATCTCCTCAAGGCTCGGAAACACCGACCCCCACGACGATCTCACGCACAAGCGACCTGATGAGACATGCGGGCTAGCTCAATTGCGCGTTGACCCCTACCAAAGCTGCGGCACCCGGACACAGCACCGATTCGTCCAGGGCGTTGAGGGGCGTCGCCGGTGTCCCCAGGGCGTCGTGACAGTCGGCCGCGTCGGGATCCACGTAGAGCAGTCCGGTGACCACCTCGCCCGCCTCGGCGGCACGTTGGACGTGGGTCAACGCCTGGACACGGTCGCGGGGATCGTAGTTCTCGTCGAGCTTGCGCAGGCGCAGGGTCGAACCATCGGGCATGGCGACGTCTTCCGCCGTGCCGGACTCGTAGTCCACGGTGATCTCCTCGCCCGCGGCGATGTAGTCGGCGCTGACCAGGCGTTCCGAGTGGCCACGCACGTAGTCGTAGCTCTTGGTCGAGCCGTTGTGGTTGTTGAACGCGACGCAGGGCGAGATGACGTCGATGAAGGCGAAACCCTTGTGCATCAGGCCGGCCTGGATGAGCGGCACCAACTGGCTCTTGTCGCCGGAAAAACTCCGGGCGACGAAGCTCGCGCCGATCTGCAGCGCCATGGACACGAGGTCGATGGGCTCGTAGAGGTTGGGAACGCCCTTCTTGCTCGTCGAACCCTTGTCGTTGGTGGCCGAGAACTGGCCCTTGGTGAGCCCGTAGGTGCCGTTGTTGTCGACGATGTAGAGCATGTTGATGCGACGCCGGACGATGTGCGCGAACTGGCCGATGCCGATGGAGGCGCTGTCGCCGTCGCCGGAGACTCCGACGCAGTAGAGCTCCCGGTTGGCCAGGTTGGCGCCGGTGGCCACCGACGGCATTCGCCCGTGCACGGCGTTGAAGCCGTGGGAGTGGCTCAGAAAGTAACTCGGCGTCTTCGACGAGCAGCCGATTCCGGAGACCTTGGCGAACTTGTGCGGCGGCAACGCCAGTTCGGCGCACGCCTGGACGATCGCCGCGGACACCGAATCGTGGCCGCAGCCGGCGCAAAGCGTCGACACCGCACCTTCGTAGTCGCGCCGGGTGAGGCCCAGTTCGTTGATGGGCAGCAGCGGATGCCGGACACGGGGTTTGGCGACGTAGGTCATGGACGGACCTCCCCTACTTGCTAGGCGGACTGCTTCGCCCGCCGCCGACGGCACGCAGCCGCGGCACTTTGTACTCCACCAGGCGTTCGCTGACCTGCTCGTAGATCGTGTCGGCGGAGATGGAGAAGCCGCCGTAGTAGAGCACCGCGTCGATGCGCGCCGGATCGATTTGCAGGTCGTTCACCAGCAGGGTCTTCATCTGCGCGTCGCGGTTCTGCTCGGCGAGGAACACGATGCCGTGCCGGTCGATGAAGTCGCGCACCTCGGTGGTGAACGGGAAACCGCGGATACGCATGGTGTCGAGTTCGACGCCATCCTCCGCCAAGCGGTCCAAGGCTTCCGGAATGGGTAGCGCCGTGGTGCCGTAGTAGATGATCCCGACATCGCGGCCCTCGTCCTCCACGACCGGTGCGGGCACGAGTCTGCGCGCGGTCTCCCACTTCCTAAGCAGCCGGTCCATGTTGGCGGTGTACGCCTCCGGAGCCTCGGTGTAGGCCGCGTACTCGTCCCGCGACGTGCCACGGGTGAAGAACGCGCCCTTCTCCGCATGTGTGCCCGGCAGCGTCCGGTAGCCGATGCCGTCCCCGTCGACGTCAACGTAGCGACCGAAGGTCTCGATCGCATCAAGATCGTCGGCGTCGAGCACCTTGCCACGGTCCAACCGGCGGTCGTCCTCCCAAGCGAAGGGATCGGCGAGGTTGTCGTTCATGCCCAGTTCGAGATCCGACATCACCAGGATCGGCGTCTGCAGTCGATCAGCCAGATCCAGCGCGACGACCGCGAAGTCGAAGCACTCGTTGGGGGTGGAAGGAAACAAGAGCGGATGCCGGGTGTCGCCGTGCGAGGCGTAGGCGGCGGCGAGCAGGTCGCCCTGCTGGGTGCGCGTTGGCATCCCGGTGGAGGGGCCGGCGCGTTGGATGTCCCAGAGCACTGCGGGAATCTCCGCGAAATACGCAAGGCCGAGGAACTCGGTCATCAGCGACAGCCCCGGACCGCTGGTGGCCGTGAAGGCCCGGGCGCCGTTCCAGCCGGCGCCGATGACGATGCCCATGGCGGCCAGTTCGTCTTCCGCCTGGATGATGGCGAAGTTGCGTTGCCCGCTTTCGTCCACGCGCAGACGGTTGCAGTACTGCTCGAAGGCTTCGGCCAGCGATGTCGACGGGGTGATCGGATACCAGGCGCACACCGTGGCGCCCCCGTAGATCGCGCCGATGGCGGCGGCGGTGTTGCCGTCGACAAGAATCTTGTTCTCCGCCGCGTTGGAGTAGCGCACCTGGATGGGCAGCGGGCCGTCGAGGTAGTCGAGCACGTAGTTGCGGCCGATCTCCAGGGCGTGGATGTTCGGCGCGATGAGATCGTCCTTGCCCTTGTACTGCGACGAAACCATGCCGGTGATGACGTCGAAGTCGATGTTGATGAGCGCCGACAGCGCCCCCAGGTAGACGATGTTCTTGAACAGCGCCCGGTGCTTCGGGTTCGGGAACTCCGGCAGCACGAGTTGCGAGATGGGAATACCGACGTAGTTGATGTCGGCACGGCGCAGGCCGACGTGCAGATCCTTGGAGTTGTCGTACACCAGGTAGCCGCCCGGGACGATGGACGCGATGTCCTCCTCGAAGGTCTCGGCGTTCATCGCCACCATGAGGTCGATGCCTTCGCGGCGGCCGGCGTAGCCGCGTTCCGAGACCCGGACCTCGAACCAGGTCGGCAGGCCCTCGATGTTCGACGGGAAGATGTTGCGCGTCGCCACGGGCACGCCCATGCGGAACAGCGCCTTGGCGAACATGCCGTTGGCGGACGCCGATCCCGAACCGTTGACGTTGGCGAAACGGATCACGAAGTCGTTGTAGCGCACGCGCGCACCGCCCGCGCCGCCCGCACGCGTTCCGGACGGGAATCGTGGTTCGGTCACGTGGATCACCCCGAAGCGTATGAGCCCAACTGCGGGATGTGAATGACGGATTTCTGCATGTCCCAGGCGTGGGTCGGGCAGCGTTCCGCGCACAGTCCGCAGTGCAGGCAGACGTCCTCGTCCTTGACCATGACGCGTCCCGTCGTCAACGACTCGGAGACGTACAGATCCTGCTCCTCGTTCTCTGCGGGTGCCATCAGGGCCGTACGCAGGTCGGGCTCCTCGGCGTTGTCGGTGAACGTGATGCAGTCCATCGGGCAGATGTCGACGCACGCGTCGCACTCGATGCACAGCTTCTCCGTGAACACCGTCTGCACGTCGCAGTTGAGGCAGCGTTGCGCCTCTTTCAGGCCAAGGCGCGCATCGAAGCCGAGTTCCACCTCGATCTTGATGTTGTCGAGCGCCTTGCGCTTGTCGGCGTGGGGCACGAGGAAGCGTTTGGCGGCGTCGTGCTCCGCGTCGTAGCTCCACTGGTGGATGCCCATCTTCTGGCTGATGAGGTTGACGCCCTCCGGTGGACGGTCCCGCTTGATGTCCTTGTCCTGGCACATCAGATGAATGGAGATGGCCGCCTTGTGGGCGTGGGCCGAGGCCCAGATGATGTTCTCCGGGCCGAGCGCCGAGTCGCCGCCGAAGAACACCTTCGGATGGCTGGACTGCAGCGTGTCCTCGTCGAGGATCGGACAGTCCCACTTGTCGAACTCGATGCCGGCATCGCGTTCGACCCACGGGCAGTGGTTCTCCTGGCCGATGGCCATCAGTACGTGGTCGCATTCCACGACCACGTCGGGCTCGCCGGAGGGCTCGTAGCGGTAGCGTCCCTTGCCGTCGGGAATCGGCTTGACGCATTCGAAGACGATGCCGGTGAGCTTGCCGTTGTCGTGCAGAAACTCCTTCGGCGGGCGGTTGTTGATGATCGGGATGCCTTCCGACATCGCGTCTTCCTTCTCCCACTCCGACGCCTTCATGACATCGAAGGCGGAGCGAACCACCACCGTGACACGCTCGGCGCCCAGACGCTTGGAGGTCCGGCAGCAGTCCATCGCGGTGTTGCCGCCTCCCATGACGATGACCTTGCCGGAAATGGACGACGTGTGTCCGAAGGCGACGCTCGACAGCCAGTCGATGCCGATAGAGATGTGGTCGTCGACTTCCTGGCGGCCCGGAAGGTCGAGATCGCGACCCCGGGGAGCGCCGGTTCCGACGAAATAGGCGTCGTAGTCCATGTCGAGCATCGCCTTCATGCTCGTGATCTCGTAGCCGAACTGAGCATTGACCCCCATGTCGAGGATGAGGTCGACCTCCTCCTCCAGGACGTCGGCCGGCAGTCGGAACGCCGGAATCTGGCTACGCATCATGCCGCCGCCTGCCGGGTCGCGGTCGAACATGTCGATCTCGTAGCCGAACGGCAGCAGATCGCGGGCCACGGCCAGCGACGCCGGACCCGCACCCATGAGGCAGATGCGCTTGCCGTTCTTCTTCTTCGGCACCTTGGGCATGAAGGCCGAGATGTCGCCCTTGTGATCGGCGGCGACGCGCTTCAGCCGGCAGATGGCGACCGGCTTCTCCTCCGTGCGCACCCGACGGCAGGCGGGTTCACAGGGACGGTCGCAGGTGCGCCCGAGAATGCCCGGGAAGACGTTCGAATCCCAGTTCAGCATGTACGCTTCGGTGAAGCGTTCCTCGGCGATCAGGCGGATATAGTCGGGCACGGGCGTATGCGCGGGGCAAGCCCACTGACAGTCGACTACCTTGTGAAAGTAGTTGGGGTCGGCGATGTCCGTCGCTTTCATCGATGTCGCTGCTGGTGTGACGCCATGCCGCTGCAGTCGAATCCTGTGTTGCCATCCATGCGCGCACGACAAATCCGGCGAGCGGGACGGCGCCCCCTCTCCGGAACCCTTTGCATTCTAGGGGGTCGGTGCACGAAGGCGCAACCGAATCGGTGTACGACTGAGATCAGCCTGTCGAGCAGCCGTCCGGGGGCCGCGGGTAGGTCGAACCGGCGCCGCGGGATCCGTCGAAGGCGGGTCGGCCGTGCGCGGCATCCACTTCATCGAGCCTGACGATGGTTCCGGGCCCATCCTGGTAGCGCAACCCGTACCCGTAGGGAAACAACGGCGCATAGTCGACATCGCCGATGTTCAGGGGCGTTTGCTGGGCGTCACGGGGCCACGAGAACGACAGCCGACCGTGGAAGTCGTGTCCCACGTCGCCGCCGACGCCGCGAAACAGCACGTCGGCCACGCCGCCACCCTCGGTGCCCGGGAGCCAAGCGACCACGAAGGCGTCCGAGGCATTGAGTTCGGGGTTCACCCAGAGGGGGCGCCCCGTGAGAAAGACGGACACCGTGGCAATACCCTTCTCCTTCATGCGGCGCAGGATCGCCAGCGGCTGGGAGTCCTGCGCCGAATAGCTCAGGTGACTGCGGTCGCCGTCACCCTCCGCGTAGGGGTCCTCGCCGAACACGACGACGGCAACGTCCGGTGCGTCGTCGCCGAAATCGCCGTCCGGACTCAGGCGGACGGAACCGCCATGGTCCGC
>LXNJ01000887.1_pt1 | contig 19129 bp, 13 predicted proteins | sample 809081 | NCBI WGS metagenome assembly LXNJ01 (sample SAMN04870510, study PRJNA318959) | sponge metagenome | biome: sponge; feature: marine sponge reef; material: water | host: Petrosia ficiformis | place: Greece: Milos, Mediterranean Sea | collected 2013-05-29 | depth 5-7 m
CGCACTATCAACTGAGACCCATCATGTTCTTCAAGAGTGATGGGTATTTCTTGTCCGTTTTCTGTTGCCAATCTCACTATAGTATTTTCGAAGTCTACCCGGGCCACATCTGTAAACTGAAGTGTAAAACTGTTAATGGATTCAGAAAGTTCAGTTATCTCATAAGGTGTAAGGTCTACCGAAGCGTCCGTTGTGTTCGCTTTCACAGACGATAGTCCCGGAACTTCAAACTCAAGTTGGAACGGGTAGGACACCGCACCTTGTGCGGCATTGCCGACTCTATCCTGAGGCTTTACTGAAAGTGTATACAAACCACCTTGCGTTAGAGAGACAAAACTTGCTGTCAGTTGATCAACACCATTGTTCTCTAAAGTGAGCGAAATCGCAGATGCATCCGGACCTATTAGACTAATCACCGTATTTTCAAAGTCAACCTGTGTTGCTTCTACAAAATTCAGGGTAAGTTTGTTGACAGCCTCTGATACATCAGTAATCTGATAAGGTATTAGGTCTAAAGGTGTCTCAGTATTTAGAGAGACTGAAGATAGTTGCGGTGCTTGTGAATCATAAAAAATGTTGTGAACTGCCTGATACGGATTACCTGCTTTGTCAACAAGGTTAATCGTCAGCGTGTATTCGCCATCAGCACTACCATCAGTCGGTAAAGGGGCAGAAAGCGAAAAGAAAAGTTGGTTTATATCATCATGTGTAATTTGCCCTTGAACAACTTCACCATTTTTGTTTTGAAGTCCAATTGTTTGATCGTCAAGGTCAAGCAACGCTTGCCCAACATCTTCAACAGTGAGTTCAAACTGCGTCAAACTACCGATATAAGAGATCGGTTGATATAGTGTTATAGGTGTAGCCGCCGTTATGCGGGGCGCTTGGGTATCAAAAATAAATGAGCGATATACAACATCACCTATGCGTCCAGCTTTATCTACTGGTGTGACGGCAACTGTATATCGTCCGTCAGCACTGCCATCAGCTGGAAGTGCTGGGGGGGTCCAAGTCAACTGATTCGTTCCAATGGAAGTAGTAGTCCCGGGTATCGGAAGTCCATCAGCATTACTAACGACAATAGTTGATCCGTCATTACCTAATGCTAACCCGACACCGGTTGGTTCTGTGAACGTGGCGATAATGTTCACATCAGCACTATTGACATATATAGTAGCACTGAGTTTGCCATCAATAAGGATGGAACTAACTGCTGGTAGCACAATATCAAGTCGAAACTGGTATTGAATGGCACTCTGGGCAACATTACCCGATCTATCCTGTGGTGTGACAGAAAGGGTATAGAGACCGCTTTGTGTTAAGGAAATAAAACGAACTATTAACTGAGATGCCTCATTGTCTTCTTGGGTGATGGGTATCTGTTGCTCGTTTGGTCCTATTAACACAACACTGGTATTTTCAGGATCAATCCGCATCGCATCTGTGAACTCAAGTGTGAGACTGTTGACAGGTGCAGAAAGCTCAATAATCTCGTGCTGGATAAGCGCTACGGAAGTATCTACTGTGTTTGCTTTTACAGATGATAAATCTGGAACTTCAAACTCAAGTTGGAATGGGTAAGACACTGCACCTTGTGCGGCATTGCCGACCCTATCATGAGGCGTTACTGAAAGTGTATACAAACCTCCTTGTGTCAAGGTAACGAAACTTGCGGTCATTTGGTCAATACCATTATTCTCTAAGGTGAGTGGAATGGGAGAACCATTCGGACCGATCAGCGAAACCACCGTATTTTCAAAGTCAACCTGTGTTGCCTCTACAAAATTAATGGTAAGTTTGTTGATAGCTTCAGATAGATCGGTAACCTGATAAGGTGTTAGGTTTAACAGCGTCTCGGTATTTAGAGAGACTGAAGATAGTTGCGGTGCTTGTGAATCATAAAAGATGTTGTGAACCGCCTGATACGGATTACCTGCTTTGTCAACGAGGATGACATTCAGCGTGTATTCTCCATCAGCACTACCATTAGTCGGTAAAGGAGTGGAGAGGGTGAAGAAGAGTTGATTGTTAGCATCATGTGTTATTTGACCTTGAACCGCTTCACCATTTTTGTTTTGAAGTTCAATTGTTTGATCATCAAGGTTAAGTAATGCTGGACCAACATCTTCAACAGTGAGTTCAAACTGCGTCAAACTACCGATATAAGAGATCGGTTGATGCAGTGTTATAGGTGTAGCCGCCGTTATGCGGGGCGCTTGGGTATCAAAAATAAATGAGCGATATGCAACATTACCTGTGCGTCCGGCATTATCTACTGGTGTGACAGCAACTAAATATCTTCCATCCGCACTGCCGTCAATTGGAAGCGCTGCTGGTCGCCATGTCAATTGATTTTCATCATTGAATGTTGTGAACCCAGGGACCGGAAGCCCCGTCTCGGTCGTTACAACAATCTTGGATTCATCTTCCCCTACAGCTAAGCCACTCCCGGTGGTATCTACTAACGTTGCGATAATTTCTCCGTCACTACCATTGACATAAACAACAGCACCACTCTGACCATCAATCAATACTGACGTAACAACAGGAACGGCTATATCCAAATTGAACCTGTAGATAAATGGTGTTTCGGAAACATTGCCGATATTGTCTCTTGGCGTAACTGTAAGAATATATGTTCCGAGTTTCGCAAGGCTTTGGAAATTAAGCGTTAAAAAGGCAGTGCCGTCATTGCTTCGGTGAACTGCAATTTCAGTTCCATCAGGTCCTGTTAAAGAGACCATTGTGTTTTCAAAATCAATGTCACTTGCGTCAAATGCAACATTTATTTGGGAAAACGTATCAGTAACGTTCGTAGCACTATCGACGGAAAGTTGGAGTTGTGGGTCAGTTACAACTTCAACTGTGCTGATTACTGGAAATTGTGTATCAAATATGAGAGGAAAACTTTGGGTAAATCGTTTTCCAGAAAAATCAACAAATGTTGCAGTGATAGTGTATGTTCCATCTGCGGTGCCGTTTCGTGGAATTGATGCTTCGGTGCTCCAAGTTAACTGATTGTTTGCTGCATCCGATTCAACTTTCGCTTGGGGAACAACGAGACCTTGTGCATTTCTGACAGTTATTGTTGACGCATCAAAATCTATACCTGAACCTATATAATTAACAATTTCTACTGTAATATTATCCAAACTACTGACAGTTCCAGTTTCCGGGGTTGTTAATCGCACTTGTGATTGTGTTTGGCTGACCAGATAGAATTGGCGCCGGACAACTGCTCCAGTGTTGCCTGCCATGTCAGTTGGGGTAACTTCAATAGTGTAGGTGCCATCATCCGAACCGTCTAACGCAATCGGTTGCAACAGTGTAAGTGTAGCAGTATCCGTGCCGTTACTTGCAATATTAACAGGCACTTCAACACGGTTCTCTCCGGCACCGCGAATCAACTGAAAATTACTATTGACGAAATCAATACCGCTTGTTACTTCATTGAGTTTGACGACAACTTCTGATAGATTTGAAACAGTCTGATTAGCGGCAGGAACTGTTGAAACAAGTGTTGGGACTTGCGTGTCGTAAACAACATGGTAAGTGTAAGTCTTCGTATTCCCGAGTGAGTCTGTAGCCTTGACGTTAATCATATAGTTCCCGTCTTGGCTTCCATCAGTTTTCAGGATAGGTGAATCCAAAATGTAAGTTAGCACGTTATTATTTTTGTCTGGAAATGGTTGACCGGGAATAGCATTAATACCGCCATCTGGGTTAGACGTTCCAAAAACAATACTGGTAGTTTCCTGTTCACCAGAAAATGCAACACCGGCCCCGAATTCACCATCATTAAAGGTAGCAATAAACTGATTTAACGGAAGATTGTAATAAACGGTATCGCCTAAGATGCTAAACGGTTCACCATCCCGTGTTGGTTTTAATGAAACGAGTTCTGGTGCCAGATTATCATATAGAAATGAGATTTGAATTGGTGCGGTTTTATTTCCTGCTTTATCGCTCCCAACAATTTCTACAGTATATTGACCATCTTGGAGACCATCTTTTGCTAACAAGGGAGAGAGGAATTCCCACCTAATTTTATTATCCGAAAGTTGAATTGACCGCCCGAGAACAATACTGCCACCTGGACCCATCACACTTATTGATGAATCATCCAAGTTAAGTCCGATATTATCTTCTAACGCTGCTTCCACAAAATTAATCAATCCATTGATACCACTACCGGGAACAAACTCACCTTTATTGGTAGCCACACTTTTTAAGGTTGGTGCTGCGTTATCAAACGTAAATACACGACTTGAGGTAAGGGCGCCTACGCTCACTGTAACTTCATACGTGCCGTTTTCTGTTAATTCGTCAATAAGATCACTGAGCGTAAATGTGGTTTTATTAGTGAGGGTGCCCTCCATCTTGGTGCCACCAACATGCCTAATCTGTATCTCTGTGTTCCTATCAGTGAGATCAATTGGTGTCCCATCGTCTGCTGCTACAGTGAAACTGATGCTTTGAATTGCTGTATTCACAAACATGCCATCTATGAGCGGTATTGAATCGTTTATTGAGATACCTGTGATAAGCGGGTCTGCCGAGTCAATTGTGATAGCTTCTGTTTTATTACTGCCTTCTACATTTCCGCCTTTGTCTTTTACCCATAGACTCAAAGTATACTGGCCATCAAAAACAGGTTTAGCGTTGTTGTCCTTGCCATCCCAATAGTAGGTGCCGCTTTCTTTGCTCAATTCACTCGGATCAATTGCCCTTTTAATTGGGTCCCCGCCACTGTTTTTTTGTAATTCTAACCATGCCTCGGTAACATCTTCGTCCAAACCACTATAGTGAATAGGAAACCGTTCCTCCAAAATCCGTGAGAACTCCTTAGCATCTATACTGATGGAAATCTCCGGGGCTTTAGTGTCTAATGTTACCTCTTTTTCCTTGCTCGAAATAGGATCTAGCGGATCGCCTTCAGAATCTTTGAGCGGATTGCCATCAGAATCTATGCGCGTAAGGAAGACTTTAATCTTATAATCACCATCTGGAAGCTGATCATTTCCAATTTTCCCATCCCATATTACTTTTATAGTCTGATTTTTGGATAATGTTTGATCATTTGCTTCGTCAGGACCGCTGGCAATTTTTCTACCGTCATCTAACTTAATCTCATAGGTATAATTTTGATCTTCATTATCAGTTGTAAAGGTGATGGTCAACTTTTCTTCGACCCCGTTAAAAACGTTGTCCCCGTTTGCATCTACTTTTAATGAATCTGAAACAAGTCCCGCCCAAGCGGTAGACTGTATAACTAACAGAGCAACAAACAATTGAAAAATGAGAAAGGATGTCCAACGAAAACCGAATGACAATTTCGTATTCTTTTTGTTGTAGCACAGAACAGATAAACTATTTTTGATTTTTGACACGCGTTTTCCCCCGCTACAGCGAAGTTTGGTCTATTTTCAACTTCGCGTGGAATTCACAAAATATTAATTTCTTATTAGCACAGATAGCATTACAACACAATATGGACCTGAATCAATTCACTGATTGCAAAGTCTCACAGTGTTGGCACGTCCCTATATCTATTTTGTAGTTTTCGAGATTTAACAGATAAGGTGATTATTTTACTGACTGTATTAGACGCAGTTTTTTTAATTAGGTTGATTAAAACCTTTGCATCGGTCCTCTCATAACTGATTTTTTTGTGGGCAGGCTGCAAACCTGCCCTTAACATAAACAAAATTACCCAATATCACCATTTTCGATCATCGTTAAAAGTGCTGAGTCGTCAGCAGCAAGCGGCAATGTTATTTTTGCGCGCTGTCGACTGGAATGATAAGTCGCAAAAATAAGTTCAGTTGACTGAAGTGCCTTGCGTCCGCTAAGTTCAGGTTCACGTCCTGTCTTAACGCTGTCAATAAGGTCAAGGACAGAAAGAGTTGTATCGTTGCCTTTAGGCGTGACATCGCTGAGATCGGGTTGCTCCCATTCGCTGGAGCCTTCTCGCAGCACGCGAACCGGCGCGCCACCCCCAACATCAATGATTCCTTTAGTGCCGATGATACGATTTGCGAATCCTTTTAGAGAAACGCCGCCAGTAGTCAGAAGTCCTTCTACGCCGCTTTTCCATCGGTACCACGTTAAACCGCTCGTCTCAACCTGCGTGCCAAAAACGATTTTTTCTTCTGTTACATCTATTTGACCGATAACCCAGTCAATAGGTTCGTCATTATTATAAAATTGGAACATATCAAACCAGTGTGTTCCCCAGTCAAGCAGATTTGAACATGAGCCTTCAAGGCGGCGTATTTCACCGATAGTCCCATCGTTTGCCAGCTGTTTCGCCTTGATAAACTGGGCACCAAAACGGCGTTGATGGCAGAACGTTATAACTACATCGTTATCCACACAAGCTTGATACAGTGCTTTCGCATCGCCCCATGTGGGTGCCATCGGTTTTTCAGAATGGATGGCTTTGATACCACTGTTGGCAGCAGCGATTACCATATCCCTATGAAGTGCAATCCATGTGCAGACGCTCACAAAATCGAGCGATTCCTTTTCAAGCATCTCATTATAATCTTCATAAGTCCGTGGAACATCAAACTGTTCTGCAAATTTGTTCCGCGCGCCTTCAACGGGGTCTGAACACGCGACAATCTCAACATCTGACGATGCTTGATAGCCTTGTGCATGGGCGCGTCCACGGCCGCCACAACCGATAATACCTGCTTTAAAAGTTGCCATATCCAAATTTCCTTTCGTTGCGATCAGAAGATCACTTTTGTTAATGTGTCTACGTTAATTGGTTTACAAGTGTATCATCTAAATGAATCCCAGATTTTAGATATTTTTTCCGTTCACGATACGCGCGTTCGCCGGGAATAAGAATTTCTTCAACATCCGCTTCTCGCCGATTTGCCTTAATACTATCAATTAAACTATCTACTTCTCTTTTGAATTGTTTTAACGGAACAAAAACCGTTGGGTTTAGTCCGACTATGAGCATGCCGTAGTTTGTTCCTGGGGAGGTATAGTTGCTGCGTTCACAAGCGCACCCGCGAGGACTTGTGTGATGAGAGCAAGTCCAAAACCTTTATGTCCACCGAAAGGACGGACACTTCCTTTTAGTGCTTGTTCTGCATCCGTTGTCGGTTCACCCTCAGGATCAAACGCGAGACCTTCAGGAATAGGCATGTCCTCCCGCATCGCTACAAGTAAATCCCCGTTGGTTATCGCTGCAGTAGACATATCAAACAGAAGTGGGGCATTGTTGGAAGGAATTCCGACAGCGATTGGGTTTGTGCCTAAAATTGCTTGAGTTCCACCTTCGGGTGTAATACGTGGCAGGCAGTCGGCAAAAAGCAGTCCGATAAGTTCTGCCTTCCGTGCCATATCCACATAGTAGCCGGCCATCCCGCAATGCGATGTATTGTAAACGCCAACAATGCTCGCACCAGTTTGCTTTGCCCTTTGAATTGCTAATTCCATTGCGCGGTAGGCGACAAGATAACCCGGTTGGTTTCCACCATCAACCCGAAAACACTGTCCGTCTTCTTTGTCAACTTGGATTTCAGTGCGTTTTCCCTTCTCATAACGGTTTTTAATTCCGGGCAATCTGATAAACCCATGCGTTTTTCGCCCGCGTAGTTCGGCTTCTAATAAGATATCCGCAATAATAGCGGCATCCGTTGCGGACATGCCGCTTGTCATCAAGAAAGTTTCCGCAAGTTGGCGCGCCGCATCAATGGAAATGTGCAAGTCAGTTCTCCACTACTTAAGGCTATAGCGCAAGTTACATGTTGACCCCTATTTTTAACAATGCTATAATTTATCATATATAAAGTTGAAACTCAAGACACTTTTTATTCAATGCGCGACCCAAAATCTGTTCACAATCCCTTTTATGAGATGAGGAGAACTACAGATGGCGAACCAAAAACGTGATTTAGTTGAATACCCTATCCAAGATAACGTCCTGTTACAGGCATATTGGCGCGACGATGCGGGTGGGCGTGGCCCCGCAGCATCCCTATATGTTTATAACGATGAGATTATGCGGTTCGATTGCTTTGGCGAAAATAATGGACATTGCCACTTTAACTTGCGGCAGACACGCGGCAGGCGATGGATGTACCCTAATGGATCCTTCCAAGATCATATTCAACAGAGTTTGTTTGACCTCCGCACGAATTTAACGTTCTGTCTAAAAACCCACCAAGATGAACAAGTGCAGGAAATTCAAATAGTCCAGGAGAGTTTGGAGCAGGCTGCGCAAAAAATGGAAGTCCAGTTGTTAGAATTTGCTGATCAATTACAAGGCGAAACTGCATGAAAGTTGTGACTGCAGCTCAAATGCGCAAAATCGACAAGGATACAATTGAAGGTATTGGCATTCCCGGCATTGTTCTCATGGAAACGGCGGGGTGTGAAATCGTTCGCGCGATAGAACAGCATTATCCGACTACACAACGTATCGGTATTTTTATTGGCAAGGGTAACAACGGCGGCGATGGGCTGGTTATCGCCCGGCAACTCGCGCATGCTGGACGCGAGGTAAATATCTTTCTTGTCTCGTCTGCAGAAAGTTTCACGGGAGAAGCCCTTACCAATTTGAATATCGCCAGAAATCTTGGGTTGCAGATTGAGGAAATCCTTGCAGATACAACATCTATTGACGTCCACGGATGTGAATTGCTCGTAGATGCGATTTTTGGCACGGGATTGCGAGGCGCCGTGCGTGAATCAATTGCTAATGTTATCAACGCTATCAACGACCTTCCGATACCTATCCTGGCTGTTGATTTGCCTTCTGGCTTGGATGCAGATATTGGTAATCCTTTAGGTGCTTGCGTGCAAGCGGATAGAACAGTAACGATAGGCTTGCCGAAAAGAGGACTGTTGGTACATCCGGGTGCAGAACTTGCAGGCAAATTAGAAGTTGTTGACATCGGTTTTCCACAGCAGATCATTGATGCACAAAATATTAAGGTCCATTGGACAACTGAAAAAGACGCAGCCAAATGGATACCATCCCGTTCACCTGCATCTTACAAAGGAAGTTACGGACGTGTGCTTGTGGTTGCGGGATCAACAGGAATGACGGGCGCAGCGGCATTAGCAAGTGAGGCAGCTTTACGTGCTGGTGCTGGATTGGTAACACTCGCTATTCCGAAAAGCCTGAACCCAATTTTAGAGGTTAAGTTGTCTGAAGTGATGACGTTACCTTTGCCCGAAACGGAAGCAGGGAGTTTAGCAGAATCAGCAACCACAACTATTCTTGAGTACGCAGAAAAGACGAAATCTGTTCTTGCTATTGGACCTGGATTATCTCAACATCCGGAAACGGTATCTCTTGTTCATCAATTGGCTAAGGAAAATAAGAAACAGGAACTCAGTTTACGGATGGTTATTGATGCAGATGGATTGAACGCCTTAGCAAAAGCAACAGACCTTATCTCATTATTCGGGGCAGAGGCAGTTCTCACACCACATCCAGGTGAAATGGCGCGGTTAACAAATACCCCTATTTCAACATTAGAATCAAATAGAATTGGCACTGCCGAAGAATTCGTAAATCAACACGGTGTGACACTTGTACTTAAAGGTGCACCTACAGTCACTGCAGATCCGAACGGAAATACTTGGATAAATTCAACCGGCAATCCCGGCATGGCAACAGCAGGCATGGGGGATGTGTTGACAGGTATAATCGCTGGATTGATGGCACAAAATATGTCAAGTGAAACGGCTGCAGTGCTTGGCGTTTACCTACACGGATTAGCCGGAGACATTGCGGCAGAGGCGTTAGGAATGCACGGACTTATTGCAGGCGATGTGCTGCAAGCAGTACCAAAAGCAATTTCTTCGTTGATATCCGATTAATCTGATTTGTGAGGAAATATGGAAACCTATAAAATCTATCCTGTTGCGGCTGCAGATGCTTCAACCGCATTCCAAATAGAATTGGACTCGCGAGCAATTGCTGCTGCAGAAGAACTCGAAAATAGCGGTGCGCAAGGTGCCGAAAGAGAAAAAATCTTGCAGAAACACCTTGGTGCAGATTACGAAAAGGGTTACCAAGGTACCGCATGGAATTTACACGGTATCTCTGCGGGTTTGACACCAGCACGTTTAGCTCTGCTACTGCAAGCACATGGCGAATCCTTTGACCCATGTGCCGAACGCGAAACGTTTGATCACAGTCTGATGGTTAATGTTGAAGAGGAGTTAGCATCACAGTTGGAGGATATTCCTGAATCTGTTTTGAATGAGATTGTAGAGGAATATAAAACTGAACTTTTGGGTAAGTGAGATGTAAATTTTTCACAATTATAATTTTCTGCAACTTCTTTGAAGAAATTGTGTGTTAAACAATTAATAAAGGGTCGATAGCACAAATACGTGCTTTACAAAAGAGAAATTACCTCTATAATTTACACTAACAAAGGAGACATTATGAACGGTAAAATCGAGATGCGGATACTTTCACTTTTGACAGTTCTGGGTATAGCCATCTTTTTTGGATCGCAAGCGAACTCAGAAACACCAGAGAATTCAGAAGGGTTCACTTCGATTGAAAAGACAGAAGCAACGAACAATTCAGGAAAGTTCAGTTTGACTGAAATGACAAAATTAAGGGAAAATGTCATAAGTACCGCTGAAAACCATACTGGGCCGCAAACCGCGCAAGCATTGATGAAAACGTTTGATAAAATCTACAATCACAATTATTTAACAACCACAGTGACAGTGACTGTATACCGTAAAACTGATAGTGGAACTATTCTAAAAAACGGAAAAAGTCACATTAGCCAGTTTACAATCGCGGAGATTGATGCACGATATCCTCGGGAAGCATGGCTTCAGCTGCTTTTAGATAACGGTATCACCATAGAAAATTTCGGAGAGTATGCATCCTATCTGTCAAAGCGATACACTTTGGCTTTTCTGAAAGACAATTCCAATCTTCGCAATCCGGTGATGATCCACATTCCACCAACGGATGATTGGGAAACTTACCAACGGATAATTAAGGGAAATAATTGGGAACTTTATAAAGCCGCTTTTATTTATAAATTGGTAAACAGACATATCGAGAAGATACGGGAAGCAGCAGAACGGGCTGAACGGAGAAAAGAAAAAGTTGAACAAGGTAAGGAACAAGCTGAACGCGCTAAAGTGCTGGCTGAACGCGCAAAGAATAGATCCAATTCACAACAGCTTGAAAACGTTAGGAAACAACTTGAGAACGCCAGAAAACAGATTGAACATTTACAAGAGACTTTAGAACGTCTTAAAAAATCAATGCCGCCTCAGTCCCCCAAACAAAATATGAAAAAGAAGCCTTCCACTATTCAGATATAACATAGAAAGGAACGATATAGACTCCTATAGGTTGTCTTGTTATCGTTTAATACCGTTGATAACCGACTTTTATCAAAACCATTCTCACTTCCCACGAATGCCTGAGACACGCTGTTTTTCTGCAACTATTTCGGATAGTTCGTGTATAATTGGTGCAAAGGATTGATGGAACAAACGCTTACGTTACACAGAGAACCGCCCTATAATTTTGTACTAACGAAGGAGACATTATGAAACGTAAAAACGCTATGCGATTTTTTTCGCTTTTGACAGTTCTGGGTATCGCCACTATTTTTGGGTCGCAAGCCAACTCAGAAACAGTAGATAATCCAGGAGGATTCAGTATGATTGAAATGACAAAATTAACGAAAGATGCACTAAGTACCGCTAAAGAATATAATGGACCACAAACCGTGCAAGCCCTGATGGAAGCGTTTGATGAAATATACAATCGCAACCATTTAAAAACCGCGGTGATTATATACCGTAAAACCGATGGTGGAACAATCACTGCTTCTATACTAACAACAAGTGAAGTAAACCTCTCCCATAATATTGATAGTGCTGGCAGAAAAAGACACGTCAGCCAGTTTACAAACGAGGAAATTGATGCCCAACATCAACGGATAGGATGGCTTAAGATGCGTCTGAATGAAGGTGCCTCTATAAAACTTTCCGGAGAAGGGAAAGTAAACTTATCCCATATAATTGATAGTGTTGATGGAAAAAGACACGTCAGCCAGTTTACAAACGAGGAAATTGATGCACGATATCCGAGAGCAGCATGGCTTCAGCTGCTTTTAGATAACGGTATCACCATCGAAAATTTCGGAGAGTACGCGTCCTACCTGTCAAAACGACACACTCTGGCTTTTCTGAAAGACAATCCTAATCTTCGTAATGTGAGGATTCTTGACATTCCACCAGCGGATGATTGGGCAACCTATCAAGCTGCCTATATTGATAAATTGGAAATGGATTATGCCAAAATGCGGAAAGTTGCAGAACAGGTTGAACAGAGTAAAGAAAAAGTTGAACGTGCTAAGGTGCTGGCTGAACAAGCCAAAGTGCTAGCTGAACAAGCCAAGGAACGAGCTGAACAAGCCAAAGTACTGGCTGAACGCGCAAAGAATAAGTTAAATTCACAACGACTTGAAAACGTTAGGAAACAACTTGAGAACGCCAGAAAACAGATTGAGCATTTACAAGAGACTTTAGAACGTCTTAAAAAATCAACGCCTCCACCTCAGTACCCAAACCAAAACATGAAAAAGAAGCCTTCCACTATTCAGATATAGCATAAAAATAACGCGATAGACCTTATGGGCTATTCTGTTTTCATCATTGATACTATAATACTTACACCCATACATATCTTCTGCAACTTTTCTGCAAAGACCGTATGCAAAACAATTAACAGAGGATTGATGGACAAACGCAGGTTTACAAACATAAGGCTCACATCTACAATTGAAAATGAAGGAGACATAATGAAACGAAAAATTGTTATGCCAATGTTCACATTTTTGATAGTTATGGGATTTGCTTTCTTTTTTCTGTCTCAAGCAGATTCTTTCACTTTCACATTCAGCGAAACGATGAAAATCAAGCAGATACCACCAGACCTCCCCGAAGAATATTTTGGGCCGCAAACAGTGCCGGCATTGATGAATATCTTTGATGCTGAGTACAACCGGGTCCATTTGAAGACCACAATAAGTATATCCGCTGGCCAACACAGCCAATCAAGCCAGTTTACAAATGACGAGATAGATGCGCGATATCCGCGGGATGAGTGGCTTAAAATCTTGTTGGACAAAGGTTTCACTATACAGAATTTCCGCAAATATGCATTCTGTCTAACGAAAAGACATATTTTGGCATTTCTGGAAGATAATCCAGATTTTTGGAAAACAGGGTTTCATGGGATGCCCGTATTTTCTGGTATGCCTGTGACGGATAATTGGGAAACTTATAAAGCCGCTTATATTGAAAAGTTGGTAAACAAACATATTGAGAAGATTCGGAAAGCAGCAGAGAAGGTTGAACAAGGTAAGGAACAAGCTGAACGCGCTAAAGTGCTGGCTGAACAAGCCAAGGAACGAGCTGAACAAGCCAAAGTACTGGCTGAACGCGCAAAGAATAGATCCAATTCACAACAACTTGAAAACGTTAGGAAACAACTTGAGAACGCCAGAAAACAGATTGAGTATTTACAAGAAACTTTAGAACGTCTTAAAAAATCAACGCCTCCACCTCAGTACCCAAACCAAAATATGAAAAAGAAACCTTCCACTATCCAGATATAGCATAAAGATAATGCGATAGACTCCTACGAACTATCTTGTTCACGTTTAATAACTGTAAACTTACACAGCACACCTTTTTACTGACATCCAGTTAATTTGGAGCGGTAAAAAACGTGATTTGTGTAGTCTTAAGGGATCTTTTTGCCATCATATATGGAGAATACCAAATGTTACTAACGCTAATTCGAAAAGAGATAATGCATCATATCCTGAGCGTCCGTTTCGTCGCGCTCCTTGTGATGTGTCTCCTTCTCGTCCCGCTTACACTTTCTACCAATTACCGAAATTATCGCCAGAACTTAGTAGATTACCAAGAAGCCGTTAAACTCGCAAACATTGAAGAAACCACAGTAAACCCGAAGCTGCCATTGGAACCGGAACGGGAGGTTTCCAAACTCATCCTCAAACCGACCCCCTTGAGCGTCTTCGCAAATGGGTTAGCAGATGCATTGCCGAGTTATCTTGGCATGACACGTAATGGGATTACACAAGGGGCACCCGCCCTGGTTTCTTCTCTCTCCCAACTTTTTGGATACCTTGACTTTCTATTTGTGGTAGGTACTGTCTTCAGTCTCCTTGCACTGTTGTTCACATTTGATGCGGTTGCTGGTGAGCGAGAGGCAGGCACCCTTCGGATTACCTTAGCCAATTCCCTGCCGCGCGACCTATTTTTATGGAGCAAATTAATTGGCGGATACGTGGTATTTGTCGTTCCATTCCTGGTGTCGTTACTATTCGGTTTACTGATACTTGTCTGGCAGGGTTTCCCGCTCGGTGAACCCGAAATTTTTCCGAGAGTCCTGGGTTTAACCCTCATCTCGTTGCTCTATATTGGTGTCTTTTTTGCAATTGGCACAGTGATTTCCACCTATTTAGACAATTCTAAAACGGCACTCATCGTCGCCTTTACTGTCTGGGTGTTTGCAGTGTTGATTACCCCACGCGTTGGGTTTATCGCTGCCAAACTCATCGTCCCAACACGAACCTCACAGAGCGTCTATATGGAAAAGACAGCCATGCGAGACGATTTCAACGCGGTAATTGATAAGGAAAAATGGAAATTCATAATGGAGATCCCACCGGATGAGGACGGTAATGTAATGATAGGAGGAGAAAATGCTAAAAAAGTTGATGAACGCGTAAAGCCTCTTGAAGAGGAATATCGATCGAAATTCCAAGACTCTGCTGACAAACTCGATCGCGATTACAAACGTGAAATGGAACGACAAGAGCAGATCGGTGAGATGCTTTCCCGAATAACACCGACATCTTCTCTCACCTACCTCGCTACGAACCTAACACAGACAGGAAAAGGCGCAAGAAGTATCTATTTTCAAGTGGGAGATCGCTATTACGATATGCTCCATACAGATTTGTTCAGCAAAATTATGGATCATGCTTCAGGAAGATCATTTACAGCAGAGGATACTGTCAAAATCACACAACCGCCACCTTTAGAGACAATAACCTTAGGAGAAACACTCCGTCAATCAATGGTAGATGTGCTACTGCTCTGCTTTTTTGCAGTAGCGTTGACAACTGTGGCATTCCTGAAATTCTTTAGATCGGATATTTGATGCAGCAGAAATAGTGGTATAAACCGTAGCAATTTTAAAATGCTTGGCGTGAACAGATGCAACTTTTTGCGAAGTCATTTGTAGTACAGGTTGAATACAACACCTATTACCAAAGATCGCACGAGCTAATCATGCAAATTAAGGAAATTCAACATGTTAATGACATTGATCCAAAAAGAGATGATGCATCATATTCTAAGCGTTCGATTTATTGTCCTGCTTTTGATGTGTCTGTTGCTTGTTCCACTCACGCTTTCTATCAATTATCAAAATTACCGCCAAAACCTCATTGACTATCAAGAAGCGGTTAAACTTGCCAGCACCGAAGAAACGGAAGTTAACACGAACATGGAACTGAAACCGGAGTTGGAAGTTTCAAAACTTTTCCTGAAACCAACACCGCTGAGCGTGTTTGCTAACGGATTAGAGGACGCACTCCCGAGTTATCTTGGAATGACACGCAACGGTATCACACAAGGCCCACCTGCGTTGGTTTCCGCTTCACTCTTTTACTTGTTAGGACATCTCGACTTCCTTTTTCTTGTCGGTACTGTGTTCAGTCTGCTTGCGCTGCTGTTTACTTTTGATGCTGTTGCGGGCGAAAGGGAAGCAGGCACACTCCGAATAACTTTAGCAAACTCTTTGCCACGTGACCTATTTCTATGGAGCAAGTTGATCGGTGGCTACATTGTATTTATTGTTCCATTTTTAGTATCATTTCTATTCGGCTTACTATTGTTAGTTGCACAAGGTTTTCCGTTGGGAGAACCAGAAATTTTTCCACGAGTCCTGAGTCTGACTCTTGTTTCATTGATCTACATCGCAGTCTTTTTTGCAATAGGAACAGTGATTACCACCTATTTAGACAATTCCAAAACAGCACTCATTGTCGCCTTTACCGTATGGGTATTTGCTGTGCTGATTACGCCACGTGTTGGATTTCTCTCGGCAAAATTCATCGCACCGACACAAACTGCACAGAGTGTCTATTTGGAAAAGACAGCCGCTCGCGAGGACATCAATGCAGAAATAAAAGAAAAGAGACTTAAAATACATGAAGAAGTTGGGAAAGGCCGCCCTCAAAGTTCTTTTGAAGAACAGATCGCATTGGGGCAAGAGATTGATAAACAGATGGAACCGATTCAAGAGGAGTTTCGACAGAAATTCAATGACAGTGTGGACGAGATAGACCGACAATATGAACGTGAACAAGCAAGACAGGAAGGTGTAGCTGAAACATTATCCCGCATCTCACCGACATCCTCCCTCATTTATCTCACTACAAACTTGACACAGACCGGAAAAACAAAAAGAAAAAACTACATTCAAGCGGGAGAACGCTACTATGTTGCGCTTGATGAAGATTGGTTTAGTAAAGTCGAAGACCATGTCTCCTTCAGAGCGTTGGATCCAAAGAAAAATATCCAAATTACGCAACCACCTCCTTTGGAAACTCCAACCTTAGGCGAAACACTCCGTCAATCGATGGTAGATGTGCTGCTGCTTTGTTTCTTTGTAGTAGCGTTGACAACTGTGGCATTCCTGAAATTCTTCCGTTCCGATATTTAACCATATTTCCTCTACTGCGTGGGTAACAGACAGCGTAACCCATAGGCATCAATTTAATAAAATATCTCTATTGTTATAATTTTGGAAACCAGATTTATACCATTCACCTTTCGCACCGCTGGTGCTTTGGTTTTGTAATATGGATTCTATACACCTTCCGCACCGGAATCAACGCCAAATGCGCTTATGGCATTCTTCGGGTGCTAACATGTGATTTACTAAAGCCTCGGAGAGGCGAAAGATGTATAGTAAACGTTGAGCCACTAAATAGCAAGCCCCAGAGGGGCGATAGGTGTATCAAATGCACAAATGTTACTCTAAATTGACATCTATGGGTTACAGACAACGTAACCGCCAACTCTCTATCCCGTGCAGTTTTAACTATCCTTATTATCTGAAACATCTCTAATAGACAAACCCAACTTTTAAGGAGACGTTATGCTACGAACAATTATTAGACAAGAACTTCTCGGTCATCTGATGAGCGCACGTTTTTTTGCTGCTGTCATCATTACGCTCCTGCTGGTTGTTGCGAATGCTGTCGTTCTTCTTGAAGATTATGAACGTCGGTTGGATAGATATAGCCATCAAGAAAATGTGCATCGTGAAAAAGCGCAGGAAGCGAAAACCTATTCATTTTTAAAACTTTATGTTGAACGCCCGCCTAACCCCTTAGGTCTCTTTAGTGCTGGATTGGACAAGCGGCTTGGGGGAACCCTTGAAATCTATCACGGTTCTGTCCCGATGATTTCCAATGCTTCGGCGCGTAGTCTTGATAATCCATTTCTAAACCTCTTTTCAAAAATTGATCTCGTCTTTATTTTCCAAGTGGTGCTAAGTTTGATAGCACTGCTTTTTGCTTATGATGCAATAGCCGGTGATCGGGAAGCAGGCACCTTACGTTTGGTTATTTCGCATCCAGTGCGGCGCGGCAACATTCTGCTTGCAAAATATATTAGTGCCATGATTTGCCTGCTACTCCCCGTGCTGATGAGTCTGCTAATGGTCATGTTTCTGTTATCCATTACCGGTTCAATTCAACTAAGCGGACAGGATTTTGTTCGGATAGGCGGAATAGTACTGACAACAAGTATTTATCTGTCTGTATTTTACCTAATTGGATTGCTGATTTCTACAGCGACGCGCCGCACTGCTACCTCGCTGATGTTCTGTATGTTTGTATGGGTCGTTTTGGTTCTCGTTTATCCAAACTGGAGTCGGTTTACTATAAATCCGGTGGGCGATACGCGAGCAGAAAGAACATCTACTGAAGAACATGTGAGTCAGGTTTGGGAAGAGATTGACAGAGAAGAACAGCGATTTATAGCAAACAGTCCACTTGAGGAGGACCCACCGTGGTTTAATCTAAGTTATCATGAACAAGGTCGCAGCTACGGTGATGGGCGACAAATGCTTACCTCCAAAGTGAAAGCAAAATCTGAGCATTTAGTTCCTCACGTCCAAAAATATCATGAAACGATGGAAACTTTACGTATCCGTTTAGCGGAACAGACCGCTTTAATAAAGAAACAGTCCTTAGATAAAACGACCTTGCGAGAAGCAAGATGGGATGAACATTTGATGAAACTCAGTCCGGTGGGTCTGTATACGTTTGCAGCTTCCGCGTGGGCAGGCACCGATCTGGATGGTATGTTTGATTATGTTGACGCTGTGCAGCAGTATCGACGTTCCACCATAAACTATTTACATGAAAAAAACGCATTCGGTAGTCGGCAATGGTTTGACACGAGCAAAGGTGAAGTAGATTGGCAGGATTTACCGCAATTTCGCTTTGAACGGGCAGATGTTTCGGAAAACGCAACGCGCGCATTCCCCGAATTGTTTTTACTGCTACTCATCAATACGGTTTTGTTCACAGTGGCGTTTATGCTATTTATCAAGGTTGAAGTTTAATTGAATACATAGTCAGCGTAGGTTGGGTAGAACGCAGTGAAACCCATAACTGTCAATTTAGTGCCTGATTTCCTTGTTGGAAGGAGACTTTGTCCGCCCAATTCTCTTCTTGTAGGAGCGAGCTCCAGCTCGCGACATCTTAGGACTGGTCGCGAGCTAGAGCTCGCTCCTAATGAACTTTGACAATCAAAAGAGGTAATTTCATTTAACGTGAGTTTGATAAAAGAAATAAAATTTAGATGTTATGTTTCGCTTACGTCTATCTAATCCAGAAACCAAAACAAATACTTTGCTCCGTAGGAGCAATATGTTTATAGCAACCATCAAACACCGCACCCCCGCTCCGTGAATCAACGCCAAATGCGCGCAAGGCATTTAGCGGGTGCGGTATGTGATCAATCCCTCATAGCACTCCGCTGGCGTGCA
>LXNJ01000888.1_pt1 | contig 19116 bp, 15 predicted proteins | sample 809081 | NCBI WGS metagenome assembly LXNJ01 (sample SAMN04870510, study PRJNA318959) | sponge metagenome | biome: sponge; feature: marine sponge reef; material: water | host: Petrosia ficiformis | place: Greece: Milos, Mediterranean Sea | collected 2013-05-29 | depth 5-7 m
CGAGCGCCTCGCCGCCCGCCTCGACGCCGATCTGCCGGCCGGGCTTGATCGCGGTCACCGCCTGCGATCGATCCACGAAGGTGATGTCGGCCCGCGATACGTCCGCTTCGTGGCTGAAGCTGGGCTTGAACATGCCGAACTTGATCTGAAACTCCGGCATCAGGGGCATCGTGAGCACGGCGTCGTGAATCTGGAACGCGTCGCGCGACGCGTCGTAGCGCGTCACGAACTTGTAGTCGAAGACGAGGCCGACCGACCCGCTCACCTTGAGACGCGACTCGAAGAGTTGGAATCCCTGGGCCCCGATGCCGGAATCGGAATGCGCGCGAGCGCCCGCGCGCAGCAGTCCCCCGATTTCGACCGGGCGTGACTCCTGGGCCGCCGCCGCCGCCGGCAGGGCGAGGGCCAGCGCGATAGCCGTTCGTGCGCCCACTCTCGCGATCATTCAGTTCTCCTCATCGGTATCGGCATCGGTATCGGCGGGATCGAAGCCCGTGTGAAGATAGCGCCAGCCTCCAAGGCCGATGGCCGCGTTGATCCAGAAGTGCCCGACGATGGCGGGGAACAGACTCCCCGTCCAGATGACGGTGGCGGCGAGCACAACGCCCAGCGCGGTCGCGCGGATCACGCCGGCCAGCTTCTGGTACCCATGTCCGAGACCGAACGAGACCGAGACGATCAGCGCGGCCAGCCAGGCGTTTCCCGTCCACGCCGCGAGGGCCCACAGCGCGAACCCCCGATAAACGTACTCCTCGCACACCGCCGCGATCCCGGAAAGCACGAGGAAGGCGCGCTTCTCCGCGGCATCTCGCGGCATGAGCATCATCACCGCGGCGGTCTCCCGGAGTCCGGCGAGCCGGCCGGCCGCCGTGAGGAGCCAGGCGAGCACCAGGCCCGCGACGGCGACCCCCAGGCCCCATAGCAGCGCCCCGGCCGGGGTGTCGACCGTCCAGCCGAGCGCGGCCGCGGGGACGTCCTGCCACGCCGCGACGCCGAGCGTCAGGAGTCCGAGGACGAGCAGAGAGGCCCCCACCGACACGTACAGCAGCACGCGGTGTTTCGACGCCGCGGCGAGATCCGCCCCGCGGCGAGCGTCGAGGGCGGCGAGGACGGGCATGCCGACCAGAAGCAGCAGCGCCCAGGCCGCCGCGATCGGACTTGGAGTCTCGAGCATGGGCGGACGGATACGAGGAGAAGGTGCGGGGTGCAACTCGTGACGCCGAGGGCCTCGGGGCCGTTGACACCGCCGCGAGGTTCGGGGACGTTCTCCCCGCGGGCGGTCTCTCGTGGCCGCCGGCCTCTCGGCACTTCACTCGAACGACGGCTCCGAACGCATGCCGCTCGATATCGCGATCGCCCAGTTCCGGCCCACCAAGGGTGACCTCGACCGGACGCTGGACGCGTGCGCCGCGACGATCGAACGAGCCGTCGCGCAGGAACCCCGGCCGCGTCTGGTCGTGTTTCCCGAGACGGCCCTCACCGGGTATTTCCTCGAAGGGGGCGTGCGCGAACAGGCGATCTCGGCCCCGCGGTTGTTCGAGGCGCTCAACTCGCGTGTGAGCGCGGACGGTCTCGACATCGCGATCGGGTTCTATGAGCGGCATGCGGGGGGGATCTACAACTCCGGACTGTACGCGACGCTGGGGCCCGCGGGGGGGATTCGTCACGTTCACAGGAAGGTGTTCCTCGCCACCTACGGCGTCTTCCAGGAGGAGCGTTTCGTCGAGGCCGGAGCCGGCATTCGGGCCTTCGATGGGCCGCTCGGGCGAACCGCTCTCCTGATCTGCGAAGACGGCTTCCACTCGATCTCGGGCACGCTCGCGGCGCTCGACGGCGCCTCCATCATCCTCATCCTCAGCGCCTCGCCCGCACGCGGAGCGGCCCCGGGGGCCGGGGCGCCCGACAACCTCGTTCGCTGGGACGCGCTCGCGAGCGCGGTCGCCGCCGAGCACGGAGTCTACGTCCTCGTGTCGCAACTGGTCGGCTTCGAGGGCGGCAAGGGATTCGCCGGCGGGTCCGCGGCGTACGATCCGCGCGGCCGCCGCATCGTCGCGGGGCCGCTGTGGGAGGAAGCGCTGCTCCCCGTGCACGCAGATCTCGGCGAGGCTGCCCGCGCCCGCGCGGATGAACCGCTCTTCTCCGACCTGGAGCGTTCCTGGACGCGTCTGCTCGTGAACAGCCCGGGCTCGGGCGTCGGCCGACCCGCCGCCGAGATCGAATGAACGGTGAATGGCCGCCGGCCGGGGCCGCCGAGAGCCGTTCACCGCACCCCGCCGATCCGAGCCCGCTCGATATCGATGTGGACCTCGTGCGAAGCTGGCTCGCTCAGTTCCTCCGCGAGGAGATCGAGCGTCGGCGCGGCTTTCGCCGGGTGGTGGTCGGGCTGTCGGGCGGGGTGGATTCAGCTCTCACCGCTGCGCTGTGCGCGGAAGCTCTCGGCCCGGAAGCCGTGCTCGCCCTCCTCCTTCCCTACCGGACGTCGAGCCCGCGCAGTCGCGAGGACGCCCTTCTCGTGGCGGACGCGTTCGGCATCCCGACGCGCACGATCGAGATCACGCGGGCCGTCGATGGCTATCTCGAGGACTTCGAACCGGGCGCCGGCGGGCACCGCAGGGGCAACGTGGCGGCGCGCCAGCGCATGATCGTCCTCTTCGACCAGGCCTTCAAGCTGTCGGCCCTCCCCGTGGGCACCGGCAACAAGTCGGAGCGGCTGCTCGGCTACTATACGTGGCACGCCGACGACACTCCCCCGGTGAACCCGCTCGGAGACCTGTTCAAGAGCCAGGTGTGGGCGCTCGCGCGGGCCGTGGGAGTACCGTCCGAGATCATCGACAAGCCCGCGACGGCGGACCTGATCCACGGACAGACGGATGAGGGCGACCTCGGCGTCACCTACCCGGAGGCCGATCTCATCCTCCATCACCTGGTTTCGGGGCGCGTGCGGGATGAACTGATCGAAGCGGGGTTCGAGCGCGACAAGGTGGAGATCGTGGCGGGGCGGCTCGAGCGCACGCATTGGAAGCGGCACCTGCCGACGGTCGCGATGATCTCTCCGACGGCGATCGGAGAGTGGTATCTGAGACCGGTGGACTACTGAACCTTCACGGGAGTGACCTACGGCTCGTAGTAGCGGAAGATCTTGAGTTCGCCGTCCCAGTCGAGGACATCCTTGAAGATCTGTTGGGGCGGGATCAGGTCACCGTCGCGTTCGAGGGTCACCCAGCAGTCGGTGTGCACGACGAAGCTCTCGAACGCCTCCGTGGATCCACGGCACTCCGCGTCGATGAACTGCAGCTTCCGGTCCTCGTACACGCCGAAGAGGTCGGAGAGCGCCGCGCGGTTCCGCGTCCGGATGTTCTTCCACGCGAGGTCCACGGGGTAGTTCACTTCCGGCGCGGAGGCGGGGAGTTCCGGCCACACCATCTCGTTGTGTTCGATCTCGGTGAGACGGACGCCTTCGAGGCGAAGGGTATCCGCCGCAGCCAGCCCGACGAGGACCGTGGTCGCCAGCTCCGCGAGGGAGCCGGCGGATCCGGGCAGTCTCTGCCCTCCAACGGACGGAGCATCCCCGCAGGATCCGGAAAGGATCGGTAGCAGACCCGATACGAGGATGAGGCTGGTGCGACGCATACGTGTGCTCTGCTAGCCCTGGTCCGACGTGGTCCAGCCTTCGATCCACTGCGGCATGTCCGGCGCGAAGGCGCCGATGTAGTCCACCGCCTCGAAGAAGTCGCTGCCCGCGGGCGGCTCGGCGAAGCCTTCGGTGAGCGGGGAGCCGTCGGCCGGCCGGAAGTCGGGCATCATGAGGTTGAACGGGTCCGCAAGCATCGGATCGTCCATCGAGTTGGCCCAGTCCTCCGTCATCCACAGGGCTTCCTCGTCGATCCCGTCGTCATCGCCCTCGAACATCCTTTCCTGCTGGCCGTAGAGGTAGCTGTTCCGGATCTCGACTCGGCCGACCGTCTCCGACTGGTCGACGTCGAAGCCCTTCTCGAAGCCGAGGACCACGGCGTTGTACACCGTCCCGCCCGTGCCGCGGCGGAAGATGATCCCGCGCGTGCTCTCGCCCGCGGAACCGGTCCCCACCTCCTTCCCGACCAGCGTGACGTTGTAGATCGTCGGATCGGTCAGCGGCATGGCGTCGAAGTTCTCCTCGTTTCCATCGATCTCGAAGCCGTTGTCCGCGTCATCGGGATCCTGCTGCGCCGCCCAGAACTGCCCGCGGCCCTGCCAGCCCGTCGAGTAGTCGAACGAGTCGTCCGAGGCGCCGGTGACGTAGGCGTACTTGAGGTCCACGGTGCCGCCGAAGAACTCGATCCCGTCGTCCGAGCCGAAGTGCGACTGGACGTACTCGAGCTGCGTGCCCGAGCCGACCCCGTTGAGCGTGAGGCCGTTCAGTTCGTTCCCGAAGCTGACTTCATAGCCGCCGTACTCGATGCGGACGTAGCGCAGCACGCCGCTGTCGTCGTCGGGCATGTTGCCGCCGTACGGACCCGAGTTGCCCTCGCCGACGCACTCATCCGCCGGGAAGTTGCAGTTCGAACGGCCGTTGAGGACGACCCCGCCCCAGTCGCCGCGGCGGCGCGAGCCCTCATCGTTCGAACTCGTGAACACGATCGGCTCTTCCGCCGTGCCCTCGGCGACGAGCCGGCCGCCCTGACGGACGATGAGCGCCGAACCGGTGAAGTCGACGTCGCCCTTCAGCAGCGTCCCGGCCGGGATCGTGACCGTCGCGCCGTCCTCGATGACCGTCGTCCCCTGGATGAAGTAGGTGAGGCTCGGATCCAGTTCGATCGACTGCTCGATCGTCCCCGACAGCGTCGCCGTGGTCGGCGGCGGTGGAGGCGGCGGTGGAGGCGGCGGCGGTGGTGGAGGCGGCGGAGGCGCCACGGGGGGCGGGGGCGGCGGTGGAGGCGGCGCAGGCGAGACGGGATCTTCCTCGCCCCCGCACGCCACATGGAACCCACTCAGGAGCAGCCCGGTCAGAAACAGTCCGACCCGCCGGTTGCGTCGTGCCAGATTCATCGTGTGTTTCTCCTCAACGCTCCGTCGCATGTCTGGAGTCCCCCGCGACCGGAGCATGAGTCGCAGGCCAGAAGAGCCGCCGCCCGTGACGGAGCGGCGGCCCGGATCGTTTGTCAGCGGTCGACCGGCTGCCAGGTCATGCCGAGAGAGAAGGCCCTGCCGGGCTGCCAGCCGCGAAGGAGATCGCCGGCCTGCGTGAAGCGGTAGTCGGCGGCGAAGAGGTTCGTGGCGCTGAGCTTGGCCGAGATCTTCGACCCGATCCCCTGTTCGACGACGAGGTCGAACTGGTTCCGGCCCTCCTCGAATACGCTCTCGAGGAACTGGGTGCCGACCTGGCTGATGCGGCGCCCGAAGCGGTTGAAGAGGAGGGAGACCGAAGTCCGGCCGGACGCGCTCGCCCAGTTCGCGCCCGCGTTGACGACGTAGGGCGACTGGCCCTGGAGGCGGCGCTTCTGCCCCACCACGTCGATCTCGAGCGGTCCCGAGCCGGGGACGAAGATCTGGGCCACGCTCCCCGTCTCCACCTCGGAATCGACGAGCGTGAGGTTGAGGTTGAGCGCGAAGTTCTCGAACGACTCCGAGAGGAAGCCGAGGTCCGAGCGCAGCTCGAATTCGGTCCCGATGTTGTTCGCGGTCCCGGCGTTGAGCCAGCTCTTGATGAACTCGCTGCTCGGGAACACGACCTCCTCGATCGGATCCCTGAAATTCTTGTAGAAGCCGCTCACCGCGATGACCGCGCCGGGGCGGGGGAACCACTCCCAGCGCAGATCGAAGTTCGTGATCCGCGAGGGCTGGAGCACCGGGTTCCCGACGACGAGATACCCGCCCGCGAAGTCGGCGAACGAGAACGGCGCCAGCTCGCGGAACTCGGGCCGCGCCAGCGTGCGTGAAGCGGCGGCCCGGAGGTTGACCCGGTCGCTCGCCGCCCAGGTGAGCGTGGCGCCGGGGACGAAGTCGGTGTTGTCGAGTTCCGCGCCCGTGAGCGGCTCGGCGCCCAGCGTGAACACGTCCCTCGGCTCGACGACCTGCCGGCTGCGCTCGATGCGGGCCCCGCCGGCGAAGCGGAGACGCGGCAGCAGCTCGAAGTCGGCCATGAGGTAGGCCCCGGTCGTGGTCTGGTCGGCCACGTAGTTGTCGGGGCGGAAGGTCGCCTCCTGGATCTCGAACTGTCGCGGACCCGGGCCGATGTTCTCCGGCGAGAAGATCCGGTCGGGCGACGACGCCCTGACTTCGTTCGCGATCGACCGGTTGGGGATGAACCGGAAGCGCCGGCTGAGCACGTCGCGATCGCGCGTGAGCCTCGCGGCGCCGACCTCGATCGTCCCCGCCCACCCGTTCACGCGGATCGGAAACTGAATGTCGACGTTGAGGTTGATCGCATCTTCCGTCAGATCCTGATGGAAGATGCTGCCGCTCTGGATGAAGTTGTCCCACAGGAAGACGCCGCCGGATTCGCGGTACAGCACCTCGCGCGTGTTCGGCTCGTAGCGGCCGGCGCGCGAGTACGCGGCCTTCCACTCCGCCGTCATGTCGCCGAAGGCGCTGAAGTAGTGCTTCCCGCTCAGACGGCCCTGGGCGAGGGAGTTCTCGACGTACTGGATTCGGGTGTTCCGCTGGTTCGTGTTCGAGTCGAGGTTGAAGCCCTCGAGGATGCGGGACTGGTCTTCGGTCACCCGGTTGAGGAGTCCGTTGAACGAGATCCGGTGACTCGCCGCCAGCGTGTAGTCCATGTTCAGAAGGCCGCCGAGGGTGACGGCTCGCGCCGACTGGTCGCCCCCGTAGTCGACTTCGGGATCCGCGAGGCCCGAGGAAGCGAACACCCGCTCCACATAGCCCTCGCGGCGGTTCCACGAGTCGTCCCAGTGGGCCGCCGCGAGAAGGCCGAGGTTCTTCGCGCCGAGCGGGATCTCGGTCGCGAAAGCGAGTTCGCCGCTGCGCCCGAGGGGGAGGTCGCGCGGGGTGCCGGCCCAGCCGGGCGCGAACGCCTCGCCGATCGCCTCCAGTTCGGCGGAGCTGAAGTTGCGCCGGTTGACGGGGGCGTCGGCCGGCAGGAGGTCGGGAAGGGCGCGCAGCCCGTCGTCGATGCCGAGGAAGTCGAGGCCGGAGCCCGCGTAGCCGAGGCCGCTCTTGCCGGTCGTCGCCGTCTCCATGCCGGTGCCGAACCCGATCTTGAAGAAGCTCTCGCCCGGAACCCTGCGCGTCTCGATCTGGACGAGTCCGCCCGCGTAGTCGGCGGGCTGCCGGGGGAGATAGCTCTTCGAGGTGGAGACGTTCTCGATGAAACTGGCCGGGACCAGGTCGAGCGGAACCGCCTTGCGGTCCGCGATCGGGGACGGCATGACCGCGCCGTCGAGCGTCGTGTTCCCGTAGCGTTCTCCGAGGCCTCGCACGAACACGAACTTCTTGTCGACGATGGAGACGCCGGGGACCCGGGCCAGCGCCGCGGCCGCGTCCGAGTCCGGCGAGTCCGCGATCTGCTCGCGGCCGATGGCGTCGGTTACCGCGGGCGCGGTTCGCCGGTTCTGGAGGACGGCCGAGGCCGTGCCGCGCTGGTCCGCGACCGTCACGGTCAGCTCGCTCAACTCGACCGCCCGGGGCGGCAGGGAGATGTCTATCGTCGCGTTCCCTCCCGAGACGACCAGTACGCCCGTGATCGTCTTGCTCGCGTAACCGATGAGGCGGGCGACGATGTCGTATGTGCCGGCCGGTACGGCTGGCAGCGTCCAGCGGCCATCGACGTCGCTCAGCGTGCCGGTGTTCAACGAGGGGACGGAGATCTGCGCCAGGCTCAGCGGCCTCGCCGTCTCTTCATCCACGATTCGACCCGATATCTTGCCGAGTTCCGCCTCCTGCGCCGCTGCTGCACCGGCGAGGCCGAGCAGGAGGGAAGCGGAAAGGACGGCAAGACCGGCCTGAAGCCGGGGTTTGTGCTGTCGCTGCTTGAGTTTCATGACTCGTTTCATGACTCGTTTCATGACTCTGGATCCTCCGGGCGTTCACTGCAGGGTTCTGCTACCGGAGCGGAGGATAGGCGGGTTCAGTAACGCCTCCAGACAAGGAAACGTCACAGGTTCGTCACGGTGCGAAGCGCGCCGGCGGTCGTTCACGAGATGGTTACGAATGTGTTACGATACGGCCTGCACACGTGGTCCAGAATTCTGCGGAGATTGGGTCCGTGCGGCGGACGCCTCCATGGTTGAGCCCGGTTGAGCCCGGTTGAGCCGGTTGAGCCCGGTTGAGCCCAGTTAAGCCCAGTTAAGCCCATCTGACGCGGATGATGATGATGCCGGACGCACAGATCCTGGTCGTGGATGACGAACCGGACATCCTCAGCGTGCTCGTGTATCACCTGAGCCGGGAAGGATACCGGGTTACCACGGCCGTCAACGGACCGGGCGCGCTGACGACGGCGGAGGCCGACCAGCCGGACCTCATCATCCTCGACCTCATGCTGCCGGGCATGGACGGATACGAGGTGCTGCAGCGGCTGCGGCGCGCGGAGCGGACGAGTTCGATGCCGGTCATCCTGCTCACCGCGAGGCGGGAGGAGGAGGAGCGGGTCAAGGGTTTCGAGGTCGGCGCGGACGACTACATCACGAAGCCCTTCAGCGCACGCGAACTCACGCTGCGCGTCGAGGCGCTTCTCCGCCGGTCGAAGGCGGAACCGGTGTCGACGACGAGGAGGATCGCCGTGGGACCGGTCGAACTGGACCGGGAGGCGCACCGGGCCTTCTCGGACGGGGTCGAGGTCGACCTGACGCGTCTCGAGTACCGCCTGCTCGAGGTGCTGCTCGAGAGGCGTGGACGCGTACAGACCCGCCGCCAGCTGCTTCAGGCCGTGTGGGACACGAATGCCGCGATCGAAACGCGCACGGTCGACATGCACGTCGCCCGGCTGCGGACCAAGCTCGGGGACGCCGCTCCCCTGATCGAGACCGTGCGGGGGATCGGCTACCGATTCCGGGCGCTCGACAAGTAGTTCGCGCGGCGGAGCCCGTTCGGTGAGGTTGGCCACCCGCTTCTTTCTGGCCGCGGCCGCGGTGCTCGTGGTGGCGTACTTCGCCGCCCGGTTCACCCTCCGGCTCGACGCGACGGGCGTGGCGGTCGAAGCCGCCGTGCTCGGAGGCATCCTGCTCCTGCTGTGGCCGGCTGCCTGGTTGGTGGCCCGGAGAATCGAGTTGGCACTCGGAGAGGCGCGGGAAGCCGTCGATCGCATCGCCTCCGGTGACCTCGATCCCTCGATCGGCGCGACCGGTTCCGGTTCCGTCGCCTCCGTCGGTTCCCTGGGTCGAGCGATCGACCGCATGGCCGGGCAGGTGCGCCACCGTGTGGAGGTCTCCGAACGGGAGTCCGGCGACCTGAGCGTGCTCTTCGACGGGTTGGAAGACGGACTCGCGTTCATCGATCAAGGAGGGTTCGTAAGCCTCTGCAACCCCGCCTTCGAGCGCTGGGCCGGACGTGAGGTGGCGCCCGGCGCTCGCGTCGGCACGCTCTTCCGCTCTCCCGGGATCGCCGAAGCCGTGAATGCGGCGCGGCGCGGCGAATCCACGACGGCCGAAGTCGAACTCGGCGAGCACACGGTGCTGATGTCGGCCCGCCCCCACCGGTCGGGCGCGATCATCGTGCTCCGCGACCTTACGGTCATGCGGCGACTCGAGGGCGTCCGCCGGGATTTCGTGGCGAATGTGTCGCACGAACTCAAGACCCCGCTCACCAGCGTGGTGGGCTTCGCCGAGGCGCTGGCGGAGGGAGGACTCGACGCGGACCAGGCGAGCGATTTTGCGCGGCGCATCTTTTCCAACGCGACCCGCATGCGGTACCTGGTCGATGACCTTCTGGACCTCTCTTTGCTCGAGTCCGGCAGTTGGAGCCCCGAGCCGGAGGCGGTCTCGGTGGACGCTCTCGCGAGGGAGGCGTGGGAGACGCTGTCGCCGAAGGTTCGGGCCCCCGACCTGGAACTGCGCGTGTCGGGAACGGAGCGGCCCGCCTGGGCGGACCCCGACGCGATCCGCCAGGTGATCCGGAATCTCCTCGACAACGCGGCGCGCTACAGCGATGAGGACCCGGACATCAGCGTCCGGATTCAGTCGGACGGACGGTTCCAGCGCGTGGAGGTCTCCGACCGCGGCCCGGGGATCGCGTCCGTCCACGTCGAACGCGTGTTCGAACGCTTCTACCGAGTGGATCCGGCGCGTTCGCGCGCCCGGGGGGGAACCGGCCTCGGACTCTCGATCGTGAAGCACTTCGTCGAGGCGCACGGGGGCAGGATCGGCATCGAGAGCGTGCTGGGGCACGGAACCACCGTCTGGTTCACGCTCCCGGATGCCGCCCGGCGCTCGGGCAGGGAGAGCCTCGATGTCCCCGCCTGACAGGCTGCTTCGCCCCGGTCGCCGCGGTCGCCTCGGTCGCCCCGGTCGGTTCGATCGCCCCTCCGGTGCGGGATGGGCGACGCTGGCGGCTCTTGCGCTCGGGGGTTGCGGCGCCGACCCGGACGGAGGCCTGTCGGGCCTCATCGAAGTCGATGGATCGAGCACCGTCTTCCCCATCAGCCAGGCGATGGCCGAGGAGTTCCAGATCGCCGGCGGACGCGCGGTTCGCGTGTCGGTGGGCGTCTCCGGCACGGGGGGAGGGTTTCAGAGGTTCTGCAACGGCGAGACGGACATCACCAACGCTTCGCGACAGATCGACGAAGCCGAGGCCGCGTCCTGCCGGGCGGCGGGCATCGAGCCCGTCGAAGTGCAGATCGCCCGGGATGGCCTGACGCTGGTCGTGCACCCCTCCAACGACTGGGTCGCCTGCGTCAGCGTGGCCGAACTCCGGCGTGTATGGATGCCCGGGTCCGAGATCGAGCGCTGGAGCCAGCTCCGCCCGGACTGGCCGGATGAGGAGCTGAAGCTGTACGGACCCGACACCGATTCGGGCACCTTCGACTACTTCACGGCGGCCGTGGTCGGCGAGGAGGGCGCCAGCCGGAGCGACTACACCGCGAGCGCCGACGACAACGTGCTCGTCGGGGGCGTAAGCGGCGATCCGGGCGCGCTCGGCTACTTCGGCTACGCGTACTTCGAGGACAACCGGGGGCAACTGCGCGCCATTGAGGTCGACGGGGGCGCCGGTTGCGTCGCACCGTCCCGCGAAACGATCCTGAACGGTACGTACACGCCGCTCGCTCGACCGATGTATATCTACATTCGGCGCGATGCGCTCGATCGACCGGAGGTCGGGGCATTCGTGCGCTTCTTCCTCGAGCGGGCGGCGACCCTGATCCCGGAGACGGGGTATATACCGCTCGAGCCGGAAGCGTATGCGGAAATCCGAGCCCGGATCGGCTAGCACCCTCGGCGAGCGCCTGATCGGGGCGCTCCTCTTCGGCTGCGGAGCGCTCTCCATCCTGACGACGGTCGGAATCGTCGTGGTGCTGCTCACCCAGTCGCTGGGCTTCTTCGCCGAAGTATCCCCGGTCGAGTTTCTCGGGGGGACGCGCTGGTCCCCGGACCTCGTGCCGCGGTCGTTCGGCATCCTCCCGCTGGTCAACGGCACCCTCCTCGTCGCGGCCGGCGCGGCGCTGATCGCACTCCCGGTGGGACTGGCCACGGCCATCTACCTGAGCGAGTTCGCATCGATCCGGACGAAGCGGACCGTCAAGCCGGCGCTCGAGATTCTCGCGGGGATTCCGACGGTCGTCTACGGCTACTTCGCCGTGATCCTCGTCACCCCGATCCTCAGGTCGTTCTTCCCGTCGGCGGGCGTCTTCAATGCCGCGAGCGCCGCCATCGTCGTGGGCATCATGATCCTTCCGATGGTGTCATCTCTCTCCGAGGACGCGCTGAGCGCGGTCCCCGACGCTCTGCGCGAGGCCGCGTACGGCGTCGGGGCCACCCCGTACGAGGTGGTGACGCGGATCGTGGTGCCGGCGGGTCTGCCCGGCATCGCCGCCAGCTTCGTGCTCGCGATCTCCCGCGCCATCGCGGAGACGATCGTCGTGACGCTGGCCGCGGGCGCGACCCCGGGCATGACGCTGGATCTGCTCCAAAGCGTTCAGACGATGACGGCCTACATCGTGCAGGTGAGCCTGGGAGACGCCCCGCCGGGGTCCGTCGAATACCGGACCCTGTTCGCCGTCGGCCTCCTTCTCTTCCTCATCACGCTGGCCCTCAACCTGCTGAGCCAGCGCATGGCCGCGCGCTTCCGGGGGAGTTTCCGGGGGAGTTTCCAGTGAGTCCCGGCGCGCTCCGCGGAGGCCGTTTCGACCCGCGCCTCGAGGCCCGCCGCCGCGCCGGGGTCCGGTTCAAGTGGCTGTGCCGCCTTGCGGTGGCCTTCGGGGTCGCGTCCCTGGTCGTCCTCCTCGCGAGTATCCTGGCGGACGCGTTGCCGGCGCTGTCGTTCGAGTTCCTGGCCAGCCATCCGTCGCGTTTCCCGGAGCGTGCCGGGATTCGCTCCGCCATCCTCGGGAGCGCGTGGATGCTCGCGCTGGCGGCGGCGATGTCCTTTCCGCTCGGAGTCGGCGCCGCGCTGTACCTGGAGGAATATGCCCCCAGGAACCGCTTCACGAGCCTGCTGAAGACGAACATCGCGAACCTCGCCGGCGTGCCCTCCATCGTATACGGCATCCTCGGCCTCGCCGTGTTCGTCCGCTTCCTGGCGTTGGAGCGGAGCCTGCTCGCCGGCGCGGCGACGCTGTCGCTGCTCGTGCTCCCCATCGTCAACATCGCGGCCCGCGAGGCGATCCGCGCCGTCCCGGACTCGTTGCGGGAGGCTGCCTACGCGCTCGGCGCCACGCGCTGGCAGACCATCCGGCACCACGTGCTCCCGGCGGCCATGCCGGGAATCCTGTCCGGCACCATCCTCGGTCTCTCGCGCGCGGGGGGGGAGACCGCCCCGCTGCTCATCATCGGGGGCCTGACGTTCATCGCGTTCGACCCGGTCTCGCCCATGGATCCCTTCACGGTCCTGCCGATCCAGATCTTCAACTGGACCACGGATCCACGCGGGGAGTTCCATGCGCTGGCGGCAGGAGCCATTGTGGTACTGTTGGGCGTGCTGCTCATGATGAACGCGGCCGCGATTCTGATTCGTAACCGATACGAGAGGTGACCGTGGCGTCGGATGCGGTCCTCGAGACCGTCGGGCTCGGCGTTCGCTACGGCGAAACCCGGGTGATCGGGGACATCTCGCTCACGATACCGGAAAGGCGGGTGGTCGCCTTCATCGGGCCTTCCGGTTGCGGCAAGAGCACGCTCCTGCGTTGCTTCAACCGCATGAACGACCTCGTGCCGACGGCCCGCGTCACCGGCCGGGTCCTGTTCCGAGGGCGGGATCTCTACGCGCCCGGCGTCGAGGCGGCCGATGTCCGGCGCGCCATCGGGATGGTGTTCCAGAAGCCGAACCTGTTTCCGAAGTCGATCTTCGAGAACATCGCGTTCGGCCTGCGGATCAACGGGTTCCGGGACGACATCGGCGATCGGGTGGAGGCATCGCTCCGCGCGGCCGCGCTCTGGGACGAAGTGAGCCACCGCCTCGACGCGGACGCCCTCGGGCTCTCGGCCGGACAGCAGCAGCGGCTCTGCATCGCGAGGGCGCTGGCGGTGGAACCGGAGGTTCTCCTCATGGACGAGCCGGCGAGCGCGCTCGACCCGATCGCCACCGGCCGCGTGGAGGACCTCATCGGAGATCTGCGCGGAGACTACACGATCGTGATCGTGACGCATAACATGCAGCAGGCCGCGCGCATCAGCGACGACACGGCCTTCCTCTACATGGGCGAACTGGTCGAGTACAAGGAGACGCAGCGCTTGTTCACCAATCCCGAGGACGAGCGGACCGAAGCCTACATCACGGGCCGGCGGGGCTAGAAGGGCCGCCAGCGATGTCCTTCAGGCAGTTCGACGATCGGGTGGCCGATGTCACGCGGATGCTGCACCGGATGGCGCACGACATCGAGCAACTGGTGCGGGGGGCGGTGGCGCTCGTGGGCCAGCCCGTCGTGGACGCGGACGCGATCCGGGAAGCGGACGACGCGATCGACCGGGCCGAGGTGGAGGTCGAGGAGTCGACGGTGGAGATCCTCGCGCTGCATCATCCCGTCGCGAGCGACCTGCGCGTGCTCGTCGCGGTCCTCAAGATCAACAACGACCTCGAGCGGATCGGCGACCATGCGGTGAACATCGCCGAAGCGGCCGAGCGGCTGGCGAGGGCCGAAAAGAAGGTTCCCATCCCGCCCGAACTGGACGAGATGAGCCGCATGGCGAGGGCGATGCTGCGCGATGCGCTCGACGCCTTCGTACACCGCAACGCGGACGACGCGCGCGCGGTGATCGCCCGGGACGACCGGCTCGACCAGCTCCAGGACTCGCTGGGCCGGGTGATGATCACGCACATGCCGGACTACAACCTGTCGGCGTGCCTGCAGGTCATCCTCATCGGCCGCAATCTCGAGCGGATCGGCGACCTCGCGACGAACATCGGAGAGGATGTCGTCTACATGGTCCAGGGCATCACGATCCGGCACCAGGAGGGCACGGCGGATCCTGCTTGACCCGCCCCGGCCTGGCCGCCGCAGTCTGGCCGGCCGTGGCCCCGCCCGTCAGCGCGAGGCGTTCCAGCGGTCGTCCACCTTGCGGCGGCGTTTCTGCACGGCCTTCAACATCCGGCTCTGATAGTCGATGGCGCGCTCGCCCGGCGCGGGCTCGCACAGCACGTACTCTCCGGTCGGCCGCAGTTCCCAGGCTCGCTGATTGTCGCGAAGGGCGAAGCGCAGCGTCTTGCGCAGGCGTTTCCGGATCCGCTTGTCGCGCACGGGCAGCAGCACTTCGACGCGGTCGTCGAGGTTTCGGCGGCGCCAGTCCGCGCTCCCGATCCAGACCTCGGGACTCCCGTCGTTCTCCCACCAGAAGATCCGGTCGTGCTCCAGGAAGCGTCCGACGATGCTGCGCACGCGAATGTTCTCGCTGAAGCCGGGGATCCCGGGGCGGAGCCGGCACTGGCCGCGGATGATGAGGTCGATCTGCACGCCGGCGGCGGACGCCGCGTAGAGGGCGCGGATCACCTTCGGGTCGTCGAGGCCGTTCATCTTCATGATCATGCGCCCCCCCCGGCCGGCCTCGACATGGGAAACCTCGCGCTCGATCCGGGCGATGAGGGCCCGTCGCAGGTCGCGGGGCGCCACGATGAGTTCCTCGTACTGCTGGTCGGGGGCGTACCCCGTCAGGTAGTGGAACAGGTTCACCGCATCGCGGCCGATCTCCGGACGCGCCGTGAGGATCCCGATGTCCGCGTAGATCTGCGCGGTCTCGGAGTTGTAGTTGCCCGTGCCGATGTGGCAGTAGGTGCGGATCTCGTTCTCTTCCTCGCGGACGACGAGCGCGACCTTCGCGTGCGTCTTCAGCCCGACGAGACCGTACGTGACGTTGACGCCCGCCTCCTCCAGCACGGACGCCCACTCCATGTTGTCGGCCTCGTCGAAGCGGGCCGTGACCTCCACGAGCACGGCGACCGCCTTGCCCGCCTCGGCCGCCCGCACCAGCGCGGCGATGATCCGCGAGTGCTCCGCCGTCCGGTAGAGCGTCTGCTTGATGGCCACGACCGCGGGATCCGCGGCGGCCTCCTCGATGAACTGCTGCACCGTGGCGGTGAAGGACTCGTACGGGTGGTGCACCATGAGATCGCCCGCGCGAATCACCGTGAAGATGTCGGGACGGTCCTCCGTCTCGCCTTCGCGGATGAGGCGCGGCGGGATCATCGGCTCCCAGGGTTCGTGCCGGTGTTCCCAGGGACCCTCGGCCGCGATCTGCCAGAAACCCGACATCTCGAGCAGGCCCGGAATCTCGTACAGATCTTCCTCGTCCAGTTCGAGTTGGCGAACGAGGAACTGACGCACGTCGTCGGGCATGCCCGGCTCGACCTCCAGACGCACGACGTGCGCGAAGCGCCGCTCGCGAAGCTCTTCGGAGATCATCTGCAGGAGGTCGTCCGCCACCTCCTCGTCCCGGGCCACATCCGCGTTTCGGGTGACGCGGAACAGCGACGCGCTCTCGATCTTCATCCCCCGGAAGAGCTCGCCCGCGAAGTGCCGCACCACCTGCTCGACGGGGACCACGTGCCCGCTCTCCGGGAGTTCGACCCAGCGCAGCTTCGTGGGGATCTTCACGCGGGCGAAGTGGCGGGTCCGGCGTTCCGGGTGCTCGAGCATCAGGGCGAGCGAGAGGCTCATGTTGGACAGGAAGGGGAACGGGTGTCCCGGGTCGACGGCCAGCGGCGTGAGGACCGGATAGATGCGATCGGTGAACTCGCCACGCACGTGCTCGCGTTCCTCCTCGTTCAGGTCCTCGAAATCGCGCACGACGATGTCGAGTTCCGCCGCGAGGCGCGGCCGGAGTTCTTCCTCCCAGACGTCCGCCAGCCGGGTCCGCATGGTGCGGACGCCCTCGCGCACGAGGTCCAGCTGTTCGGCGGGCCCGCGCCCGTCCAGGGATGGCTTCACCACGCCCGCCCCGAGCACGCGCTTGAGGCCGCCGACCTGCTTCATCACGAATTCGTCGAGGTTGTTCTCCGTGATCGCGAGGAAGCGGAGCCGCTCCAGCAGCGGCGTGCGCTCGTCCATGGCCTGGTAGAGCACGCGCCAGTTGAAGTCCAGCCAGCTGAGTTCCGCGTTGAAGTAGAGCGATGGGTGGCCCGGCTTCGCGCCGTCGGGAACGGGCTTCGGCGCCGCGGCGCGCGGGAGGACCGGGATGCCCCCTACGCGGTGGCCGACCTGCGGGCCGGACGGACGGGGAGTGGCGCCGGCGTCGCTGTCCGGCCTCGGGGCGTCCGGCGTCGGGGCGGCATCGGCGGGCGGGCGGGCCTCGCGCGTCGGGGACCCGTTCACGGCGGCGGAGCCGGGCGGCGCCGTCGGAGAAGTGCCGGCGGCGCGCCGGCTCCCGTGGTGGACCCACGGCCGACGGGGCGCTTCTTTCGGCTCGGCCTTCGATTCGGCTTTCGATTCGGCTTTCGACTCGGACGACACACGGCGCTCCCGGTCACTCTTTCGCGAACGATTTGCGAACGCAGGGCTTGAATTATAAGCCCTGCACCCCCCGTCCCGCTCGTTTTGGACGCCTCAGTCGGAGGACAGGTCGAAGGTGACGTACGGTTCGAGGCCGAAGATGCGGGCGAAGAGCTTCCCCTTCTTGCGCAGCGCCCACTGCTCGAGGAGCAGGCGTCCCCTCCGCTCGAGACGCAGTTCGAGCCGGTGTGCGTGCACGCGCGCCTCGACGCTGTGCACGCGTTGCAGGTGCTCGCGGTCCAGGGAGTCCGCGATGCGCAGGAGGGCGGCGAGCCGCTCCACCCGTCCGCGGTCGTGAGGATTCAGGTCGCGGTAGAGGTAGTGGCCGCGGCGCGGTTCGGCGCGCCGGTGGTAGCGCGCCACCAGGGCGACGAGCGGGAGTTCGTTCGGCGCGATCCCCGGGATCTCGCTGTGATGGATCAGGTAGAGCGAGTGCTTGTGGTGTTTCGCGTAGGAGATGTGCTGCCCGATGTCGTGCAGCATCGCTCCCGCCAGCAGGATCCGCCGGTCGCGCGGTTCGAGGCCGTGAACCTCGGCAAGTTGATCGAACAGCGAGATGGCCAGCGACGCGACGTGGCGTCCGTGATCCTCGTCGAAGAGATATCTGCGCCCGAGCGTGAGCGCGCCTTCGTGGACGATCCGCTCCAGCCGCCCGAAACCGGCCCCGCTCGCCAACTCATCGACGAGGTCGAACAGGACGCCCTCCTTTACACCGACCCCGGGGACGAGGATTTCGTCGGCCCCCGCGAGTTCGGCGACGCGGTCGTAGACGATCGCGGCGGGGAGGATCACGTCGGCCCGATCTTCGCGCAGGCCCAGCCGTCCGATGCGCTGGCTGTAGGAGAGGTGGGAGAACTCCTCGATCGCCATGGCGAGTTCCGCCCGCGTGATGCGGCGGGTCCCGTCGGCGGCGCGTTGGCCCGCGAGGCGGGCAAGCTCCTCGATATTGCCGCCGGTGGCGATCAACTGGACCGGCGTCCAGTGCTTGCTCGCGTGCGGAATGCGGAGCGTGGCGGCGTACTCCGCGAGCAGATTCGCGAAGTGGGCCGGGGCATCGTCCGCCCCCGTGAGTTCCTCGAGCAGCCGCACCGATCCCATCCGGTGCGACTCGCTCCACATGATCCCCGACTCGTCGGCCAGGGAGACCTCGACGCTCCCGCCGCCGAGATCCACCAGCATCCACTTGGCGTCGCCGAAGTCGATCCGCTGCTTCACGGACATCCACACGAGCCGCGCCTCATCCGTGCCGGAGATGAGGTCGAGCCGGATTCCCGCCTCCTCTTCGACGCGGCGGACGAGGTCCGCGCCGTTGCGGCTCTCTCGAACCGCGCTGGTGGCCACGGCGCGCACGTGCTCGATGCCCAGGCGATCGATCTCCTCCCGGAAGCGCCGGAACCCCTCGACGGTCCGGTCGATGGCGGAAGGCGACAGTTCGCCGGTGAGGAAGGCCGAATGCCCCAGCCGGACCGCGACCCGCTCCGAAGCGAGTTCCACGTAGCGGTGCGGGTCGCTGAACTCGGCCGCGACGAAGCGAAACGCGTTGGATCCCACATCGATGGCGGCGACGCGCAGGGGAAACGGAAGCGGGTCCCGACCGTCGGCGGTCTCGCGCGGCAGTGGTAGCGTGGTGCGCTGCATGCGGCCAACGTAGCCGGATCGATGGCGGCGCGCGCCACCCCCGGCCCGCTTCTACCCCCGGCCCCCGGCCGAAGGCATGTTGGTGCCTCACCCTCACGATGCCGGAGGTTCCGAATGTCTGTCATCACTTCAGCGGCGACCGCGTCCCGACGTTCCCGACTCGGCGGAGTCTGCGGATTCGGCTCACTCGGCCGACGCTCCCGGTGCGTCGGCGTCCTGTTCGCCTGTCTGGCCTTGCCGATGTCGGCGGAGGGCCAGAGCGAGGCGATCGCCTTCACCGGCGCCTCGGTGATCGATCCGGGGACCTCCGGCGTCCTCTCGAACGCGACGGTCGTGGTGCGGGAGGGGGTCATCGTTTCCGTGGCGGAGGGGGGCGAGGCGCCCGCCGCCGCGCAGGCGGTCGACCTCGGCGG
>LXNJ01000889.1_pt1 | contig 19095 bp, 17 predicted proteins | sample 809081 | NCBI WGS metagenome assembly LXNJ01 (sample SAMN04870510, study PRJNA318959) | sponge metagenome | biome: sponge; feature: marine sponge reef; material: water | host: Petrosia ficiformis | place: Greece: Milos, Mediterranean Sea | collected 2013-05-29 | depth 5-7 m
CCCCAGCGCCTACCCCTGCCCCAACGGCTCCTGTGGCAGCCCAACCCGCCCCCACAGGCCGAATTTTCGCCAGTCCGGCAGCCAGGCGCGTGGCTCGCGAACTCGGAATCGATTACCGCGCGCTCAAAGGCTCAGGCCCCGGCGGGAGAATCGTACAGGCCGACGTAAGAGCGGCAGCGGCATCTGGCCTTCCCGCTGCACCGGTCGCCGCTGCAAGCGGCCCTGCGGCCGTGGCGGGTTCAACGCCCCTGGCCGGGATGCGGAAAATCATCGCCGAGCGCATGCTCTCGAGTTGGTCCCAGGTGCCGCGCATCACCATGCAGGCCGAGGTGGATCTCACGAACCTCCTCGCCGTGCGCGAGGCCAGCCGCCAGGCGTGGGAAAACGATCTCGGCGTCAAGGTTTCCATCAACGATCTCATCCTCTTCTACACCGCCCGCGCCGTGCGCCGCTGCCCTGCCGTGAATGTTCGCCTCACCGATAACGCTCTGGAGCAGATGCAGGACGTGAACATCGGCGTGGCCGTCGCCGTCGATCAGGGGCTGATGGTGCCCGTCATCCGGGGCGCTGATCAGAAATCCATCGACGCCATCTCGCGCGAGTCGCGAGCGCTGGCCGAAGCGGCCCGCGCGGGCGCGCTGGGGCTCGATGCGCTCGAAGGCGGCACCTTCACGGTCTCGAATCTGGGAGCGTACGGGGTCGACCATTTCAGCGCCATCATCAACCACCCCGAATCCGCCATCCTCTCGGTCGGCGCGGCGCGAGAGCGCGCCGTGGCTCGAAACGGCGAGGTCGTGGCCCGGACGACGGCCTTCGTCGGCATCAACGCCGACCACCGCGTGGTCGACGGTGCGCCGGCGGCCGAGTTCCTCTCCACGCTCAAGGAGATGCTCGAGCATCCCAAGGTGATGCCCGCATAAACGACAACCCTTTTTATTTCTGAACCTTACAACGGTTTATTCAACCAGTTTATATTTTCGTTTATTTACCGGAAAACCCCGTGAATTTATCTATATTTATCGAATTGTTCGGGAATTCCCTGACGGTCCGTCCCGGGATCGATTTCGGTTCGCCGAGCCGGGGAGAAGAAGAACCTCCTGGCTGAAGATTTGCTGTTGTTCCGATCCGAATCTGAATCGTCCTTTCCATTTTCTCCCCTGCTCTCATCCACGAGAACACTCACGTTCGCGCGCGGGATTCTCGCCCATTCCGACGAAAAACCGCCGGCGGCAAATGCGGGCAAATACGCGCCCGACGACGAGCCATGCGAAACGAGAATTCGTGAACATTCGGTGGCGTGGGCTCAGCACATTAGATTTGCATCGGCTGACGATCGCGAGCCTTCCTTTTCGCAGGGCTCGCGGACAGGCATTGTCTCCTTTTGGCCTGCGCAATCCCACCCTCGGCAGCCGAAATTCACCCCGTTTACCTCTCCTCGCCTCGTGTTGTATGATGAATTGCGTTGTGGCGCACGTCTTGGAGCCGCCCATGATTCGAGAATATCCCGCCCCCCGGAGAGCCCGGGTCAATCAGGAGACTGGCAATGGCCGAGACAGTTCGGGAAGTACCCTACTACTACATCAACGCTTCGAACAAACCGGGAGAGGGTGCCGCCCTCGCCGAGCTTTTCAAGGACGCGGGCGTCAGCCTGCTGGCGATGCACGCCTTCCCCTCGCGCAGGCGGGTCCAGGTCGACTTCGTTCCCGAGGACGCGCGGGCATTCACTTCCTTCGCGCGCAAGGCGAAGCTCAAGCTCAGCCCCCGGAAAAAAGCCTTTCTCGTCGAGGGCACGGACCGCACCGGGGCGCTCGTGCCGGTTTTCACCAAACTCGCCGAGGCAGACATCAACATCACCGCCATCACGGCCATCGCCGCGGGCAAAAAGCGCTACGGCGCCATCTTATGGGTGAATCCCAAGGACCAGCGCAGGGCCAAGCGAGCGCTGGGGGCGTAAACCCGACCGAGGAGGGAGGGTACCGGAACTTCGTAGGGACAACCCCCTGTGGTTGTCCTCCGTCAGGACAGGCGCGGGGGCCTGTCCCTACGTTGTTTTTGCGGATTGAACGATACGCCTGACTCTCACCCCTGCCCCAACGCCAACTCCATGAAAACCACACCCTCAACGGGAGTTTCGTCGTAAGGGGCGATTTCCCTGAATCCCATGGAGCGATACAAGGCGATGGCCGCGCGCATGGCGGGGAGCGTATGGAGGCGCACCGAGGCGTAGCCCATCTCCTTTGCCGCACGAACTATTTCCTCCGCGCACTTTCTCCCCAGCCCCCGTCCCCTGAAAGCGGGCCGCACATAGAGACGCTTCATCTCACAGGTTTTTCCGCCTGAATCCACAAGGGCGACGCAACCTGCGGTCCCCTCCTCCACGCGGAGCAAGAGAAATCGCCCGCCCGGCGGGCCATACATGCGTTCGAGGCTTTCGAGTTCTTCGGGAAACCCCTGGAAGCAAAGGTCGATTCCGAGAGAAGCCTCGTACTCGCGCAGCAACGTCCCCGCCTCCCGGTAGTCTTCTTCTGTCTGCGCGATGATGAATTCAGACATCTTCTCGTCGCCTCCTCGCCGGCATCCTACAGCTAGTGAGGGTGACTCGTGAACCGCTCAGAGGACGGCGCAAGAAAATTTGCAACAAGGGTGTAGCGGACAGGCCCCCGTGCCTGTCCGAGGTCGCGACCTGTCCTTCCATTCGGCAATTTCCTGCTCGAAGGCGATGCCTCCCCTTCCGCTCAACGATGATGACTCAAACCCCGCCCGTGCTTATAATGGCGCATCGCCCGTCTGCGGCTTTTCGGATTTCAGAAGGAGTCCCGGACCATGACGCGAGTCGACGACGCGCTACTCCAAAAGATGGTGAATACCATCGTGGACGAAGTCGATCCCGAGCAGGTGATCCTCTTCGGCTCGCGCGCGCGGCGATGCGGCGGCGGATTCCGACGTGGATTTCGTGGTGGTGGAAGCGGAGCCTTTTGGCGATGGCCGAGACAGGCGCGCCGAGACGACGCGGCTTTGGCGCGCGCTGGCGGGTTTCGATGTTTCCAAGGACATTCTGCTCTTCAGCCGCGATGAAGTGGAATACTGGCGCGATTCCCTCAACCACGTCCTGGCGCGCGCCCTGCGCGAAGGCGAAGTGCTCTATGAGCGATCTTAAGCAGGCCCGCGTTCTCCTGGAGGCGGCGGAACGCCCAAACCTAGAAATGGAATCTACTCCCCCTTGAGGAGGTTGTTGAAAAACCCCACGTGCGGCCCCTGCAATTGCAGGCGATGGATGCGGCGCACCATCCTCCGCACCCTGCGCAGCCTGCCGCTACGCCTCACCCTGAGTAGCGGCGAAGCCGCGTATCGAAGGGCGAATTTCGCGCCCGCCGGAAAGATGCGCCTCCTATCCTTCGATACGGCGCTCGCGCGCCTACTCAGGATGAGGGTTTGAGGCGCTTACTCGGGATGAGGATTTGGGCGTTTTTCAGGATGAGAGCGTGATGGGTTCCGCGAAGCCCGTTGCCGCGCCGGTGGGGTCGACCCCTCCTGCATCGGGGATTTTCAAGAGTCCCTCCTCGCTCGGAATTGACCCTCCCCCGTTGATCCCCACCCCTCCATACGCGAGAATGCGACCTCACTCTCATCCGTTCACGCATCACCAGAAAGGGATTCCGCTATGCCGATAAACGAAGCCACCGGCCTCTCTCAGGATATGGGCGTCACCGAGGAGATGATGGCCTGCCCCCTCCCCCGCGTTCCTTTGATCGATCCGGACGACATTCCCGAACACCTGGCTGAAGAACTGGCGCCCCTGTATGAGCGCGGCGTGAAGCGCTGGGGCAAAGTGTCGCGCTTCCTGCGCCTGCTCGGCTGGGCGCCCGGCTTCGTCGAGGGCTGGCAGATCATGGACGGAAAACTCCGCGTCCAGCACCGTGACTCCGACCCCGAATACATCCACATGGCCCAGCTCGTCATCATCAAGACGGCCATCCTGACCGAGTGCAACAACTGACTCGGGCACAACGTCGAGCTCGGTCGGGCTCAGGGCATCGAACAGGAAAAAATCAATCTGCTGGAGGGCGACGGCTGGCGGGAGAGCTCGCTCTTCAACGAGAAGGAAAAAGCCGCCATCACCTGGGCGGAGGAAGTAACGAACCTGACGGCGAAGGGGAACGACGCGGCCTTCGAAGCCATGAAGAAACATTTCTCCACCGAACAACTCGTCTCGCTGACCCTCATCTGCGGGCTGTGGAACCTGACGGGCCGCGTGGCCGAGGCCTTACACCTCGTCGTGGAACCCCCCGGCGAGCGCATCGCGTTTCAGGAGGGGAGTGAGTAGGGAGGGGATGACGACAGAAACGTTCGATACTCTATAAATTTCACTCAGACTAAGAATTACTTTTTTAATCAGGGAATTTCGGAGATACGACTGTTCGAAGCCATTCGACAAACTCCAGATCTTCTTCTCTATAAGTCCTGCTTTGGTTCTTATGAGCAGCTATATTTCGTAAATCATTATAATCACCGATCCAATTTAGAAAGTATTTTCGTCCCTTCCGAGGATCAGAGGGACGTGGATTATTGAAAACATCTTCAAAATGCTCCCAATTGTTTTTTTGCTTAACGATCTTTTCTAGATCAACAATATCAAGATATGCTTCTTTTTGCTTTCGGCGTTCGTCCTTATCTTTTTGCTGCTTTTCATAAGCCTTATTGCGGACCCCAGGACTCTCTACACCGACTTCCCAAAACCTTTGCTCGCCAGAATCTAGTCGTTCGGTTCCATGTACTTTCTTAAGCGTGTCGATTACTAAATCCGTCATTCTTTCAGACAGTTTCATTAAAAATTGATTGACCTCCTCAATTTTCTCGGATTCGCTCTGTTCGACCCAGAGTTGAAAATCTTCAGAGCCAAAATCGGGGTTGGCATCAGCCAAAATGCGCATCAGACGGTACGCATAAGTTCTCACTCCACCTTCACCAAACAATCGCGAAAATTTCTCTGCAATTTCATTGTCGGGAGCATTTTTGATGAAATCAAAAATTGGCTTACAAAATTCTATAATTCGAATCGCGAAATCCACCGGCTCCAATGTGCCGAAATCCGTCGACTGTTTATGCCTAAGATAAGATTCGACCTCTGCAATCACCATGAAATGTGCACGAATACCTGCGTTGATCGCTATGTACGCCTCGCGACCATCTTGCCAGCGTTTTGGATTCGCTCTCTTGACTTCTTCAAAGTATAAACTGAGTACACTTGTTGCGCGATTTATTGTCTGTTCATCAGTAATTCCCGAAAGTGGCCCTGGTGCTAGGATTTTGGCTTTTGCTTTACCAATCACTTTTCCGATTAGCTCGGAGCGGCGCAATCCATTGACTGTTTCAGAAATGGTCAAATTTTGAAATTGTTCTGCGGGCATATCGGGTTTGGCATACCGTCCTGCCAGTGGACTTGATACGTCACTGTCGAGGACACGCTGAACCGATGAGGCTAAAGCCGACAAAGCAATCGCTGGGTCACTGTCACCTCGCTTAATATCTGCTAGCAAACTCAAGAGAAGGTTCCTAGGAACACTCTTTTGTTTGTTGTTGATGGTCACAAAAAGTTCAGCTTCATTACTTACAGACATCTTCTCGAAGGCAAGAACGAAAAGATTCTTATCAAGATAAGTATCTTCCAGATGTGAAAACCCATAAAGGCGATGCTGACCATCTATGATCCATGCTGAGCAATATTTTGAAGGCAGTGTAATCCAGCCAAACTTGATGTTTGGATCGGTATTCTCTTTGTTTGAAATTTGATCAAAGCGTGGCGAATCAGAAAAATTAACCAGAATATTCGTTGGAAAATACCCGCCTTTCTCGATGAACTGCCCAATATCTTTAATACGTGATGACGCCACCATACGTTGGTAGGCTGGCCGTCCATCTGGATAGTTGAGAGCCTGGTGGTTCACAAACGCAATCTTCAACAAATGCCTTGGTGTTGAGACAAAGTTGTAGTATGTTTCGCCGCCGATCTTACCGCGAATCGCAGGAAGCCGAACACCGTCCAATCCGGGAATCTTCTGACCTCTTAAGAATTCTCCTAAAATCTGATAGCGTCCAGCGGGACCCATATGTTTTACAAATGTTTCGAAATACTGGAGTTCGTTGTCCGTGATTATGTTGATTGAGCACGCTTCGGCTCGCTCAATATCAGGCTGTGACCAAAGAATGTTGCTGGTAGCATAAACCCAAACAATTTTTGGCTTCGCGCGGCCCCTAAAGCGTTTATTTATCGAATTTCTGAAGAAAGGCTGAAGCGAGTGTGATTCTGCTATATCTTTTTGGAGAACTCTCCGCCCAACCGTAGAACGGGATTTACACTCAATGACTATAGCCGTTTCATCGTCTTCGGCATAAACATCAACCTGTTTAGAACCAACTGAACCATCTTTATGAGTGTAAGTAATCTTGAAATTCTTATCGTTCAGTACCCTATAACCCATATTATAAAAAAGACACCACAAACGGTCTTCAAGGTATACATTGTGGCTCTTTGCTCTTTTAAGCCTTGTTCTACGTTTACCGGCGCGCTGAAGTTCCCATCCTTTTTCTACCTTTTGCTCAACTTCTGAAGGATGAACGCTTTTACTCTCAAACGCGCTTCTCCTCACACGATGGGCCGATGCAAGCTCTATAATATCGGTTAATAGCGGGTAGAGTGATTCTTTGTATTTTACATTATTATTGTCGGTAGCCATAAAAATTGCGCACTTGGCAATCCTTTAGCGCTACAAATTTAATTCACCAACTGTGTCGCGCTAGGACTACATGCGAAACTACTCTCCTTGTGAGCGGTAAACCCCATGTAATACTCGCTAGCATTATCGTTTCAATATTACTTAAGGAAAACTTACTTGCAACCACTTTTTCTCACAGTTATTTATGAGGAATTCTAAACCATGGTGCCACTTTTTCACGCACTCCACCCTACTCTCGTTTCCCACCCCCTTCACGGCAAGAACTTCTATCGCGGGGGAGCGATCACCTGTGCAACTGATACGTCGCGGGCCTTCCAGGAACTGAAGGTCGAAACCATTTTTCTCATACAAATCCACGATTCTCTCCGTCGCCTGGTTCGAGAGGACGACGGGGCCTTCGTGTGTGCTAAAAAACTCCGCCAGGCGCACCTGATCCGCCCAGGAGAAATCCTCTTTGGCGTATTGGGTAAATTGGACATCATAGGGGGGATCCGCATAAATGAAATCATCAGGCCGTATGGGAAGCGTCTCGAAGTCCTGGCAACGAAACTCCCAGCCTTCGAATATCTCCCGGTAGGCGCTGAAGTTTTTCGTGTAGTTTATCGTCTTGTATCTGCCGAAGGGGACGTTGAACTCCCCTTTACTGTTGAAGCGGCTAAGCCCGTTGTAGCCCGTTCGGTTCAGGTAATAGAAAAGCTCCGCCGCCTCCTTGTTGCGCCCTCGCCTGCTCATGAGCAGCGTGTTGAACCGCTCCCTGTGAGCGTAGTAGGTATCAGGGTCGTTACTCATGCCGGTCCGCGTGCGCGACAAACCCTTCTTGAGCCAGGCGTAAAAGTTCATGAGCGGTGCGTTAATGTCGTTCAGGAGCGCCCTCTCGGGAGCGAGGCCGAGCGCGACGGCAAGCCCTCCGCAGAAAGGCTCCACGAGCCTGCGCTTGCTGTGCTTTTCCCAATACGCCCGGATGTGCGGGACGAGCCACCGCTTGCCGCCCGCCCACTTGAGCGGCGGCGTCAGCTTCTCATCGGCAGGGCAGACCTTTCTCTTTGGTTTGCGAGCTTTCGCTTTCGTGGCTGTGGCCATTCGGAAGTCTCAAAACGCTTCGGTGGGCGGATGATGCGGACACCATACCACAAGCGCGAGCCTGAGCCAGCGCACAAACCATCTCTGATGACTGTGGCTCACTCTCACCGAATGGGGCTGTTGAATAAGTCCTGGTTTCGTGATTCGGCGTATGAAGCCGACCGGGGAGGGGGGCCGTAGGGGCGGGCCCCTGTGCCCGCCCTGCCCCCTGCTGTTTGTCCTTTGCAGAACTGGGCGTCGGACAGGCACGGGGGCCTGTCCCTACACTCCTTGCGGCTTTGTTCGTCATTCCGGCGGTGGTCGATTCTGGGCGAGTATCACTTTTTCAACAGCCCCCACAACTGGGGCGTAATGTCTCTTCCCTCCCCGCTTAGTCCTATACACAGAATTACGATCTCAAGACTTTCGGACAACATGGTTTGCGCTCTTTGCTGATTGTTATTACGATCTGCCGAGTTCTACAAAAGAGCCGCAAGGAAAGAAAGATCATGGCGATGAAGCGAAAAAAGCAGACGCCGGAGGATCGTCCGCTGAGCGAGAATATCCTGAAAGCAATGCGTCCCGCCTCGGAGGTCGTGCCTGAGATCGTCGCGGCCCACGCACGGGGAGAACTGGCGGGCAACGCGCCGCGCCGATTCCGAGGCCCCCAGAAAATGCCCACCAAGGTTCAGACCACCATTCGCCTCGATGCGGACGTGGTGGCGCACTTCAAAGAAGGCGGCAAGGGCTGGCAGTCCCGCATCAACACCGCCCTGCGCGAAACCGCGTTCGGCAACAACGCGGAATAACTTCAGCCGATCCCCCTACCCTCCAATCTCCTCACGCACGATAGCCGCTCCCTCGGCCATGGACTTGAGCTTGCCGAAGGCGACGTCGCGGGCCATGTATTTCATCCCGCAATCGGGCGCCAGGATGAGACGCTCGGGCGATATGTGCTCGAGCGCTGCCCTGATGCGCGCGGCCACGGTTTCGGGCGTTTCGATCTCGGGGTCGTCGTTGTCGATGACGCCCAGGATGATGGTCTTGTCCGGCAGCTTCTCCAGCACGGCGAGGTCGATGCCCGGCTGGGCCGCCTCGATGGATATCTGGTCGATGGCGCTTTCGTTGAGTTCGGGCAGGAAGGAATAGGCGTCGGGCTTGCCGAGTCCCTGCCAGGCGTGTATGGCCGCGTAGCCGAAGCACATGTGGAGAGCCGTGGTTCCTTCCACGCCCTTCAGCGCCTCGCCGATCACCTCGACGGCAAATTCCCTGGCTATCTCCGCGCGCGCCTGCATGTAGGGCTCATCTAACTGCACCACGTCGGCACCTGCGGTGAACATGTCCTTCACCTCCTCGTTCACAGCGCGGGCGTAGTCGAGCGCCATCGCGCGCTGGTCGCCTCCGTAGTAGTCATCCTGCGCCTGCTGCGTCATGGTGAAGGGGCCCGGCAGCGTGATCTTGATTTGCCGGTCCGTATTGGCGCGCAGAAACTCCACGTCGCTCACCTCGATGGGCCTTGCGCGGTGGATCTTGCCTATCACGCGGGGGACGGGATTGTCCCGGCCCGAGCGGTCTTTCGCATAGCCGTGGTTCTCGGTGTCGATGCCTCCCAAGGCCGTGGAGACGCGGTTCGAATAGCTCTCGCGGCGCGCCTCGCCGTCTGAGATGATGTCGATTCCCGCGCGCTCCATGTCGCGAATCGCGAGGAGGGTGGCGTCATCCTGCGCGGCCTCTAAATACTCGGGCGGTATGCGCCACAATTCCTGCACGCGCACGCGCGGAGGAAGGCGCGTGTTGAGATTCTCGCGGTCGATGAGCCAGTCCGGCTGGGTGTAGCTGCCCACGACGGTGGTGGGCAGGAGTTTCTCAGGCATGGATTTCTCTCCTCATGTCGCCGAAGCCGAACCCGGCTTCATGCGTCTCAAGCGCCGCTGCGCGGCGGCGCAATCCTCTCAATAAAATCTTAGGGCGTCAGCATTACGCGCATCACGCCGTCTTCTCGCGCCTTGAACATGCGCATCGCCTCGTTGAAGTCATCGAGCGCGAACGAGTGCGTGAGCATCTTGTCAGTGGCGATGTGGCCGTCTGCGATGATCCGGATCGCCCTCGGGTAGCAGTTGGGCGAGCCGCGCCCGCCGAAAATGGCGATTTCGTCCAACACGATGCGGTCGGTGTTGAAAGGCGTCTCCTGGCCACCGTTGATCCCTTCCAGCACCACGCGCCCGCCGCGCCGCGCCATGTCCACTGCCTGGCGCATCACCTCGGGCGGGCCGGCGCACTCGATGACGAGGTCCACCCCGCGGCCGTCGGTCTCGTTCATCACGACCTCGACGGGGTCTTCCTTCGTGATGTCGATGGTGCGGTCGGCGCCCAGTTCCTCAGCGATCCCCAGCCGGTAGCCGCGTCCGGTGATGAAGGTTTTGGATGCGCCCATCATCTTCACGAGTTGGAGCACGGCGAGGCCCAGCAGGCCGGGGCCGAGGATCGCCACGGTGTCGGCCGGCTCCACGCCCCCGCGCTCCAGGGCGTGGAGCGCGATGACCACCTGGTTCACGATCACCGCGTCCTCCCACTTCATGGACTCGGGCATCTTGTGGAGATTGTTCGGCGGCGCCAGGCCGTATTCGCTGAAAGCGCCGTTCGCCGTATGGCCCAGCAGCTTGTAGCCGCCGTCGGGCTTCGCGGCGTTCTCGCAGATGTGGTAGTCGCCCCGGATGCAGGTGGCGCAAGCGCCGCAGCCGACGGTCGGCTCCATGATGACGCGGTCGCCAATCTGCAGGTCGGTCTTCGCGCTGCTTCCGATGGCGGCCACCTCCCCGGCCCACTCGTGGCCCTGGATGAAGGGATAAAAGGGCGGCCACATGGGGCGCATGTGCCCCTCATAGATATGGATGTCCGTGCCGCAGATGCCGCAGGCGGCGACCTTCACCAGTACCTGGTCGGGTTCGTAATCGGGAACGGGAATCTGCTCGATGCGCACCTCGTGCGCGTCATGCGTGACGGCGGCCTTCATGGTTTCTGGAATATCGCTCATCTCACTCCCCTCCTTCGCTTAAGAGGATTTTATTATGATTCCGGCTCAGCCCTTGGGGCTGAACTGCGTCGTTTTCCTGTCGGGCCGCTGCATGTCGAAAACGTCGTGCGAGCGGCAGTATCCGTTCCCCGCGAGCCTGCCCACCGGCCTAAGCAGCACGGGGTCGATGTATTTCCCCTCCTCTATCATCACGTCCTCGCGCACGTGCCAGCGCACCACCTCGCCGATGATGACGTTCGTCAGGTGCTCGCGCCCGTTCGTGATGAGGTGGCGGAACTGGCACTCCATGGCCACGGGCGCCTCGGCGATGCGCGGCGCCTTTACGAGATCGGAATCGAGCGGCGTCAAGCCCGCTTCCTCGAACTCGCTCACCTCGAAGGGATAGTCGTCCGCGCAGATGTTCATCTGCTCCTCGAGGCCGTCCACCACAGTATGGATGACGTAGCCCTGCGTCTCCATGATGTTGCGCGCCGTGTCCTTGTAGGAACTTTCGCGCACGCCCACCGATATCGAGAGGAGCGGCGGGTCGTGGCCCACGCAGGTGAAGAAGCTGAAGGGCGCCAGGTTCGCGTGTCCGTCCGCGCTGATGGTGCTCACCCAGGCGATGGGCCTGGGCACGACGGAGCCGACGAGCAGACGGTAGTTTTGCCGCCAGTGGTTGTCGGCGGGGTCGATGGTTTTATAGTTCATGCGTTTTCATACTCCTGTCGTTGTAAGCCGATGAGCGCGCCCTTTCGCGAAGTCTATGGCGAGCGTATTTATGGCCATAAAAAATTACTGGCCCGAATCCGCCGACGCCATCGCCGATTCCATCGCCGTGAAGCACGCTCCCTGCGGGTCCATGATGCCGCCGATCCTCCCCACGTCGGGAACATCGATCGGGGGGAAAGTGCCCTGCCCGCCCAGGCTGATTGCCTTTTCGAGCGCGGCGTCGAAATTTTCCACCTGAAAATATACCCCCCAGTGCGGGGGCATCTCGCCCATCTCGGGCTGGAGTTCGATCATCCCGGCGCGCGGCTCCTCGCCGCTCATGAACACCGTGTAGTCCCCGCCCGAGGGGTCTGGCATCACTGTGCTCGTCCAGCCGAACAGATCACGGTAGAAAGCACCGGCGCGTTCTACGTCTTTCGTGAGCAGTTCATTCCAGTTGAGCGCGCCCGGCTCGTTCATGATATCCGCGCCCTTGTGCGCCTTCGGCTGCCAGAGGCACAGGAACGCCTCCCCCGGGTCGCGAATCATCGCCATGCGGCCCGCGTCGAACACGTCGCACGGTTCCTGGGCGGCCTGGCCGCCGAGTTCGGCCGCCTTCTTCACGGTCTCATCTACGTTTTCCACCGACACGTAGCTCTGCCAGAAAGAGGGATGGCCGCTCTCCAGCATTCCCGAAAACATCTCGAACATGGCGCAGACCTGCTTCCCGTCCTTGGAAAACATGGTGTAGACCGCCTCGTCCATCACGGGCAGATCCTCAAACGTCCAGCCGAACAGGGACGTATAGAAATCCCTGGCGACGCCCACCTCCTTCGCCACCAGATCGGCCCAGCAAAAACTCCCCGGTGCGTATTTCCTTTCTTCGGACATGAATTTCATTCCTCCATTAATGACGGCGAATGACACGAAATGAATTCCCTGGATGATAACGGCAAATAATGATCGGGCATGAGGCCTTTCGCGAATGACCACTCAATACAGCTTCAGCCCTCTGGGAATCGGGCGAAAATCATAGCGCGAAGGGGCGGCGGCGAACAAGCGCTCATGCGTCCTCGTCGTATTCGTATCGCAGGCCGTCGGGCTCGTCAGGGTCGGCGAGACGAGAAGCAGGCTCCGGGGCCTCTTCATCCTGCGGGGTCTCTATCGCCTCCTCTTCCAGCAGCCAGCGCTCATAGAGTTCTTCGGGTAACTCCTTCACAAATCTCGAAAGCTTGGAGAACGCCCCCATATTCCACTTCTCGCTCTCGATCATGGGCCGGCACATGTAGAGTTCGTCCTTCGCCCGCGTGAGGGCGACGTAGAAAAGCCGCCGCTCCTCTTCTTCACCCTCAGGGTCCGCCAGCGACCGCGTCGAGGGGAAGCGGGTGTCGGTGAGCCAGAGGAGAAACACCACCTTCCACTCCAGACCCTTCGCCTGGTGAACCGAGGTCAGGATCATCGACTCATCCGGCTCGTCTTGATCGCCCGGAGTAGCGGGTCCCGCGGCAGCGGCCGTTCCCATGAGCGCGAGTTCCGAGAGAAACGCCGTCGCGCCCTCGTATTGCACCGCGTATTCCGCGAGTTGGCGCACGTCCTCGATGCGCGCTTCGGCATCTTCGAAGGTGTTCTCGACGTATTCCTGATAGAACCGATCCAGCACGAGGTTTATCATCTCCGTCGGCGGGAGGGCGGATTGCTCAACGCCCTTGACCGCGCGAGGCGCGCCCGTCAGATCGACGACCAGCTTGCTGAAAGTTTCGAAACCCTTGCGCGCTTTCCCGGGAACGGAACCCACTTCGCCGCTCGCGAGAAAAGAGAAGGGCTCCTCGTATATCCTCACCTGCTCCCACACCCTGTGCGCCGTCACGTCCCCCACGCCGGGCAGGAGCTTGAGCGCGCGCTTCCAGGCCAACTCGTCCGCCGGGGAACTCACCAGCCTTAAGAACGCCGTGACGTCCTTGATGTGGCGCTGCTCGAAAAAGCGCAGCCCGCTCCTGATCTCGAAGGGAATCCCGCGGCGCGTGAGCTCCATCTGAAGCTCCATGGAGTGGAAGTGCGCCCGGTAGAGCACCGCGATCTGGGAGAGCGGCACGTCCTCCTCATCGCGCAGCGCCAGCGTGCGGTCGACCACGAAGTCCGCCTGCTGCATGGCGTCGCGCGCGGCCACGAGGGCGGGCTTCATCCCCTCGCCGCGCGTGGTTTTGAGGTTTTTCTCGAACTGGCGCTTGTTGTGGGCGATGGAGGCGTTGGCCAGCGAGAGGATAGAGGCCGTGCTTCTGTAGTTTTCCTCCAGGCGGAATAGCCTGGCGTCGGGGTATCGCTCGGGAAACGTGATGATGTTCTCGAAATGCGCGCCCCGGAAGCTGTAGATGCTCTGCGCGTCATCCCCCACCACGGTGACGTTTTTCTCCTCTCCGGCGAGGAGGTCCACCAGGTCGGCCTGCACCTTGTTCGTGTCCTGGTATTCATCCACGAGGATGTATTGAAACCGCGTTTGAAGCTCCCTGCGCACCTCCTCGTGCTCTGCGAGCAGGTTCCGCGTGAGAGAGAGCAGGCCCGAGAAATCAACCGCCTGAATCTCTTTTTTGCGCTTCTCGTAGTGGCTGGCGATTTGCTCTATCTCGCCCAGGCGGTCCGCCAGGTATGAATACCGGTTCAGCAACGTCTCCGCTACGCTTCGGTCGGTATCGGCGGCGAGGGCGAATATCGCTTCCAGCACACGGCCTCTCGGCAAATACTTCTCCTTCGGGTCGAACCCCGCGAGGCGGATGCACTCGGTCACCAGATCGGCTGCGTCTTCTCTGTCCAGGATGGTGAAGTTCGGCCCATAACCCATGAGGCTCCCGTAGCGCCTCAGTATCAGATTCCCCACGTGGTGGAACGTGCCGCCCCATACGCGCCGCGCGTCCGTCTGGATGAGGGAGGCGGCCCGGTGGAGCATCTCGCGCGCCGCCTTGTTCGTAAATGTGACGAGGAGGATGGATTCGGGCGCGACGCCGTCTTCCACGAGGCGCGCGAGGCGGTAGGTGATGGTGTGCGTCTTGCCGCTGCCCGCCCCCGCGATTACGAGAAGCGGGCCCCCGCCCGCCATCACGACTTCGAGTTGCTGGGGGTTGAGCTTTTCCTCATACGCCTTGCGCCGCGCGGGCGAAGGCGCGGGCCGCTTCAGCGTATAGGTCCTGTGCTCTCTCGCACTCATTTTAATACTTTCTCATGAAGTTCAAACCCGGAGCCCTCTACCGACAAAACGCGACTGGAAAACACGCTTGTTCATTTGAAAGCTCTCGCATGGGGCTTCACTCGCGGGGCCGCCACCCGGCGATGCGCGGATGAAACGCTCCCTTCTTTCATATCGGCACCTTAACGCTTCTCGGCGAAACGGCCCAACTGCCCATTCGGTTGACAGGCGAACGCCCCCGAAGCTAAGGTGAATCCATACACGAAATCAATGGCCGGAGCGTTCAGATGGGCGGATACCAGACATTCCTCGACGGGGTGGCCCTGGGCTTTTTCCTGGGATTCATCGCCTTTTATCTGCTGTACCGCTACATGGCGTCCAAGCGGAAAAAACCGAAAACCGAGGTCGACCACCTCGTCGACGACATTCAGGACTACTACCGGAACGTCTCCGACCCCGAAGGCAAGGACTACGACTGAGCCGCGGGTTCACCTCGCAACCCTTCCTCAGATATAAGGCTGATACGGGTTCCTTTCCGAGACGGGCGCGTCCTGTAAGTGCGCCAGGGAGTTCATCGTCACGACGCTCCAGCCCCGCTCGGGCGTATGCTCGATGATGTTCATCGCGGCGTTGTGCTGGCGTAAACGCCTGAAGCCGTTGAGTTCCACGCCCAGAATCCGGCACAGGATCATGATGATCGCCAGGTTGTGGCTCACCGCGGCGATGACCTCGTTTTCATGCGCCGCGAGGAAGCGCTCCATCGTGGCCCAGGCCCGCTCCTGCAACTCCGCGAGCGTCTCGCCGCCCGGCATGCGCGCGTGGGCGGGCTGGTTCCACCATACGTGCATGAAATCGGGGTGCGTCTCGGGAAGTCTGCGAAAGGGCTCTCCCTCGAGTTCGCCCTGGTTCAGTTCGGCGATGCCCGCCTCCTCGAGCAGGGGCGCGCCCAAGGCTTGCGCGACGATCTCGGCGGTGCGCCTCGCGCGCATCAGCGGACTCGCATAGACGCGAACGATCGGGCGTTCGCGCAGCGCGCATGCGAGCGCTTCGGCCTGTGCAACGCCTACGTCGTTGAGCGCGGTGTCCGAGACGCCCTGTATGCGCTGTTCGACGTTCCAGTCCGTCTCGCCGTGTCGCAAGAGATAGAGAAGCAAAGTGGTCAAACTCCGGTGGGGGCGACGCCCGGGCGAGCCTCGCCTTAGTTGTTGTCCTCTTTCAGAAAGTCATCGGGCTTGAGGTCCTTGAGCCATTCCTTGATGTCTTCGGGCTCCTCCTCCATCGGCTTTTCCGAGTCGGGGGGATTGTCTTCCCCTCCGCGCACCTCCATGCCGGAAACGCCCTCTTTCACTTCCTCTTCGTTGAACTGGATGCTCTTCGCCTCCTCGAGCACCTTCTCCTCCACGAAAATCGGGCTGTCCATGCGCAGGGCCACGGCGATGGCGTCGGAGGGTCTCGAGTCAACGACGATTTCCGAGCTGTTCACGGAAAGATGTATTTCGGCGAAAAAGGTATTGTCCCGCAGATCGTTGATGAGGATTTTATCCACCTTGCCCTTTAAGTCGTTGATCATGTTCTTGATCAGATCGTGGGTCATCGGACGCGGCGTCTCGAAGCTCTCGATCTCGCGCGCGATGGCGTGCGCCTCGAAAATGCCCACCCAGATGGGCAGCGCTCGATCTCCCTCGGTCTCGCGAAGCACCACAATCGGCACATTGGTGTGCGGATCGAGCGTGAGGCCCTTGACTTTCATCTCGATCATCATGCGTCTTCCTCCATCGCCACGGCGCTTGGCGGCGAAACTCCGGCCAGAGAGTGAACCCCGCCCCTCATGATTTTCACCTCGACCACATCCCCAGGCTCCGGTGTATAACCCTCCGCGTATAATTGTACCCTGTGATTGCCTCGACTGCGACCCGCATACCAGTTCGAATCCGTTTCATCGGCAAAATTCAGACACCCCGCGCATCCTGCGGGCGCGCTCTTGGGCTTCACGGCTCCTTCCACCATCACCTCCTGAACGCCGCCGACGAGTTCCGCGTGCAGATTCTCCGTCATCTCGCGCTGCACCCGGCTGGCCTCCTCGAAGCGCTCTGTGAGCACTTCCTCGGGAAGAGTGTCCGTCATGTCGAACGCGGGCGTTCCGGGCCGGGGAGAGTATTTGAACATGTAGATATTGTCGTAACGCGCCTCGCGCAGAACGCGGAGCGTACCCTCGAAATCCTCGTCCCGCTCGCCGGGGAAGCCGATGATTACGTCGGATGTCAACACCCCGTCCTTGACCCGCTCCCTGAAGAGGGAAACTTTTTCGAGATACTCATCCGCCGAATAACCGCGCTCCATGCGCGCGAGCACCGCGTCCGCTCCCGATTGAACCGGAAGATGAAGATGCTCGCACACTTTGGGGGATTCCCCCATCGCGTCGACCATGTCCTCATCGCAATCCTTGGGGTGCGACGTCATGAAGCGGATGCGCTCGAGCCCGTTCACATCGTTCAGGCGCCTCATCAGCCCGCCGAAGGTAAGCTCGCCCGGAGATTTGCGGCCGTAGGAGTTCACGTTCTGGCCGAGGAGCGTGACTTCGCGGAATCCCTCCTCCACCGCGCGCTCGACTTCGTCCACGATGAGTTCGCTCGGCTTGCTCCACTCGGGTCCGCGCGTGTAGGGCACGACGCAGAAGGTGCAGAAATTATCGCAACCGCGAGCGATGCTCACGAAGGCGTTCAGGCCGCCGCCGCGCGCCATCGGTGCGAGTTCTGTGAAATCAGGCGCGATAGGCTCGGTATCGACCACCCGGCGCTCCTTCATCTCCTCGAGCAGCATCGGGAGCTTGGCGATGTTCTGGGTGCCGAATACGAGGTCGACCGCTTTGCCGCGCTTCGCGATCGCCTCCCCGTCGCGCGTGGCGAAACAGCCGCACACGCCGACTTTGAGGGCGGGATTCGTTTTCTTGAGCTTTTCGAGGCGCCCGATCTGGCTATAGACTTTCTGCTCCGCCTTGTCGCGTATCGAGCAGGTGTTCAGCAGAATGAGGTCGGCCGCTTCGTTCGATTCGGTCTCCTCATACCCTTCAGCTTCCAGATATCCGGTAATCGTCTCGGTATCGTAGCGGTTCATCTGGCAACCGTATGTGAATATCTTGAACTTCTTGCTCAAGGCGCGCTCTCCATTATCCGCCCGGCCATCGACGCAACGAAACTCCTGGGCGGCGCGGGTTGCCGGGAAATCATTGGGGCCATATTGCGAGGGCGCGTTTTCGATGTCAACTTGAAAGATGGAAAAGAACCTACGATTTTGTTAAAGCTGTCGAAGGGTTGCGATTATTTCTCCTGAAGAGCGGGATGAATGCCATGCGCGTTGTATGTTTTCATGGAAGACGCGAAATCGGCGGGGAGGACCTTTTCCTGAACGCTGCGCGCATCTTCGCCGGCGCAGCCAACCGGGCCGGGTTCTCCGCCCAGGTGCGTACGCCCGGCTTCCCCTCCCCGCCCGGCTCGCCCGACAGGGCAGTGGTGAAAATTTCACGAGATCAATTCGCCGATCTCGCCATCCCGGCGGAGTATGATCTCGAAATCGTCTGCGACCCCCTCCTCGCCGTCGTCCCCCCGATGGGAAACGCCTTAAAGCCCGGCGGCGTCCTAGTCTTGAACACGCAAAACGTCATCCAAGGCCGCGAGATCCGCATCGCTTCGCTGGACCTGGACGCCATTGCCTCGGAGCACGCCGCTACGCCCGAGGCGACGCATCTGGGAGCGGCGCTGGCTGGCTGGGAGGCGCTGGAAGGAGGGATATCGACTCAAAACGTCATCGAGGCGTACCGCGAAATCAGGGGCGAGGCGATGCGCGAGGCGGAAAAAGAAGCGCTGGGCGAAGCCGCTTCGGCGACGAAAAGTGCGTTTAGCGCTGAATAACGAGAAGACGACTCGAGTGAGTGCCGTTGAAAAAGCCCTCTCCGCCTCATCCTGAGTAGCGGCGAAGCCGCGTATCGAAGGCACGAACCCGACCGATGAGGGGCTGTTGAAAAAGCCCCTGAAAGGGTAAAGACAACCCCCTTGAGAGGGAAACCCATAAAGGCACCCCCCCCTACCCCCCCTTGTCAGGGGGGTATAAAAAGGCGAAATCCCCCGCCGAGTGGGTAGAAGGGCTTTGCTTTTTCTTGCCCCCCTGACAAGGGGGGGTTGGTTTTCAAGGTAGGGGGAGGACGAGCGGGGCGGGTTTTTCAACAACCCCGATGAGGGAGGGTTCGCCGGGGCGCATCAGGAAGATTGCAGTGAGGAAAAAAGCAATTCGCAAACGCTCATTCATCGGGGTTGTTGAAAAAGTCCTGTGCGCCCCCTCGAATGGAGACCGTAGGGGCGGCCCCCCGTGGCCGCCCGTCGGTCGTATTCTCACCGATACAGGGC
>LXNJ01000890.1_pt1 | contig 19088 bp, 16 predicted proteins | sample 809081 | NCBI WGS metagenome assembly LXNJ01 (sample SAMN04870510, study PRJNA318959) | sponge metagenome | biome: sponge; feature: marine sponge reef; material: water | host: Petrosia ficiformis | place: Greece: Milos, Mediterranean Sea | collected 2013-05-29 | depth 5-7 m
TGGCCGCCGCCCCGGCTCCATGGGTCGTCGTTGCGACCGGGATCATTCCAAGCCATGTTCGTCCTCGGAGTAAGGCAAAGAGCGCTGATTCTAGCAGTCTGTCGGACTTGCGGCGCAGGTGTCTGTCCACCGCGAAAACGGGGCCGCGCCGGACGCGCCGCGCCGCGAGCGACGCATTCGGCGTACAGGGAAGCGAAGGCGCGTCGTTGCCGACGGCGACCGGGATGGCGCCAGGGCGTTATGGTGACGCCAAGTGTCCGAGTCCGGCCTCGTCGAGCTTGGCCCGGTCGAGCCGTACCGCCATGGTCATCGTGCCTTGTGCATCCACACTTTCGCCTTTGACCTCACCATTCCGATAGAGCCAGGCCCGCAACGCGCCGTCGCCAGCGGGTACACGAATCTCCGTGGTGACCGTATCGAGGCCCAAGCCATTCCAGATCGCTTGGCGGAGTCCGTCGATCCCCGCCCCGGTGAGTGCGCTCACGGCCACCCGCGTCAACTCGGATGAGGGAAGCCACGGCTCCCCGCCTTGGGGGATCCGGTCGATCTTGTTCCATACCTCAACGGTCGGTATGGATTCCGCACCGATCTCCCCGAGCACGGCGGTGACCTCCTCGCGCAGGGACTCGGCATCCTTGGCCGATGCATCGATGACGTGCAGCACGAGATCGGCCTCCGACACTTCTTCCAGCGTCGCCTTGAATGCCTCGACCAACGTCACCGGCAGATTGCGGATGAATCCCACCGTATCCGAAACAACGACATCCCGGGTCGCGCCGTCAAGGCGACGGGTGGTCGGATCCAGGGTTGCGAAAAGCCGGTGCTCCGCGCGGGCATCGCTACCCGTCAGGGCGTTGAACAAGGTCGACTTGCCGGCGTTGGTGTAGCCCGCAAGGGCAACGGTCAGGACCCTTGTGCGCAGTCGGCGACGACGGCTTTGGGAACGGCGCTTGCGAACCCGCTCGAGTCGACCGCGAACCTGGCGAACACCGACGCCAAGCATGCGTTGGTCCATCTCGAGTTGTGTCTCGCCCGCGCCGCGCTGGACGCCGCCGCCGATTCGCCCGCCCGCCCCGCGACCACCCGCGCCGCCGACCCCCGTCTGTCGATCCAAGTGGGTCCAGCCCCGGATCAGGCGGGTCTGGGCATGGGTGAGTTGCGCGAGTTGCACTTGCAGATGGCCTTCGTGGGTGCGGGCCCGATCCGCGAAGATATGCAGAATGAGTTCCGTGCGGGTCATGACACGGCACTCGAGACGTTCTTCGAGGTTCCGTTGCTGGGCAGGCGTCAACTCGTGGTTGAAGACAACGAGCGTGGAAGCCGTGGTTGCGACAATCGACGCCAGTTCATCAACCTTGCCCGTGCCGACGAACCAGCGGGGATGTGGTCTGTCCCGGCTTGCCGACACCACCGCGGCGCACACCAGATCCGCCGAGCGGACGAGATCCCGAAACTCGTCGCGATGTGCATCGCCGTCGTCCGACCAGGCACCCTCGGCAGTCGCCTTGCGAGGAGGAAACCGCACGGAAACCAAGGTGGCCAGATCGCCAGGTACGGGTCTCTCAAACAACATGGATGCGCCCTCGAAGCACGCTGGATGTGGACGCGTGAACTTGCGACGCCCGTATGTTGCAACACTTGACTACCGGTCCCGCGCGGGGTGTCCGGCCGAACTTGCCCGGGAGTGATCGCCGCTGAACGCTATTTCGGGCGACGACGTTCCCGACGGACAAGACTATTCGGATTCCACCGCCGTCTCCCGCGCACCGGAACGATCAGCGGGTAACCGAACGTTGCGGGACGGAACGACGGTCGAGATAGCGTGCTTGTAGACCATCTGACTGACGGAGTTGCGGAGCACGACAACGAACTGATCGAACGACTCGATCTGTCCTTGCAGCTTGATCCCGTTCACGAGGTAGACGGATACCGGAGTCCGGTCCCTTCTCAACGCATTGAGATAAGGATCTTGCAGCGATTGCCCTTTAGACATGCTGGATTCCCTGTGCGTTAGCGTTCCGGCGTCAAAGTTCGCCTTCGTCGGTCCAGACCCTGTTGCCCTACTGAGAACGCCGCCCACATCCTGCCGTCGTCACGCGACGCCGTTGCGGTCGCCCTCGCCCACGCCCTTTCTGCACACCTTCTTGTATCCACACACTATGCCGTTGCATCAGAGGTATTGCAATACGACAGCCACCGCCGTGGGGGCGTCCACGGCCTTGCCGACCAGGTCTTGCCAACCCTTGAGCCAAGTCAGCTGTCGCTTGGCGACCTGGCGCGTCGCCGCGCCGATTCTCTCTACCATCGCATCGTGTCCGTATTCCCCGTCCAGGTACCGCCAGACCTGCCGATAACCGACGGCACGCATGGCAGGCGTCTCCATCGACAGCGCAGGATCGCCACGTAGCGCTCTTACCTCATCCACCAAGCCGCGCTGGAGCATTTCGTCCAGTCGTTTCGCAATTCGCCGATGCAGAGACGGGCGATCCTGGGGGACGATGGCGACCTCGACGAGGCGGCAACCCAGGCGCTGTCCCGCGGCCTTGGCGGTCTTGGACCACCAATGACCCATCGGCCGACCGGTCAACTCGAGAACCTCCAGGGCACGTTGGATGCGTTGTCCGTTGTTGGGGTCTATCCGGGCCGCGCCCTCGGGATCGCGTCGAGCCAGGTCGCCGTGCAACGCCGGCCAGCCGTGCCGTTCGGCGCGCGCCGCGATTTCGAGGCGCACTACCGGATCGGCGGCGGGCAATCGATGCAGTCCGGCCTTGAACGCCCGGAAGTAGAGCATGGTGCCACCCACCAGCACCGGCGTCCGCCCCGCGTCAAGCGAGGAACGCACCGCCGCATCGGCGTCGGCGACGAACTGTGCGACCGAATAGGCGTCGACGGGATCCCGGATGTCCACCAGCGCATGCGGGTAGCGCGCGAGCACTGCGGCGGTTGGCTTGGCGGTGCCGATATCCATCTTTCGGTAGACCATCGCCGAGTCGACGCTGATGAGATCGACCGCCGCCGAGTCCGCGATGCCGAGTGCGGCGTCCGTCTTCCCCGCGGCCGTCGGACCCATCAACGCCACCACCGCCGGCGCCGATCGACTGTCAATCACTGACTCGGTCACTGACCGCGCAGGAACAGGCGGTCAAGCGCATCCAGGGGCTGAACGACGAAGGTCGGCCGGCCGTGGTTGCACTGGCCCGCGTTTTCGGTCGTCTCCATGTCCCGCAGCAGGGCGTTCATCTCGGGGATCGACAACCGGCGGTTAGCCCGAATCGACGCGTGGCAGGCGGTTCCGGCAAGCAACCGTTCCTGTCGTTCGACGAGGAGGTCGGACGTGCCGAAAGCGGCGAAGTCGGCAAGCACATCCCGGGCGAGTTGCTCGATGTCGGTATGGAACAGCAAGGCGGGCACCTCCCGCACCACGAGGCTTGCCGGCCCATTGCGTTCCATGACCAGTCCCAAGTCCTCGAGCTCCGAGGATCTCGCTTCGATAAGATCCGCCTCGGTCGTCGATACATCGAGCGCCAGCGGCACCAGGAGGCGCTGCCGGTCGACGGCGCCACCCAAGAGCTGAGTCTTTAGCCGCTCGTAGGTGATTCGCTCGTGGGCGGCGTGCATGTCCACGATGACCAATCCCTGTTCGTTCTCGGCAAGGATGTAGATTCCGTGGATTTGGGCGACGGCATAACCCAACGGGGGTGTCCCGGTCGACGATCCCGGGAGTTGCCCGCCGTCGCGCAGTTCGAGACCACTGTCCTCGTCGTGGAACAACTGGGCGAGGTTGAGAGGGTCACCCTGCCGGCGTTCGCCGTGCTCGAACGGGAAGGTTCGCTGTCCCTCGGCGGGCGCGGCGTCGGACCGGTCGTCGGCACGAACCGCGGCGGTTGCGCCCGGCCGCACGTCCCGCAACGCCCGCGACAGCTTGCCGAACACGAAGTCGTGGACATCCCGGGAATCGCGGAAGCGCACTTCGCTCTTGGTCGGGTGCACGTTGACGTCCACCATCGAGGGATCGAGCGTGAGGAATAGCACGAAGACCGGATGGCGGCCGTGGAATAGCACGTCCCGGTAGGCCTGGCGAACCGCGTGCGCCGCGAGCCGATCCTGGACCGGGCGGCCGTTGACGAAGAACCGCTGCCGCGTTGCCCGGCTGTCCGAGAAGGTGGGCAGACCGATCCAACCGTTTAGCCGCATTCCGCCCCCCGACTCGTCGATCACCGTCGATTCGGTAAGGAATCGTCCTCCGAACACGGCACCGACCCGGTCCGCACTCGAACCCGGGCTCAAGTGGTCGAGGGTGCGCGTGCCGGCGGTCAATTCGAACGCCACGCTCGGATTCGCGAGAGCGACGCGCCGATACGCGTCCTGGAGATGTGCCGACTCGGTGCGTTCGGTCTTTAGGAACTTGCGCCGCGCCGGGGTGTTGTAGAAGAGATCCGTAACCTCCACCGTGGTACCTGGCGGGTGCGCCGCCGGTTTATGGGCAAGTAGGTCGCCCCCCGCGACTTCCAAGCGCCACGCGTTTTGAGCGTCCTTTTGCCGCGAGGTGATGGCAAGCCGCGCCACGGACGCCACGCTGGCAAGCGCTTCGCCCCGAAACCCCAACGTGGCGATTTCGCCGAGGTCCGTCGCCGCCGCGATCTTGCTCGTGGCGTGTCGGGCGACGGCAAGGGCCATGTCGTCCGCATGGATGCCAAGACCATCGTCGCGTACCAGAATCCGCTTGACGCCCGCATGTTCGATGTCGACCCGGATGGACGACGCCTGCGCGTCGAGGCTGTTTTCGACGAGTTCCTTGACGATCGACGCGGGCCGCTCCACCACCTCGCCGGCGGCGATCTGGTTCGCGATGAACTCGCTAAGTGGCCGAATGCGTCCCGTCAACTGCCGCGGGCCTTGCCGAATGGAATGAACAGCACCTGGCCGACGAGTATGCGATTACTCGATGAGATGTTGTTGCGCGCCTGCAGAAGCCGCGTCGAAATTCGGTAGCGCTCGGCGATTTCCGACAAGGTGTCGCCCGGTTTCACGAGGTAGCGGAGCGTGCCGGTCTCGTTCATCGACGCGAGCAGCGTGCCTTCCGGAGCGTTCAGGGTGGCGTAGTCATGGATGCCGCCGGCGATCACCTTGGCGAGGCGTCGCTGATAGGGCGGGTCGGTCAGCAGGCGGGCCTCGCGGGGACTTGAGAGATAGCCCGTCTCGACGAGAATGGACGGCAGGCTGGCCGACTTCAGAACCTGGAAAGCCCTCTCGTGGAGTCGCTTCTTGCGCAATGGAATGGTGCCAGCGAGTGCGCCGAGCACAGCCTCGCCCAGTTCGACGCTCTCGTTCCGCTTGGTGTCCATCGCCACGTCAACCACGATGCGAGCCACGGACTCGTCGACGTCGTGCAGCGATACCGGGCCGAAGCCACCGACGACCTCGGAACCGTCTTCCCGATCGGCCATCAGCTTGGCCGTTTCCATCGACGCTCCCCGCGACGACAGTACGAACACCTCCGCCCCGTACACGCTCTTCATTCTGAACGCGTTGGCGTGGATGGAGACGAACATGTCGGCACGGGCCCGATGCGCGATTTCGAAGCGCCGACGCAGATCCACTGCATAGTCGCCGTCGCGAATCAACACACCGCGAAACCCCGGCATACCGTCGAGGACTTTTTTCAGCTCCCGGGAAATCGCGAGGACGACGTCCTTCTCGTACACGCCGCCTACACCGACGGTGCCGGGATACCTGCCACCATGGCCCGGGTCAACCGCGACGATGATGTCCCGGTCGCGCTGGGGAGCAGTCACCTCCCGCAAACGACCATCTTCCCCGACGACCGGGCTGAGATCGATGACAAGCCGATGGGGATGTGACGCCATGGGGCCGAGGACGTGTTCCCGGTGGTCGGCGCGGCGGGCGAGATCGAGGACGATCCGGTAGTCGGTCCCCTGCCGCGGCGACGCGCGGACTCGATCGACGACGCGACTAACGATGTCGGGAACCGAGAGACCCCCCGCGGCGCGTGTGTCGTACAGGTCGATCACGACTCGATCGGGATTCTCGAGCCTGAACACCTTGAACGAGGCCACGTCCGCGGTACTCAGCACCACCCGCGTCGAATCCGGCCCGTCGTGGAGGCGAATGCCTTCCAACTGGTTCGCCCCCGCAGCCGCGGTCGAGGCAAAGGTCGTGACAACCGCCAGGAAAGCGCGGTAGAGAAATGCCCAACAGTGTCCGGGCGACCCCCTATTGACGGTAGTCGGTGATTTCAACGCGCCTGCCCAATCCCTCGACACCAAGCTGAACCTCCATGTCCGCCCGCGGGAGCCGGTCGCCAGCATTGACGGGCCACTCGACGAGTTTGACCGCCTGCTCGCCCATCAAGTCGTCGATGCCGATGTAGCCCAGCTCCCGGGGATCGACGATCCGATAGAAGTCGAAATGATAAACCTTGAGCGAGCCAATCTCATAACTTTCGAGCAACGTATAGGTGGGGCTCTTCACGGCCCCCCGAAACCCAAGCGCCCGGAGATAACCCCGCACCAGCGTGGTCTTCCCGGCTCCGAGATCCCCGTGCAGTAGGACCAGCTCCGACGACAACGCGAAATCCACGAGGCGTGCTCCGAAGGCGAGGGTCGCGGCTTCGTCCGGAAGGTACGCGTTCACGCGGTGAGCCGCAGCGCTCCGATGAGATCGCCGGCGATCAACGATCCTCGGCAGGTGGCCCGGGCGTCGTCGCCGGCCCGGGCATGCAGCCAGACCCCCAATTCGGCCGCCGCGAGCGATCCCATGCCCCGGGCCAGCAATGCCCCAATGATGCCCGTCAGGACATCGCCGCTGCCAGCGGTTGCCATGCCCGGGTTACCGGCCAAGCAGACCGACTCCACGGCGCCTTGCCTCGCGATGAGCGATCCCGCTCCCTTCAAAACCGCTATGACCCCCGCCATCGTTCGTTTCGTGAGCCGTGCCGCAGCTTCCGGCCGGTTCGATTGAATCCACGAGGTGGTTTCGCCGAGAAGACGCCCCGCCTCACCCGGGTGCGGTGTGATGATGGTCGAGGACGACAAGCCAAGGCCCCTATCCGCAACGATATTCAGGCCATCGGCATCCACCACCATCGGCTTGCCGGCGTCCGCGACGGTTCCGAGCAAACCGGCACCCCAGTCGCTGCGGCCCAGCCCGGGTCCCACCGCGATGGCCGAGGCACGACCCACCAGGTCGGCGATGTCTTCGGGACCAGCCACTCCCCGAACCATCAGTTCGGGTCGGCGGGCCAGTATTGCCGCCCGATTGACCCCGCGCGTGGCGACCGTGACGAGACCCGCGCCCGTTCGCAGGGCGGCCTCCCCGGCCAGAAGCACCGCACCCCCCATGTCGGACTCGCCGCCGACGATCAACAAGCGACCGAAATCTCCCTTGTGCGCGCCGGGCCGACGCGCGAGCTTGGCGAGTCCGGCCCCGTCCATCACCCGAACGCCCGGTGTGTCGTAGACCGCCTCCGGCAGATCGAGGTCGTCGGTCAGCAACTCGCCCACAAAGTCCACCGCATCGCCGGTCACGAGGCCGAGTTTGACTCCCACGAAGGTCACGGTGACATCGGCGCGCACCGGTTGCGGCGTTAGCAGGCCACCGGTCTCCGCGTCGATTCCACTCGGGAGGTCGAGAGCCAGGATTGGCTTGCCTGCCGCGTTGATCTGGTCGATGGCGGCCTGATAGGGCGCACGGATGGCACCCCGCGCGCCCGTGCCAAGCAGCGCATCGACGACCACATCGCCCCGGACATCCCAGCCATCGACCGTTTGCTCGAGTCGGCCAGAGAGACGAGCTTGCGCGAAACGGCATGCCTCGGAGGCCTCACCGGCAAGCCTCCGCGGGTCGCCGACCGGTACGAGTTGCACGTCGAACCCGGCATCCTTGGCGCAACCGGCGACGACATAGCCATCGCCTGCATTGTTGCCGGAACCACAGATAATCGAGAGCGCACGGGCGTGGGGCCAGTGCGAACGGATCACGTCGAACGCGGCCCGGCCGGCCCGATGCATGAGGCGGATGCCCGGAATCGAGAACTGCTCGATGGCGCGTTGGTCGAAGGCACGGACCTCCGATGCCGTGAAGACGTTCCGTGTCGGCTGGCGCATGGGTTCGATGGGTCGACTCTAAGTTCGTGGGAACATACACCAAACCGGTAGCATCGAGACTCGATGACGACCAAACCGACAGGCCGGCGGACGCAGCCCGACTTCGGGTCCCTGGTGCGCGACATAAGGCGATGGGCGGCAGAACTGGGTTTCCAGGGTATTGGCATAGCCGACACCAAACTGGCCCACTATGCGCCCGCGTTCCAAGACTGGCTCGAACAGCGGCTGCACGGCGACATGGGCTACCTTGCGCGCAACGTCGACAAGCGCCTCCAACCGGAAAAGCTTCAGCCCGGCACAATCCGCGTCATCTCCGCCCGCATGGACTACCTGGGCACGCCGCCGCCCGCGGCTACCGAGGTTCCCGCCAACGACGGCAGCGCCTACATCGCGCGCTACGCCCTGGGGCGGGACTACCACAAGACCGTGCGGCGCCGCTTGGCGAAGCTTGCGGCCCGTATCGATTCCAGCGCCGGGGGGCGATTCCGCGCGTTCACCGACTCCGCACCCGTGCTCGAGAAACCGCTCGGTGAGAAATCCGGTCTCGGTTGGGTCGGCAAGAACACATTGCTGCTCAACGAAGAAGCAGGCTCGTGGTTTTACCTGGGCGAGATCTACACCGATCTGCCATTGCCCGTGACGCCAGCCAAGCCGCAACCCGGCTGCGGCACCTGCCGAGCCTGCATCTCGGTCTGCCCGACCGGTGCCATCACCGGACCCGGCAAGCTGGACGCGCGGCGCTGCATCTCGTACCTGACCATCGAGCACAAAGGCTCGATTCCCACGGAATTCCGCGAAGCGGTTGGAAACCGCGTCTTCGGTTGCGACGACTGCCAGATCGTGTGCCCCTGGAACCGGTTCGCGCAACGATCCCCCGAAGCCGACTTCGCGCCGCGCCACGGTCTTGACCGCGCCACGCTCGTCGACCTGCTCGGCTGGGACGAAACCACGTTCCTGGCACGGACGGAAGGGATGGCGCTGCGCCGGGTCAACTACGAACAATGGGTTCGCAACCTGGCCGTTGCCGCAGGCAATGCGCCGTCGGATCCCGCGATCGTTGCAGCCCTCAAGCGGCGACGTGGAACCGCGAGCGCGATGGTGGGCGAGCACATCGACTGGGCTCTCGCACGCCAACGCGCCCACACGCGCCCTGACGGGCGCGTTTGAAGTTGGCCAACGCGAACTTCGGCTCGGTTCCTACGGTGCAAAGGTCGTGCGTGTCCCTGACGGGCACGTTGGAAATTCGCCGCGGCAGGTCGGCGTAGGGGCGACCCTGGGGCGACCCTTGCGGTTGCCCGTGTCGGAATCCCGCACGGTGGAGGTTCGACCGCGGGACGCCGCAAGGGCGTCCCCTACGGCGCGAAGAAGACCTCCCGGTAGTACTTGAGCTCCGCCACCGACTCGCGAATGTCCTCGAGTGCCCGGTGCGTGTTGCGCTTCTTGAAGCGATCCGCGAGTTCGGGTTTCCACCGCCGAGCCAGTTCCTTGACCGTGGATACGTCGACGATCCGGTAGTGCAGCCAATCCTCCAGCGTCGGCATATACGCTTTGAGGAAACGCCGGTCCTGCCAGACCGTGTTCCCGCAAAGCGGAGCGCGATGCTTCTCGGCATGGCATTGGACGAACCCCAGGGTCAGCGCTTCCGCCTCGGTGACGCTGACCGGCGACCGGCGAACCCGCTCCACCAGCCCGGATTCCGTGTGGTGCTCGACGTTCCAGGCGTCCATGCGGGCCAACGTGTCTTCCTCCTGGTGGACGACGAGCACGGGGCCCTCGGCGATGATGGCCAGGTTGTTGTCCGTGACCAAGGAGGCGATTTCCAGAATCGCGTCGACGTCCGGATCGAGCCCGGTCATCTCCATGTCGATCCAAACGAGAACGCCGGGGTTGTCCATCGAGGCGCGCGCCGCAGTCAAAGGACAAGAATAGCGGTGCCTGCCAATGCCGCCAACCGCGTATCATCGGCGCTTCGCCGCGCTACGCGGCACCTACGCCGCGCAACTGCCGCCTTATGAAGCCCAGCGCTATCAGCGCCGTCGAACTCGCAGAGCGTCTAGACGATGCGTCGGACCTGCCGAACCCACTCATCGCCCAGGTCACCTCGCCGGAGGTCTACGCCGGTGGCCACGTGCCCGGCGCGGTTCACGTATCCCCCGCCGACCTCGTCTCGGGGATCCCGCCAGCCACCGGCCGCCTACCGGACAGCGATGCGCTGACGGCCCTGTTCCGCCGCATCGGCTACACGCACGGTACCGAGGTGATCACACTGGACGACGAGGGCGGCGGCTGGGCGGGGCGCCTGGCCTGGACGCTCGATATCATCGGCAACCCGAACTGGCGCTATCTCGACGGTGGACTGAACGCCTGGGCGGCGGCTGGCCTGGCCATCGACCGCGAGCCCGCCAGCGTCACCCCTTCGGACGTGGAGATTACGGTCGACACCGGACCGATCGCCGAAGCCGACGACATACTCTCTCGCCTCGAGGACGAAGACCTGGTGATCTGGGACTGCCGCTCGGCCGCCGAGTTCGCGGGTCACCGCCGAGCCGCGGTCCGGGCCGGCCACATTCCCGGCGCGGTGAACCTCGACTGGCTCGACCTGATGGACGGCGAACGCAACCTGTGCCTGGTGGAGGATCTCGAGGCGTTGCTGGGCGAGAACGGCATCGCGCGGGAACGCGACGTGATCACGCACTGCCAGACGCACCATCGGTCGGGACTTACCTATATGGCCGCCCGGTTGCTGGGGTTCCCCCGGATCCGGGCCTACCATGGTTCCTGGTCGGAGTGGGGCAACCGGATGGATACGCCCGTGCAAACCGGACCGACCGGGGCCAACCGCTAAGCACCCGAGCCACGACGGCGGCCCCGGTGCATCCGTTCGCAGCCCTACAGCGCGCGCTCCCGCAGCACGGCCTTTCCCGTTTCCTGGGTGCGTTCGCGGCGTCGGAGAACGATGTCGTCAAGCGGTTGCTGATCCGCGCCTTCATGTCTGCCTACCGGATCGACATGACCGAGTTCGAAGGTGACTCGGCCGAGGATTTCGCGAGCTTCAACGATTTCTTCACGCGACCCCTGATGACCGGTTCTCGTCCCATGCCCGACGACCCCAGAGCGGTGGTAAGCCCGGCCGACGGCACCGTCAGCCAGGCCGGACCGATCTCCGCCGGGCACCTGGTCCAGGCCAAGGGGCGGGAGTATTCGCTCACCCAACTCCTCGGCGGCGCCGACTTCCCGGGCGATCTGGCCAATGGGTCGTTCGCAACCATCTACTTGGCCCCCCACAACTACCACCGCGTTCATGCCCCTTGCGCCGGAGAACTCCTCGAAACCGTGGAAATCCCGGGCCGGCTGTTCTCCGTCAACGGCACCACGGAACGACACGTCAGCCGCCTCTTTGTCCGCAACGAACGCCTGGTGTTGCGCATCGCCGCCCCGTTCGGCGAATACGCCCTGGTGCTCGTGGGCGCAATGATCGTCGCCAGCATCCGCGTAACGTGGCCCGGTCCGGTCTCCCCCTACCGGCGGCGTCGTTCGCAAACCCCCGACGGTGTCGCCTTCGAACGCGGCCAGGAAGTCGGTGCGTTCCTGCTCGGTTCAACGGTCATCGCCCTGTTCCCGGACGGCGCCGTTTCCCTCGACGAAGGACTCCGCCCCGGACAAGACATCCAAGTGGGATCGCCGATCGGCACCTGGGCTAGGACCTAGGCCCTCTCCCAATCGAACGCCATCGCCTCACCGACGGCCGCGACGCCTAACCGGAGCGCCACGAGGCGGTCGAAGCCCACCGCAACGCCGGCGCAGTCGGGCAGCCCTTCGCTCTGTGCCGCCAACAAGCGCTGATCAGCCGCGACCCCGGGACGACCGCCGGCGCGCCTGCGCTGAATGTCGGCCGCCATGCGGGCTTCGAGTTCATCCGGGGCGCAGAGTTCGTGGTAGCCGTTGGCCACTTCTATCCCTTCGACGACCAACTCGAACCGTGCCGCCATGCCATCCGGGCCAAGTCGGGCCAGAGCGGCAAGCCCCGGCGGGAAGTCGGTGACGAACAGGCGTGGATCCGTGCTCGACGCAATGGCCTCCGCTAGCAGCAGGTCAAGAGCATCCTCGATACCGGCATCCCGGCCCAAGCCCAATCCACGCGCCGTCTCCAGGCACACGGCAGGGTCATCGGCATTCGCGTCGATGCCGAAACGAGCCTGAATCAGTTCGTTATGGGTGCGCCGTTGGTAGTCGGCCGGACCAAGCAGGACATCGACCAGGTCCGCTACCTCCTCCATCAATCGAGGACCGTCGAAGCCCAGCCGATACCACTCCAGCATCGTGAACTCGGGGTTGTGCCAGCGTCCCCGTTCACCGTCGCGGAACACGGGGCCGATTTGATAGATCGACGGCGCCCCCGCCGCGAGCAGCCGCTTCATGTGGTACTCCGGCGAGGTCTGCAGGTAGCGGCTTGGCGCACCCGGCACGCTCGTACGCATACTGTCGATGGCGGGGTCGGTGACGGTGGCGACGCCGAGTGCCGGCGTCTGCACCTCCATCACCTCCCGGTGGGCAAAGAACTCGCGGGTCGCCCGAAGCATCGCGGCCCTGGCGCGAAGCGCATCGGCGGTGCCGGAAGGCCGCCAATCGGCGGTGTCCGATCCGATGTCCGTCGACGACACCGATCGGCTCCTCAAACGGTCAGACCTTGACGCGGTTGACGTATTCGCCGGTTCGCGTGTCAATCCTCAGCACATCGCCGATTTCGACGAACAGTGGCACCTTGATCGTGGCACCGGTCGATAGCGTCGCCGGCTTCGTGCCACCCTGGGCGGTATCGCCGCGGATTCCCGGATCCGTTTCCTTGACGGCCAGTTCCACGAAGTTCGGTGCCACCACGGAGATCGGCTCGTCGTTCCACAAGGTCACGTTGCATACCTCCTGGCCCTGGAGCCAACTCTTGGCTTCGCTGACGACCGTGGTGGAAGCCGCTTTCTGCTCGAAACTGCCGTCGGTGTTCATGAAATGCCAGAACTCGCCGTCGGAGTAGAGGTACTCCATCTGAGTCTCGAGTACATCCGCGGCTTCGAGTGATTCGCCGCTGCGGTACGTCCGCTCCCAAACGCGGTCGGTCTTGAGGTTGCGGAGCTTGACGCGGGTGAAGGCCTGGCCCTTGCCGGGCTTTACGAACTCGCTGGCAAGGATCGAGCAGGGATCACCTTCCAGCAGCACCTTCAATCCCGGCCGAAATTCGTTGGTAGAATAACTCGCCACCCTGGTCAATCTCCTTGAATGCGCCCCGGGCCGCCGTTTCGCCGATCCAGGAAAACGACGAATGATACCCGTCAAATCCTCCCATGAAACCAACGCGAACGGGAGCATCGCGACCGGACGCGATTGTTCCATGGGAGCGCATGCGCAGCGGTGGCGACGCGAGCTGCTTCAGGCAGTGACCGACGTCGCCCTCCTGCTCCGCCTCGTCGATGTCCATCCGTCGGAAATCGAGACCGCGACCGGAGATCTCACGGAGTTGCGCGACTTCCCCCTCCGCGTGCCGCGTCCTTACATCGCGCGCATGCGTCGGGGCGATCCCAAGGACCCGCTGCTACGCCAGGTGCTACCCACGACCCCCGAAACCGAGCCGGCAAAGGGCTACGGGCTCGACCCCCTCGACGAGTCGGACGCCGTCGTCGACGCGGGCCTGCTCAAGAAGTACCACGGCAGAGCGCTGATCATCGCGACGGGCTCTTGCGCGGTCCACTGCCGGTATTGCTTCCGCCGCCACTTCGCCTACGTAGACCACCGCCAGGACAGCAGCTTCCCTTCCGTCGCCGCCCTCCGGCGGGATCCGACGATTCGTGAAGTGATCCTCTCCGGCGGCGATCCGTTGATGCTCACCGACGCCCACCTCGGGCGTCTGCTTGCCGCGGTGGGTTCGGTCGATCACGTCGAGAGGATCCGAATCCACACGCGCCTCCCGGTGGTGATCCCACAGCGCGTGACGCCCGCGCTGACCGAGATCCTGGCGAACATGCGTCAACGGGTAGTCGTCGTTCTGCACGTCAACCACCCCAACGAAATCGATGGGGATTGCGCAAGATCGCTAGCGGACCTCGACCGCTTTACGCTGCTCAACCAGAGTGTGCTGCTGCATGGCGTCAACGACGACGCGGACGCCCTGTTCGAATTGTCGGAGCGACTGTTCGACGCGGGTGTATTGCCGTACTACCTCCATATGCCCGACGCGGTGGCCGGCACCGCGCATTTCGACGTTTCCGAACGACGTGCCCTCGCGTTGCATCGTCAGCTTCAAGCACGATTGCCGGGGTATCTCGTGCCGCGGCTAGTGCGCGAGGTTCCCGGCGGCACCGCGAAGGAGCTCGTCGTCGCCGACGGTTAAGAGGTACGTGTCAACCAAACGGCTTGCGCCGCCGACATCCGTAGGGCGGTTCCTGAAGGCGAACGCGGCAACGCTGGCCGGCGTCGGCGGCTACGCCATCGCCTTGGGCGTCGCCTTCGCCAGCATCGGCATTCTGAACGCCGAGCGCAGCGCCAGCGCCATGTCACGGTACGGCAACACGGTGGCAGAAGATCTTGTCCATCACGCCATCGACCCGCTGTTGCGCGGGGATCGCATTCAGCTCGGTTTGCTGACCAACCGCCTCGCGGCACGTCCAGAGGTGCACCGCATCGAGATCCGGACCGTGGACGAACGACTGTTCGTCGTCGCGGGTCGTGCGACGCCGACGACAGCGCCGAGCTACAGCCGTCCGATCACGGTGGAGGAGACGGTGGCCGGCGAGGCCACGGTGACCCTCAGCCCAGAGACTTTCGCGCTGCCGTTGACGGAGGTTCTCTACGAATCCTGGCAATTCGTACTCGCCGGTTTGGCTTTCACCATTTTCGTGTGCCACTTCGCGAGCGGTCTGGGTTCGCCGCGTTCGTCCGTACGGGGTTCGAAGGGCGCTTCCCGCGATGGTCTTCCGAAGGCGTTCGTGGTCGCGGCCAACCTGCCGCTTCGTTCCGTGTCCTGGTCTGGGGAGCGGGAACAGTTGCTGGCGCGCGCCATGGCGATCGGGCGAAGGGTTGCGAACCTGTATGCGGGCCATGTCGCGGCATTGCCCGGATCGGGGATCGTGCTCGTATTTCCCGTTTCGGGACCCGGCGATCGATGCTTCGAGGTCGTTTGCGCGGCATGGCTTACGCGACGCCTGCTATCGCAGAACGGGGCAATCGCCGTCGCGACCGACGGAAATGCCGCCCCGACCCGCGATGCCCTCGACGGCGACGGGACGGACGCATTCCGGTTCGGGGTCGATTTCGCCGAGGCCGGCATAGCGATCCAAGGCGACACCGTCAAGGCGTCGGCAGTCTCCAACGCCCTGCTGCTCGCGTCGCTGGCGGGCGCCGGCGAGCTTGTACTCGGCGAAGCCGCCTTCGAGACCCTGGATCGACCGGAGCGGGTCGCACTCGAGGAACTCCGGAACCCCGCGACCGAGGCTCTGTCATCGGGCGTGGCCATGCCCCACGGCAAGGTTCGGGGCGTTGCCCGCGACTACGACGCGCTAATCGCGCGCCAAGCAGAGGTCATCGCCATGGCATCGGCGATCACTTCGTGAGAGACGAAGGCCGTTGCTTCACTCGACCGAGATGCTGTCTACCCGCTGCAGTCCCCGCGGCAACAAGTGGCCGCGTTGGGCCCGGGATCCCAGGTAGTTCGTCAAGTCCCTGAACCTGACGGTCGTGTGGCGCGCACCCGCGCGGACGATGAGCCGGTTTCGCTCGCCCAAGGCGGCCACCGCGACAACGTGCTCTTCCCCGGCCTTGAATACCTTGGGCGGTATGTTGATGAGCTTCTGCCCCTTGCCACGCGACAGCAGCGGAACGTCTGCCATCGGAAACGCCAGCAAGCGGCCGGCGCTGGTGACCGCTGCAACGTGCGACGCTTCCGCGAAGGCGACCGGGGGCAGCGCGGTGGCACCCGGCGGCACGTTCAACAACGACTTGCCGGCCCGATTCCGGCTAACTGTCTCGCCGAGCGTCGTGACGAAGCCGTAGCCCGCACTGGACGCGACCAGTAGTCGCAGCGTGGCGTCCCCCATCGCCAGCCCGATGAAACGTGCCCCGTCGGGCGGTTTCAGGCGACCGGAAAGCGGTTCGCCCTGGCCTCGCGCCGACGCCAGCGTGTGCGGGGCAACGAAATAGGCCCGCCCCGTGGAGTCGAAGAACACGCAAGGATCGCTGGTCTTGCCCCGCGCGGCGGCCGCGAAACCGTCGCCTGTTCGGTACGACAGGTCCCCGGGATCGATGTCGTGACCCTTGGCGGCACGAACCCAGCCCTTCTCCGAGAGAACCACGGTCACCGGTTCCGTCGATACGAGATCCGCTTCCGAGTACGCCCGGGCTTCGGCCACCGTAGCCAGGTCCGTTCGACGCCCGTCGCCGTACTTCTCCGCGTCCGCCGCGATCTCCTTCTTGATGAGGGTTCGCATTCGCGCCCGGGAGCCAAGGGTTTGCTCGAGGTCCCCGGCCTCCCCCAGGAGTTCCCGCTTCTCTTCTTCGAGTTTGGATTCCTCGAGCTTTGCGAGTTGGCGCAGCCGCAGGTCGAGAATCGCGGTTGCCTGTTCGTCGGAGAGTTCGAACCTCGCCATCAGCTTCGGCTTGGCGTCTTCCTCCTCCCGGATGATCCGGATGACCTCGTCGATGTTGACATGCGCGACCAGCAGTCCTTCCACCACGTGCAGGCGCCGCCGGATACGCTCGAGGCGGAACGTGAGCCGTCGGCGCACGGTCTCCATACGGAACTTGAGCCACGCCGCGAGCATGCTCTTGAGGTCGAGCACCTTCGGGCGGTTATCGAGGCCAATGACGTTGAAGTTCAATCGATAGTTGCGTTCCAAGTCGGTGGTCGCAAAGAGGTGGCTCATCAGGCGCTCGACGTCGACCCGGTTCGAGCGCGGTGTCAAAACCAGGCGAGTCGGGTTTTCGTGGTCGGACTCGTCCCGAATGTCGGTGAGCATCGGCAGCTTCTTGGCCTGCATCTGGGCAGCGATCTGTTCCAGCACTTTCGACGGCGACACCTGGTAGGGCAGCCCGGTGATCACCACATCGCCGTTCTCCCGAATAAAGCGGGCGCGGGCGCGAACGGAACCGCGGCCGGTTTCGTAGGCGGTTCGTATCTCCTCTTCGGGAGTCGTGACGAGCGCGTCGGTGGGGAAATCCGGACCCCGGACGTAAGCCATGAGGTCGGCCGTCGTCGCCGACGGTGTTTCGATCAGGTGGATGCAGGCATGCGCCACCTCCCGGAGGTTGTGGGGCGGGATATCGGTGGCCATGCCCACGGCGATGCCCGTCGAGCCGTTCAGGAGCACCATCGGTAGGCGCGCCGGAAGCAACTGCGGTTCCGACAACACGCCGTCGAAGTTGGGAACGTAGTCCACCGTACCTTGGCCGAGTTCGTCGAGCAGCAACTCGGAAACGGCGGCGAGTCGCGCCTCCGTGTAGCGCAACGCCGCGAACGACTTGGGATCGTCCGGCGCACCCCAATTGCCCTGGCCGTCGACAAGCGGGTAGCGGGTCGAGAACGGTTGCGCCAGAAGCACCATCGCTTCGTAGCAGGCCGACTCGCCATGTGGATGGAACTTGCCGAGCACATCGCCCACGGTGCGCGCCGATTTGACGTACTTGGCGGTCGACGTGAGACCGAGTTCACGCATCGCGTAGATGATGCGCCGCTGAACCGGTTTGAGGCCGTCGCCGACATGCGGCAGGGCACGGTCGTTGATGACGTGCATCGAGTAGTCGAGGTAGGCGCGCTCGGTGTAGGTGCGCAGCGGCAGGCCTTCTTGGCCTGCATCCGAAGCCGAATTGTGACCGTTCGACTCGATGTCCATTTCCTACCGACTCCTCCGCTTACTGCCGACGGTCGCCAGCCGCGGCCCTGCCGCGCCTACGTACGCCTTGCCGGACCACTACGCAGCGTTCGCCTCGTTGCCCTTCCGCTCCAGCCAAAAGCGCCGGTCGGCGGCGCGTTTCTTGGCGAGCATCATGTCCATGACCTCTTCGGTACGCGTCATGGAGTCAACATCGAGCCGAACCAAACGCCGGGTATCCGGCGCCATGGTGGTCTCCCGTAGCTGTAGCGGGTTCATTTCTCCCAATCCCTTGAAACGCTGCACGGACGGCGTCCCGCGGCGCTTCTCGGCCACAACGCGGTCCAGGATGCCCTCCTTTTCCGCCTCGTCGAGTGCGTAGTAGACCTCCTTGCCGACATCGATGCGATACAGGGGCGGCATGGCCACGTAGATGCGGCCCGCCTGCACCAAGGGCGTGAAGTGCTTCAGGAACAGCGCGCACAGCAAGGTCGCGATATGCAGTCCGTCGGAATCCGCATCGGCGAGGATGCACACCTTGCCGTAGCGCAACCCCGCCAAGTCGACCGATCCCGGGTCGACGCCGATGGCCACCGCGATGTCGTGGACCTCCTGGTGGCCCAGGACCTCCGCGGGATCGACTTCCCAGGTATTCATGATCTTCCCGCGCAACGGCATCACGGCTTGGAACTCGCGATCCCTTGCGCCCTTGGCGGAACCACCTGCCGAGTCGCCCTCGACGAGAAACAACTCCGAGCGTTCGGCGTCCTGACTCGCGCAATCGGCGAGCTTGCCGGGCAGCGCCGGTCCGGAGGCGACCTTCTTGCGGGCGACCTTCTTGCTCGCCTGAGCCCGTCGCTGGGCATTGGCGATCGCCATCTCCGCGACACGCCCCCCTTCCGTCGGGTGCTCGTTGAGCCACAAGCTGAAGGCATCCTTCGCAACTCCCGAGATGAACACGCTGGATTGACGTGAAGACAGCCGTTCCTTGGTCTGGCCGCTGAACTGCGGATCGGCAAGTTTCGCGGACAGCACGTAGGCGCATTGCTCCCAGATGTCCTCGCCGCCGATGCGCAGACCCTTGGGTAGGAGGTCGCGGAACTCGCAGAAC